>Ga0222714_10001477_pt1 | contig 26489 bp, 39 predicted proteins | sample C33_3DmetaG_FD_165048 | JGI IMG/M metagenome (GOLD analysis project Ga0222714, IMG submission 165048) | Estuarine water microbial communities from San Francisco Bay, California, United States - C33_3D | ecosystem: Environmental > Aquatic > Marine > Unclassified | place: USA: California...
CAATCAATGCGGCAGACAACCGCATGGTCAACCTTTTTGCCGAAGCTATCCCCGAAGGTAACGGCGGGAAAGAAGCCGGGTTCCTGCTGCGGTGTCCTGGCTTGCGATTGCTCACAACCGTTGGCACCGGCCCTATTCGCGGCTTGTGGGTAACCAATGGCGTGGCCTATGTGGTGTCGGGCAGCAAGTTCTACAGTTTAAGTACCACCTACACGGCCACCTTGCTCGGCACCGTGTCTGGCACCGGCCCGGTCAGCATGGCCGACAACGGGACGCAGATCTTTATTGCCTGTAACCCTGAAAGTTTTATCTACAACACATCCACGGCGGTGTTCGCCCAGATTACCGATACGGATTTCCCCGGTGCTGGATCGGTTGGCTACCTTGACGGGTACTTTGTATTCAACGAACCGGACTCGCAGAAGTTTTGGGTCACCAGCTTGCTAGACGGCACTTCCGTAGATCCGTTGGATTTTGCCAGCGCGGAAGGCTACCCCGACAACGTAATTTCGTTGATCGTAGACCACCGCGAAATCTTCCTGTTTGGCACCACCAGCGTTGAGGTCTGGTATGACGCGGGAACGCCGGACTTCCCCTTGGCGCGGATTCAAGGCGCGTTCATGGAAGTCGGGTGCGAGGCCGCGTACTCTGTGGCGAAACTCGACAACAGCGTGTTTTGGCTAGGATCGGACGCTCGGGGGCGCGGAATTGTCTACCGGGCCAACGGATACACGCCCGCACGGATCTCGACCAACGCGGTGGAATACGCCATTCAGGGCTACGGCAGCATCTCCGATGCAATCGCCTACACCTACCAGCAGGACGGCCATCCATTCTATGTGCTGATCTTCCCGTCGGCTCAAGCTACTTGGGTCTATGACGTATCCACCACGTTGTGGCACGAACGCGCTGGGTTTGAGGACGGACAGTTTACGAGGCACCGCAGCAACTGCCAGATGTCGTACAACAGCGAGATTGTGGTGGGCGACTACGCGGACGGGCGATTGTACGCCTTTGATCTTGATGTCTACGCTGACGACGACCAGATCCAGAAGTGGCTGCGGTCGTGGCGGGCGCTGGCTACGGGGCAGAACAACCTCAAGCGTACCGCGCACCATTCTCTGCAACTGGATGCTGAAACGGGCGTGGGCCTGAATGCCTATCCCGCCTACGATGCCGAAGACCTTGCTACTGAAGCAGGGGACATTATTGTTGCCGAGTTTGTGCAAGGCTATCTAGTTACGCAAGCCGGTGACCAGTTAGTTACTGAGGCCGGTGACGGCAACGTGTCGCTAGTGACGCAAGTGGAACCCGCCGAGGATTACAACGGCTATGCGCTGGAAACGGAAGCCTACACCGCAACGCCGGGTTATGACCCGCAAGTCATGCTGCGCTGGTCAGACGATGCGGGGCATACCTGGTCAAACGAACACTGGAACTCAATGGGTAAACTCGGGGCTTACGGCACCCGCACCATCTGGCGGCGGCTCGGCATGACGGAGAAGATCCGCGACCGGGTTTACGAGGTGTCTGGCACAGATCCGGTCAAAATCGCCATCATGGGCGCGGAATTGTTCGTTACGCCAACGAGTAGCTAGTGGCAAACCTCAATATCACTAACATCCCCGCGCCTCGGGTGCCGTTTATTGACGAGCGCACCGGGCTGATGGCGCGGGAGTGGTATCGGTTCTTTCTCAACCTGTTCGTCCTGACCGGCAGCGGGAACAACCCGGTATCGCTTGAGGAATTGCAGCTTGGGCCACCTAACCAGCCCGATCTGACCGAGTTGCTGATCCAAATCAATCAGAACATTGCCCCGCAGTACGAGGATCAATCGGGCGACTTCTTGGCGACCCTTGACACCGCGCAACTGATGTCTATGATGTCGCGGTTTGAGAACGCCGAAGCCGCCATCCAAGGGGCGTACCTCCAGCCGGTTGTGCAGACCGGCACCATTGCCAACTACAATCTGGACGGTAGCCCAACGGCGGGCGGTGTGGCCTATGGCACCGGCCCTGCGTTGGCGGTCAGCGCTGCCGGGACGCTGGGCCAGGTGCTGACCAGCGGCGGTGCTGGAGCGCCCACATGGGCCACAGACGCGGGTGGCTCGGTCACCAGCGTGTCTGTGGTGTCTGCCAACGGGCTGGCGGGGACGGTAGCTACCGCGACAACAACCCCGGCAATCACGCTTTCCACGACCGTCACCGGCCTGCTCAAGGGCAACGGGACGGCGATCAGCGCAGCCGCCAGCGGCACAGACTACGCCCCCGCAACCAGCGGCACCTCGATCCTGTACGGCAACGCGGCGGGCGGGTTCAACAACGTCACCATCGGTTCAGGCGTTTCCTTTGCCGCTGGGACGCTGTCCGCGACCGGATCGGGCGGCACGGTGACCAGCGTGGCCGCGCTGACCCTTGGCACGACCGGCACAGACCTGTCCAGCACCGTGGCAAACGGCACGACTACGCCGGTCATTACGCTCCAAGTTCCAACCGCTTCTGCGGCTAATCGCGGTGCTTTGAGCGCCGCAGATTGGACGACCTTTAACAACAAGGGCAGCGGCAGCGTTACCAGCGTCAGCTTTACCGGCGGGATCATCACTGTTGCAACGGCTACCACTACCCCGGCGCTAACGGTTGCCGGGACAAGCGGCGGCATACCCTACTTCTCCAGCGCGTCAACCTGGGCTACGTCTGCCGCTCTTGCGGCGGGGGCGGTAGTTCTTGGCGGTGGCGCGGGCGTGACACCAGCTACGACCGCAACCGGAACGGGTGTTGTTACCGCGCTCGGGGTCAATACCGGAACGGCAGGCGCGTTTGTAGTCAACGGCGGCGCTTTGGGTACACCGTCTAGCGGCAGCGTAACCAACCTGACCGGCACCGCCAGCATCAACATCAATGGGACGGTGGGGGCTACAACGGCGGCTGATGGTAAATTCACCACATTAAGCGCATCAGATACGTTTACGCCAAATCAAACAAAAGGCATTGTTGGAACGACCACAAACAATTCAGCCCAAACAGGAAGCGTTGGCGAGTATGTCGCGTCAATTGTTTCTTCAGGATCGGCGGTTGCGTTAACGACAGGCACAGCAAAGACCGTTACTAGCATTTCACTGACTGCGGGGGATTGGGACGTTGAAGGGTCTATTACATTTACCGGCGGGGCAACCACTAACGTCGTGTACCTTAATGCTGACTTGTCTACTGTTAATGACACTCTTGTTGGCAATGTGGGTACGTTCAACAGCACCACATATGGGGCCGCTGGCATAGTCTTATTTCCTGTGGTAGATCAGAATATTCCGCTGTACATGACACGGGTAAGCATTTCTTCGACTACGACATATTATCTTGTAACGCGGGCATCTTTTTCAATTAGCACTTGTTCCGCGTATGGAGCAATTAAAGCTAGGCGAGTACGATAATGAACAACCCAAACCCGCCGAGGGGCGCATAAAATGAGCCTTACCAAAGTAACCAATTCAATGATTTCTGGTGCCGTTGTCAATGTCCTTGATTTTGGCGCTGATTCTACTGGCATCGCGGATAGCACTGCGGAAATTCAAGCCGCCATTGATAGCGTAACAAATGGAACCGTGTATTTTCCAAACGGCACATATTCCATTAACACAACGCTAAACATTGATGCTGATACAAAACTATCGTTAAATCTTGTTGGCAATGGTTTGGCATCTAAGCTGCAATACGATGGAACAACTAGCGCTATCCCTATGGTTTATTACTATGGTGGTAGTAACTCAGCGTTTTCAAAAATTGAAGGCTTGCAGTTTTTCAACAATTATCACACAGGCGACACAACCTTAAACAATGTGATCGGTGTGCGGATTGGTGAGAAAAACGCAGCCGCAACAGACGGAGGCAATGGAACCTGTAACGTAACTTTTACAAAAAACCAATTTCAGTACTTCGATACCGCAATTGAAATTTATAGCGAAAGCGATCAAGTCACCATTGAAGATAATTACTTTTTTGTATGGACTGGGTATGCGGTTTTAGGAACAAAAAATCCATTGGTTACTTCTGGCGCTGGTAGCGCGACTACGCGAGTGCTAAACAATCTTTTTATCGGCGGGCAAACTGGTTCTTGGGCTGTCAAATTTAACGGTTCTGGTTGCTATGCAATTGGTAATACCGTTCAAAACGCCACATCAGGCAAAGGCATCTGGCTTTCAAGTGGTGCGGGTTTTAATGTCTCTTGCAACTACACAGAGTCAACTGGTGTTGGCCCTTTTATTCTTTGTGATAGCACAGGAAATGGTTACATTGGCGAAAATGAAATTGGCGGCTACCCTGGCGGGTATGTTATTGACATTAGCTCAAGTTGCGACAACGTAAACATCGGGTCAAATCTTTTTGCGGTTTCAGGCGGTGTGCCATTGGCTCATGTAAGAATTGATGCTGCGTCTACTGGAGTAAACCTTTTAGGCAAACAGCAGGCTTCCTCTGGAAGCAGTAATTTAATTACCGGAACGCCAAGTTTTTCTTTTGATGGGAATGGCAATACTACCGCTTCGACCTCTTGTAAAGCCCCACTTGTTACAACCGAAAGCAGTTTTGTAAACATTACGGGTTCGTCAAATTCCACACTATTTACCGCCGTGGATAACGCTTGCTATCTAGTCAACCTATCTCAAGAATCCGAAGATTATGCTGCGACCGCGCTCGTAACTGTTATCGGAAATAGCGGAACGGTGGCGGTAACTTCTTTGTATAGCACCAACGCAAGCCTGTCTATTACGGCAACAGGGTTAGCGATCAAAGCAAACAATGGAATTGGTAGCACAAGAACTGTTTATTACGGCTACATTAGAATTGCTTGAATTAAAACGGCGTTAAGGAAAAACCATGAGCAACGTAAACCTCTCAGCATTTGGTGGTGTCGGTTGGCAGTTTTTCGACAACAACGGTGTGCCGTTGGCCGGTGGGTTGATCTACACCTACGCGGCAGGCACCACGACACCGCAGGCCACCTACACGACCAGTGCGGGAACAATAGCGCACACCAATCCGATTGTGCTGAACTCGGCAGGCCGGGTGTCTGGGGGGCAGATCTGGTTGCTGTTCGCCAGCTACAAGTTTGTCCTGCAAACTTCGGCGGCGGTGTTGATTGCGACCTACGACAATATTTCCAGCGGTGGTGGTGGTGTGCCTGTCATTTCAAACTTTACCGGCGATGGCACCACGGTCAGTTTTAACTTGGGCAACGCAACCAACGAGAACACTACAAACGTCTACATCAACGGCGTATACCAGCAAAAGAACACCTACTCGCTTAGTGGGTCAAATCTGGTGTTTTCAGCAGCGCCCCCGAATACATCTACGATTGAAGTCAGCTTTACCTAGCCGGATCCAAACCAGTTAGCTAAGGAGAATTAAATTGACAGTTACAGTTAAGGTTTTGATTCCGGCTAAAACAGCCGAAGCAACTCAAGTTACCCAATACACCGCGACCAACGTCACCACGATTATCGACAAGTTCACGGCGACCAACTACAGCGCAACGGCTGCAACCTTGAGCGTTAACTTGGTTACCTCGGGCGACACGGCGGGCAACCAAAACTTGATCACCAAGACCAAGACGCTGGCGGCAAGCGAGGTGTACACTTTCCCCGAGATTGTCGGCCAGGTGCTGATGGCAAGCGGGTTTATCTCCACCATCGCTGGAACGGCCACGGCCATCAACATTCGCGCAAGTGGGCGGGAAGTTAGCTGATAGGCCACAGGAGAAAGACATGGCAATGCTAGAAGACGTACTGGGCCAATACAACCAAAGCAACTTTGATATTGGCTCGGCTGCGGCGCTCATCCGCCAGCTTGGGCAACAAGTGGGGCTGTCCGAAGAAGAACTGGCCGCTGCCGTCCCAGTGTTCGGCGACGAGCATCGGGCGGCGATCAACAGCGGCTACACCGAAGGCAGCAACTATTCTGCCATTGCTCAACGTGCGGTTGCGGACGCTCTGGATGCGCGGGGGGTAGACTCATCGCGCTTCAAACAGGCCACGCAAGGCTTTGTTGACCAAGGCGCACAACAAGCACAACAACGGTGGCAGGCGACACAAAAACCGAATAAAGGGTTGTTCGGCGATCTTGGGCCGATTGCCAAAATTGCCGCGTTGTTTCCCGGCCCGCAGCAACCGTTCCTTCTGGCAGCAAATGCGGCAAACAGTCTTAGCCAGGGCGATCTAATCGGTGCGGGAACAAACGCTCTCGGAGCCTATGGTGGTTTCAGCGGGGGGTACAACCCCGGTGCTGGTGGCGAGGGGGCATTGTCTGCTTCCGAGTTTGCGGCCAATGCTGGCCCCGCGTACACAGGAGGCAATATGGACGGTTTTGACCCTAGCGAAGTTAATCTTGGCGAATACCAGAGTTTCAGCCCCGGCTACACCGGCGACATGAACTTAGGTGAATATCAGAGTTTCCCCGCTACCGGCGGTGCCTCTGGGCAGGGGATGCTACAGCAACTCATGTCCGCTACCGGCTTGACCGAAAAGCAGCTTACGGGTTTAGGCTCGGCGGCGATCTCAAGCCTTGCTTCGCTGTACGGAGCCAACCGAATAGGCAAAGCCGCCTCTACTGCGGCGAACATCGGTACGGGTGCGGCTGACCGCGCCTCGCAACTCCAGCAGAACCAGTACGACCAGACCCGTGCGGATCTTGCGCCGTATCGTATGGCGGGGACAAACGCGTTGGCGCAACTGACGGCGGGTACGGCACCTGGTGGGCAGTTCACCAAGTCATTTGGCATGTCGGACTTTGAGCAAGACCCCGGCTACGGCTTCAGGATGTCCGAAGGCTTGAAGGCGCTCGACCGTACTGCGGCGGCTCGCGGCAACCTGTTGTCAGGGGCCACGCTGAAGGGCGCACAGCGGTACGGGCAGGATCTGGGCAGTCAGGAGTACCAGAACGCGTTTAACCGCTACCAGACCAACCGCAGCAACGTCCTGAACCCGCTCCAGAGCCTTGCCGGTGTTGGACAGACTTCGACCAATCAAGGAATTGCTGCGGGGCAGAACTACGCAACCAACGTGGGTAACCTCGGCATGGGCGCTGCGGCTAACCAAGCTAACGCGGGTCTGACCGCCGCACAAGCCAACCAATCTGCATACGGCAACGTCGGCAACGCGTTTGCAAATTACCTTACGCCCAACCCCATGAACGAGTTCTTCCAAAACCAGCTTAACAAGCGGCCGGGGCAATAATCATGGCAAACATCAACTTTGGCATACTCGACACGCAAAGCCCTGCGAAGATCGGCAATGCGTTCATCCGCTCACCGGAGCAGCAGAACGCCAATATGCTCCAAGCGATGCAGATGCAGGGGTTTGTAAATCAAAATGAACTAGCGCAATCACAACTCAGAACTGCTAGACGCGCCGAAGAAGGGCAAGCCCTGCTTGGTCAAGCGTACGCAGGAGCCAATTTTGGGACAGGCGGAACTGCGGGAGGAATGGCAGATGGTGCTGGTCAATCACCATATCCTTCAATGCGGGAAAATATTGTTAAAAAACTTCTCGGGACTCCTAGTGCTTACCTAATTCCTGGTGAGTTGGCAAAAATTACTGAGATGGAAAATAAAGAAACGACTAACAGAAAAGCGCAAGGGGAAGTAGAAAAACAAGCGCGTGAGGCTGTTGACTATACATTGAAACAATATCAAACCGAAGTGCCTAGAGTTACTGACGCAGCAGGCGTTGAAAGATATACCCGCGCAACTTTTAAAGACAAGTTGTTAGGGCCGATAGTGAGTAGGTTTAAGACAGAAGACCAAGCTGTTGCAGATGCTGTAAATTTGTTTAACTCACCCGGCGGCGCAAACAAATGGGCCACGCAGAACATGGGTATGTCAGCAGATAAACTTGTTGACTTGCTTAAAACAACTACAAGAACTACAAATCTTGGAAACGTGAATAGAGAACAAAAAGTTGATGCGTTTGGTAATCCAGTTGGAACTCCGGTTGATACACCAATGCAAATGACACCAGGACAAGTACAAACTGCTAAAGACGCAAGACTTTCCCGCGAACAATCTGCAAGTCAGTTTAACGCTGGTGGTTACACTTATGATTTGAAACAGGGCGTGAGATACAACAGAAATGGAATTGCAGAACCTTTATTGCAACAACCTGCTGGCGGATCTGCTGCTTCTGTAGGTGGTGGCATCCCAACAGGACGTAATGCCGCAGGATTGGTGCCTGTTGGAGTAACTCCAGAAAAACCACCAGAGTCATATTACAAAGAAGTTAAGGGGTTATAAATACCAATGACGCAATAAATAACCTGAAACAAATGGTTAGTAATTTTACTCCCGCAGATATGGTTAACCCCGCTCGTAGAGCAGAAATTGATACGGCGCATAAAACCGCAGTATTACTATCCAAAGAAATGTTTAACTTGGGCGTGTTAAACGGCGGCGACCAAAAAATACTTGAGCAAGTAATTCCTGACCCTATCGCATTTAGCAAAGGTCTTGTCCCAATTGAAACAATTAGAAAAAACCTTGACGCAGCTTCAAATGTAGTTAGTCGCATGAATAACACATTATCAAGAGTTCACAAGCAACCATTGTTGAGTTTGGATGCAGTAACACCCAATGCGCCAAGTCCATCAGCGCCGCCAATTCAATCCTTCAGGAGACCGTGATGGCAGGCTACGATATTGAAGGCGCAAGGAAAGCCGGTTATTCCGATGAGGCGATTGCGCAGGACATGGCTGATTTCGCTAAAATTGATTACTCCGCAGCAATAAAAGGGGGGCATACAAACGAAAGCATTATCAAAAGCCTGTCCGTTAATAAAAACAAAGAAGCTGGCGCAAATGCGCCTGGTGCCGCGCAAGGATTGATTTCTGTCTTGCAAGGCCCGACCCTCGGGTTTGCTGACGAGATTCTGGGCGGTATCGGGGGCGCTTATGACGCTTTGACAAAGGGTGGCGGTTACCTACCAAACTACAGAGCAAACAGAGATTATCTGCGCGGTGCTGCTGAATTCCAGCAAAAGCAAAATCCGGTAACTACGGGAATAACGCAAGCAATGGCATCTGCGCCGTTGAGCGTTCTGCGGCTATTTGGTGCTGCACCGCAAGCCGCAAATGCTATGGCAGTCCCGTCTGTAAATATGCTTGGTCAAGGAATGACTGCGGCTGGAACTGGGGCGCTTTTCGGAACCGTTGGTGGGGCTGGTGCATCTACTGCGGATACTCTTGGCGGCGTTGGACTTGACGCATTGAAAGGCGGCGCGTTAAGTGCTGCCATTGGGGGCGCAACTGTGCCGGTCTTGGGCATTGCGGGTGCTGTTGGTGGGAATATTGCACAACGATTTAATCCTACTCGGGCAACAACCGCAGCACAGTTGGAAATTGCTCAAGCGTTGGCTAGAGATGCTGAAGCTAGAGGAATAGCTGGCAATCCGGTTATTGCGGCTAGATCCACATTGCCGACATTAGGCGAACCTGCGGTCATTGCCGATGTTGGTGGTGCCAGCACTCGCGGTTTGTTGGACACAATGGCAACCCTACCTGGCAGGACAAAAGAGGCCGCAGCCCAATTTATTCGTCAGCGTGAAAACGTAGGCGCAGCGCCGCGCATGATTGCTTTGGCTGAAGAATCTATGGGCGTACAGGGTCAAAGGCTTGCGCCGACATTGGAGGCATTAACGATAAAGCAAGCTGCTGATGCTGCGCCGATCTACAGGCAATTGGAAAACGTATCTTTCCGCGCAGATGATGAACTTGTAAAACTATTAGCAAGGGAACCAGCAGCACACACGGCTGCTGAAATATCTGCTAGAAGGCTCGGAAAACCACACATAGATTTATCTTTAATAAAAGCGGGTGACGATGTTCCTCTGGCTGCTTTGGATAAAATGAAACGCACTTTGTGGTCTATGGCAGACAGTGCAAAAGAAGCAGTTACCAAAAAACCAACCGACCCAAGTCGTGACATTGACAGTATTCGTGTTGCATTAATTGATAAACTTGACAGGCTCTCTCCTAAAGATGCCGCAGGTAATTCTATTTACAAAAAAGCTAGGGATGCCTTTGCCGATCCTGCCGAACTAAAAGATGCTGCAAACATTGGCGCAAAAGCACTATCGCAAACAGAAGCACGAATCAGCGATCAGATTAAAAACTTTAGCCAAGCAGAACTTGATGCTTTTAGGGTTGGGGCTTTTGAGTCTTTGCGGCAAGAGTTGGGGACTTCTCTTGGTGGCAGAACAAAAATAATTAATGCGTACAAAAACCCTGTAGTGGCAGAAAAACTGCAAACCATTTTTGGGAGTGAATCTGCCTATAGACGATTTGCTACAAGCATGGCAAACGAGGAACGATTTAGGCTGCTAAATGCAACAGACAAAGGATCTCAAACAGTAAGCAGAGCAGCCGCCGCTGATGATCTCGGTATGGGCGCATTACAAGACGTTGCTGGAGTTGCTTCTGGTGTTGCTGGCGGCAGTCCTGCGGGGATCGGGCAAGGCTTGCTTAATCTGTTCAACCGCACAAAAATGCCTGAAACCACCAGAAACGAATTAGGACGAATCTTGTTGACCGGAGGCCAAGAGGGTCAAAACAATCTCCGCGCCATGATGCAAGCCGGAGAACGCATAGCAAGGCAACGGCAAGAATCGGCTCGACGCGCTGGAGTGTTTGCAACAACTCCAGTCGGGGCGGCTACTGGTGCCGCAGCCTATCAAATGGTTCCCGGTATTGAGTAATGGCGACCACTAACGAACTTGACGTTCGCCTGACCTCCCATGAGGCGGTATGCGAACTGCGGTATGAAACCATCAACGCCCGGTTAAAGAGGATTGAGCATATTGGCTTTACCGTTGCTGGGTTCATCATTGCCTTACTTATCCACCTTGTCCTGAAGGTCTAAACATGAAAAAGCTGCTTCTTCTCTTGCTGCTGCCGGTCAACGTGTTTGCCACAGAACTTATGATCTGCAATGGTGAATACGCCCTGTGTGCGGCTTCCGGTTCCACGCCTACCGGCAAGAAGATCATGGTCAAGGGCAAGGAGTTTGCAGAGGGGATGGCAGTCTGCCCTGTCCTTACGGGCCGAAGCGTAGCCAACGGTGCGCTGATGAATAAGTCCTGCGATGCCCCTGCCGGGAAGGTCTGGAGCCTGTTCTCTACCGTCAGCGAAGCGCCACAAGCGCCGACATGGGCGGTTGCGCCACTTGTGAAGCGATCCTTCATACTTGGCAAAGATTCTGGCATGAGTAATCAGTGGTCGTTCATCTGCGACAAACAAGCCAAGAAAGTGAACGGTGTAACCCTAGCGTCCTGCTACGGCCCGATCAACGAATCACCCTTTACAAATGGGCATATCAAGCCGGGTACTACAATCATTACCGATGCTCCGGTTGGAGTGTTGAACCCCGTAGGTGGAAACTTCTAGGAGACTATTATGGGCTGGCTCAGAAAGCGTTTTGGTGAACCGTCAACTCTGGCAGGACTTGGGATTTTGTTTGCTGTTGGAATCCCGCTTGTCCCGCAGCAGTATCAACTGCTGGCGCAAGGGCTGGCGGCTGCAATGGGGCTGGGTGCGGCTGGACGGGCAGATCCCGGTAACAAGTGACCCCGCATTTCAGCCTTGCAGAACTGACCCGCACCGATCACCGGACACTCGACAACACTCCAGATCCCGCCGCACTAGCCAACTTGCACCGGCTGGCGGCGTTTCTGGAGCAAGTCCGAGAGGTGCTGGGCGGCAGGGCGGTGGTAATCAATTCTGCCTACCGCAGCAAGGCCGTCAATGATGCCGTAGGAAGCAAGGATACAAGCCAGCACAGGCTTGGTTGCGCCGCCGATATCCGAGTACCGGGGATGAGTCCTGACGCTGTGGTGAGGGCTGTAATGGCCTCTGGGCTGGCTTATGACCAATTGATTAAAGAGTTTGATAGCTGGACGCACATCAGCATCCCAAACGCGCCCGATGCGTACGCTCGGAAAATGGTATTTATTATCGACAAGACCGGCACACACCTATTTCCCGTTGATCCAACTGGGCTGGCGGCGGTGTAGGCATCCTTGGCAGCGCCAAGTCTTGATCTTTCCTCCTCGCCCCTTCGGAACCAGCTTAACTGCAACGTTCATCTGGCAAGCGCCGCATAATTTTTGACTAGGGTTAGTGTCCTTATTCATAGTTTCCTCATCCTGAGCGCAACTCGCGCACGTTGATATCGTTTTTCTATTTGATCCGGCGTGTTGATGCCCTGCCGAATAATTGTGACTTGATCGCAACCAGCAAGGGCAAGTTTGGGCGGCGAGAGCCATGATGGGAGAGGAATTATCTCTACAGGCACTTTTCGTTTTGTCATTGTTAATCTAAAAGTTAGAAAAAAAAGCGGCTGACCTGTGCAAGCCAGCCGCCAAAAACGCCACGGGTGATAGGAGCAGACCCCGCAACGTCAAATCAAAGCAATGCAAATACTGGCGACTAGGCACAGGACAAACATAGCCCAAAGCGCCCAATCGGGCCACGGTTTCATTTGTTCCCCTCGCGTATAGGAGCCATCATGGTTTCTCCCCTGTGGTGTGGTGGCGCTTCATGGCGCCTCCCAAAGTAGTTTCTGTCCTTGCAGAATTTCTGCGGTATCAACGCGAGGGCGGCTTGGCACATTCCAATTTCCCCCCCCCCGTTCGGCAATCAGTTTCCAACCAGCTGCGCGGAGACTCGCCCCGCCCTCTGCTGGCAGCGTGTATGTCATCAGCCTGCGGTATCCCAATGCTTTGGCAACCCGCCACGCGGCCCCGTAGAGCATCGAACAGGCGTTCCTAGCCCCATCGGTACAACAGCGGTTCACTTCCAGCGTGTAGCCGTTGTCGCTGTTCCTTGCTACCGGCCTGCCGACCATTACCACACCGCGCACCTTTCCTTCAGCATCTGATACTGCGATGCAGAACTTGCACCCCGGCATCGGCTTGTGGTGACGGTGCAGGGTCGCAACAAAAGCATTGGCCTCCGCAAAGTCGATGGGCGTTACGGTCAGCACCCCTATCGCTTCCCTGCGTCAGGGCAGGCTCCGCAGGTGCAGACGTACCGCCCCTCGTTCAACGATCCCGTCCGGTTATAGCCGCATTCGACCGGCTCCCCTTTCATACGATAGCGATCCACTAAATCGTCAAACTGATAAACACCCATCAGCGCCTCGTTGTACAACGCGGCAAACTTCCTCGGGTTGAGTGTGCGGATGTACTCGTACCGGGCTGCGCGATCAAATATCTCCGCGCCGGGCAACTGCTGCGCCCAGTCAGGACGATCTGTTGCTGCCGTTGCGGATGGGGCCGCGTTCTGCATTTTGTTGATCTCGCCGTGCAAGTTGGCGATGGTTGTCCGGTGAATAATCAACTGCTCCAGCAGCGCATCACGTTCATGCTCGGCCCTTTGCGCCCGTCCTTGAAACTGCGGGAGGAGGCGTTGCTTGAGATCCGCAAGTTCGGCAACAGCAGAACACGCTCCCGGTGTCGGGCAACCTTTTGGCTCAACTGTTGCCCTGTGCTTGGCGATCAACTCTCGGTTCTCCTCTCGCTGCGTTAACCGCGCTCCTTCTTCGTCGTTATCCATCATTCTTCTCCTCATCACCAATCTTCACAGACTCCAAAAACTCCGCCAACAAATAGACACAGGGCAATATCAAGTCGCGGCAGATCGCATCGTGTACATCGGACTCCGTTTTGCCTACGATCTGCGCGTAGATTTTAAGCGCCCCGAGTCGCTCGCTCACCAACATATCAAGGTGGTCGAAGTCGAGTCGTTTCACTTTTTCAATGTTTTCGTATTCCATCATTTCTTCGCGCCTTTCTTTAGCACCTTGGGCGTCCATGTAAACACATCGGGCAGGGCTTCCTTAAGTTTAGGCACTCGGTTCTGCGGGTGCAGCACCCACCGGGTGTCGAGCCATTCAATGGCGGCTTGCAGTTTTTCTGCTTGTGTCATTTTGCCTCCAATGCTTTCGCGTCTAGTGCCTTCAACAGCCCCGCCATGATTTCCCTTGCTTCGTGGGTGCTAAACGTCTGATGCGTCTTTGCCACGATGCTCTCGGCCCTTCGAATTGCTTCGGCGGGAGTCATTTCAGAACGGGATATCGTCGGTCATATCGTCCATCGGGCGCTTTTGCTCCTGCGGCGCGGCCTTTTCCTTCGGTTTGAATGTGCTAACGGCGGCGTACCATTTTCCGCCTTTGCTTTCCTTCACATCCACGTTTACCCATTCCTCTCCGGCCTTGTGCTTCTCGCGGAGCCACACGCCCAGATCGGCAACCTTGATGCTAATTTGCGCCTTCACGAATTCGGGCGCGTTCTCATGCGGAGCCTTGACGATCAAGCCGTTTACAAATTCAATATCAGCCATTTAAGCTACCTTTTTGAGTTGGTTAACCATTTTGTCCACGGTATCCAAAAAGGCGATCACCGCGGTTTCCAGTTCAAGAATTCGCGCTGGATCGCGTTTGTAGCGAATGATGAAAAGCTGAAGGTGCTCAGGCAAATCGGGCCTGAAGCTGGCGAAATCGCACCAATCCCTGCCGGAACACGCCATCTGCCACATCATCTGGTTTTTGTACCCAGCTGGGACGATTCCGGCAAGCAGATAAGCAAGGTGCGTGGCGACCTTCGGGCATTTAATCTCGACTAGCCCAGAATTGCCCACCAGACCGTCTGGAGAGGCTCCAGCGCGTTCGATAGTTGGGTGCTGGCAAAACCCTACCTCGTCCACGCTAAACCCCGTCTCAGCCTCGTATGCCGACCTTGCCAGCGGTTCCATTTCCGTCCCGAACTGCATGGCGGCGTTGGTGTAGTCCGAGCCTTGCGGCTTGCCGGTCAGGAGCTCAGCGACAAGCTGCGCTTGATAATCCCGGTAGCCAGCCGTTTCTGGCTTTGCTAGGACCGCCGAAACCATGCTGGCTGTGACTTTGCCAGCACGTTCAGCAAGCCATTCCGGTGTCCCCTGAGTGCTCATTGGCTGCCCTCAAGGAAGCCTTCGGTGCGCTGAAGAACCTCTTTGCGCTTGTTTTTCGCGTTTGTGAGCGTTGCCATGCCCATCGTGTCGTTGTCCCGCTGGGCCTCTTTGTAGGCAAGCGTGAATAGCTTTTGCAGAGCCTCAAGCGTAGTTGCTGCGTTCAAAGCCTCCGAATGTTTGCTCCAGTCTTTGGCGTTTGGCTTTGCTGCAACTGCGGCATTGCCGTCATCATCCTCGGGTGCAACTCCGACCGCAGCCGATAGACTGTACCGCCTAGCGTATGTCAGGGCCGAGCCGTATCCCTGTGCGTCATTTTTGCTGACCGGCAGGGCCAAGACCCCGCATGAGATCCACTCGCCCGACGAGTGCAGGATCATTGTCTCGACTCGCACTTCGTCCAGATCGGACGATTGGACCGTCTGGATGTAGCTCAGTCCGTTGGCAGAAAACGCGCTGCGGATCGCCTCGACCACGCTGGCGAGATCCGCGTATTTGCTTTTGAAGAACGGATTCGCGCTGTCTTTGACCGCGCCTTTCATGGCTCCCTGCGCTTTTGCCAACGCTGCCGCAAGCCCTGCGATTGATTCTGATTTGTTCATTTGTCGCCCCAAATTAAGATTGAAAAACATATCATTGCGCCAATGGCGCAAGCGTGAGAAACGATTTCCGAGATGCTCATTCCTCCTCCGAGGCGCGTTCGTTGGCGAGGTCAGACACGATGTCGGAACCCGTCAAATGCATGATGAGCATTGCTTCGAGGTCAGACACGATGTCGGAACCCGTCAAATGCATGATGAGCATTGCTTCAACAGAGTTACGTTCGCGCCTGATGCGATTCTCAAGAGCTTGGCTGTTGTCGCTAATAGAGCAGAGGTACATCTCCCATGCGTAGCTGGGGTCGCGGTTCTCCATCAGATAATCGTAGAGGTCAAACTGGGCGCGGCCCTTCTTGGGCCATTGACCGTACTCGAGGATGGTTTCAACGATCTCCTCAAGCGCCAACTCCAACTCTCTTTCCGTCAACTCGCGGCGCTGGTCTTCGTCCCCGTGGGCTTCGTTTTGGCGGCTCATGCTGCTACCGCCAAAGCAACAAATTGTTGCACCGAAAACTGCGCGGTGAATTTTGCGAGTGCGATGGCCTTCACTTCAGCGATTTTGATCTTCATTTAAATCTCCTTAGTAGCTGATTGAGTAGGGATGACCATCTTCAAACGCCTCAAGCGCGAGGTCGCGTGAGGAGTGCTGCAACTTCCTCGCTACACTAGGGCGCTCAAGGCGGCAAGACTGCGGCCCCTCTGCGTTCGCATAGAAGTCGTTAACCCACTTGTCCACCGACTTCACCGTGGCGCGGATGATCGACACGCTGTTCTCCCAGCGGGAGCAGTCGCAGTCCATGCCGCTGTTGACCATTGCAATCTTGCCGTTTTCGGCATACCCAACAACCTGCCGCAGAATGGTTGCGCGTTTCTGCCTCGCCTCAGTCGCCTCACTCAGCAAATGGCGGCGCTCTTCGATTCGATTCCGCGCCCACAGTTTGAAGATGCCCTTCTCTTCCTGCTCTACGGTAAGTCCGTTCATGGTAAATCTCCTTTGTTTTGCCAGACTCGGTCTGGCTGCGTATTCCGAAGCCCCCGCGTAAGCAGGGGCAGCGGAATAAAATGCTAATTTAGCAATCTTCCTGCTTCGCGTTCAAACGATACCCGCGAGTCTTGATGCTGGATTCCTCTAGCGTATGCTGTGATACCTGTAGCAACATCCCAAAAGTTTTCCATCGGTCTTTGTTCATCACTCATGTGCGCGGCTTTGATCGCAGAAGACTGTGCGCGAGTAAAACGTTTAGAGAGAAATTCATCGATATTGTCGATGCGTTTTGATCTTGCATCTTCGATGGCTTTAACAACGCTTGTGGTGCTGCTCGTTGCGTAGCTTTCGATTGCGGGTGCAATTTCTTCAAGCCAACGATCTGTAGCAGATGCTGTATGCCGGATTTTTATTTCTGCGTATTGCGTAGCACCCCACACGATGCGATTGCAACAAACGTAATCAAACAAAAAGGTGCTGATTCCCAAAGTCGATGAACCTACTTCGCTGTTCCACACAAAAAACCCTCGCGCCATTTCTCCCGATTTACCATCACGACGATTAGGAACCGTTATGCGGTGCTTTTCATCAGCAAGAAACACAAACATATCCCTATCAGAAGCATAAAGAGTCGTGTTGTTTTTTGTGATTGCAACGTCTTTGCCGAATTCGCCGGGGATGCGAAAATCGCCTGTCACACCATCACCGAAACGATCTACTAACGCTTGCGTGATTGTCGAGTTCCACACCCGCCCATAATTTGGGCCTGTAACAGCGCGGAGTTCAGCGGGGCCTCCGTTTTGATAAAGCAGGATTCCGCAATCTTCGATGTCCCGCGAAACCTGCAACCCGAAGTTAATGCAGTCTGCCGCCATGGGTGAGGGCAAGCTACGCAGATAACCGGAAGGCGCTCCTGCGCGTTGTGCGAGTTGCCCGAATGACCAGTTGGTAATATTTACGTCACCACCGTTGGGGCCTACGCAGATCAAGGATTTGTTATCGTTTTCTACGGGGCGGCATTCGATGACGCGGCCGCTCATTACTTTGGCGCGACTGCGTTCGCGGACGGTCTGCACATGGTCGTTGAGTTCGGTCAAGCTAAGGAAGCGTTCATCAGCGGGACGGGTGGACCATTGGCGATTCGCTTGCATTAATGTTGTCATATATTGTCCTGTATTTTCTAGTACCGGATTCCGCACCGGCAAGCGTTTTGGTCAAAGCGACCAAGAAAGGGTTGCCCCTTTCCAAGTCGTTCTATTCTTCTATTTCTTCGTCTTCTTCTTCGTCTTCATCAACCTCAATATTATTTTCATCATCGATTGCCATGTGCGCAGCTTCGTGGGCTTTGCGATCTTGATGCATTTTTTCCATCATTGCTTCTTGTGCCGCGGTGCGAACAGGATTACGAAAATCTTCGGGGTATTCTGCTTCCAGTTCTGCAAGTGTTTTCATTTTGTTTTTCCTTAATTGTGGTTAATGCAACTTTCGCAATCGCACGAAATTACATCTTGCTTGGCTGCTCTCCGCAATTCTTCCATTGTGTCGTACCCTCTCACGTGAACCACCTCGTCGTAAAATCTCCAACCATACGGAGTGTTTAAAATAAAACCAACATTACCGTCTGAATCAACATCTCTTGTTACGTTTAATTTGTATTTTTTTGCCATTTTGTTGCTCCGGTTGTTTGCTTCGATGACCCATACTAAATCAACTAAACTTGTCAGTCAACTCTTTTTGACAAATAGTTTTCAAGGGTATATTGTGCTCACATGAAAACACTTGACGCGGTGCAACATTTTGGGAGTCGGCGAGCGATTGCCGACACTTTAGGAATCAGCAGGCAGGCGGTCTACGCTTGGGGGGCGGTCGTTGCCAGAGGTGCAGCGTACCGGCTCCAGGTGATGACCGCGGGGAAGCTGGTCGTGGACGAGGCCAAGTACAAGCGGAGGAAAAAGTGAGCAACGACGAGCTGAAGGTGCTGGAGCAGGAATACAACGACATGGCAGAGGAGGGCCGCGCCATGTGGGAGGATCTCGAAGGCTATGTGGTGCGGATGAAGGAGATCCGCAAGATCATTGACGCGGAGAAGCCAGGTTGTTACGACGAGATTGTGCTGCTCTTTGGCGGCAAGCTGGATCTCAGCCTATGAACTGGGCGAATTGGGCGAAAAGATTCCGCCCAACTATTTTTTGCGATTGCTTTGCAAAAAGTGAGGATCGGCTTATGATCTTAGGTGATGCGTTGGTCGGCAGACCACGCAAGCTGAACCCAGCCAGTACTGGGTGATGGCGCATCGCTCTACCTTACTGGAGGCTTGATGAATTACTACCCATTTCATATCGGCGATTACGCCGCCCATACGCGCTATCTGACGCTGATGGAAGATCTGGCCTACCGCCGGATGCTGGATCTGTACTATGTCAGCGAAAAACCCCTCGAGCCAGCCGAACAAACCGCCCGATTGATCGGGATGCGCGACCACGTTGCGGAGGTCGGAACCATCCTATCCGACTTCTTTGAGGCTACCGAGGCGGGTTTCATCAATAAACGTGCCAACGAGGAACTGGACAAGTTTTCCCTTATGAAACAAGGGGGCCGGGATGGGGCGGCTAAGAGGTGGGGAAAGGGAGGGGATAGGGAGGCTATAGCCCCCCCATCGCCCCCCCAATCACCCCCTAATAGCAACCAGAACCAGAACCAGAACCAGAGAAAAGCAAGTACATCGGACGCTGCGCGACCGACCCCTGCCCGTAAGAAGGTTCCCTTGCCGAGCGATTTTGCTGTTTCGCCTCGAGTTTCGGCTTGGGCTATCGAAAAGGGCTTTGACCGACTCCCTGACCACCTGGACGCTTTTCGGCGCAAAGCCGAGATGAACGCTTACCGATATGCCGACTGGGACCTCGCTTTCATGGAGGCGGTTCGTGAGGACTGGGCGAAGCTGCGCGGTAACGGTAGGGCTGGACCGGCGCCGATAGCGGTCCCTGACGGCACGATTAAATGCGAAACCTGTGGGACGCGCACCCGACAATTCACCGGGCGGCAATGTGATCCCTGCTGGCGGGGTGTGGTTAACCCAAGGGTGGCGGCATGAATCCCGCGGTTGCCCTGCTCCGCTCCAAAGAACCGGAACCCCGCCGACAGTTGATTGATTGCGCTCACGCAAACTGCATGAGCCATGCAATCTGCAAGGTCAAGCGTAAGCAGGGCTGGGCGAACCTGTGCGATTTTCACTACGCGAACGACAACGCGGATTCCTCTTACGATTACTGCGCCAGGCATGGCTTGACAACAACCGAAAAGAAAATCGCCCACACCAAATCGATGCTGACGGCCCAGAAAGACTACCGGGCATGGATGAAGGCTCCGAAAACTGCTCTGGCTCAGGAGTTTGCAGACAAGATTCTGGGACGAGTTTTTGTGCGTGAGCGAGTACCTGGCGAAGACGATGAACCCATAGACGAGGAGATTTCGATATGAGCACAAAAGAAGAACTGCGAGCAGCAGCACCTCAGAGCGCCGCTTTTGTGGACGCGATGCGGGAAGTCTTCGGTGACGACATTCGCGTTCTGCGGATTGTTGAAGGCAAAGTAAGCATCGACAAGCGCCCCGCGTGGATGCGGGCCGCAAACGACAAACCGGAGGCCGCATGAGCAAAGAAGAGGATTTCATTACCGGCGTTGCGAATGGCGTATTCGAGTTTCTTGCGGATCGTCCGGTAAGCGTTATTGATCCGATGATTGAGTCAATTTCTGAGGCGTGTGCGAAAGAATTGAGAATGGCAGTTTTGGAATGGATGGACTATCACCGTCCGCAAATTATTTCCGCGATTGCCGCTGCGTCGAAGGAGGCAGCATGAATCAGCTTGCTATCGACTTCGCCGCCATTCCGCGGTGCGTGGTTCCCGAGCGGGATACGCAGCTAGGAACGCTCCTGCAAGCCTTGCAGCAAGGCGAAAAGCTGACGGTGGCCCAAGCCCTCACGCAGTACGGTTGCTACGCGCTATCGCAGCGAATGGGCGATCTGAAGCGCATGGGCTGGCCCGTGCTGACTTCAACGATTACGACAAACAGCGGGAAACGCGTTGCCGAGTACCGCATGGAGGCGAATTGAACCCCATTTGCCAAGTCTGCAAGGAAAGGCGCAACGCGAAGCAAAACGCCATGATGCCGATAACTGGCTATCCTGATTATTTCGTGGACGAATGCGGAACGATATTTAGTTTCCGTCGAAAAATGCCCGTAGCAATGCGCCCTTACCTTACAAAACATGGTTATCTGCGCACGAAGATAGCCAACGAAAACGGCATCAAATGGTTTATGGCGCACCGTTTGATCGCAATGGCTTGGATTCCACAACCAGCAGATACCGTTGAGATAAATCACATTGACGGAATAAAGAACAACAACCACCCGTCAAATTTGGAGTGGGTTTCAAAAGCAAGAAATGTCCAACACGCGTTTGAACTTGGCCTAAATAAACCTTTGCGCGGGTCTGCTAACGGGAACGCTAAGCTAAACGAACGACAGGTTGTTGAGATAAAGCAAGAACTAAAAAACTACAGACAAGGAATTCTCACAGAGTTGGGCGACAAATACGGCGTTTCTAAACAGGCGATTGATCTTATTCACAGGGGGAAAAATTGGGCGCATATCAGCGCATGAACGAGTGTCAAACCTGTGAGGAACGCAGGAGTCGATCCGCTAATGCGGCGATGTGGCCCATCCTGCAAGCGTGGGCCCAGCAGAAGCAATGGCCCATCAACGGGACGATGACTACGCTTACCGACGAGGAGTGGAAGGACATCCTGACGGCGGCTTTTGAAGGCGAAACCTCCCCGCGGATCTCGCCAGGGCTCGAGGGCGGAATGGTGATGCTAGGCCGCAGGACTTCGCGCTACGGAAAGCGCCGCTTCAGCGAATGGCTCGACTGGCTCAATGCTGCATCGCATCATGCCGGCATCAAGATTCCAGCGCCAGAAAGCATGATTCCGTGACCAACGAGCAGAAACGCTTCCAGAACGCTGTACGAGCGGCTGGCTGCATCGTTTGCCACGGTGAAGGGGTAGAGAGTCCCTGCGAGATTCATCACCTCCTGCGCGGCGGCAGACGCATTGGCGAGGATTTTGTGCTTGGACTGTGCCAGATCCATCACCGGGGGCTAATAAATACGGCAGAAGCGGTTAGTCGGCATCCCTGGCGGCGGGAATTTGAGGCTCGGTACGGGACTGAGATGGAATTACTGGAAAAGACGAGGGAGCTATGCGGCGAGCTGCCAGAGTAGACGGGAATCAGTCTCAACTGGCGGCTGCATTCCGATCTTTGGGGTGCAGCGTCCTGTCTCTGGCCCCTTTGGGCGGAGGAGTGCCTGACCTGCTGGTGGCCATAAACGGTATCACATGGCTGGTTGAGGTCAAAATGCCGAACGGGAAGGAAAACGAAATGCAGGTCGAATTCGCCATCACGTGGAAGGGTTGCCGAGCAGTTGTTCGGGATCTGCAAGGGGTCGAATTAACCGTGAAAACGATGAAATTCATGGCTTGACATCTATTTTTCAGAAGAATACGCTCAGAAAATGACCGCAACCCCTATTTGCGCGACTCCCCTCGCGTCTGCCCACCGCGCTGGAAAACTCCCCTTCCCGACGCGCTGTGTCCGGGGACTGCTGCCCGTGGGCGCAGCTATAGCCCCCGGATTCTTTTGATGACCAGAAATTGAGGCAACAATGACCGCCGCTTGGACGCGTAAGGAAGGCAAAAACCTTGCCGGTGGCCTCAACGCCAAAGGCCGCGCCTCTTACAAAGCCGAAACCGGCGGAACCCTCAAGCCTCCGGTCAAGTCGGGCGACAATCCACGCCGAGCCTCTTTCCTCGCTAGAATGGGCAATATGCCGGGGCCAGAGAAAAAGCCAAACGGCGAACCAACCCGTCTTGCGCTGTCCCTCAAGGCATGGGGCGCAAGCTCCAAGGCTGATGCTAAGTCCAAGGCTGCGGCAATTTCGACAAGAAACAAGAAATGATGTTCCACGTGAAACGGGACAGCAATTGAAGATTGAACAGGTAAAGCTAGATGCGCTGATTCCTTACGCCAGGAACAGCCGCACCCATTCCGATGCTCAAGTGGCCCAGATCGCCGCCAGCATCAAGGAATTCGGTTTCACCAATCCCGTCCTGATCGACGAGACCGGCAGCATTATTGCCGGCCACGGACGCGTCATGGCAGCGCGGAAGTTAGCGATTGCTGACGTTCCCAGTATTCGGCTCACCCATCTAACCGAGGCGCAAAAGAAAGCCTACGTTATCGCAGACAACAAACTGGCCCTGAATGCGGGTTGGGATGACGAGATGCTGGCGGTCGAACTCACCGACTTGAAGGACATGGGCTTCGACCTCGACTTGTCCGGCTTTAGCACCGACGAGATCGAGGCGTTGTTGGCTCCAACAGGGACGGAGGGGCTGACAGACGAGGACGCTGTACCGGACGTGCCTGAAGCCCCTGTGACCGTTCTGGGCGACGTTTGGCTGATGGGCAAGCATCGGGTGATGTGTGGCGACTCGACCAGCATTGATGCGGTTGAGAAGCTTTTAGACGGACAAGAGCCAAACACGATGGTCACAGACCCGCCGTATGGCGTGAATCTTGATCAATCTTGGCGGGACAAGGCGCTGGGCAGCAAGGCGCTCGGCAAAGGCAACAATCAACTAGTCGAGAATGATGACCGGGCAGATTGGTATGATGTTTGGGCGCTTTTTCGCGGCAATGTGGCTTATGTGTGGCATGCGTCGGCGTTTACTGATGTGGTTATGGACTCGCTACGCCGCGCAGACTTCGAGGTTAAGCAGCAGATTATCTGGAACAAGAGCGTGATGGTGATGGGCCGCTCGGACTATCACTTCAAGCATGAGCCGTGCTGGTACGCAATCCGGAAGAACAAAAATCACAACTGGGTTGGCGACCGGAAGCAAACAACGATATGGGACGCTGCGCCGCCGAATCACATCATGGGCGGAAGCAATGAAGAGAAAACCTCCCATCCGACACAGAAGCCAGCAGCGCTGTACGAGAGGGCGTATCTTAACCATACAAACATGGGTGAGTACATTTATGAGCCATTCGGCGGGTCGGGGACTGCGGTAATTGTTTGCGAGAAAACTGGACGCCGATCTTTGACTATGGAACTAGACCCCAAATACTGCGATGTAATCGTCCAGAGGTGGCAGGAATTCACAGGACAGACAGCAACGCTGGAATCAAATGGTAAGCCGTTCATTTCGTTGAAGAAAGCTGCGTGATTTCGCTTCCTTAAAAAGAATGTCATTTATCAAACCTCACAGACCGACCGATAAAACAAGGCAACAAGCACAGAGTGCTTCAGGACTCGGCTTGCCTCAAGATCAGATTGCCGCGCTGATTGGCATTGCTCCTGAGACGCTCCGCAAGCACTACGACCTCGAGCTAGGTTTGGGCAAGGCTCAAGCCTCGGCAGCGGTGGCGAAAACCCTGTTCAATAAAGCTACCGTAGGCCAGGACACCACGGCAATGATCTGGTGGACCAAAGCCCAGATGCGCTGGTCTGAGACCGTCCGGCAGGAGCTGACCGGCAAGGATGGCGGCGGAATAGTGATCCAAATCAACAACGAAGACAGCAACCTTGTTTAACGCCACAGCAGCCCAAAGCAGGGCCACAGGGCTGATGACCGGCGATGCCAAGCACGTCATGCTGGTTGGTGGATCAAGGTCAGGCAAGACCTTTGTGGCGCTCCGAGCACTGATTATCCGAGCGACTCTGGCACCCAAGAGCAGGCACGTTGTCTTGCGGTTTCGGTTCAACCACGTCAAATCCTCGGTCATTCTCGACACCTTTCCGAAGGTGATGGCGCTTTGCTTCCCGCAACTCACCTACGTTATCGACAAGACCGACTGGTACGCAACCCTGCCAAACGGTTCCCAGATCTGGTTCGGCGGGCTGGACGACAAAGACAGGACTGAGAAGATTCTCGGGCAGGAATACGCCACGATCTTCTTCAACGAATGCAGCCAGATCCCCTTGTCGGCCCGAAACATGGCCGTCACACGCCTCGCGCAGAACTGCGTGGCAGTAGTGGGCAACCAGCAACGACAGATGCGCCTGAAGGCGTTTTACGACTGTAACCCTCCTTCTATGGCCCATTGGACGTACAAGATGTTCGTCCGAAAGATCGAACCTGAGTCGGGCAAAGCCCTGGCTGACCTGCTCAACTTCTCAATGATGACCATCAATCCTCGAGACAACCTCGAGAACCTCCCGCCCGATTACATCAAGGAACTGGAGAACCTTCCGGCTCGGATGCGCTTGCGGTTCTTGGAAGGCAAGTTCGCTGACATAGCCGCTGGTGCTCTTTGGAACGTCGAAATGATCGACACCCACCGCGAAACCTCTGGGCTTCCCGATATGCTGCGGGTGGTAGTGGCAGTCGATCCATCCGGCAGCGGGGACACCGACAACGCCGGGAACGACGAGATCGGAATCATTGTCGCCGGTCTGGGCATTGACGGTCGTGCCTACGTCCTCGAGGACTGCACAATGAAGGCTGGTCCAAGCGTCTGGGCCAACGTCGTTGCGACCGCCTACGACCGCCACGCAGCCGATTTGGTCGTTGCCGAGAAAAATTATGGTGGTGAAATGGTCCGGCATGTGATAAAAAGCGCAAATCCGTACCTGAAATGCGAGTTAATCAACGCAAGCAGAGGTAAAGCGGTGAGAGCGGAACCCGTTTCGGCATTGACTGAACAGGGCAAGATCCGGTTCGGCGGCACGTTCCCCGAGCTTGAGGACGAACTTTGCTCCATGACGACAAACGGGTACACGGGCGAACGCAGCCCGAACCGCGCCGATGCCTTCGTCTGGGCCATGACCAAACTGTTCCCCGGCATCATCAAGACCGATGCTAAAGCGCAGCGCAAGCACGTTATGCCAACCCAAAACATCAATCGCGGTGCAACCTCTTGGATGGGTGCTTAAATGAAAGCCGGACTCTATGCCAACATCAACGCCAAGCAAGACCGGATAGCCGCAGGCAGCAAAGAGAAGATGCGTAAGCCAGGTTCCCCAGGCGCACCGACTGCCAAGGCGTTCAAGCAGTCGGCCAAAACTGCGAAGAAGAGGTAGCCATGCCACTGGTCAAGTCGAAGTCACCCGCCGCCTTTCGTAAGAACATCAAGGCCGAAGTTGCCGCTGGCAAGCCGGTGAAACAGGCCGTTGCCATCGCCTATGCAGTTAAACGCAAAGCAAAAAAATAGTGGCTTATCAAGACACAGGCATCAACGAAGCAGGCGCAGTCTCGTCAGGCGGCACCAAGCGTGACCGCGACGATGGCGACATGCTGGCAACGATGCGAACGCGCCTCACGATGGCAATTGCGGCGTACTCGGACAGCAGGGAAGACGAGTTAGACGACCTGCGTTTTCGTGCTGCAAGCCCTGACAACCAGTGGCAGTGGCCCGCCGATGTGCTGGCGACCCGTGGCGCGGTGCAAGGCCAGACAATCAACGCTCGGCCCTGCCTGACGATCAACAAGTTGCCGCAGCACGTGCTGCAAGTGACCAACGACCAGCGCCAGAACCGGCCCAGCGGCAAAGTGATCCCGGCCGACGACAAAGCCGACATTGAGGTGGCCGAGATATTCAACGGTCTGGTTCGGCACATTGAATACATTTCGGATGCTGATGTTGCCTACGACACGGCTTGCGACAACCAGGTCACGTTTGGCGAGGGGTACTTCCGCATCCTGACCGAGTACTGCGACGACAACAGCTTTGAGCAGGATCTGCGGATCGGGCGCATTCGGGATTCGTTTTCCGTCTACATGGACCCGACAATCCAAGACCCGTGCGGCTCGGATGCCGAGTGGTGCTTCATCAACCAAGAGTTGACCAAAGACGAATACGAGCG
>Ga0222714_10001480_pt1 | contig 26417 bp, 17 predicted proteins | sample C33_3DmetaG_FD_165048 | JGI IMG/M metagenome (GOLD analysis project Ga0222714, IMG submission 165048) | Estuarine water microbial communities from San Francisco Bay, California, United States - C33_3D | ecosystem: Environmental > Aquatic > Marine > Unclassified | place: USA: California...
GTATTTTGAAATGGGACCCAGTGCGGTGGTGAGCACCGGTGGCATCACCATTCTGCTGACGACCTGCAAGACCCCGCCCTTTGACCTCGGCCAATATCGGAGCCAGGGGATCGAGCCCACGGATTTCCAGCTCATCGGCGTCAAGGCCGCGGTCGCCCACCGCAAGGGTTATGACCCGATCACCAAGGCTTCCTATTTTGTCGATACCCCGGGCCCGTGCAGCAGCAACCTCAGCACCTTCCCGTATCAACACCTCAATCGTCCCGTCTATCCGTTGGACGACATCGCCGAACCCCAGTTTATCCATTCATGAAGAACCCAATCGTATCCTACCCACGCGACGAAAATACACCCGTCTCGCACCTGCCATTCAGCCCCGCCGTGCGCGTGGGCGACCTGATTTTTGTTTCCGGCCAGGCCTCGGTCGACAAGACCGGCAAGATCATCTCCGGCACCTTCGAGGAGGAGTTCCGCCGTTCGATTGAAAATCTTCGCGATGTGCTGGAAGGCGCCGGCAGCGACTTGGAGCACGTGATCCAAACGCGGAACTACATCCGCGATTCCGCCAACTCCCCGCTCTACAACCAGCTCTACGCCGAATATTTCAAAGCACCGCTGCCGGCCCGCACCACCATCTCCGGCTGCCTGCCGCCGACGCTGCACTACGAGGTTGAGTGCATCGCGGTGCCGAAGGGCAGCTGAAGTTTCCCGCCTGCCCTGAGCCCGCCGCGATGATCACCACCACCACCCAATCATCCCTTCATCGCTGGCTCCGCCGGCTCCTGCTCGCGACTCTCACGGCGCCGCTTAGCAGTCTGGCCGCCGGGAATGTCGACACCCCCGCCCACGGCTTCACCGGCTTGGATTGGAGCGTGGTCATTTTCTACGCCTTGGCCCTGATCGGCATCGGGGTCTTTTATTCGCGCCGGCAGACCACCACGGAGGAATACTTCGTCGGTGGCCGCAGTGTCGCCCCCTTCCTCGCGGGCATTTCACTTTATGCGACGATGTTCAGCACGCTGAGCTATATCGGCGTGCCCGGTGAAATCGTCCAGAACGGCCCCGTGTTCGTCGCTGCGGGCGTGGCGGCAAGTCCGCTGATCTATTTGATCGTCGGCTATCTGGCCATCCCGCTCCTGATGAAACTGCCGGTGACCAGCGCCTATGAATTGCTCGAGAAGCAACTCGGGTTTTCCGTGCGCCTGCTCGGTTCCGCCATCTTTGTGATTTCACGCCTGGTTTGGATGGCGATCATGCTCTACGTCACCGCCAAGGTGTTGGTGACGGTCATGGGCTGGCCGCCGAGCTGGACCACGCCGCTCTGTATCATCTCCGGTCTGCTCACCGCCGTTTACACGGTGACGGGTGGCCTGCGGGCGGTGGTGATCAGCGATGTCGTGCAGTTTTTCGTTCTGCTCACCGGGGCTATCTTCACCTTGGTATTCATTACTTACACCATGGGCGGACCGAGCGCCTGGTGGCCGACCGCCTGGGTGGATCACTGGGCACCCCAGCCGTTTTTCAGTATGGATCCTCATGTGCGGATCACAGTCGTGGGCACGTTCGTCGGCGCGATCATCTGGTGGGTTTGCACCGCGGCATCGGACCAAATGGCCATCCAGCGCTACCTGAGCACCCGTGACGTTCAGGCCGCCCGGCGCGCCTTCCTGCACAATTGCGCTGGCAGTGTAGTCGTGACCGGCATCCTCGGCTTGGTCGGGCTGGCCGTGCTCGGATTCTACAAGGCAAATCCCGACCTGCTCCCCGCCTCGATGGCCTTCACGAAAAAAGGCGACGTCTTCTTTCCGCATTTCGTCAGCCACTTCCTGCCGTCCGGCGTTCCCGGACTCGTGCTGGCCGGTCTGCTCGCCGCGGCCATGTCGAGCCTCAGCTCAGGAATCAACTCCACCATCACGGTAATCGCCAAGGATTTCATCGATCCGTTTCGCAAGGGGACTCAGCCCACCGAAGCGAGTCAGATCAAAATCGCCCGCTATCTGGCCGCCGGTATCAGTCTCGCCGCCATTCTCGGTTCTCAAATCGCCGGGGCAATCCCGGGCAATTTGATCGAGGTCACCGGCAAGACCCTGCACCTGATGCTCTGTCCCTTGTTCGGTTTGTTCTTCATGGCATTGTTCGTAAAGTTTGCCACGTCTTACGGAGCCATTGTCGGTGCAGTTTACAGTTTCATGACGGGACTCGTCGTCGGCCATTGGGACCTGATCATCGGCGGCGATCCCGTCAGTTTTCAATGGATCACGCCCACTTCACTCGCGGCGGCATTGATCTTCGGCCCGTTGTTCAGCCTCGTTCCGACCAAGGGCATTTCTCGGCTTCGTCTCGGCGGCTACTATGTGGCCGCGGCGCTGCCTTGGGTTGGCCTGATTGCCTGGTTACGCTGATACCCCAAATGAATCCAACTCGCGCCCCTGCTTTCGTTGATTCCGCCCATTCCCGGCTGCGCATCGAGCGCCAATGGCCCCAACTCCCGGACCATATCAAGTTGTTTTGCGTCAGTGCGGTCGCCCTCGATTCGCGCGGCTATCTCTACGTCGCGCATCGCGGCGACAACCCGTTGTTGCGTTTCAATCCCGACGGCAGCTTCGATCGCGAAATCGGCGCCACCCTTCAGCGCAAGACCATCGGCTACAATTTGATGGGGGCGGAACCGGTCCCGATGGATCTGCGCAACTGGCTGCACGGCCTGCATGTCGATCCTTGGGACAATGTCTGGGTCACCGAGGTGGGCCGGCATCTGATCTGGCGGTTCGATCCAAACGGCAACCTCACCCTCACCCTGGGCGTGGACGGCGTCTCGGGCTGCGACGCCCAGCACTTTTATCAACCCACCCATGTTTACGTGATGCCGTCCGGCGAATTCTTCGTCGCCGACGGCTACGGCAATTCCCGCGTGGTCAAATACTCCGCCGACGCCAAATACCTGCTGCAGTGGGGCCGGCGCGGCACGGCCGTGGGCGAGTTTCATACCCCGCACGTCATCACTGCCGACCCCGACGGCCGGCTCTACATTTCGGATCGCGAAAACGATCGCGTGCAAGTCTTCGACCAAAGCGGCCAGGCCCTCGCCGAATGGCCCGGCCTGCACTCCGTCGACGGGCTGCACTACGCTCCGGACGGATTCATTTACGCGGGCGCGGGTCTCGACAATGCCATCCTGAAACTCGATCCCTCGGGCCGGTTGCTCGAAACGTGGGCCGAACCGGGTTTGTTGAATTATCCCCACGGCATCACGGTCGATGCTCAAGGCACGATCTATATTGCGGAGACCAGTGGCGATCGGCTCCTGCGTCTGACTCGTGAAAACCAAGCCTGACATGCAGCTTTCGGTCACGGTCGATATTCCCGACGACTTCACCAAGGGGCCGATCGACGCGGCGCGTCTCGCCGAAATGATGGCCACGATCCAAGACATTGGCGCCACCCGCGTGCACTGGCTTTACTACGGCGAAACCGATCCGGCCGATCCGCGTTGCGGCAACATCTGGGACTGCTACTGGGCGCACCACGGCAAACAAACCATCGCCAAACTGGGTGAGCCGCTGAAGGCCGCCGTCCAAGCCGCCAAAGCCCGCGACTTGGAAATCTACGGGGTGCTCAAGCCCTACAACGGCGGCCTCGCCGGCAGTTTCCCCGCTGGTTCACCTGAGGCCGGCACGGCTTCGCAGCACTCCCGCATCGGCGGCACGATCGTGCAATTGATCCCTTTCCTAGAGGCCCATCCCGAAATGCGGGTGCAGCGCAAGCCGTTCGCCGTTAGCGCGGGGCCCATTCGCGAGATCCGGCTCACCAAGGCCGATACATCTGAGACGCGGCTGCGGCCCGAACACCTGCGCATCTGGGTGAGCGAAAACAATTATCAATACCGCCCGCTTGATCTCGTGCCCACCGGCACGATCACGGTCGAACCGGCCAAGCGCGAGGTGCGCGACTACCATGGCAACTTGATCACGGCGCAGGGCGATCCGGTGCGCGTGATCACGCTGACCGACTTGGCCATCACCGCTCCCTATGTGGTGCTGATCAGCACGTTTACCACGGGCACGGGAGATTTCCGCAACACCCCGCAGGGCATGGTCGAGGTTTTCGACGATCAAGGGGAACCCCTCGACTGCGTCCTCGCCACGCACGCCTCGCTCTGGATCAAGCCGCGCGACTTCCGCACCTACGGCCTCGAGTTCGACCAAGGTTACGGCCACTTGCCCATCGCGTTGGATGAGCCCTGGCAGGCGGCAAGCGGAGACCGCTGGACGCATTTCAAAGGCGAGGACGAGTTCGCCGACGAAGCCATCTTCGGTCACGGACAGGCCGGCGGGTTTATTGCCATTGCGCGCGGAAAAAACGCTCATCACGCCGCCACGCCCTGCGAGGCCTACCCGGAGGTGCGCGAGCTATGGCTCGGCTGGGTAACGGCCATGCTGGATGCCGGAGTCGACGGAATCGATCTGCGCATTTCCGCCCACGGCAGCCTGAGTGATGAACCCGAGGCCTATGGCTGGAACCCGCCCGTGCTGGCCGAGTATGCCAAACGCCATGGTCCGGGTCCGGTCGATCAAGCCAAACTCGCGGTCGTGCGCGGTGATTTCTACACCGAGTTCGTGCGGGCCACCTCCGCGTTGGTGCGGGCCCGCGGCAAAAAGCTGCAGGTGCATCTGCATGCCGAGGCGTTTCGACACAATTTAGTCTTCGGCCAGCAGCACGGCATGCCGGCCAACGTCGAATTCCAATGGCGGCGCTGGCTGGAAGAAGGCTTGGTCGACGAGGTGCAACTGCGCACGAGTTGGTTCGAAGCCGCCGAGGATCCGCTCGGCGCCAAGGAAACCTCCCGCAGCAAACTCACCCACGCCCTTGCCGATCCCGTGGCCACCGAGATGCTCCAACTCGCCCACGAAAAGCAGCTGCCGGTGACCCTCAACCGCTACATCGGTCGCGCGGCAGGGCTGCCCGAATACCTCGACGACATCCGCACCGCCCTGCAGGACGGCCGCATCGCCCGCTTCGACGTCTATGAATTCTTCGACCTCGCACAGGCATCGCTCGACCAACCCGGCCTCACCCCCAAAGGCGATCGTATCGCCGCGCTGAAAGCCCGCTGGCAGACAATTGCTGCCAGCTTATGACCGGAAAGTTTACTGTATGGCGAGGATCGTGCCAGCGATATAGGGGACGCGGCCCGGCTGGTTGAAGTAATACGTCACCAGCACATGCGTGTCATCCAGCATCACCGACCATGGATAACCGAGGTCGAACCCACCGCCGTCATCGCGCAGCACAATCTCCGGTGCGGTCGCGTAGTCAGTGCACTCGGCGTTGAGAATCCGCGCGCGGATGCCCATCGGTTCGTGCCGATAGCCATAGGTCAGCAGGACGCGATTGTCCGGCAGCCGCAACGCATGCAACGGGTGACCCTGAAACCCCATGCCTTCCCACGGCTGAAAACTTTTTCCGCCATCGGTGGAACGGGCAATGCAGGCCTGATCCTCGTAACCGCCGGTGCGCAGAAAAGCCACCAAGTCACCTTGCGGGGTCTCGTAGATTGAAGTCTCGTTAAACGTGACCTTGGGATCGGTCCCCACCGGACAGGAATACCGCCACGTGAGACCCTTATCCTCCGAGATGAGCAAATACGTGCCCGTGCGCTGGGGGTCGACCTGCTCGGTCGCCGCCACCACCCAAAACAGCCGGCCGTCCCGCCCCTCGATCAGTGCGCCGCGATTGTAAGCCGGCACAGGTTCGCGCGTCGGCCCGTTGAGGATTTCCGGCGGGATGTGCGGCGGATAGAGAGGACCATCCCAAGTCTGCCCGCCATCCGTCGAGCGCACGTAGTAGCCGCCGTTGAACACCGCGCCCGGAGGATGATGCGTCACGGGTTGCTTCAGGTGCGGTATCCCGTCGGGCCGGATAAACGTCCACCCATAACTCGTGCACAGCAGTGTGCCGTCGCGGAGTTGGAGCAGTCCCGGATCCTGCGAACCGCCAAAGGCATCGGCGTAGAGCAGACGCGGCTCCGGCGTCCAAGTCAGGCCGTCGTCGCGTGAGCTGACTATGACGAGATAGCTGTTCGGATCGACATGATAGTTGAGCTCTTCTCCGTAAATCAGGCGGTTGGGTGCTCGCCGAAAGGCGACAAGCACTTCTCCATCCGGACGCTTCACCACAGACGGAAAGGCGCAGTGGAAACGGGCATCCTCGTAGATGACGACATCGCGGACCTTGTGCATGCCAGCTGGAGCCTTGGCGGCGACGGAACCCGCGCCAAGCACAATGCAGAGAGCGACGCGGAGAGTTTGTAGGGTGTGGAGCACAGTCATGGTGGTTGCTTCAAATGCGAACCTTCACGACCACCTTGTATAATTCGCAGGGGGTTTCGTGAATGCAGCCGGGGATATGGCCGTCCTCAGGAAAAAAGATCGCGAACTGCCCGGGGCGCACCGCGATGGGCACCCCCTCGGGCACCAGCCCGAAAAGCGCTGCATCCTTGGCCGCATCGTAGGGCATCAACACCTCGGTCAACTTCGGCAGGGGCGCCCAGTAGATCGTCTCACGGCCGGAGATGAGATATTGGATGTCGATGTAGTGGCGGTGCGCCTCGTAGTTGCGCGTCGTGACATCCGTCGTCGCAAAGGACTGCACCATGGCATAGACGTCATCGCCATCGATCGGGTGCCGGCCGACCGGAAAGCGGTCCGACATCTGCCGGAGGAAATTGAAGGCCGGTGCGAAACGCGGTGAAATCGCTTCGTAAGCGGTGCTTTGTTCGAGGGTATCCAGGATCATGAAACAGGATGGGCGCAGGGATAAACGGGACGGTTGGGTTCAGTAGCCATGCCGGCGGCTGACCTCGTTGAGCAAGGGCTGCCCGGCCTTGAAGTGGCCGATGTTTTGCTCGACGAGTTTGAACAGCACCGGCCAATAGGCGGTGAAGACGCCCGACATATGGGGCGTCATGATGAGGTTGGGCACGTCGAAGTAGAAATGATCCTCGGGAATCGGCTCCTTCACGAAGCAATCGACGACGGCCTCGGCGAGGTGTCCGCTACGCAAAGCGTCGGCCAGGGCCGCTTCGTCGACGATGCCGCCGCGGGAAATAATGATCATGCGCGAGCCCGGTTTCATGAGGGCGAGCTCGGTCGGGCCGATCATGCCATCCGTGTGTTTGGTGCTAGGCACGGTGACTACGACGAGGTCGCATCGCGGCAGCATCTCCGCCAACTGCCCGTCCGCATACCACTGCTCGGGAATGGTGCCGTCGGGATCGCCGCTGCCCGGCCACGGATTGAATCCCTTGTGCAGGCGGTCGGATGGATCGCGTTTCAGGCAAAGCACGCGCATGCCGAGGCTGTGCAACTGGCGGGCGCATTCGCGGCCGATGGCCCCGTAGCCGATGATGCCCACGGTCTGGTCACGCACGACGGTATTGGCGAGGGCGGCGCGATTCGGCCATTTGTGGGACGGCTTGAACTTCAGCAACTCCACCATGCGGTGCATCATCATCAGCCACGTGACGGTGATGTATTGGGCGATCGGCACGCCGTGGGTGCCGCTGCCGTTGGTCACGGCAATGTCGGTCTGCCAAATGGGATGGTCCTTCAGGTGATTCGAACCGGCCGAGAGCAACTGCACCCAGCGCAGTTGGGGCCATTTTTCGAGGTTTCGCGGCACGGGTTCCGTAATGAGGATCTCCACGTCGGTCCCGTCGAGTTTGTCCGGATCGTTTTCGGCACTGACCACGATTTCATAACCCGGGGCGAGCGCCTCGACCGCGGCGCGTTGCTCCGCGGTCAGTTCGAAGGCCATGTTGAAATGGATTTTCATGGTGGGATCAGGTGCGTTCGCCCGAGCTGGGCACAAAGCGGTATTTTTCGATGATCTCCGGCGTCAGTTTGACACCGAGGCCCGGCGCGGTGGGCACGCCGACCGTGCCGTCCTTGACCGCGAAGTCGTCCACGAGAATGTCGCGCTGGATGGAGCTGGCCGCCTGCACATGCTCCAGCCAATCCACCGAATGGGAAGCCGCCGCAAGGTGCCACGAAGCCGCCAGCGACGGACCCATCGAGGCGCCGGTATGGATCGCCGTGCCCAGGTTGTGGGCCTCGGCGTGGTGCATGATGCGCACCGTTTCCGCCAAGCCGCCGACGAAGCCGATGTCGGGTTGGATGACATCGACACCGCCGCGCGAGATCAGGTCGTGAAACTGGTCTAGCCCACAGAGGCTCTCGCCGCCGGCGATCGGGATGCGTGAACGCGAACGCAGTTCCGCATAACCGGGCAGATTGGTGTAGGCGAGCGGCTCCTCGTAGAAACGCAGGCGGAACGGGGCCAGCGTCTCGGCGATGCTCACGGCCTCGCTGACCGGAATCGGGTTGGGCACCCCACCCTGATGACCGTCGATGGCGAAATCCATGTCCGCGCCAAACTCCTGCCGCAGCCGCACAAATCCCTCGTGCAAGACCTCGAGCTTGCGCGAAAACCGAAACGGCACCGCCGTCATGCGCTGCTGGTGGTTACCGGGCGGCGGCAAGTTGTAATAGTTGGTCGAGAGCTTCGCCGTGCGGTAGCCGAGCCCGGCGTAGTGTTCGATCTTTTTGACGAGTTCGTCCAACGGCCAGAGCGCCGGCCCGCCGGACGCGTAGACCGGGATGCGTTCGCGCACCGCCCCGCCCAGGAGTTGCCACACCGGCACCTTGAGCGCCTTGCCCTTGAGGTCCCACAGCGCGAGCTCGAGGCCGCTGATCACGCTCTTGCCGGCCCCCGAGCGAGCCCACCAGACCGAGTCGTCGCAGAGGGCGCGCGTGACCGCGGTCAATTGCAGGGGATCGCGGCCGATTAGGACCGGTTTGAAATAGTCGACCATGGCCGGCACGGCATCCGGCGCAAAGTAGCCCCAGGTCAGTTCACCCAAGCCATCAATGCCGGCATCCGTTTCGATGCGAATGATGGCGGTCGAGTGCAGGGCCTGCGGAAAGGACGGGTCATCGACCCACTGCGCGGTCAAAAGGTGCGTAACAACGTTGGTGATTTTCATTTTGATTCGGTCGAAACCTTAGTCGGCAAAGGCAGGGCTAGCACCTGCGGGCTGCGCGTCGCGATGCGCACTTCCCCGCTGACAGCCACGGCCTGATTGCGCCAGACCACGGCGGGCGCACCGATCATCGGCGCCGGGCCGGGATCGCCGGCCAAGTCGCGATCCGGCACCGGGCCGCGCGGGATGTCGGGACCGCGCGTGTAGGCGTTCGCAGCCGGGTCGTAGTAATACGTGCTGTCATTGAATCCGGGGTGCTCGCGCTGCACGCCGGGAAACATCTTCGAGTAACCACCGGCGATGAGAATGCGATTGTCAGGCAGCACCGGGCACGGAGTCATGAGGCCGACCCGCGGGTCGGGTAAATCGGCGATCCGGTCCCATGACCCCGTCGACGGATCGTAGTGATACGCACGCACCGAGGGCTCAAAATTCCCGTCTGCATCGACGGCCATGCCGCCGAAAACATAGAGTTGATCCTTCACACCGGTCGCGGCGGCCACAAACACTCCCGGTCCCGGCAGGTCGGGTTCGCGCCGCCACTCGCCCGGCTGATCCAGATTTTTGATCGGCAGCGACCACACCGCCGCACTCGGCGCCTTGGAGGCGGCATCATCCAAACCACCGATCACATAGAGTCGTCCTGATACCACCGCGGCACAACCATACACCACGGGCACGGGCAGATCGGGCAATGGTTTCCAAACCAAGCCGTCGGACGTTTCCTGCAGTGCGAGCACGGAGCGCAGGCAACCGCCGTCATCGACGCCACCGGCCAGCAGGACCGCACCGGGTATCGCCACGCTGGAGAAATGCCCGCGCGGCGTGGGCAGATTGATCGCGAGCTTTTCCCAATCACCCGACGGCGACGAGAGCGCCCAGATCGCATCGGTGTAGGATTTTTTCGCGCCGGTAATCCAAACCGGCTTGTCCCATTGCGAGCCGCCGCCGGTTACAAGCCGGTCGTGCAGCACGCCGGCAAACATGCCGCCGAACCCAATCGGGTCGGGCAGCGGGGTCAAATTCGTCCATCCTTGAGGTGTATTCATAGAAGAGTCGCTATGGGCCCGGGCATACCAGTAGCCGAGGTCATAGAATGCGAGGGCGTCGCCCTGCATGACGTTGAGCATCCATTTCAGCGGATCGGGCATGACGCCCTCCGGGTCGACAAACCACTTGAGGTGGTCTTTGTCCAACCCGGCGTAGATGCGGTCGTAGCGTTTGCGTGCCTCGGTGGCGGCGGCCGAAATGCGGCGTGCGATGATCGCGCTCGAAATGGTCTGGCGCTCCTGCGTGCCCAGCCAGCAGATCGGGAGAATCGCGTTGTGCAGCATGAAGGGCGATTTCCACAACGCCCGCGGTTTGATCGAAAGCGGCAGTTTCTCCCACTGCCCGGTCAGCGCATTGATGCGGGTGAAATAGTAACTCGCGAAATCCTCCCGCTGGCCGATCTGCGAGTAGCGCCACCATGCCTCCATGCCTTTGAGCCAACGCGGCGTGTCGGCTGGCTCAAGCTCTAGCAGCAAGTCGGCGCCGATCACCATCTGCACATGAAACGAACGGTCCTCGGTGCTCACGTAGAACGGATGGCCAAGCCCCCACTCCGTCTCGCGCGGTGTCGGCAGGTTGGCGTAGAGCGCGTGCAGGCGATTAAACTCCGCCAGACTCTCCGGATCCTGGGTCACTTCGTAGGCGAGCCGGTGCATGACCATCCAGAGAAACATGTGCCGCTGGGCGCGTGGGTAGGATTTCTCCATGTCCCAGGGCTCGCCAAAATAGTTGATGAAATAGCCGCCGCGCCAACGCGCCGACACCTCGCGAAACATCTGCGCGATGCGCGCCCGCGTCGGCTCATCCGCGATGTGCCAATAGCGATACAGCCCGACCATCGGCGCGAAATGCTGTTCCGTGCTCGTGGCATCGGTCGCCTGGCCATAGTAGGGCTTGCAGAAAAAGCCAGCCGGGTTCGCCACGCTTCCGCCCTGCCCGATGAATCCCGCCTTTTGGTCGGGACCCTCGGCCGCGCGGTTGCGCTGTTCCGTGAGGGCATAATTGACGTCGAGCGAGTGGAAGGCCTTGGCGGCAAGGGCAAGCGCCGCGGGATCCTGCGTCGCCTCGTAGCGATAACACTGCGCCGCAAGCAGGATGCCGGAGATGAAGGAACTGTTTTCGTAGCTCATCCACTGCCATGGTTCCGGGCCGGGCATGGTCGAATCCTGCGGGGTGAAATCGTCCGCCGTGAAGGGCCGTTCCTCGCGCCAGTTGATGTGCGAATACATCAGGCCCTGCACATCGAAATAGTGGTGATCGAGAAATTGCTCGATCGTCGCAATGCGTTCCGCCACCGGCTGCGCCGGGTCGAGCGTCGCGAGCGACTCACCCGCCCAACCGGGTGTCACCAAGACTGAGGCAAGGGCGAACTGACGAATAAATCGGCGCATCACGGTGATCAGGTCCAGAGGTTGAGTCGCCGCCCTTCCCAATACGAAGCGATCATGCCCTCGGGGGCCTCGCTACTCAGGAAGCGCGTAAAGTAGTTCACCGCGGGCGGTATCTGTTTGCCGTCGGGATCGGAAACCCAGACCAGGTGCCGCGGTTCCAGGCGCCGCAGGGTTTCGGACGCAAACTTGACGGCTTCGTCGCATTTTTCCGGACAGTGCCGGGCCACCACCATCGCGGTCCACTGGAACCGGGCCAGGCAATCGCCGTAAACCCATTCCGAGGCGAACGACAGCATCGGGTGACCGCCAAACCATTGCTCGCGCGGCAACCGCGGTGTGAGCGGCACCGGCCGCCAACTGCGGTCCTTGGTGGAAACAATAAACCAATAGAGGTAGTTCCACCCCTCGGTATCAAAACCAACGGGATAGTCCGCCCACCACAGGGCCAGCACGCGGCTGAGATCATCCGCCGTGAACAGCTCCGGCACGCACTCGTGGATGATCGCGGCGGAAATCGCGAGGAACTGGCAGTGCTGGATTTGCTCCCAGTGCGCGAATTCCCCGGCCGCCACATCGGCGCCGGCAATCTTGTCCCACGGCTGCGCCTCGTAGGTGCCGTTTTGGAATTGTTCGATGATGTAGTCGATGCGGCGGTGCGTCTGCCATTTGCCGGTCTTGATCACAAACTCATAGGCGTCCCGATATTTCGTGTCGCCGGTCAGCTTGTAGGCGATGGCCACCATCGCGGCCATGATCGCGTTGTAATCGGAGGGATCCAGCCGGTTGCTCCAGGCACTGGTCTTGCCGCCCTCGCTGCCCTTGCGGTTGAAAATCTGGTAGTCGACCGAGATTTGGTAATCCGCCATCTGGATCAGCATGGCGCGGATCTCCGCCTGCTCATCCGCAGAGGCAATGGGCAGGAACGACCACAGCCCCCACATCGTGTGCAAATACTGGTCGCCGGTGGTATGGACCGAATACTCAAAGTGGAACGGCTTGCCCATGAAACCGGGCACGCCGTTTTCGACGCCGAACTGATAGACAATGCGCAACGAACGGTAGGCCGCGCGGGCTCCCGCCAAAGCCTCGGCCTCGCCCGTCGCCTTGAAGCGAATGCTCTGCGCAGCCAGATGGCTGCCGGAGGCAGTGATGGAATTCTCGTTGGTGAAAAAATCCGTGATACCCTTGAAGCTATGCCCGAAGTTGAACGAAAACTGATCCATGCCCGCCATGTCGGACTCGTGCACCACGCGCAGGCCGTCCTCGGCGATGTAAGGCATGCAGACCATGATGCCGCTCGGGTGTTTGCGCGCGGCGGACGTGATCGCTTCCACGCGGCGGATTTTGTCCTCGGTCGACAATTGGCCGAAATCGGGCAGCAGGGGATCCATGGGGTTGGGGTGAGTCATATGCGGTAGATGCGGAGTGAGATTTTCGGCCCATGCGAGGGAGTGAAGCTGCGAGACCAGACCACTTGCCATCATCCCCTTCATAAAATCGCGGCGGGTAGGCATGGTGTAAATAACAGGGGTGAATCAGTCGGGTTTCGTCACGGACAATTGAGCGGCAATCCAGGTTGCCGCCGCGGCGGGCGCGCCGTGCGGCGTGGTGTGTCCCTTGGGCTCGGGCAGCACGTGCAGCTCGACGGCGGGATCCAACCCTTGGGCCAAGGCGGATGCCGTGATCGCCCGGGCCAAGGCAATGGCGTGGTCGGTGCCAACGCGTTCATCGCGGTCACCGATGATGATCCAGACGGGGCGGTTCGCCAGTTTCACGGCTTGGTTGATGGCCGATAGGGAGTTCACCAGCGCGTTGTCTTCGGCGCCCTTGAATTCGCGCAATGCGAGCAGGTCGGTCACCGGCGCAAAGGCCGCTACGCATTTCACCCGCGGTTCATGGGCGATGAACTGCAGCGCCAGAAAACCGCCGCGCGAAGTGCCGCAGGCGGCCACGCGCTCCAGATCGGTGCGCCCGGTGGCGATCAGGTAATCGAGCACCTCGGACAAGCGCCGGTTGGTCTCGGCGACCAAGTTTTCGTTTTGGTCCGTGCGTGCGCGCCACCCAGCCAGGCCTTCCGGCTCATCCGCCCGGTGCTGTTCTCCGTGACCGGGAATATCGATTGTCACACAGAGATAGCCCTGCTCGGCGAGTTGGTTGCCCGACTGCCGGAAATAGGGGTCGCCCAGCGTGCCCTCGATTGAGTTGGCCAGAATGAAGAGCGTCGGTGCCGGGACATCGGATGCCCCACCCCAAAGTCCAAACCGCACACCTGTTGTCGTTTCCATGATAGTCACTTGGGATTCACCGGCATTGACCCAACCTGCCGCAGTGATGCCGAGCAAAAACAAACCGGCGCGCAGGAGCGAATTGTCGAATAGTTTGATGATCATCGGCAAAATCACTGGTCTTGGATGTGCACGGATTTCAGGACCGGCCAGGCGGCCGCATCGGGCGAGGTGAATAGAACGCGATATTGCATCCAGCGATCTTTGGCGGCGGTCTCGAGTTTGCCGTCGTTAACCGGCTGCCATTCGGCTTGGTCCAGTTCTTTGGCCTCCGCCGCCGAGCGCACTTGGAACTGCAACTTGGCCCCGTGCGGTTCCTCGCCTTCCCAAGTCAGCCGCTTGGGCTGCAACCCGGCGGCTAATTCGATGGGCGCGGAGACATACGTTTCCTCCAGCTTGCGCGTGTAGAGGTTGCCCGCGTCGGTCATCATCGTGAAATGCGGTCCGAGGGTCGGCAACTCGGTGCGGTCGTCGCGGTCAAAGCGGCCCGCCCGGCTCCAGTAGATGTAGGAATTGATCGTGTGACGACCGTCCTTGAGATGGTTGTGCACGATGATCTCGGGGTAAGCATCCTCATTCAGATCGAGCGGTTGCACGCCGCAGGAGGACTCGGCCGGCAACTCAAGCCGCCGGGCATTGCTGTAAGCGCCGTCCGCCCCGCCCCAGTAAACGAAGATCGGCAGCGAACGGGTTGAATCCGACATATAATTGCCGGCCACCAGATCGAGATGTCCGTCGCGATTGAGATCCGCCACCGCCACCTCGCAGGTCTGATAGGCTTCCAGCTCCACCACGCGGTCGAACGAGGGCGTGCCGTCCACCGTGCCCCAGTAAATGCGCGTGGCCGTGTTGCGCGACTTGCGCTCCGGATCGAAACCGCCAGCCACGATGAAATCGAGGCGGCCGTCCCCGTTGAGATCGGCCAGTTTGAGGCTGCCGCCGTTGGTGGCGTGGGTCCAGTTGTGGTCCGGCGAATAACCGTCGGCCGAGCCCCACAGGATTTCCATGGTGCCGAAATAGTCGTCGTTCGTGACGAGATCGAGGTAACCGTCCCGGTTGAGATCGGCGATGCTGATGTTGGCCCCGCGCCGCGTGGTAAGCGGCAGCATGGTCCGGTTCGTATCGCTGTAACCGGACGGCGCGCCCCAGTAAATCGTCGCGCGGTTGGTGGAGCCCTCGCCTTCGCGACCATAGAAAACCAAGTCGAGCCAGCCATCGCGATTCAGGTCCGCCACCTTGCAGCAATACGCGCGGCCGACCGTGATCGTCTGGCGATGCTCAGGGGAAAGGCCCTCCGACGAGCCCCAGTAAACGTAGGACCCGTCAGAGTAGGCGTTGCACAACACGATGTCACACCAGCCGTCACCATTGAGATCGGCCGCCGCCGTGCCGTAGGCGCCGTGGCCGGGAAGCCCGGTCATCGATGACGTTGAGTAGTAGTGATGCGGGTTGCCCCAGTAAATGAGGCTGTCCACCTGCCCATGGAATTTGCCGCTGTATTGGTTGACCAGCACGACCTCGGGTCGACCGTCGCGATTGAGATCGGCAGCGTTGACGCTCACGGCGCCAAAGCTCTGCAGATCGGAACGCAGGTAAGACGCAAAGCCGGTGGCGCTGCCCCAATAAATATAGGAATGCACGTCATTGGTGTTGCCGTCATTGGAATTAGCAAAAACGAGGTCGACATGCCCGTCGCCATTCAGGTCCGCGCATGCCACCCCATTCGCTCCGAGGGTGGGCAAAACGGTGCGGCGCTCCGGGGAAAATCCTTCCGCCGCCCCCCAATAGACATAGGAGTCGAACCGCGGGGATCGCTTGTCCCCCGAGTTGGCCACGGCGATATCCGGCCAACCGTCGGCATTCAAATCGGCCACCAAGGAATCGCGCGCCAGCTGCGCCGGCAGCCGGATCACGCGATCGGCGGAGATACCTTGGGCGGAGCCGCTCAGCACCCAGACGGTGGAAGCGACGGCATCGTCATCCTCGGCCTGCACGGCAATCGTCTGGGCCGGCGCCGACGCCGTGACCACAAGATCGGCAAACCCGTCGCGATTTACATCGCCCGCCCGAATGCTCGTGGGATCCGGCACCGGCACAGTCTGCACCTCGGCGTTTTCATAACCGTCCGGCCCGCCTAAAAAAACCTGCACGTCCTTGCCGCGCGACCCGTTGTTGATGAAGGCGAGATCAGGGTGTCCGTCGTGATTGATATCGGCCACGACGACATCGCGCGCGACGTGGGTCTCGACTTCAGTGAGGTTCTCCGACGTGTAGCCCGTGGCGCTGCCCCAGTAAATGTAGGAGCCCAGACCATGAAGGCGGGAAATCGACTCGAGGCCTGCCTCCGTGCCTTGGTTGGCAAAGATCAACTCGGGATACCCGTCGCCATTGAGATCCGTGGCCGCCACCCCTGCCGCCCAGCGCGTGGGCAGCTCCGTGCGGGCCGTGACCTGATAACCCTGCGGACCGCCCCAATACACATACGCAGTGCGGAGGCCGGGATAGTTGTGGATGTAATTGCAAAAAACAATGTCGGGCCAGCCGTCTTTGTTGAGATCGGCGATCACGGACTTGCCGCCGCCGAAGGCCGGCAGGCGCGTGAGTCCGGGATGATCCGCCATCAGGTTGAAGGTGACCTGGGCCAGCGGCAGGTCGCGCCACAACGGGGGCAGCAACGACTCGTAACCCTCCTTCCCGCCCCAATACACAAACGCATCGACAATCTCAAACTGGTCGTGGTCGGAGCTGAACATCACGTCGTTGTAGCCGTCGCCGTTGAAATCATGCTGGTTGATAACCCCGACCTTGCCGTCATGGGAGACGTAGAGATTGGCTCCGCTATCCCCGAGGGTGCCGCGGCTGAAATCGTCAAAACCCTGCTGCACGATTTCCGCGGCCCCAACCGGCTGGGCGGCAACGAGGCACATGAGCGACAAACCAAGAAAAGATCGGGCGGAGATGAGTGACATGAGAGGAAGCAGGCTGATGGTTGCGGCTGTTTAGAGCGATTGGTCTGGAGCTGGTCTTACCATTCGCGGTTCGGTCTCGGCGGATTTGTCGGTCGATGCGACCGGCGGAGCCGGGGCAAACTTCCAGAGATCCTTCCCGGAGGCCGCCGCGTAGATGTAACCATCGCGGTCGACACAAATGCCATGGGCATACGGCAGCCCGGCGGGCTGCCGCCAGACATTCATGAGCCGGCCGTCGCGGGTAAGCCGGATCAGCGCCTTGTCGAGGCCGGCCGCGCCGTAGAGCAAGCCGTCCGGAGCGAAACAGAGTGCGTCGACCGAATGCAGATCGGGCCAGAGCGCCTGCAGGTGACCGTCCTGATCAAAGACCTGGACGCGGTCGTTGTCGCGGTCACTCACGTAGAGCAGTCCCGCCCGATCGAACACCAAGGTGTGCGGCGTGTGAAACTCGCCGGGTTGGAAGCCGCGGATGCCCCAGGAAGTGATGAACTTGCCCTCCGGGGAGAACTTGGCGACGCGGGCGTTGCCATAGCCGTCGGTCACAAAAATATCGCCGTTGGCCGACACCGCCACATGCGTCGGCTGGTTGAAATGCCCGCCGTCAGCGCCGGAAACCCCATCGACTCCCAGGGTCATCAACAACTCGCCGTCCGGACTGAATTTGAAGACCAGATGCCGGCCCACGTCGGTGACCCATACGTTGTCCCCTGCGTCCACACAAAGCCCGTGCAACCAGTATTTTTCCCCCAGCGGCCGGGGCGTCCCGTGGTCGTAGTCGGTGAAGACACTCGTCTTCAAGACCGATTCGCCGATGACGCGGTCGAGACTCCCGTCGGGCTTCAAGCGAAGCAACGGTTGCTCGCACCGACGCGCGACATAGATGAACCCGCGAGAGTCCAGGCCCACGTCGCTGCATGCGGTCATGCCGAGCGTGATTTCCGGGGACGGCTTAGGCCAGCCGGCCACACGCACGAGCGGCGGATCTGAAATCCCGTTAAAGGTCTCCACAACCGGGTCATTTGCGGACCTCGTGAGGAAGTCGGCGATTTCCTTCTGATAGGGAATCGCAATCTCGTCTTGGTGCCTCCCGTCCCGCGTTTCCCGGTAAATCACCGACGAACCTTGTTGATTCAGTGCCTCGGCAAAGGCGCGGCTGTGTTCCACGGGAACGGTGTCATCCTTGGCCCCGTGCAGGAGGAAAACCGGAGTCTGGCGAAACGCCTCGGGATGATAAAGGGGCGAAAGCGCCCGCAGTCCCGCATAGCAATCGGCTTCATCCAAGTGATGCGCTTCGGAGATGGCCTTGCGATAAACGGGCTTTTCCTCGCCGAAACGCGGCCAGTCGGTCGGCGGAAAAATGGCCGCCACTGACTTGGCCAGCCCCGGGCGGCGCATGACGTAAACGAGACTACTGCCGGCCCCCATGCTGCTGCCCAACAAATGCACACGTTCCGGATCGACGCCTTCCCGCTGGATCCAGTCGGCAATGACCGCATCCACCCGCGCGACGGCGGCATCGTTCATCCAATGCCGCGGTCCCAGTTCCGGCACCACCAACCAGTAACCCCGTTCGGCGACCAACCGACGCAGGGTGTCAAAGGGCGGCCGCCCGATGTTGAAGTTGGTATGTGAACCGTTACTGCCATACAGGTGGACGATCAATCCCGCCTTTTCGCCGGAGGCCACCTGCGGTGGGTAGACCGCACAGACAACGACTTCGTTGGTTCCCGGCAAGGGGACTTCGCGGGTGATGGGCGCATTGGCCTGAGCAGCCCCCTCAGACGAAACGAATGCCATGCCCACGCCGGCGAGGGCGATGACAGTGGAGAAGCGTCTCAGGTTCATGGCGGAGTGCGGGAGAGTCGCGAGCCGCGACTATTTAAATTGGAGTGAATAGAGATCGGCGTCGCGCATGACGAAACGCAGCCGGATGGTGGCGCCGGCGAGACGCTTCAACGGTGAGCGATCGGTGCGGCCCTGTCCGTAGTTCCAGTCGACCACCCCGTCGAGCTTGTCGCCGACGATCAAAGGGGACTCCTCGAGCGCAAAGCCCGGCAGGGGATATCCGTTGGCGTCCTGAATTTCGACGCGAATGCTGCCGCTGGCAGAAGTCGAGTAGTTGAGCACAAGGCTGGAGCCCGTGAACGTGAAGGGTTTGGTCGTGAACTCGCCGCCGGGCCAGCCGGCATGCATCGATACAAAGCCGTCGGGGCGGACGGTGAAGCGCTCGAGGCGATTGCTGGGGAACGTATAGTCGCGCTCGACGTAAAAGGAAATTTCCTCCGGCCCGGTGAAGAGTAGACCCGCGCTCGGTGTATTGGCGCGGTGCCCCCAGTTGCGTTCATGGAGGCCGGGGCGCAAGAAGGCCTCTTCGAAGCGGTTCCAGTGCACACCATCGCGCGAGCTCATGAAAACCACGTCCGACATCCCGGGGCTGGTCGCGGCCATTTCCGAGAAATAGGTCTTCCAAGGCATGAAACGCCGCGGCAGGGCAAAATAGAGGTGCGGCGCACGGGCGTAGGGCACGGCGGCGTTGGTGTAGAGATTTTCCGCCGGAGCGTCGCCGAAATCAGCCAACTCCCCCGCCGTCCAGGTGAGAAAATCCTTCGAGTGGGCGAACTTGATGGTGCGGACGCCGTTCACAAAGTCGCGGTAAATGGCGACGTATTCCTGGCGCTGCTCATCCCAGAAGGCGCGGTTGAGCGAATCGAAGGCGCCGTCGGTGATGATCGGCTCATCACGCAGCTTTTTCCAGTGCACCCCGTCGGGAGACACGAAAGCGATGAGGATCGGCTTGCGCTTGTCGCCGTCATAGTTGCTGCTGGCGACGGCCTTGTAACGCTGGTCGGCCGGGGCGGCGGGATTGCCGTCCTTGAACGGCGCGAAATTATGCGAGCCGCGCTCGACCCAGATGATGTTATTTTCCTTCGAGCCGTTGAATTCGAAGAGACCGAGATTGGGCCGGGTCCAGTGGATACCGTCGGTGCTTTCGGCATAACAAGCGAACTGGTCGTGAGTGGCTATGGCTTTCTCCTCGGAACCAACCGTGGCCTTGATGCTATAGTCCGTATTGGCGCTGCCGCGGTAATACATCCGGTAGAGATCACCATCCTGAAAAACCGTGGTATAGCCGCTCGTCCCACCTTCCCATGGTTGATCGAAGAGGAAAACGGTGCCTTCCGCATGCGGTGTGGCGAGGCGCAGCTCGACACCGCTGCAGTCCTCAACGAGATAGTCGTCGACGAAGGGTTCGAGCCGCGAATCGATTGCGATGGGCGCAGCAGAAGAAGACTCCGCCGCGGACAGGCCGAGCCCGGCGGCGGCAAAGCCCGAAGCGACGAGGAGCGGACGGATGTGTAACGAATGAAGCAGGCGGGATAGGTTCATGACGAAGAATGGATGCAGCGGGTGTTAACGAAATTGGAACGAATAGAGTTTGGCGTTGCGGAAATGGATGCGCACACGAACCGGTTTGCCCTGCAGCGCGGACAGGTCCGACTGCCCCTGCCAGGAAACCGGTTGATCGATGCCCGTAGTGGTAAGCGTGTCGGCATCGTCGAAGGCATATCCCTCGAGCGGGGTATAGCGACCGTCCAGCAATTCCACCTTAACCTCACAGGGTTCGGCGCCCCATTGCTGCAGGGCGGCCTGCATATTGAGAAACAGGTTCTTGCCCGTGAAGCCGAAGGCCCGGGTGGTCACCACACTCCAATCGTGACGCGCTCCTTCCAAGGACACGAAACCGTCCAGTGGCAGCGTCGCGAGCCCGATGCCCGCCGTGGCCTTGTCCCCCAATTCGACCAACTGTTCGGGAGAGCGCCAGTTCGTGCCGGTATAGTAGCAGAGAATCCGGTTGTCGTGGATGAGCGGTTTCAGTGGGTAGACGGAGACAGCGTCAAAGTCACCGTTGTCGCCGCGGCGGATCACTGGATCGCGGTAGGTTCGGTCATAGCGCAAGCCGTCGCGGCTGAACACGAACTCCGGTTCGTGCTGCGTGTTGGTCGTGGAGAAAATCCACAAAAGGCCGAAATACCAGCCTTCATGGAAGGTGGTGGGCATGGCGTAAAACTCGGTGTCCGGATAATCCCGCTCATCGGTCACCACGATCGTCTCGGGTTCCGACCAGTGGATCAGATCGGGGCTTTCCGCCCGGCCGATGGAACGCCGGTGCAGCGGCGAATGCGTGTGAAAGTTGTTCTCCATGTGCACGGCATAGGCCTGGCGTATCGGGTCCCAGCCCAGGAAATCCGTGGGGCCCCAACGTCCGGGAGCGTCTCCCGTATCGATCAGCGGATTCCCCGCATAGGCCGTCCAGTGATAAGCGTCTGGCGAGAAATAGAGCGAAAATGTCATGCCTTTCCCGGAGTAGGAACCTTGGCGGACAAAAGACTTGTAGTGGCGGGCGGGATCCGGGTCGTGCAGGTCCTCAAAGAAGTAGCCGTAAACCGCCTCCTTGGGCAGGATGTTGTTGGCCTTGGAACCTTGAAATTCGACCAGACCCAACTCCGGTTTCTCCCAGTGCACGCCGTCGTCGGAGAAGGCCTCGCACGCCACCCGCTGTTTGGCCAGATCATCCCCCTCGCCCAGCACGATCACCTCACCCTTCTCGTTGCGCCCGCCGGCCCGGAACTCGCCGGCGGAATAGCGCATCCGGAACTTGCCCAGCCGCTGGTCGAAAATGACCCACGACACGCGCATGTCGGAACCCTCCCAAGGCTTGTCCCGTTGGATCACGGGATTGTCGGCCAGTTTCACGGCGGGGTTCAGCCGCGGCCGGGTGTTGGACATCGTTTCAACGATTTCATCGTCGAAGAAAAACTGCCGGGTGGAGCCGATCGGCCGCATCGCCGCCGACGCCCATGGCGACAGCAGCGCGACCCCGGCAAAAACAAAGAGGACGCGTATGGTTTTCATGGTCGATTATGCTTCAGGGTTTTGGTGTTTCCGTCGTGCGGAACTGCAACGAATACAGGTCCGCGTTCTTGAGCACAAAGCGCAGCCGGATTGGTTTCTCCGCGAGCTCGCTCACCTTCAACGGGTCGGTCCAGCCGTTCGCCGGACGATCCCAACGCACGACGCCAGAGATCTCGTCGCCCCAAAGCGGAATGGACCGTTGCAATTCGAAACCGGGAATGGGATGTCCGCGGACATCCAGCACCTCGACTTGGATACTGCCACTCGCCGAGGTGGCGTAATTGAGCACGAGGGTGTCGCCGGTAAAGTTGAACGGCTTGGTCACAAATTCACCGCCGGTGGCGTCGGCATGAACGGAGGTAAACCCGTCAGTGCGGATGACGAACCGCTCCATATGGTTGCTCGGCATCGTGTAGTGCCGCTCGACAAACAACGAAATCTCGTCCTCTGCCGTCGGAATGATCCCGACGGAAGTGCTGGTCGTCCGGTGAATCCAGTTACGATCATCCCGTCCCGGCGGGATGAACGGCTCGCCGAACAACTTCCAATTGTGACCGTCTCGCGTGGCCATGAATCCCGCTTCCGAAATGCCCGGAATCCTCTGGTCCTCGTGCCGCTTGCGCAATGGCACGTAGCGCTTGGGGAAGCCGAGGGTGATATTGGGTGCGCGGAAATAGGGCGTCGCCGCATTGGTATAAAGGTGCTCCATCGGTGCGTCGCCGAATGAGACCGGCTCAGGCACAGTCCAGTTGACCAAGTCCTTTGAGGTCGCCCGGGCAAAGCTGCGGACATGATGGTCCATGAAACGCATGTAATACACGTATTGCTGCTCCGCCTCGGACCAGAACATCACGTTGATGCTGTCAAAGGCGTTCGGCAGGCCCGACTGCAGCAGAAATCCCTCCTTCCACCGTTTCCAGTTCAACCCATCGGAGGAAACCGCCAGATACATGCCTTTCGGTTCTGCCTGCAGGTTCTTGGGCCACATGGGGACGCTGCCATTGCCCTTCACCGCCTTGTAACGCTCGGCCGTGGGTGTCGCGGGATTGGTGTCGAGAAAGACCACCCCGGCATCGGCGACAATGTTGTTCTCCTTCGAGCCGTTGAACTCCACGAGCCCCAGCGACGGCTTTACCCAAGTGATGCCGTCCTTGCTTTCCGCGTAACAATAGAAATCGGGGTGTTCCGGCACGACGGCTTCGTCGGGTTCCAGACCTGTCGTCCGGACGTAATCCGGCGCACTGCGGCCCATGTAATACATGCGGTAGATCTCCCCGTCCTTGAACACGCTCAACGGCCAGCTGACGTTGCCCTCCCAGGGTTGATCGAAGGTGATGACCGTGCCGGCCGACTGGGGATGATTCAGCTGCACCCGCAGACCGGACATCTGCTCGATCAGGTAATCGTCGAAAAACAATTCGAGTCGGGAGCCGAGCTCCACTACGGGCGCCGCAGCCGGCCGTTCGGCCGCAGTCGCGGTCAGGAGGTTCGCGAGCAGGAAAAGTCCGGCCGGGAGGGCGGACCGCACACGGCGAAAGAGCCGCGGGGGGTGACTGATTGCAGGCGGGTTCATAAGATGCGAAGCAGCAGGGATGCTCAGGGCCGGGTGCAGACGATATCGACGGCATCGAGCTGCGTGGAATTGGCGCCATCGGGCGACGTAAGCACGGCGCGATACTGGAGCCAGTCGTGCTTGGCGGGAACGTCGGCCAGAGGCGTATCGGACACAGTGTAAAAAGAGCCTTCACCGTCCGGACCCGTCCAAGCAGCGTGGTCGAGTCCGGCGGCCGACGTGGAGGTGCGCACCTGGAACTTCACCCCGGTTCCCGCCACGGTCTCGGCGGACCAACGAAGGCGCTCGAACTTCGCGCCCTGCGGCAGCTCAACAGGAATGGAGACGAGGGCCCATTCGAGCTTACGGGTGCGGATGTTTCCGGCGTCGACCATGGCGTCGAGGTGGGCGCCGATACTTGGCACCAGCGAACGGCGCTCGATGGAGTAGCCTGCCGGGCCGCCCCAGTAGATAAAGGTGCCGCTGCTGTGACTGAAATTCTTCTGGTGGTTGGTGACGATGAGTTCGAGCCAGCCGTCGCGGTCGAGGTCGAGCGCATCCATGCTGGCGGATGACGCCGCGTCGAGGAAGGTGCGGCGATGCTCGGTATAACCCCGCGTGCCATCGCCCCAGTAAATGAAGGCCGGAAGCTCGCGCGTCGTATCCGAAAGGTAGTTGGAGAACGCCAGGTCAAGGTGACCGTCGCGATTCAGGTCGGCGATGGTGACATCCAGGCTCTGGTAACATTCAATTTCCGTCTGCTCACGGCCATCCCACGCGGCGTTCCCCCAGTAGATGAGGGCCCGGCTGTTGCGCGTGGTGCCCTTGAGGCCGGTGCCACCGATCACCGGTTGGCCAGGTTGACGACGACCAAGCAGGCCGCTGGTCACGACGAGGTCGAGGCGGCCGTCGCCATCGAGATCGGCCACCGCCGCCTGGCTGCCGCCGTTGGTATCAAACGTCGTGACACGGGCGTCGGCATAGCTCGCCGCACCACCCCAATGAATCTCAAGTTTAGCGATGTCCTGCAATGGGACGATGATGTCGAGTTTTCCGTCCTGATTGAGATCGACGATGTTCGCGGCACTCGCACCAAAGGTATCCGGGCCGCCCGCCAGCGCGAAGGTCTCGGTGCGGGCAGTCTGAAACCGATCTGGCCCGCCGTAGGCGATGAGCCCCTTCGGACCGGTCTTGCCGCGGCCGGTGCACAGCACATCGAGCCAGCCATCGCCGTCGAGATCGGCCACGTTCAAGCCAAACACACCGTCGCCGCTGGGCAGTTTCACCACCGGCAGTTCCGTGCGCCGTTCAACCGAATAGCCCTCTGCCCCGCCCCACCAAACCCATGGGTGACCCGAGGAGACCGCGATGAGATCGGGCCAACCGTCGTCGTCGAGATCGGCCACCGAATACATCATGTAGCCGCCGGGAAACAGGTGCGTCGCGTCGTTGACCGAATACAGGTGCTCGGGGTTGCCCCAATAGATGGAGGTCGGCATGGCCGTTTCCCCGCGATTGGAAATATGATTGAGTAGCAGCACGTCGGGATTGCCGTCGTGGTTGAGATCGGCGATCCCAACCCCATTCGCTCCGAAGGCCTGCAGGTCTCGCCGACGTCGATCCGAGAAACCCTCGGCACTGCCCCAGAAAACCTGTGCCGGGTCGCCTCGGCTGTTGCTGACATTGCCAACGACCAAGTCCGGAAACCCGTCGTGGTTGAGGTCGCCGCTCTTGACGGCCATGGCACCGTGCGTCGCGAGCGCCGTGGCGTGGCCGGACTCGAAGCCATCCTCGGAACCCCAATAGACAAAGGACTTGGGCTGCGCGGGTTCCACGCCGGCATTGGCGACCACCAGATCGGGCCGGCCATCGGAGTTGAGGTCTGCGACCTCAAGGGCATAACAGTGATCGGCCGGCAATTCCACGGCAGGCGCGGAAGCAAACCCGGCCTTGGCGCCACTAAACACAAAGACGCGATTGCTGCCCGCCACCACCAGATCGGTCACCCCATCGCCGTCGAGGTCGGCCGCGGTCGCGGCATGCAACTCGAGCCCATCGGCGGCGGGTTTGAGAACCTGCCGCGCGCTTTCGGCAAATTTTCCTGAGCCATCACCCCAGTAGATGTAAACGCTCTGCTCTTCGTGCAGGTCGTTCACAAACGCGAGGTCGAGGTGACCATCGCCATTAAAATCACCGGCGGCGACATCGGCCGCGGCGATGGTCGGGACCGTAGAACGCTGCGCCTCATCAAAACCGGTGGGTTGGCCCCAGTAGATAAACGACTCGCGGTAGTTCAGCATTTCGCCGAAGCGTTTGTCGAAACCGCGCTCGAACCCTTGGTTCGCCAGCGCGATATCGGGCAGGCCGTCCTCATTGAAATCACCGACCGCGATACCACTGGCGATGTAGGCGGGCAGAATGGTGCGATCCGATTCGCGGAAACCGTTGGCCCCGCCCCAATAGATGTAGGCCGGCATATCCTGCCGGAAATTGTGCATCATGTTGCCAGAGACGATGTCGGGGTAGCCATCGTTGTTCAGGTCGGCGATCACGCAGCGTCCACCCCCGAAACTCGGCAGCCAGCTGACATGCTTGAGCGCCTGTTCCGTGTGCTTGATCAGGGTGTAGGGCGAACGGAGTTCCGGCAATTCCGGGAGGAGCGAGTGCGGTCCGTCGGCATCACTCCAGTAGATCATGGCGTCGGGCGCATAATCGGCGTCGTGATCCTGGCTGAAGACGAGGTCGATCTCACCGTCGCGGTTCAGGTCCCAGCGGTGGATGGTCTGAAAGCCGCCGGACGCGGAGACATAGGTATTGGCGCCCGCGTCCTCCAGCGTGCCGCGACGGAATTCGGCGGGACCGTGATGAACGACCGTGGCCGGTGCGGCGCGGAGGATTCCGGCCGCGCAGATGAATGCAAGACAGGGGATCAGGCGATTCGCGGTCATTAGTTTCAGCTACTGGTCATTGGTAAATCGCAGGGCGTAAATATCCGCATCCTTCATCACAAAGCGCAGACGGACGGTTTGGCCGGAGAGAGAACTCAGATCGTCCGTCGTATCCCACGCCACCGCGCGTTCCAGGCTGTCGCCCACCATCAACTTGCACTCACGCAGAGTGTAGCCGGGGATGGGTTCACCGTCCGCCGTTTGAATCTCAACGTAAATGCTGCCGTTCGCGGAGGTTGAGTTATTCAAGACTAATTGCTTGCCAGTC
>Ga0222714_10001481_pt1 | contig 26414 bp, 17 predicted proteins | sample C33_3DmetaG_FD_165048 | JGI IMG/M metagenome (GOLD analysis project Ga0222714, IMG submission 165048) | Estuarine water microbial communities from San Francisco Bay, California, United States - C33_3D | ecosystem: Environmental > Aquatic > Marine > Unclassified | place: USA: California...
CATTTTTGCGGCGGAAAAGCCTTCAGCGACGGCTGCTTTCGCAATCGTATCCCATGTTTTCAATAGTTGATTTGAATTGACTATGCGTTTCTCAACTTTCTTGCCGGTGGTTGAAATTTGGACACTAATCACCGGATTGGCCTGTCCTTGAATAACGGCTTGTGTCATCGAGTAATAATTTTCACGTAAACCCAATCCGTAAAAGCCTTCATTCGCCGTTGTTTCAAACCAAATCGTCGACTTGAGTGCGTTCGGGCACGCATTGAGGTAGGTCTTCAGGTTCTTCAAATCGGTTTCACCTGGTGTCTGTCCCACAGAGATTTTCCATTGCTGATACTCTTTCAGGAGTGTAGAATTCAGGATTTTACCACGGTCGGAGAACTTACAGCACTGGAAAATAAATGTTTCCACACTGAATTGTGCTGGGTTTTCGGCCTCGGTTGCGATGACCTTCTTGTAATCCACCGTCTTCAACTTGATACCTTGATAACCGTGAATACGGTCGATGCGCTTGGGTTTGAATTTCACGTCCATATAATGCTTCAACGCGTGGAAGGTTTCTTTCGTTGGTTTCGTGTGCGACCAAAGACGGAATCGCCCTTCAAGGTTCACGGATTCCTCTTCCACATCAGGGCGCACGATACAGCATGTTGCGACGAATTCGTCGAACTTTTGTGTCATTTCATTATCGGGGAGAAGAATGTGTTGATTGAACGGAGATTCGTTTTCGGTCGCGACGACTTGAAGCGCTTGCGACTGTTGTGCGGTCTTCTCGCGGAGTTCATTGTTTGCTAGAGTGAGGTCGTGGATGGCCTTGTTCTTTTGTTCGAGGTCAGTGACAAGTTTTGCGTTCTCGGCCTCCAATTCTTGATTGCGTTGAATAAGCCTGTTGAAGTTTTCCACATTGTACATTCGTGCGTAAATGATGCCCTCAATATGTTTTGTCAAGCGGTCAATGGTGAAATTGGTGCTGTCATATGCGATGATTTCAGTTTTGTTTTTACCGGCGACTTCAATGGTGCGAAGTTGACGCTTGATTTTTGGATGGTCTTTGATGTAGTTCTCAATTTCGACTTTGTTGGCGACGCGAAATGCACCGGCGAGGATGAAGTTCGTGTATTTCTTATGATGGTCGGCGACGCGGGTGGCGAGGTTGTTGGTGTGGCCGAATTTGATGAGTTTCTCGTTGTCGGCGTTGGTGTTGTCGATGGTGCCGAAGTAAATACATTCCGTGTTGACTGGGAACTGGCTGATGAGGGTTTTTTCAATTGCGCGTTTCTTTTCTTGGGTGAGGGTGATGGTGGCTTGGTTGAGGGTGGAGATGACTTCGTTCTTTTGTTCGAGTTGTGCGCGGAGCTGATTTGTTTGTTCGTCGACAGTCATAAGAATAATTTCTTCCAGGCGCAAATAATAGTCATGGATTTCACCTGCTTTCTTGGTCTGTGCTTTCATGCACAGCAGTTTGAAGCATCGGATGGTAAGTTTGATGGTTTGCTTATTTTGCCCACCATTCTTTGGTTTAGCTGGAACGGTTGATTCAGATGGTTGTTCTTCATCACTACCACCAGATTGTTGGTCTTTTTGTTCTGATTTTTTAAATTCAGGAATTGACACAGTATAATCTACGTTGAGTTTGAAGTTGGATTCAATCATCATTCTTGCGGTTATCTTCTGTGTGAATCCCAACCATTTCCATACATTATCCAAGTCAACAATAAAGTCAGTATTCTTATCATAATTCAGGTAACAATAAAAACTACTGACAAACAATTGTTGCTCGAATGTGCTGAAGTTTTCTTGGATTTTTTCAAGGAGAAAATTGTTGTATGTTTGAGACAACTTTGTAATCGGATTTTTTTCAATCAGTTCAACGATGTTGAGTGTAGCAGCAGAGGCGGCGGAGGTAGAAGAAGCGGAGGACATCGTTATGAGCGTATGTTATACTATGTATATACGGATGTCTTTAAGTTGTTTTCGCTTTATGATTGTAAAGCACTTTTTATGAAAACGCTTTTTTCATAAAATTGAACAATTGTCTATCTGAACTGTCGTATGTAATACACCGTTTTTACATTATGCCCGAGTTCACGCGCGATTTGGAGGAGTTGGTGTGTCATTTCAAGTCACAAAAGGTCCATTTAACATTACATTTGGAGAAGAACTACCGAGAGAATATCCATTATATAAAGTCACGAGTTACTGGTGTTGGCGATACGAGAAAACACGGAGGTCATAACCGTATCGTATATATGCTTACGGAAGAAGCATTTGAACTGCTGAAAAACTCATTCAAGTTGAGAAGTAAATATATTGTAGACGTGTCAGATAATGTGAAGTGTGTCAAATTCCCGATGTGTATTGAAGGACAGACCATCGGGTTTATTGAAAATGCGTATCGCGGTTTACGCGCGATGTCCCGACAGTTTCGAATTGGTTCGTATTTTGCGGATTTGTGTTTTACGGATGATTTGATTGTCGTGGAATGCGATGAATATGGACATCACGACCGGTCTGCTGACGACGAAGTAGCGAGAGAAGAGTTCATCAAGAATCAAGGTTACGCAATGATTCGATACAATCCGAATGAGCCTGGGTTTGACTTGTCGGATGTATTGAATCGGATAAATAAGTGGTTGATGTTGCTTTCATAAATGAAAAGCGTGATTTATGAAAGCGGTGGGTTCGGCGATGTTTGCTTTCATATAAAAAAACGCTATTTATGAAAGCAATGGTTAACTAGTTGTCGCTTTTAATTAAAAAAGCGACAAATAATGTTAAAATACTAATTTCGGAAAACCGCTTTGGTCTATCCCAAAGCGGTTTCTATTGAATGCTAATTTCGCGATCTTGCTACACCCAAATATAAAGCGCTTTCCCTCACCACTTACTCTTCTTCACATTAATCTTCGGTCCCTTGCCACTTTTCGCAGCACTAGGGTCATACGACTGCTCTCCTTCGTCGTCAGAACCGAGATTCTTGGATATTTCCCAGAATTCTTTACTGCCGAGCTTGAATGGCCCGTGCTGTTGTGCCTTATACCAGAAGATTTGGTCTTGTAATTTGTTGGATTTCGCGTTGTTATTGATGACGAGACACTCGTAATTCTCGGTACACTGGTCCATCACCTGACAAAAGCTCTCAAAAGTGGGGAACATACCCGCATAGTTGTCGTAGATTCGCTTACGATTCGCAATATATGGTTCACGGAGGATAAAAACGTAGTCGATATTCGTGCGGAGATTTGGAGGGATACCCAATGGATATTGCATTGTGATGACTAACATGACCTTCCAATGACGCCCGTTCATAAAGAGGAGGCGCATCATCACATCTTTCGTCCATTTGTTATCATACAGACAATCATCCAATACAACGAACGTCCTTGGGTCAATGGATGACTTCTTATACATATCCTGTTCTTTTTTGACCTGCTTTAAGACTGCCTTTTGGCGCTTTAGAATATTCTCAATGATGGCCGTATTATACGCGTCATGGATGAACAGTTTTGGGACATGGGCTGCGAAGAAACCGTTTCCTGCTTCTGTTCCGGAGATGACTGTCCCGATGGGGATATCCTGGTGGTGAAACATCAAGTCCTGAACGAGGAAACTTTTACCGGTATCACGGCGTCCAATGAGAACGATGACCGGGCCCTTGTTTTCATCAGGGCGAAAACTGATTGCCTTCATCTCGAACTTCGCGAGTTCCAAATTCATAGTAGTAATAAAAATGGCATATATTATTTTTATGACATTTTTACGAATGGAATATGGAATGAATGGAATATGGAATGAATGGAATACGCCCGTTTAAAATCGATATAAAACTTCTATTCATCAATCATATCAATCATATCAATCAATATAATACATTTAGGAACAATGACCGACAATGCGGCATCGACAACGGCCTCGGCCTCGGCGTTCCAACTTCATTACCGTAAACACAAATACACCCCTGATACAATAGAGTCCGCATTACTGTATGATATTCAAAATTATATACCGATATATTCGCGATTTTTCGATATCAGCGAAAGCAATTATAACGGAATCCAACTGAACCAAAAGTATTATTTACAGAATATCATCGCGCATCCGACGCAACATATCGACGACTACGACCGCCCCTCGGCCGACTGCGACCACACTCATTCCCTAAACCATTTAGAAACGATTATCGCTGACGACAACGGAAATACCACGAACGTCCCCATGTTTGTCAAGTATTCGCCGCTTCTTGACCCTATCCGTTATTTATCAGGGAAATATGATACGCAACCGGATAACAAAACGCGCGCGCTTCCCAAATACAATTCTACACCCGACACATGTGAAGAGAAAATACTTAATACAAATAATTCTTCGTATGTTGACGGGTTTTTCTCCTATTTGACGAGCCGCACACTTCACGAACACGGAATCGCCCACGGACTCGACTATTATGGCAGTTATTTGTGTAGACAGCGCGAATTTTCCACCAATGTATTTGATGATATTGATTATCTGGTTGGGTGTTCATTTTTTAATACATACGAGAACAACCTATTCACCATCGATTATTCGCAATTCGGGGATGACGAATCAGGCGGCAGCGACCTCTCGGATATCAATATAAGCAAACTGATGAAACTCCGTAACAAAATGAAACCGATGATTGGTGTGACCGGTGCGGATAGCTATATCCAAGCTGATGAAGACTATTCCGGTGTTACATCCCGCATTAATATTCTTGACAATGTTTCGGATGTTGAATCAGTGACCGTGGATAATTACGTGAATACGGATTGTGGCGCGGAGAATACACCGGTTGAAATCCTAGAATTAAATCTCTCGGACCGTGATGACCCAAACTCCGCCGACACCGCCGCGCCAGCGTTATACACGAAAAATAGAACAAGGGACAATAATGATACCAGTGACACTGATTCGTCACAGTCGAACTCTTCATATACTACGATAAGCGGCGACGACGACGACAGTGAAAGCGACGACAGTGAACGCGACGACGAGAAGTCTGCGATTCAAGTGGAAGATTCTTCATTCGACGACGACGACGCCGACGACGACGACGACGACGACACCGATACAGGCAGTTATGACAGTGACGACGAACAACTCATCGTAAAAATAAAAGATTTCCCCATCCAGGCAATCCTCCTTGAAAAATGCGTCAATACATTAGACCATATTATGATGACGGACGAATTAACAAAAGAAGAATGGACGTCTATTTTATTCCAGGTGATAATGACCCTTATTATTTATCAGAAAATGTTCGCATTCACGCACAACGACCTTCATACAAACAACGTGATGTTTGTCGAGACAACCGAAGAGTTCGTTTACTACATCTACGAAGGCCAGTATTATAAGGTCCCCACTTATGGCCGTATTTTTAAGCTCATTGATTTCGGGCGCGCGATATACAAGTTCCGCGGCGAACTCATCTGTAGCGATAGTTTCCACCCAAAGGGCGACGCGGCGACCCAGTATAACTTCCCCCCTTATTATAACCCCGATAAACCCACTGTAGAACCGAATTTCAGTTTTGATTTATGCCGATTTGCCTGCGCACTCTTTGACTATTTCATTTACGACCTGCGTAAGGTGGAAAAACTGTGTAAATCCGACCCCATTATTAAACTGGTTGTAAAATGGGTTACGGACGACAAGGGACGTAATGTGCTCTATAAATCCAGCGGTGAAGAGCGGTATCCTGATTTTAAATTGTATAAAATGATTTCACGGACCGTCCATAACCATATTCCTTCTACCGAGATATATAATCCGATGTTTGACGTATATAAAATCACATATAAAAAATACAAGAAGCATGCGGCACTCGCAGCGAGATTCTTGAAAGAGGGGCGAAACACGCATATTCTTATGAATGTTGATACACTGCCTGTGTATTATACTGTATAAATGACCGCCACCGCTGATGCGTTAACTGCGACGTTTATCGAGAAACATCTTTCGGTGCGCTGGAATACCATTCTTGGCGATGAATTCTATCTGCCGCATTGTCCATCCCATCGAACATCCGGAATGACCAGTCTCCATATGATATTGAACCTGTGAAACAATGCTGTCGTCACCCGCGCTGAACATGAATCCGAGATTGGATGGCGGGCTATACTCTGAGATATATTTCCATACATTGATTTCGCGGGTTTTGATACACGGGTCTTCATTTGCGCGAAGAATTGCGCGCATTCCGTCGCGCACCATATCCTCAGACCATTTGTCGTTGAAATAAGATAGGTCGCAATCTCTCACGGCGTCAAAGGTGAGAGGCCAATATTCTTCTTCGGGGATTGGGTCGCGTTCCAGGTGAACGGTGACGGATTCAGGTGCGATAATTCCGGTGGTAGCAGACATTTGATAATGTGTGTAGAAGAGATAACAACAGTGAAAGAATCATAAAATGGTTTCAATTTTATGATTTATTATTCAATCTAATATAAACATAATTATTGGTAGTTAGTTATTGGTGCTGAATAATGAACCGCGACACAATCACTATCGACGGTGTGACTTACGACATCACCGAATTTAAGCATCCTGGCGGAAATATCATCAACTACGTTAAAAATACCGCCGACGCGACCGACGTATTCCGCGAGTTTCATCATCGGTCATCTGACCGGGTGAATAAAGTCCTACAATCATTGCCTATATATGACTGTGGCCCGGAGAGTGCGCCGCCGCTTGTCGCACCCGAACACGCATTGACCGAGCACCAGAAGGCAATGATGGCCGATTTCAGAGAGATGCGCGAGAAGCTTGTGGCGCAAGGCTTATTTGAACCGGATTATATCCACGTTTATTTCCGTATGCTAGAACTCGCCTTTTATTTCGGGATGGGGACGTGGCTTGCGTCCTATAATATGTATGCGTCGGTTCTCTCGTTCATCGCGTTTAAAACCCGCTGTGGCTGGGTCCAGCACGAATGCGGCCACTTGAGTTTTACCGGTAACAAGCGTATTGACCGCGCCATCCAAACATTTATAATGGGATTTGGCGGTGGTCTAAGTTCATCCGTGTGGAATTCCATGCATCAACGTCACCACGCCGCCCCCCAGAAAATAAAGCACGATATCGACCTGGATACAACACCATTTGTCGCATTTTTCAATCGCGCATATGAATCAACCAGACACGGACCCAATACCGCGAGGTTTATGAACCGGTGGTGGATGCGACTTCAAGCGTGGACATTTTTGCCCATTGTAAATGGCATCTTCGTCCATTTGTTCTGGATATACTATCTTCACCCGAAAAAGACGGTTCAGCGGTTGTGTTCCGCAACGGCGAGAGAAGAGCGTAGAACGGCCGCGTTCGAATTAGTCTGTATGATAGCGTCGCAAATATCGCTACCGTTTATTTTTTATACTGGCGGCGGCGGCGGTGGCGGCGGACTCTTATGGTCGTATTTCCTTCTAATGGTCGTCAATTTCTGGAATTTGGTCTACCTCTTCGGCCACTTCTCTCTCTCGCATTCATTTACTGGCGTAGTCCCCGTTACCAAGCACCTCCTATGGTTTGAATATGCGCTGGACCATACCGTGAATATATCTACCAGTTCCGCACTGGTGACGTGGATAATGGGGTATCTTAATTTCCAGATAGAGCATCACATGTTTCCGTCAATGCCCCAGTATAAGAACGTCCATGCGGCGCCGTATGTGCGCGCGTTTTGCGAAAGACACGCGTCCACGCTCAAATATACCGAGCATTCGTATAAGGACGCATGGCGCCTGATGTTATCCAACTTGGACCAGGTTGGAAAACACTATTATGAAAACGGAGTTTCGGTCGAAGGACCTAGGGCCGGACATGTCCATCTAGACTAGGCTAGACTAGACTAGACTTAAAATCCAGGCGTATCTACAAATACTGCGGGCGCACCGCCGCCGCTGCCACTGCCGCTGCCACTGCCGCCGCCGCCACCGCCGCCACCGCCGCTATTCTCGAATTGGTTTAATATAAATACTGCTAATACTGCGGAAATACACACAACGATGGAATCGCGGATAAGCACCTTCAATGGTTTCTGGCTATCGGATTCTACGAATCGCATCTCCATAAATTTCAGTATAAAATAAACGGCGGCGACCGCGACCCCGATGACGAACAGTTTCGTAGAGTTAAACATTACGAATACGAATACGATACGATGTATATAGTTCTAAATAGAGATATATACATACAATTTCACTTATTTATTCGGTATTATACGCAAAGTATACTAGGTTTGAAATGCTAGCATTACTGGCGGATAACAAACATAGAAAACACCGCCGGCGATTGCTAAAAACGCAAAAGAGAAGATGAAAATCAAAATGTCTAGGAGGAAAATATTATCATACCATTTGCCTGGTTCTTCTTCATCGGCCATATGATATATATGAATATGAATATGTATTATACGATTATTTTTTATAAGTAGCACGACGACGCTTTATGTATGTCTTCACATATTTACTGTGGCGTCTACCCTTTTTCCTAGAATACTTTTTATTACGCCTGGTGCGTGTTTTCGACCTTCGCGGTTTATTATGTAAAGAGCCGCCGCCGCCCATACCAACATCAACGTCGATTGGTCGTTTAAATAGTTTTTCAACAAGAGCTACCAAGGCATTTCTAAATGGCGTGAAAAATCCGACCCGTGGCGGATTACCCTGTCGCGCTTCGCAATCATCTGGAGGATTTTGTGTAGAGTTGCCGGCATTATCTTTATGTGAACTCCAAAAAGCAGATATTCGTTCGTTGATAGATTCACTTTCAATGCTTCTTACCGCACTTTCTGTTGGTAGCCTTTTTCCGACCGAGTCGGATGAGGTTCTTGGACCCGGAGATATAGAACGTTCTTGTGGCGACCGTGCTTCAGGATATAACGATGAATCACTGCGCCCGATACTTACAGACAATGAACCTATTACAGAATCTAATAAAGATGCTGTTTGCCAGTCGTGACCTTCATTTTCTGCCAATAATGTCTTGATAATATCCTCGTCATATTTATTTACTGTTTCAGACCACTCGACTATTTCACCACCGCCTGGTGGTACTGATAAATGGTCTTTTATTACGTTTCTTATTTTTGGAAAATGAAGATGAACATTTACCACCGGATCCATCTGCGCCCCCTTTTTTGATATTTTGCTCAAATCTGTGAGTTTGTCGAAAGGGTTCGGGCGAAGAGTAATAACATCAGCACTGGGTTCTTTAGTATGAAATTGTAAATATAATTTATCTAGCATTGGAGTTTTATCAAGGGTCATACAATGGTCGATCGACGCACATCCATTCTGAATCAAATCAAATGTTCGTTCCGACCATAAATTATTAATGGCTTCTGTCGCTGTCGCTGTCGCTGTCGCTGTCGCTGTCGCTGTCGCTGTCGCTGTCGCTGTCGCCGCCACTGACCGACCTAAAGCACCCACAATACAACCTTTAAATGACTCATGTAGTATATCTTTGTAAAGTTCATATTGTTTAAATACGCCTTTTTTTCGAACGGTAGTATCTAATTTACTATTAAAATCGTCACGGTCAAGTATCAGACTAAAAAAGTATTTGGACCCGTTGTAAACCATATCTACACGAAAAGTTAATGTGAATGCTAATGACTCCATCAATGGTATTAAAGAATGGTCGGTTATTATTTCTTGGTCGTCGTCGCATTTGTATTTATCTTCGTCGGTTGTCCCAACACATGAATATCCGTTCAAAAAAAATCTATCACCCATCAGTATGAATGTGGCCATCGATGATATTTGCGCCACTGATATCGCGAACAAACGTTCGGGTATACGGTCCTTTGGATCTGTGTTTTTAAGATGTTCTGGCATATAATTGTCCGAGGTTAACCCGAGAGATGTTATATCATCTAGTATTTGTTTATTTACGTATGTAACAAGGTCTTCGTGTGTTTTATTTAACTCTCCAACTATCGCATTTAATCTCGCATTTCGGTCACCATCATATGGTTTTGTTAATAAACCGTAAATAAACAATAATGAATGTTCGTCTATCAAAGCTGGAGATAAATTATGTCCGGTCACAATATTTACTTTATTTTGGAAATTTTCAAATACGTCAATATTATCGATTAACAATTGATGAAAATGAACTGTATATGGCTGTTGTCCATCCCTTACTATTTTTACCATTCCGTCTGTTCTTAGTAATTCTGGACTTTCTGGACTCTTACTCCACGAAATTAATCTGCGCGGAGGTGATTGGTCGTCGTGAATTTGCAATCCTTCTCCCATACCCGTTATCTTCAAATTACTAGATCTACGAAATGGTTCTAAAAAATCAACATAATCATCTAACGTTACATGTATACCATTGACCCTACTACTGTCCGGTGTTACATCTTCTTCCGGCATTTTTTTAACAATAAGTCCTGAATGAAACTGAAAATGACCGGTTATATTCAAAGAATTCGCCTCACCACGCACGCCTTCGACTGTCGGACCTTGAAAAACCTTAAAGCAATCATAATAATCTTTGATCCGTAAAAGTGGACCGTGACAATCTATCTTTAATGGAACATACTGATTATATAATTCTTGTTGCTCTATAAATAACCTATCTAATTCTTTAGGTTTCTGTTCTCTAATGTTGTCACTAATTTGTATAGTTCTTTCTCTTTTTGCGGGTCCTCCTCTGGCCAATGGTCTATCGCCCATACTACCTATATAATATATATTCATTATATTTATTATGTGAATTACGCTAACACTTCAATGTCATCTAATAATGGCGGTGCGTTAATATTTTGCGTATCATTTAATGTATGAATATCCAAGGTGTCCAGCTTTATATCCCCGCCAATATTCAAACGGCCACTATCATCGTCGTCTGCGTCGTCCGCGTCGTCCGCGTCGTGTGACATATACTCGTTCTTTCTCTCACTCGCGTCCGTTTCAAATGTGCGGACTTGATTCTCTCCAAATGAAACGCCGCTGCCGCCGCCGCCGCCGCCGCTTTCCGCTACGTCATCCAGTAGCTCGTGGTTGGTAGACGACGACGCACTTCCGTTCAATTCGCCCACAAAATCGAGTTGTCCGATACTGGATGTGACAACATCTCCGCTGCCGCTGCCGTCCCCGCCGTCCCCGCCGTCCCCGCCGTCCCCGCCGCTGTCTTGGCTTGATACACGGTCGCTCTCGCGATGACGCCTACGGCGCGTGCTTCCGTGACGCGCACGCCGCCTCGCCGAGAGGTCGGCGTCCTCTTCCGAGAGAATCGGTTCTTGTTTGATGACCTCCTCATTTTCCGTGACTTCTACGACATCCTCAATCGTTTCTTCTAAATACATCTTAATGAGATCTTCCACGGGAATATTGTCGCGAATTGTGTTATAAATACACTCCTTCACGATGATTTCGAATTCGCGGTTATTGCGCTGGGTGTGAAGCGGCTGTATGCCCTTCTCAAAAATATAGACATTGGAATATAACTTTCGCGCGCTATTGACGTAAATCTTATGAATGAAATCCGAGAGTTGCGGGATTTTAATATCTACCTTCTTCTGCTTGGTGCCAACACGCATCACCGTCATACACTTCAGGTGAATGATATGGACGCATGTAATCAAATCTTCTAAATACCCGCAGGTGCTGCGTTCCTTAATTCGCGCAGTCTCGTCCTTGATGATATTGGGGTTCCATTTGGGAACTCGCGAGAGAAGATTCTGGAATGTCATCAGATATTTGTCTTGTTCTTTGGAACCCACGCATAGCTTGACGGCTTCATCGAAGATGGACCGAAATCCTTCTTGAATGAGGGGGGTTAAAATATTGACAAGACGAGACGCCCATTCGTTTTTTGATTCGTATAATGATGTCACGGAATAATCGTCCATTACGCTACGCTCGTTCTACATAAAAGAAATATTTTCTAAACTCATTTTACAACGAAATACAATAAAATGGAGAAAAAACAGCAGGAGAAGTTTCTCGTTTCTGAATTCTTTCCGGACTTTGTCAAACATAATAAGGAGTTCGTATCGTCGAAGTTCTACCATTCCTGGATACTTGTGGACGAACTCAATCACATCTAACGCACAGTAGCCATGTTCGTATAATAATACCGACAAATCCAGTATTTTTATGTATTCTTCACGAGTAGGAGCGGTGCCCGCGGCCGTCTCCGAGAGAAAACTCGGATGAACCTGAATCAACGACTGTAATGTGTGTGGTTCTCTCGATTTAATAATTTTATACGTATCGCATGCCTGGTCGGCGAAGTATGTGTGTAGGTTCACGGCTGGGCCACTGTCCGTGCCCGTGGGCACACTGAATACTGGCGGCGGGATATATATATCACAGAACCGAGAGAGAATCGGTTTCAGGAGACTGTCCTTGTTTTCAACCACAATAAAAAACCGTGTAGACGAACTGAATAATTCAATACACCGCCGGAGCGCGGATTGTGCGTCAATTGTCAGCTTGTCCGCATTCGTGAGAATCACTGATTTGAAAATCGCGCCATCTTTCAGGTCAATATTCGTCTTCGCAAAAAACTTCAATTCCTCGCGGATGAAGCGTATGCCTTTTCCGTGCGCACAATTCGCGCGCATAACATAGTTTTTCATGGCGGTTTTATCCCCGCCGTATACTTGCTGAATAAACCGATTCAGAATATACGTTTTCCCAGAGCCGTTAGGTCCATAAAAAATAATGTTTGGGATTTTTCGGTTCTTAATGAATACATCCAATTTGTTATGGATGTTTTGATGGATTCCTTCTAATTGACTTGTCATTATTATGTTGTTATTATAATGACAAAATGGGTTTACATCCTTTTATGATTCGCCGCGCGTTCACAGCCGCGTTCACTGCCGCGTTCACAGCCGCGTTCACTGCCGCGTTCACTGCCGTTCATAGATTTATACTCTGTTCGTATGGCATCACCTTTGATGGTTTACTACCGCCCGCCGCCGCACCGCCTCCCGCCGCACCGCCGCCCGCGCTCCCGCTCGCTTGGCCATCCGTATAATAATAGTTCGTGGTGTAATAATAGTTCATCGGTTTGGATGCGCCATAAAACGGCGACTCTTCTTCATACCCTTGCCCATTATACATTCCGAGATAAGCCGTCGCAGCGGGTGACCCGTCCTCATAATAATACGCGTTGTGTTTCGCGGTGCGTTTATTTCCGGCGGGGTCATTCGGGTCAATCCAGTTTCCAATCCCGCGGATAATACTGCCGGTAGCATCGCGGATGGAACCGAAGAGTCCGGGTCTTTGTTCTTGTCCTTGTCCTTGTCCTTGTCCGGGTCGTTGTCCGTATCCCTTGAAATCCCGCGTAATCCCGCGCTTGTATATGTCATCTTCGCCCAGCGCGGAAGAGCTCGTATCGCGCGCAATGTCGTCGTATTGCGAACGGGTGGTCGCCAGCAGATTCTTTTCAATCTGGGTGCCATCGGGTAAATACGTCGCCCAGCGCGTCACTTTCAGGCAGTCCGCGTCAATACGGCACGAATCCGACCCAGTCTGGCCTGGATTGTTACACTTCCACGGGCATTTACGCATAAGGAGTATATTATTGCCTTCCGCCGATTTTACAATGTTGCCGCTCACGTCCATCCGGAAAATATTCTGGCAGTTGCCTTCATTGCTTGACAATGTGGACGGTTCGGTACATTTACGCACGTGTCCGTCGTCGCCGTATCGCCAGTTTGCGCCGTCATACCACGAATCGGGGTGGCTCGCGATGAGACGATTTCGGCGCGCAACAGCGACATCATATTTCAGTTGCGCGTCGGTCTTCGCCTGTGGGGTCGTAGCAGAACGCAGCGCCTTATACGCGCTTTCATACTCCTTCTGTGCCTCCACTGCCCAGTTCATCTGGCGTTTCACATCGGAAATAAGGACATTCGCGGCGGCGCTGGTGACATATGTCGTTCCATCACTCGCGGTTCCGGAGGAGGTAGGCGTGCCGGTGGATACGGCCGCGGTCGCAGCCCGCGCCTCAATGGCCGGGAGAATATATTCACCTTGGTCCAGAACACCGCCATCCACTGTAAACGCATTATTAAGCGTAGCACCCGTTTTGTAGGTGCGGATTTTCGCAGTGGTCGTGCTCGTTTTCGCCGCAGGAGTTTGAAGACCGGCGATGGTTAACTTGATGGGGACATTGTTTGGCAATGACCCCCCTAGTGTAAACGCAACAACGTTCTGACCGCCGCCGTAGGTATTTACATCGGATGTAATAATGCCGGCACTGGATATTGTCGACAGTGTATCTTGAAGACTCGTCGTCGGGTTCGTCCATACAAAAGAGATACCCAAGTCAATATTCGCCGTGCGTGTTACATAAGGAACCTGGACGAGGAAAATATCTCCTGACACCAGAGCATTTGTAAGCATCATTGTCATAGAAAATGTAGTAGCACTTCCCGTATAATTCGGCGATAATTGCGGACTTGATGTAGAGATTTTACGGCAAGGCAGCAACGTCGCCAATCCACCGTAAGTTGTATCATTGAAAATACGCAATTGTTTCGCGGCGTCGGATGCGGGTGACAAATTCACGAGAACGAGTGTCGGGCTTGCGGTCTCCGCATTGCTTGCGAGAGATACATTCGCTAATCCGACCCCAGGTGCTGCGGTCGTGATTTCATTATTCACCCACTTCAGGCCAGAGATTTCCAGTGCGTATTTGCCAGCGGCCATCGGGTTCGCAGTTTGAATCGTATATGTAATCACACAATACCCGACATCGGCAACCTCGGCCGCACCCGACGCGGCCGCCACAGGAACTGTCACTGTCAAACCGCGACCATCCGCCGCGGTATCCAGGTCTGACGCCGTCCCAGCCGAAGTTCCAACTGTCGCAGGCAATGGGCCAGTATACGCCCGCATCGTCGCCTTCAAACCCGACGCAGTCGTATTCTGGATATAATACGTAGGAACTTTAATCGTCACGATTTTCGCAGGGGTAGAACCGTTTACACCGCGCAGCTCCGCAGTTGTTGTAAAAAGAAACCGGAATGTAGTTTCAGAATTTTTAACATAGGAGCATTGATTGATGATAAGGGTTCCATCCGAACGCGACCCCGATGTGGTAGCCGGGGCGTGCGAACTTTGTGTGCGGACTTCCCCTTGATACCGAACGTGGTCCTGTAAGGCGAGCCCTTCAATCACCCCCGTCCCATATCCTTCGGATGGCGCTATCCATGACCCAAACCCGCCATTCCGGTAGGTTCGCGAAATCCATACACTCACGAATAACACCACGATTAGAATAAAGACTATCGTATATTTATCCTGGAATAATTCGCGAAGATTCATATCGATATCGCTGAATATAAATATAATATTATAACTACTATAATGTTATAAAATTATCTATTGGAAAATGCCGATGACTCCGTTACTCCGCGCTCCTCCGTTAATACGTCTGTAAGCTATGTGTATACGGATTCTGTCTAAATGCGTTCAATATATCCGGCTGGATTCTCTCGTTCAGTTTGCTTTCATCGTATCCCTGGGGCATCGTCATCTTACCATAAATATCAATACTGGGAATAGAAGACGGCGCATTCGTTGCAATCATCGTGCGGTGATTTGCGCGGTCGGCGTCTAGTCGGTCAATCTGGACATTGGTATTCGAATTAAAGAGCGACATTGCGCCGTGATTGGTTATATTTTTATAAGTCTTGTTTACATTATTGCGCTGGTTATATGCGGCGTTGTAGAGGCCATTCCCCATACGGGTGGCGGTTCCGCCTGCGCCTCCTAAATAGTCGGTGCTGGTTGTCGCGCGCTCTGTTTCTTCTGGCGTGTTTTGAGAGATTAAATACCCCGCAGCCGCCTGACGCTCCACATTCATATGGTCATAACCGACCAGACCCACAGTGGTTTCCTTAATCGTGGTGGGCGCGCGGTCGGCGGGATTAAATGTCGCGGTCACCGCGGCGGGGACGGGCATCCTCGCATTCTCATACATGCGCGCATTACCGACCACATTCTCCTTACGCGACGGTTTGAGAACATCCATCAGAGGCGCAATAACTGCTTTGAGTGCGCCGTGGATACCGCCCATCTCGTTGGGACGCACAGTCGTCCTATTATTATGCGTAAATTTATAACTCATTCTGCCGAAATCGGCCTCGGTCGCGGTATTCTTTTCCGCAGCATAAGGATTGATAATCGGTTTGCCGTCATAGACTTCGCGCCGCGTATCCTCAAAATTCTTCGGCGCAAACATGGCACCACCGCCATCCGCGGGAGCAGTCGCGCCGAAATACTCGCTGGTCGTCGTCTGGCGATTACTCTCGCGGTCCATCTCAATGGCGCGCTGGGTCTCACCCTTCTCTGCGCCAGTCGTCGTAAACCACCGGTCAGGCGTATTCACGAAGAATGTGTCCGGCAGGTGTTTCTCCATTCGCCCTAAAGTCGCCGTGGTCGGCGCGGTTTGGATGTAATGCGCAGCGGGTCCCTGATGTCCTTCGAGAGAATAGGAAAGCTTGGGGTTCGTCTTCACGCGCAATTCATCCACCCCGCGGTCAATCCATTTCTCTCGCGCTTCCATTCCAGAATTGAATCCGAGTGTTCCTTGTGAGCCATATCCTTGGTCCAACCCCGGGCCGACGCGCACCTCCTCCCACGGCTTCACATTGGCGATTTTCATACTAGGGTTTACACGTGACTGGTAGAAATCATTCTGGTTTGGCATTCCATTGGGGAGGTGAAGATTATCCAGCGGTCGGAAAAGGGGCGCCTGCTCGGTCTTGGAGAAGAACTGAGAACCACTGCCAATCTTATTATCGAGCACATTTTCGTGCATATTCGCACCAGTCGTCGTCCCGCGGATTTTCGCGCCATAATACGGCTCCATATTGTTATGCGTAAATGTCTTCGGGTCTATCTTGGACCCCATCAGCGACGTAAACCCGTCTTTACTGTAATTATCGCCGAATTGTGTATCTAAACTTTCGCCATAGGGGGTCGTGAAAGCCGCGGCCGACGTCGGTCCCTTAGTAATGATGCTATTTTTATCGTTTGATGAATCACGCCCTCTCTCCGCAATTCCGCGCAGGATGCCTACACCACCGACACCCCCGGCGACACCGGCTGACATTTTATCAAAATCCACACCTCGCGCATAATAACGGTCAGTCGCGGTGTTTGGATTCTTGTAGTCATTTACGTTGGAACCTGTATTCGGGCGAATCACCGGATAATTCGTGGTCGGAATGTTTGTATTGGGTAGATACCGTGCCTCGTGCTTGCCCGCATTGCGGTATCCTTCGCGCGCGTTATTGCGATTCGATGCGATATATGCCGCGCCAAGACTTCCTAATATTAATGCGATTTCAGCCATATTATATTACGGTATTATATCTATCTATATTATTCAGCTACATATAATATTCTGCTTCATATAAATATTTCGCTTCATTATGAAAACAGTGCGGTTGTTCCGCTAAACTGACGGAGGTCGCCAACATTCTGGATGCCGCCGCCGTCGCTGCCCGCGACGCCTAAACCGCGCTCATTGTCGCGTCGACCACCCACCATTCCTTCCAGGGCCGGGTTCGTATTCGTAGGATGGACTGTAAAATAAGTATCATCCGCGATGCCAGGAACCGTCGACTGCGGGACAAACCGGTCCTTTTCAATCATACGTGTATTCAGGTTATTATGAAACGGAATAAATACATTCTCTTGTGGGTCAAAGTGGAGCATCTTCCAGTTGTCCTGCTCTACATCGCGCAACATCCACGCAGGGTGGGTGGCGCGGGTCTGTTCAACGGAACTACCGCCCTTCATCGGGCACCGAATCATCTCGTTTGTTCGGGTTGCGACCGACGCGCGGTCATCGTGGTGGTAATTATCCACCGAATCTCGGTTCAGTTTGCGTGATAAACCAAACAATTCTGCCTCAATATCCACGGAATTCGTCATAATATTGCCGGCCCAACCTTGCGCGCGGATATACGGGTCTTCCATATAAAGCGGTTTATCGCCGGGACCGGGCGCATTCAAATGGTATCGCCCTACATCGGTAGATTGCTGGAGTTGTTTTTTGACACGGGCTGGGTCGTCGCGGAATCGTGTAAATGACATCGGAATACGGGGTATGGAATACGGGGTATGGAATACGGAATAAGTAATGCTATTATATCGTGGTAAAATAAAACAAACCTAAAAACAATAACGTATTGTATTTTACAATAACGTATTGTATTTTACAACATTATAAATGTTAATAACCGAAGTATGCGACAATGAGGTGGCGACCGTAGTACAGCGCAAACCGTCTAAATCTTATACAATTTGCTTGAATATGATTGTAAAAAACGAGTCGCATATTATCGTCCAAACACTGACAAACCTCTGTAAATACGTGGATTTTGATGCGTATTATATATCGGATACAGGTTCAACGGATAACACAATGGACCTGATTCGCGCATTTTTCAAGGAGCGAGGCGTCCCCGGACACATTGAACAGGTCGAATGGCGTGATTTCGGCTTCAATCGCACATTGGCGCTTCAAATGGCGTTTCAGAAAACCGATTATCTCTTTATATTTGATGCGGATGATTCTATTCATGGTGATTTTCGTTTGCCAGGCGTTCTAACTCATGATGCGTATCAGTTGAAGCTAGGGCAATCATTTGTCTATCTGCGAACACTCATCGTGAATAACCGAAAACGGTGGCGATTTGTGGGCGTGCTTCACGAGTATATTGCGTGTGTTGATAAAGAGGAGAGTTGCGTTTCAGTCCAAGGCGATTATTATGTAGAGTCGGGGCGTGGGGGAAGCCGTAGTAAAGACCCGAATAAATACATCAAGGATGCTGCGGTCCTAGAGCGCGGATATAATGAAGAATACGGTGGCGGTGGCGACCGCGGACTCGCCGAGAGATACGCATTCTACTGCGCGCAAAGCTGGATGGACGCCGGCCCCGCATATATTGACAAGGCGATTGAATGGTATCTCCGCGTTCTCACCCAAAACAACTGGACACAGGAGAAATATTACAGCGCACTTTGCCTCGGTGATTTGTATAACAAAAAGGGTGATAAATACAATTCATTTAAATACTACTCTAAAACGATGGAATACGACGAAGAACGTATCGAAGGTATCGCGTCCGTAATGGAAATTCTCCGCGCGGACGGAAACCACATGATGGTGAATGCGTTATACCACAAATACAAGGCCTACAATAAATTCCCGCAAAATAAACTGTTCCTGGCGACGGATAAATACCACGATATTATTGAATATAACAATTCTATCTCTGCGTTTTATATTTCAGACAAACGAAGCGGGTATGAATGCTGTAAAACCATCCTCCGGCATAATATTATGGCGTTTCATTTCTTGTCGTCTACCTATAGCAATCTCGCATTTTATCGCCAGTTTTTTGAAGAGGACACATTTCCCGAGATTTTGCGACTATTTTACACGGTAGACCATTATCTCGCCATCGTCGCATCTAAAAATGACACCTATAGCGACGATGACATTGTAACATGGGACCGGCTTTTCGCGAAAGTGAGGGATGCGTTGGTGGCGCCTTGTGAATTGTTGAAAATAACCGGCGCGGGCGGGACGTACGAGTATCATTTATCGCGCCCGATTCATACGTTGCCGTATCTGGATAAGAATATACCAGCACATGACCCATCTGTTATTATTGTCAATCGCAATCCTAGCACAAGACCCCGCGTTATTATCACATTCACCACGTGTAAGCGATTTGACCTCTTTCAGCAAACCGTGAATTCTATATTGAATATGTGGACGGACATCAATATGATTGACTACTGGTATTGTGTGGATGATAATTCTAGTGAAGAAGACCGCGCGAAGATGCGGAAGGCGTATCCCTGGATGGATTATTATATGAAATCCCCCGAAGAGAAGGGGCATCGCGCGAGCATGAAAATCATTTGGGATAAACTCAACGAATTACGCCCCGAATATTGGATTCACATGGAGGACGATTTCCTCTTTCATACCCCGGGGAGTTATATCAATAAAGCCACGCAAATGATGACGGATGCGCGGAATGCGGGTCATAATGTGCGCCAAATATTATACAACCGAAATTACGGTGAGACGGTGCGGGATTATAAGATACAGGGTCATAAAATAGTGCGACGTGTCGCGCACGAAATCGCGCTTCACCAATATAAAGTCGGAGGCGAATTTGATTATGGAAACTGCCATTACTGGCCGCATTACAGTTTTCGCCCATCATTGATTGATGTCGCCGCAATTTTAGCGATAGGAAATTATGATACCCCGAATCAGTTTTTCGAAATGGATTATGCGAACCGGTGGATGAAGCACGGATACCTGTCTGGGTTTTACAATCACATCACGAATCGACATATTGGCCGGCTTACATCCGAGAGAAATGACCGGACGCAGCCCAATGCGTATGAACTAAACAATGAGAGTCAATTCGTGGCGCCGACGACGACCCCCGATGCGACCGCGGCGACGACCCCCGATGCGACCGCGGCGACGACGAAGAAGCGATACTATTCCACGATTCCATTTGATGACGGGTTTGGCGCACAGTTTCAACGATTCATATGGACGTGTATTTACGCGGAAGAGTGCGAAGAATCCACATTTATATACAGAACACCTATCAAGATGGCGCACAATTATAATGACGACCCGGATTTCATAACCAGGCTGGAAACATTAATGAATATGAAGCCACACTATATGAATTATTCGGATGTCGTCGCGCAAAATACGGAACACGAACGCGCGGGCCGTCGCGAAGAAATCGTCGATATATTGACGCCCGACTTTTACGATATATTCAACTACGTCGAGAGAAATATGGATAGGTGTATGAAAAGCAAGAGTATGGTGCGCATAAAGGAGCTTTACTGGCGAAATAAAGACCGTGCGCGCGAACGGGCGCGAGTTTATCGCATAGAGGACGGGACACCCACAAACGGCTATACTCACCATCTAGCCGTCCCATCCGGGCGGCTATACCCCTCGGGCGGCTATACTCTCCATCTAGCCGTCCACATTCGCCGCCCCAATTGCGATGATACGCGCCCCAACAGCGGTGAAGAATATACCAATGACTATTATATCAGGTCTTTATTGATGATACGAGAGACATACATGAAAGACAAGATCCAGTATCATATTTATTCACAAGGTCACGAGGACAAATTCGCGGATTTTACAAACCACGAGATTATCGGTCAGGATGTCATGCTTCATGTAAATGATTCGAATGAAGACACATACATGGGAATGACACTGGCGGATATACTCGTAACATCTGCGAGTTCATATAGTTATAGCGCCGCCTTCTTCTGTGATGGTGATATTTATTATACGAAGTTCTGGCACAAACCGTGTAGCTGGTGGAAAGCCATGCCGTCGTAGTCGCAGTCGTAGTCGCAGTCGCAGTCGCATGCGTCTGTCGTTTTTTATTCTTATCTAATAATAACAGTAACAACACGAAGACGAAGTCAATGGACGCGGATGACGTATATGGTGACTCGGATTTTTTAGCCGAGCGCGACAAGACCGTTCACGATTTTCGCGCGAGCGATAAAGAAACCAAACACAAAATAATAGAAAAAATGCTTACTCTGCGACACAATATGAAATATAACAAACATTTACTGTCGGTGTATATGCGCGCAAAGGGAATCTTTGATACAATGGTTGATGAACACCGTTCGCAGGTAGAGCATTTAGATGAAATATACCGACACCTGAATAATCTTATTCGTGAAAATCTCTCGGCGCAGCGGAATAAACCGGCGGATACCCGTTCGAAACTAATGATGACCGAACTCGTGAGAGATAAGAAACGAATTGGCGGATTATTGAAAAAAATGCGGGCGAGCTTTGACAAATTAATGGATATCGACACTGTGATTGGGGTTACTATCGACCAAATCAACAAACTTACGTTTATGGAAGACCACGCCGATGCGAAGAGCGACGACGATAGCGATAGCGAGGCCGAGGACGAGCCCGATGCCGACGAGGACGAGGACGAGGACGAAGACGAAGACGACGAGGATGACGAAGACGACGAGCACGAAGACGACGAGGACGAAGACGAAGACGACGACGACGAGGACGAAGACGAAAGCGATAGCGAGTCCGAGGACGAGCCTGAGCCCGAAGACGACGAGGGCGAAGACGAAGAGCCCGAAGACGACGAGGACGAAGACGACGAGCACGAGCCTGAGGACGACGACGAGGGCGAAGACGACGAAGACGAAAGCGATAGCGAGTCCGAGGACGAGCCTGAGGACGAAGACGAAATCGAAGACGAAGGCGATGACTCCGAGCCTGAGGACGAAGACAAGGGCGACGCGCCCGAACCCGAAGCGAAGAAACCTGTTATATATGTGTTCTAGTATATTCTCGTTTTAGCAATAATGAATATAACCGCGACGAACGCGCAAACCTATGCCCTCTCACCCATTTCCGGCACACGCGTTGAAAGATACGCAACCAAAATGTTTTGTATATTGCGACCATTTCATCACCCGGGTATAACCAGACGGTTTCTACGATTTCAATCGTGGCGCCATAACATTTTGCGAATGCGATATAATCAGTCAACGTATGTGAGAAGGGAAATGTATAATGACAAATGTAATGCGACTGAATTTCAGGAGAACTGGTTTCCGGGACAAACCCGTGTATTTCCCTATTAAATTTTTGACATAACCCTAACTCATAACGCGACATATATATACGTCATAACATAAAACATGTGAATACAATTCAATTTATTATATTATTGAAATATATATTATTGACAAACAAAATAGCATGGCGTCGTATATCAATCGTTTATTCAATACGCCGTTCTTTCAGAACAAGTTCGTATTATATGGCAGTTTATTCATCGTATTATTGAGTATTCTGCGTCATTTGGCAAATAAGAACGTCAATGCGGTAATCCTTATGGCATTGATTGGACTGGTTATGTCATACTTTAGTAAAAATATGATTATCGTCCTTTTGACCGCGTTTGCTTCCGTTTTTATATTGGAAATGACTGGGTCACGTGGTGTTATGGAGGGGATGGAGACAAAGAAAGGCGCGGATAAAAATGGCGACAAGAAGGCCGACACGGACGCCGATGCCGATGCCGACGACAAGAAGCCCGCCGAAAAGGACACCGAGAAACCCGCCGAGAAGGCTGAGAAAAAAGAGCCTATTGAAACAGAAAAAGGCGGGAAAAAGAATACAAAACAAGGAATGACGAAATTATCACCGGCTAATTACGATGGAAAAGACGAAGACGACAGCAGTGGCGGCAAAGGCGGCGGCAGTGACAACCGTATTGATTACGCCTCCACATTAGAGCAGGCGTATGATAATATAGAGAATATCATCGGTGAAGAAGGTGTGCGCGGTTTGACCGACCAAACGAAATCCCTGATGAACCAGCAGAAGCAACTGATGGATAATATGAAAGATATGGGTCCATTGTTGAAATCGGCGGAAGGTTTTATGAAGCAGGTGACTGGAGGTGGCGGTATCGGCGGCATAACTGAAATGTTGAAGGGGTTTGCGACACCAGGTGGAACACCGACTGTTGCGTCCTCGAAGAAAAAATAAATAACGCGATATAATAATACTAACCCTTCTGCGCGTTTAGCATTATTTCAAATAAATGGTTAGAAAGTGCCCTCCTGGCGTATTCTGTTTTGAAAATATAACGCTTGTCGTGGTTGCTGTGTTTATGTTGACTCTCGGGATTTACGCTCATTCGCGGTTTTTTGGCGGGCACGGACACGGCTACGGACACGGCCACCACGGACACGGCCACGGCCACGGCGGCGTGTTACTCGAGTCAACTGACCCGCTTTCGAGTTCATTGGATTTCGGGATTGGCGGTCCATCATCGAGTCAAGACGTATTATTGAATCCGTATGTTCCGCCTCTGCGCGATAACTCGGTTGGCGCGACACGCCCGAATTACGATATCCGAGGTGGGGTTGAAACTATCCATTACGGCGGAATGGGCGGCGGCGGCAGCGGTGCGTCGGGCGTCCGTGTGAATGTTCCCACGCAGTCCGTAGATACGACGTATCGGCAAGTGGGGATTCTTACGCGTAGCGGTAACGGCAGCACTAGCAGCACCGCGTCACAGGAGACGATACTCCCATTGATTGGTCGCCCCTTATTTACAAACCGTGACAAATGGCAGTTTTATTCATTAAGCGATAAAAACAATGCGATTAAGTTGCCGGTGATTATCAATGGAAAGAGTGGAACTGGCGAATATGGTTGTAATAATGTGAGCACGGGCGATATGATATATGTGGAAGGGTATAACGACGCGTTTCGCGTTACGGCGTATGATAGCGCGTCGTTGCGTTATTTGCCGTTTTAGGTGTTATTGATGAAATCTAAAATTTACGAATGTCATCAATTATCGTGTCATTACGGCCGTTGTGCTGCCGATGCTGCTGCCGATGCTGCTGCCGCTGCTGCCGCCGCTGCTGCTGCTGCGTCGATACTCGCCATTGCTCCTCTTGCTGCGACGACTTCTTTTTGTTCTTTTTTGTATTCTTCGGCCGCTTCTTTCGCTTTACTTTCCATCTTTGACATATCAACCTTTTCGTATATTTTCATAATCTGGTCTATCGTATCCTGACCAGCCCCCTGTCCGGTCTTTGATGTCTCATCTCTCGGAAGTATCCTTTTCTCTGCTTCCGAATCTGGAATAAACTCGTCAGTAGCAGTGCCCCATCCCATAAAATGAACCATATTCATATTTTCTAACTCAGGGAATGAGAATTTTCTCACGAGATACGATTTGTAACGATTTCCCTGTGAATCAATCGCATCTATCTCTTTAATATCGTCTTTGGAAATTTTAGAGGTGTTACTAATAATGACCTCTGCGCCTTCTTCTTTGGCAACTTCGTCAGTTGTTGTCGACTTGTCTGGTTCGGTGCCTTCCACCGCTGCCACTGCCTTGTCTGATTCCGCTGCCGTGCCTTCCACCGCTGCCGCTGCCGTGCCTTCAGATTCAGCTTTCACTGCGTCGCCTTCAGCTTTCACTCCTGCTCCCGCCGCGTCTTTCTTGTCTCCCTTCGAGGCCCCTTGTAGACCTTCTAATAATCCAGCAATACCTGTTATATTTCCTTTATTTGTCATTCTCGTCACTTCTTTGACTTTTCCGTCCGCCAATGGTGTAACTAATGTTTTAAACTCAATAGGAAGTCCAGGTGTATCAAAGGCCGCACACGCGCCATTTTCGCCCATAGGACCTTTGCCAAGCAACCTCATCAAATTACCGAACTCCTTTACGAGAGCCGGCGGGAGCCCTTTCGTTTCAGTGAAAAAGATCGCCAATTGCGCGAGTCCGTATCTTCGCTCTTCATCTGGTATTTTATACGAAAAGTCGCCTACCGATTTAATAAAATCATCGAACCCTTCATTTTTGACGAACTCGGGATTGTTTAATAATTCTATCAACATTTTGAATACATCCATCGCCTTCGTTTTACTGTCGTCGTCCTCATCTTCAAGGCTCAATCTCACCATTTCGAGAGATTTGCGCAGAGTCTGGATAGATGTCACCTTACAACCAACCGATAGATTTACAACATAACTATTGGTATCATCGGTGACGACCTTCTTCCCCTTATTCTTCGATCCATCCGAGGATGTCGCCGCCGCCTTCTTAAAATCATCTTCGGACATTGGCGCAACCTGGAGTCGGAATTCACTTGGGTCGACTGTTTCGCCGTATTTCAGCACATCAGGGTCATAATTATCTATGGATTTTGGCCCATCTCCCGTCAGTTTATATAAACGGCGCGAATCTAGCACAACGACTGGTCCATTATTATTGCCAGCGATTGCGATTTTGATTGACTTGTCTTTCGACGTAGGGTCGACCTGTCCCTTCTCTCCCGTATAAATAAATACATCATTGGGGTACTCGTTACCCATTGTATCACCATCCGCAATACCTACCTGGTCGGGCGCCTTGAAATACAAGTCGTGTTTTTTATCGGGTATTTTGCCATCCGTTTCGAAATCCTTATTCGTCGCGAATTTCCCGCATAATATACGGCGCAAATCAAAAATCTCTGTATCGTGACGATTGAATTTCTTGCCGTCAGGTTTCAGTTCTAGTTGAATATAATAAGGCAGGCCGTTCTTCACCAGAAATGTCAGAAGTTTCTGTGCGTCATCCTTCTTTTCCAACACAAACGTCTCACTATGAATCGAAATGTCGCCTTGGATTTCGGGGCCTAAACTCAAACCGGGCTTCTTCTCGCCGGTGGCGGCGGCATCTTTGTCAGCGGCGACGGAAGGGGTGTTATTGTCAGCACCCGTAGCACCAGCCACACCCGTAGCACCCGGCGTCGCATCAGGCGTCGCACCCGTAG
>Ga0222714_10001482_pt1 | contig 26400 bp, 19 predicted proteins | sample C33_3DmetaG_FD_165048 | JGI IMG/M metagenome (GOLD analysis project Ga0222714, IMG submission 165048) | Estuarine water microbial communities from San Francisco Bay, California, United States - C33_3D | ecosystem: Environmental > Aquatic > Marine > Unclassified | place: USA: California...
AGTTTTGCAAATTTTACAGGAACTAACGCATCGGGTAATACCTACATCTATTTAGCAATAAAATAATGAATGATTTGAAGATATACGGAGCAAAATAAAATAAAATAATAAAATAATAAAATGAATTTAATAAGAAAAATTAGTATTGGCCGTGATTATAAAAATGACGCAATGCATTATAGCGTTGGGCAAGAAGTTTATGGAAACCATATAATATGTGATATTATAGAAGAACAAGATAATTTTGTGGTATATATTAAAAAGAACGACGAAATATTGCCATGGAAATCTTTTAATAAAAACATGGCTATCAGTATTGAATTTAATTTAAATTATGAATAGTATTTATTCTTTTATAATAAAACCTAAAGAAAATAGATATAATAACATTAAAAAAATAAACAATAAAAGCTTAATACTTAACACATCGATAGAAGATCATAGATTTGTAAGTAGAAGTGCTATTGTTGTAGCTTTACCAAAAGCAATTAAAACTAATATAAAAATTGGTGATGAAATTATTGTTCACCATAATGTATTCAGAAGGTTTTATGATATGCAAGGTGAAGAAAAAAATAGTGGAAATTACTTTAAAGAAGATTTATATTTTTGCTATTTAGATCAAATATTTCTTTTTAAACAAAAAAACAATTGGAAAGCAATTGATGGATATTGCTTCATACAGCCAATAAAAAAAGAAAACAATACATTTATATCTGAAGATAAAGAAGAGCCATTAAAAGGCTTTATAACGTATTCAGATGGCTCATATGGTATCAATAAACTGGTTGGATTTTCACCAGAGTCAGAATATGAGTTTATAATAGACAAAAAACGTCTATACAGAGTACCAATCAAATCTATTACTATTGAATATGACAGCAAAGGAACAGAAAAACCGTATAATCCAGAGTGGGTACAAAGCAGTTGAGGAACTTATTAAAGTAGCTGAAGAAGAAATTATTGTGCACGGCGGAGAAGATGAATTAGCGGCTGATAGATTAAAAAATGCAGCAGCTACAAAAAAACTTGCAATATTTGATGCTTTTGAAATATTAAATAGAATAGAGATTGAAAAAGCATTATTAGAAAATAAACCTATAGATAAAGAAGAAAAATCTTTTAGTGGGTTTGCAGAAAAAAGATCTAAATAATGTATAAACAAACATTATTAAATATAGTTGAGCCGATTAAAAAAACAACTATTCATAGATTGAATGCTAAAAAAGCATGGAAATACGGCTACAATGAAGAACACGATATTATTGTTATAAGTAAAAGCGGTAAGATTGGTGAAATATACCAGATACAGAATTTGTGTATAGCATTACCGGAAGTGCCTAAAAAGGTAGATAACAACAATAATAAATGGCAACCTCATGAATACCCAAAAGATTTAAAGAATATAAAAAGTATTTTTGATTGGGAAGGGTATCCATTAGAATTTAAAGAAAAATGGTATGCATATATTGATAGAGAATTTACCAGACGCGAAGAAGGATATTGGTTTTATAACAAGGATATACCTACTTATATTACTGGTTCTCATTACATGTACTTGCAGCACACCAAAATTGATGTTGGGCAACCAGATTATAGAGAAGCAAATAGACTATTCTTTATATTCTGGGAAGCTTGCAAAGCAGATAAAAGGTGCTACGGAATGTGTTACCTTAAAAATAGACGGTCAGGTTTTAGTTTTATGTCCAGCTCTGAAACAGTACATCAAGCCACAATTACTTCAGATGCCAGGTTCGGTATATTATCAAAGTCTGGATCGGATGCAAAAAAAATGTTTACCGATAAAGTCGTTCCCATATCGGTCAACTACCCGTTCTTTTTTAAACCAATACAGGACGGGATGGATAGGCCAAAGTCGGAGCTTGCATACAGGGTCCCGGCCTCAAAGCTTACCAGAAAATCGATTACGTCTACAAGCGAAAGACAAACACTAGAAGGATTAGATACTACTATTGACTGGAAGAATACTGGTGACAATAGTTATGATGGTGAAAAATTAAGATTGCTAATCCATGATGAATCTGGTAAATGGGAAAGACCTGATAATATATTAAATAACTGGAGGGTTACAAAAACCACTTTAAGACTAGGTAGTAAAATCATAGGCAAATGTATGATGGGCTCTACCTCTAATGCTTTAGACAAAGGAGGGGATAATTTTAAAAAGCTTTACAATGATTCAGACGTCACAAAAAGAAATAAAAATGGGCAAACTAGCTCAGGATTATATAGTTTGTTCATACCTATGGAATGGAATTACGAAGGATTCATTGATTCTTTTGGACACCCTGTCTTTAATACACCCTCAGAACAAGTACTTGGGCCTGACAATGAATATATATCAATGGGAGTAATTGATTTTTGGGATAACGAAGTTGAAGGTTTAAAACACGATAGTGATGCTTTAAATGAATATTATCGTCAATTTCCAAGAACCGAAGAGCATGCTTTTCGTGATGAAACAAAAAACAGTATATTTAATTTAAGTAAAATATACGAGCAAATAGATTACAACGAAGATTTAAAATCTAACGGAGTAATAACCAGGGGAAACTTCCAGTGGGAGAATGGAATAAAAGATACAAAAGTAATTTTTTATCCAGATTTAAACGGAAGGTTTAATATTGCTTGGATTCCACCTTTAAATTTACAAAATCGTGTAATATTAAAAAATGGAATAAAACATCCTGGAAATGAGCATATAGGGGCATTTGGATGTGACTCTTATGATATTTCCGGTACAACAGATGGTAGAGGATCAAAAGGAGCACTACACGGACTTACTAAATTTAGTATGGAAGATGCGCCTGCAAATACATTTTTTTTAGAATATATAGCTAGACCACAAACAGCTGAAATATTCTTTGAAGATGTTTTAATGTCGTTAGTGTTTTATGGTATGCCACTACTGGCTGAAAATAACAAACCAAGATTGTTATATTATTTAAAAAGAAGAGGTTACAGGGGTTATTCAATGAATAGACCAGATAAAGCTATTAACAAACTTTCTGTAACGGAAAAAGAAATTGGGGGGATGCCCAACTCTTCTGAAGATATAAAACAAATCCACGCAGCAGCAATTGAGTCTTATATTGAAAAGCATGTTGGTCTGCAAGAAAATGGTGATTACGGCAATATATATTTTAATAAAACATTAAATGACTGGTCAAAATTTAATATAAACAATAGAACGAAATTTGATGCAACTATCAGTTCGGGACTTGCTATAATGGCATGTAATAGGCATTTGTATGAGCCTAAAAAACTTAGAACAACGGCAAAATTAGATTTTGGCTTTAAAAAATATAACAATCAAGGACATATTTCAAAAATAATAAAATAGATGTTACAAGCACAACCAAAAGGTATATTCCCAAGTCAGGCTGTTTCAGATAAAGAAAAGAGCAGCTTAGAGTATGGAATGGAAATTTCAAGAGCCATTGAAGCAGAATGGTTTAAAAGAGATTCGGGAACAAACCGTTATTTTGCAAATCGAGATAATTTTCATAGATTAAGATTGTATGCCAGAGGCGAGCAATCAATTCAAAAGTATAAAGATGAATTATCTATTAATGGGGATTTATCTTATTTAAACCTTGACTGGAAGCCGGTACCTATTATTCCTAAATTTGTAGACATCGTTGTTAATGGTATTGGGGAAAGAGCATACGATATAAAAGCATATTCACAAGATTCAGCTTCTATAAAGAAAAGAAGCAATTATATGGAATCTATTATAAAAGATATGCAAACCCGTGAAATAGCCGACCAAATTCAACAACAGCTTGGTATAGATGTTTATGAAAATGATAAAGCTACTTTGCCGGAAACAGAAGAAGAGTTGGCATTACATATGCAGCTTGATTACAAGCAATCAATTGAAATAGCACAAGAAGAAGCTATTAACAATGTGCTAGACCATAATAAATACCATTTATTAAAGAAAAGATTAGATTATGATATAGCTGTTATTGGTATGGGTTGTACTAAAAACAGCTTTAATACATCTGAAGGTATTAAAATAGAATATGTTGATCCCTCTGATATAGTTTATTCTTATACAGAATCACCGTATTTTGATGATATATATTATGTAGGTGAAATAAGAAAAGTATCATTAATTGAGCTTAAAAAACAATATCCTAGTTTAACAGAAGAGGATATTAAAGAAATTGAAGGAAAAGGCAACGATGCAATAATGTATAATAAGTCTTATTCCGCAATGGATACAAATGACAGATCTTATGTGTATGTTCTTTATTTTGAATATAAAACATTCAAGAATCAAGTATATAAAATAAAAGAAACGGCTAGTGGTGCTAATAAAGCTTTAAAGAAAGACGATAGTTTTAATCCACCGAAAGATCAAAGAGCTCGTTTTGAAAAAGTATCAAGATCTATAGAAGTAATATATGAAGGTGCTAAAGTTATTGGAGCAAACAAATTGCTTAAATGGCAAGTTGCTGAAAACATGACCCGACCAAAAGCTGATACAACCAAAGCGCAGTTTAGTTATAATATAGTAGCACCAAGAATGTATAAAGGTGCTGTAGAATCATTAGTAAGTAGAATGACAACATTTGCTGATATGATTCAAATAACACATTTAAAATTACAACAGGTACTTTCAAGAATGGTGCCTGATGGTATATTTTTAGATGCAGATGGTATTGCCGAAATTGATTTGGGCAACGGTACAAATTACAACGCGCAAGAAGCACTTAATATGTACTTCCAAACAGGTTCTGTTATTGGTAGATCAATGACACAAGACGGTGAGTTTAATCACGGTAGAGTACCTATTCAAGAATTACAAACATCTGGAGCAAACGCTAAAATTTCAAGTTTAATTAGCTCTTATAATTATTACTTGCAAATGATTAGAGATGTTACGGGATTAAATGAAGCTCGTGACGGTAGCACTCCTGATAAAAATGCACTTGTTGGATTACAAAAATTAGCTGCTGCAAATTCAAATACAGCAACAAGACACATATTACAAGCTGGTTTATATTTAACATTAAAAACAGCTGAAGCTATTAGCTTAAGAATATCAGATGTATTAGAATATTCAAATACAAAAAATAATTTTATTCAGAGCATCGGAAAATATAATGTTGGAATATTGCAAGATTTAAACGAGTTACATCTTCATGATTTTGGTATTTTCCTAGAATTATCCCCAGATGAAGAAGAAAAACAGCTTTTAGAAAATAATATACAAATGGCATTAAGTAGAGATCAAATATTCTTAGAAGATGCTATTGATATTAGAGAAGTTAAAAATCTTAAACTTGCTAATCAATTATTAAAAATACGCAGACGTAAGAAAAATGAAGATGACAGAGCACAGCAAATGCAAAATATCCAAGCACAGTCTCAGTCAAATACACAAGCCGCACAAAATGCAGCCCAAATAGATTTACAAAAACAGCAAGCTATTACAAATTCAAAAGTACAATTAGCTACCGCCGAACACGATTTAAGTATGCAAAAATTAGAACGTGAAGCGATGCTCAAGAAAGAGCTTATGGTACATGAGTTTGAGTTAAATCAGCAACTTAAAGAAATGGATTTACGGGTAATTAAAGATAAAGAGAGTTATAAAGAAGATCGCAAGGACGAAAGAACAAAAATTCAAGCTAGTCAGCAATCAGAACTTATAGAACAAAGAAAAAACAATACACCACCGAAAAAATTTGAATCCGCTGGATTTGATACTTTGGGGGGATTTGGTTTAGAACAATTTGAACCAAGGTAACATAAGTTACAATTTTTATTAATTTTATAATATTATATTATGTCAGAACAAACAGCCAAGGTTGTTGTTGATGAACAACTATCAGCAGCCGAAAAAGAAGAACAAGTCTTAGAGGCCGCGGGAGTGGACACTAAGGCTGACGATGGAGTTTTTAAAGTAGACTTAAGAAAACAACCAAAAGAAGAAGAAAATGCCGTTCAAGAACAAGAAACAGAAAGCAGCGTGCTGGATAGCACACAACAAAGCGATGAAAGCGGGGAAGGTGCCGAAGTGGAATTGCAAAAAGTGGGCGAAGGAGACGAAAAAGAAACTGAAGTAGTCTTAGAAAAAATTGAAGATGATGTTGAAGAAGCGCCTGCAAAAGAAGAAATTACAAAAGAAGACGTAATTCAAGAAGCATCGGAATCAAACAATATTGAACTACCTGAAAATATACAAAAGGTAGTTGATTTTATGAATGAAACAGGTGGATCATTAGAAGACTATGTAAGATTAAACGCTGATTATAGTCAAATAGATGAATCTACTTTATTATATGAATACTACAAGCAAACTAAATCTCACTTGGATAAAGAAGAGATTGATTTTTTAATAGAAGATTCTTTTTCTTATGATGAAGAAATGGATGAAGAAAGAGATATTAAAAGAAAAAAGTTAGCTTACAAAGAAGAAGTTGCCAAAGCCAAAAGTTTTTTGGAAAATCTAAAGAGTAAATATTACGAAGAGGTCAAGTTGAACTCTAAGTTAACTCCCGATCAACAAAAAGCAATTGACTTTTTCAATCGATACAGCAAGGAGCAATCCGAAACGCAAGATGTAGCACAAAAGCAAAAGCAGCATTTTGACAAAGTAACTAATGATGTTTTTAACGAAGGATTCAAAGGTTTTGATTTTTCTGTTGGAGACTCTAAATTTAGATACAAAGTGTCAGATGTAAATTCGGTAAAAGAAGTTCAGAGTGACATTATGAATGTTATAAGTAAATACTTAGACAATAATAATATGCTCTCTGATGCTAAAGGTTACCACAAAGCTTTGTTTGCAGCGCAGAATGCGGATGCAATTGCAAATCACTTTTATGAACAAGGAAAAGCCGATGCAATAAAAGAAATTTCTTTAGAATCCAAGAATATAAATATGGATGCTAGGAAAAGTCCAGTTGTTGAAGCCGGTGGGATTAAAGTTAGAGCAATTACAGGAGAAGATAGTTCTAAGCTAAAAATAAAACTTAGACAATAATTTAAAAAAATAATTACAATGGCAGTTATTACTCCTACTGGCGGCGCGAACCTAAATGCAGTTCCAGCTCCAGTAAAACAAACATTATCTACAAACTACCTTTCATTTACAGGTGGTGCTAACGACTGGTCTCAGCAATATTTACCAGAATTATATGAAGCAGAAGTAGAGCGATATGGTGATCGTTCAGTTTCTTCTTTCTTAAGAATGGTTGGTGCTGAAATGCCAATGACTTCTGATCAGGTTGTATGGTCTGAGCAAGGAAGATTACACTTATCTTATGCTGGAACTCTTGCTGCAGCTACAGGTATTATCACAGCAAACGGACACGGAGTTCGCGTTGGACAAACAATTGTTGTTTCTGACGGAAGTACTACAGTGAAAGCTTACGTTTCTGCAGTAACTACTAACACTATTACAGCAAAACGTTACGACAAAGCGCTTTTCACTACTGATACTGACTTCGCTGATGGGGCTGTTAATTTATTCGTTTATGGTTCTGAGTTCGCTAAAGGAACTACTGGAATCAACGAATCAATCACTCCTTCTTTCCAATCTTTCACTAACCAACCAATTATCATTAAAGACAAATACGAAGTATCTGGCTCTGATGCATCTCAAATTGGATGGGTTGAAGTAACTGGAGAGTCTGGACAATCTGGATATTTATGGTATCTAAAAGCTGAAGGCGATACTCGCACTCGTTTTGAAGATTATCTTGAAATGTCTGTAGTAGAAGGTGAAGAAGCGGCTGCTGGTTCAGGTGCTGCTGGTATTACCGGAATTAAAGGAACTGAAGGGCTTTTCGCTGCTATTCAAGATCGTGGTCACGTGACTGCTGGTGTTGATGGAAACGATGCTACTGAAGATCTTGCTGATTTTGATGAAATCCTTAAGAAACTTGACAAGCAAGGAGCTATTGAAGAAAATATGCTTTTCTTAAATCGTTCAGTATCATTAAACATTGATGATATGCTTGCTGCACAAAACTCTTACGGTTCAGGTGGTACTTCTTACGGTGTTTTCTCAAACAGCGAAGATATGGCCCTTAACTTAGGATTTAGCGGATTCCGCAGAGGTTCTTATGACTTCTATAAAACTGATTGGAAATACTTAAATGACGCTAGCACTCGCGGACTTATTACTGATGTTCGCGGAGTATTAGTTCCCGCAGGTACTTCTACAATCTATGACCAAACTCTAGGCAAAAACCTAAAACGTCCATTCTTACACGTACGCTACAGAGCTTCTGAAGCTGACGACAGAAAAATGAAGTCTTGGACGACTGGTTCAGTAGGTGGAGCTTTCACATCTGATTTAGATGCTATGGAAGTACACTATCTATCTGAAAGATGTCTAGTTGTACAAGGCGCTAATAACTTTATGTTATTAAACTAGTATTTTAATGTAAAGAACGGGGCGCTTACGGGCGTCCCTGCCTTTACTTTTTATTTATTTAATCTTATTATATCATGACAAAACAAACTACCCCAACTTGGGAAATTAAAGATAGAACTTATTATTTAAAAGGTGGTAAAAGTCCTTTAACATATACAATAAAAGGTAAAAATATATTTTATTTTGACGAAGAAAAATCAGAAGAGCGTGAATTAAAATATACAATAAACCAAAAAACCCCATTTGTTGACGAATTTAAAGGACCAGCAAGATTAGGGCACATTGTTTTTACTGATGGACAATTATATGTACCAAAAGAAAAACAAACATTACAAAAATTATTATCATTATATCATCCAGATAGGAATAAAGTTTATTTAGAATTTGATCCTGTTGAAGAAGCTGAAGATGATCTTGATATTTTAGAACTTGAAATTGACGCATTAAACATTGCTGCATCTATGGATATAGACCATGCTGAAGCAATTATGCGTACAGAACATGGAAATAAAGTATCTAAGATGACTTCTAAGGAGCTTAAAAGAGATTTATTACTATTTGCCAGGAATTCGCCAGTATTGTTCTTAGAATTGGCTAATGACGAAAATATTAATATTAGAAACATGGGAATTAGAGCGGTTGAAGCAAACTTAATTTCTTTATCTGAAGATCAACGCACATTTAAGTGGGTTAGTACAGGTAAAAAATTAATAACCGTTCCTTTTGAAGAAAATCCATATTCTGCTTTAGCATCTTTCTTTAAAACAGATGATGGAATTGATGTATACAAATCAATAGAAAAAAAATTAAAATAGTTGCATTATAGTGGTTAGGCCGCTAAGTGCGGCTTAATCATTATAAATAACAAATTATAAATATGGTTAGCATAGATACAGTTTATCAAAGAGTATTAGCCGCCGTTAATAAAGAAAATAGAGGGTATATAACACCACAGGAATTTAATTTATTTGCAAATCAAGCGCAGTTAGAAATATTTGAACAGTATTTTTTTGATCTTAATCAATACTCAAGATTAAAAGAAAATAATACTGAATATGCTAATCTTTATAAAATAACAGACGAAAAACTTAGTATATTTAAAACAGAGGCCAATTTAACATATTCTACAAATTACTTTCAATTGCCTTCTAATTTTCATAAGCTAGGTACTGTTATTTATAATAGCATAACTGAAGTTGAAAAAATTGATAACAAACAATTATTAGATTACCTAGGTTCAAAACTTACACAACCTTCAACTTCCAATCCTTTATATATACAAAATACAGCTAATTCTTCAAACGTATTAGGTATAAAAGTTTATCCTTTAACAATAACGTCTTTAATATCATGCAGTTATGTTAGGAAGCCAAATTCTGTTGAATGGGCTTATACTAATGTAGCGGGCGATGCTTTATATAATGCATCAAATTCCACTAATTTTGAACTTCATAATACGGAAGAGGTTTCTTTAGTATACAAAATATTATTGTATGCAGGGTTGAATGTTAAAGAAGCTGATATAGTTCAAATTGCTGACGGAAAAGAAACTAAAAAAATAACTCAAGAAAAGTCATAATAAATGGGATTAATAACACAAACAGCAAGACAGTATTATATCGTTACTGAGAAATTTACAGGAACTGGTTCTTTAAATACATTTACGCTTACATTTGACCCATTACCAAGTACAATAAATGATTTTGTAGTATATATTAATGGCGAAGAAATTGATGACGATAATTACACATATAATAGTGGTACCGGTGTAATTGACTTCACGCCGTCTTCACCGCCAGATGTGGGTGATGAAGTAACTGTAACATTAAAAAATCAAAGACACGGTAATTACAGATATATATCTTTAGACGACATAGTAAATAACTTTATGGTTTCTTATGTTGGTGATGATAAAATTATTACTACAGCAAAAAGATTAGATGTTGTTTTTCATACAAAAAGGGCAATACAAGAATTTAGTTATGATATTTCAAGAGTTGAAAAAATTCAAGAAATTGAAGTTGGATCAAATTTAACTGTACCATTTCCACAAGATTATGTAAACTACGTGCAAATATCTTGGATTGATGGAAACGGATTAGAAAGAGTTTTATATCCAGCTACACAAACGTCAAGACCTTCTCAAGCTATACTGCAAGATGATGAAGCTAAATATTTGTATGACAATGATGATAGCTTGTTAACTGGATCTTCTGTTGCTACAGATAGATTTGAAGGATTAGAAACAAGTGACACAATAGGGCGTTCAAATGCTGATGACTATTTCTTTTCAAGTTCAGAACACAACGACAGTGTATTCGGAATGGGTAGAAGATACGGTGCTAATCCAGAAACAACACAAGCAAACGGAGTTTTTGTTATTGATGAATTAAATGGACAATTTGGTTTTAGCAGCAATATTTCCGGAAAAATACTTACTATAAAATACATTTCTGATGGTCTTGGCACAGATGCAGAAATGAAGATTCACAAGTTAGCAGAGGATGCAATATACAAATATGTTTCACATGCTATTATAGCTTCAAAAGCAAATATGCCAGAATACATTGTAAATAGATTTAAAAGAGAAAAAAGAGCTACAATGCGGAATGCTAAAATTAGACTTTCAAATATTAAGTCTATTGAAATGGCACAAGTAATGCGGGGTAAAAGTAAGCAAATAAAACACTAATTAAATGCCTGAAATTAAGAATACTTTCCTTAAAGGCAGAATGAATAAAGACGTTGATGAACGTCTAATACAGCCTGGGGAATATAGAGATGCATTAAACATTCAGATAGCAACATCAGAAGACAATAACGCCGGTAGTGTACATAATTTACTTGGTAATCAAAAACTAAGTACATTAAATATAACTGGCGCTATTTGTATTGGTAGTATTGCTGATACACAAAACGATAAATTATATTGGTTTATTTATGGCAGTTCTGTTGATGCTATTGCTGAATATGATGAATCTACAGGCACTATCTCACCTGTATTAGTAGATACTTCTAAATCTATTATAAAATTCCCTACAACAAAAATTACAGCTATAAATGTTATAGAAGGATATTTAGCATGGACAGATAATAATTCTGAACCAAAAATAATAGATATTGAATTATTTAAAGCTAATTCAAGTAACTTTTTTACAACCACGGTTATTTATGATGATATATTAGGCTCAAATAGAAATATAGTTGAATCTGATATAACTTTAATAAAGAAAAAACCTTTAAATGCGCCATCATTAGCTATTAATACTACAGGAGCTAATGTACAAAACAATAATATTGATGTAACTGCAACAGGAAATTTTACGGGTATTAATGAAGGAAACCCCACAACAGTAACATTTTCAGCTGATCCTAATTTTACTGCAAACCAAATATTTTATATTGCAGATACATCTTATATTAATGTATTTAAATGCGCATTTATACAAATGCCTTCTGGGCTAACAGCGGATATAATATTTTTAAAAAATGAAAGCATATTAGGTGGAACTTTAACATTTACAAATTTAAATGTTAAAATTGGAGATATAATGTTTGAAAATAAGTTTGTAAGGTTTGCTTATAGATGGAAATTTAAAAATAATCAATATTCTGTTATTTCTCCATTTTCAGAAATTGCATTTAGACCATATGGAGCTATAGAATATGATTTTGAAAAAGGTTATAATAACTCAATGCAAAATCAAACTAGATCTATATTACTTGGTGAAATTAATGTTCAAGATACAAATATTGAATCTGTTGATATTTTATATAAAGAATCTAATAATACAAATATATACATATATAAAAGTATTAAAAAAGAAGATTTAGATGGGTATGGTACAAATATAGTGCCATATATATGCACAACAACAATAACAGGTGAAAGTGTTTATAGTGTATTGCCAGAGTCTCAATTATTAAGAAGCTATGATAATGTTCCGTACAGAGCCAAAGCAATGGAAATATCAAGCAATAGAATAATATTTGGTAATTATATAGACGGATTAAATATAACTTTAGATTCCAGCTTTAATTATCAACCTTATAGCCCTTCATTTAATGTTAGTATTGTTGGGAGAGGAGCAGCTCCTTTAAATAGATCTATAAAAGCGCATCGTAAATACCAATTAGGTATTGTATTTGAAGATGAATATGGAAGACAAACAACTGTATATTCTAATGACAGTGGAATTATAAAAAGTGATTTTCCAAGATTAAATGCATTAACTGATCCGGGAAAAAGAATACAGGTTTCAATGAATGCATTGCCATCAGGTATAACATTTGATGACAGAATCAAAACATTTAAATATTTTATTAAAGAAAACTCTCAAGGATATTATAATATAATAATCTATAAAGCTTTTAATGATAATCAAAATGCTAATTTTTTATGGCTAGTTATACCTAGCTACGAAATAAACAAAGTAAATGAAGAAGATTATATAATATTAAAGAAAAGAGCTGATAGTGCATTACCTGAAGCAAACCCCTCTTTAAAATACAAAGTCATTGATATTAATGATAGCAAACCAAATAATGTAACTTCTTCAGAAAATTTTGAAGGTTATTTTTTCTTAAAAATTGAAAAAGATTCTTTTGGTGCTGCTACTGATTCAACTTTAACCCCATCATTTGTAGGGTCCTGGGCATCGCCAATTTTTGAAACTGTACCAGACGAAAATATACTTGACCTATACTATGAAACTGAAGAGTCTTATGATATAGCTGATTATACTACTGCTAAAGAATTAAAATGGTTTAATTGTTTTGATTTTGGTAATGGAGTGGAAAGCGATAGGATTAGAGATGATTTTAATGAAGAGACCATAGATAATCAAGTTAGAGTTTCAACTATTGTTGAAGATGGATTTAAACAAAAACAAAATAAATACGGCTTAATATTTTCAAGTGGTTTATTTAATTCAAGAAATGGAGTTAATGATTTAAATCAATTTAACACTGGAGAAGCCATAACTAAAAATTTAAATCCAGAATACGGTAGCTTACAAAAATTACATACTAGAAATAATGATATTATAGCTTTTGCTGAAGATAAAGTTATAAAAATATTAGCTAATAAAGATGCTTTATACAATGCGGATGGTAGTATAAATTTAACAGCAACTAACGCTGTATTAGGACAAGCAATCCCGTTTAATGGAGAATTTGGTATATCTAAAAACCCAGAATCATTTGCTAGCTATGGTTATCAATGCTATTTTGCTGATAAAGCCCGCGGGGTTGTGTTAAGATTATCTGCTGATGGTTTAACTGTTATATCCTCCTATGGACTTAATGATTTTATTAGAGATAATTTTAATTCTGATTTAACTAATATAATAGGTAGTTATGACATTTATACAAAACAATATATATTGTCTTTTGATACAACACCAATTATTACTACTACTACCACGACAGTAGCACCTCCAACTACTACAACCACATCAACTACCACAACTACATCAACCACTACAACTACAAGTACAACTACAACCACTGCACCACCATTAACTACTACTACAACTACCGCGGCTCCACCGCTCACAACAACTACAACAACTAGCGGCGGCCCTCCACCGACCACAACCACAACTACCGAACCTCCACCACCAACTACCACAACTACTACAGAACCTCCACAGCCGACTACCACAACAACCGTTCGCACAGTTTGGTATCAAATGACCAATTGTGACGATAGTTCTACAATTTATTCTCAACAATATAATGAAGGAAGTTTTGCAATAAACGAAAGAGTTACTTCGGCTGGTGGATTAACAGCCGTTATTACGGGACAACTATTAGCTGATCCAGGGGGGTTCTTATATGCAATAACTTCTACTGGATTAACAGGATGCCCAGCCGCAACAACAACTACTACCACAACTGCTGCGCCAACGACAACAACTACAACTGCTGCGCCAACAACTACTACAACAACTATTCGTTCGGTTTGGTATCAAATAACAGACTGTTCTGATAGCTCAACAGTGTATTCTCAACAATACAATGAAGGCACTTTTGCAATAAATGATAGAGTAACTTCATTAGGAGGGTTTGTTGGGGTTATTACAGCAGAATTATTAGCTGACCCTGGTGGCTTCTTATATGCAATAACCGCCACAGGACAAACTGGATGTCCATAAAAATTAAATTAAATGAAATACATATGTGCTCAACCAGCGACTCAATATTTTGGGTGGCAGCTTGATGTATTGCTATATAGTTTTAAGAACGCGGGTGTAAACCTAAATGATGTTCATATACTTTTGGCTATTCATGAGTCTATTGATCTTTATTTTGATAAACTCATAAAAAAATACCCTGAAGTTATATTTTCATTTTATAAAGACACTAGAGACTATAAAGGTTATATACCATCAATTAAACAACATTTATTATATAAACATTATTCTGCATTACCTGAATTAGAAAATGAAACTATATTTTTAATGGATGCAGATACATGTTTAACAAAATCTATTGACTTTAATGGTTTGTTAAATGATAATATTTGGTATGTAAGTGATACTGTGAGTTATTTAGGGTATGATTACTTAAAACAAAAGGGTAGCGATATATATGAACCTATGTTCGAAATAGCCGGAATATCTGAAGATGTAGTTAAATCTATGAATAACGCATCGGGCGGAGCTCAGTACTTATATAAAAATGTAAAAAAAGAATTTTGGAAAGATGTTGTTGACATGTCTCATAACTTATATGAAAAAATATCTATTATAAGTAATGAAAAAAAACAAAAAGACGAAAGCTATTTTCCAATACAAATATGGACAGCAGAAATGTGGGCTATGTTATGGGTCGCTTGGAAACAAGGTATAATGACTTCTGTACATAAAAATTTAAACTTTTGTTGGGCTACAGATTATATAGAAAAATGGGATCAATATAGTATATACCACAATGCGGGTGTAACTAATTCTGATAGCGGTTTATTTTATAAAGGAGCATATATTGATACTTTACCAAATTTAAATTTAGAAATATCAAATGAAAGGTGTTCTTATCAATATTATAAACTAATCAAAGAAGTTTTAAATTAATATAGAGAATTAAAGTGTAATAATAACAATATGAATAAAATAACTTATGGAATCTATAGCTTTTAAAGAAGGTATTAACGGATGGACATCCAGATTAAGTTTTTCTCCTGAAAGCGCCGTATATTTAAATTCAAATTATTATACATTTAAGAATGGAGAAATGTGGAAACATCATTCAGAAAATGTTAATCATAATACTTTTTATGGTACTAAATATAACAGTACAATAAAATTTATACAAAATGAAGAACCCACTTCAATAAAACATTTTAAAACAATTAATTACGAAGGAAGTATTGGGTGGAAAGCAACATCTATAGAAACAGACCAGCAGTCAGGCAAAGTATTAACCTTTATACCAAAAGAAGGTAAATGGTTTAATAATATAAAAGGCGTTGCTAGCAATTTAAATAATTTAGATCCAAAAGAATTTTCAATTCAAGGTCTTGGTAATGCAAGCAGTTTAAGTGGTTTAGGCTCGTCTGTTTTAACAATTAACACGAGTTTTACTCATAACGCATCGTTACAAAAAGGAGATGTTATATATTACCTTGACGGATCAACAATAAAAAGAGTAGGTCCTGTTTCTTCATTAACAACAGGATCAATAGTGTGCCAAGTAGATGGCGATACTTCTTTGCTAAATAATAATTCATATATATTTTTTGGTAAGGATAATGAAATAAATATAGGAGGAGTGATTGGGTATTATGCTGAAATTGAAATGACAAATGAATCAGCAAACGATATTGAATTATTCCAAGTTAGTTCACAAATATTTTTAAGTAGCAAATAATCATGGACGAAGAAAATCAAATAAATTTACAAAATGTAGATGTTTTTGCAGTAAATAAAGCTTATACCCCACGGGGCTATCAGGGATTAAGTACTAACCCAATGGCGATAACCTCTTTATCTCCTGTACAAGTTAATAATGCTCTTTCTATAGGAAGTATACCTTCTAATAATGTGTCTTCGTTACAGCAAGGACTTTCTGCATCAGACACTCCAAGCGCTTTTGAAAAAGCTAATATTGCAATTGGTGCAGGCGCAGGTTTAGCCGGAATTGCCGCTGGACTTATTGGGGGCGGGCAGCGTAGAAGAGAACAAAGGCGAGCTAAACAGGAGTATGAACAAATGATGGGTGAGTACAAAAATTTTGAATTTCAAAATGCTTATTTAAATTTAGAAAATCCATTTGAAGATTTAAGAGTATCAACTGAAGCCGCGGAATTTCAAGCACAACAAAACCAACAAGCATTAGCACAATCTTTAGATGCATTAAGATCAGGTGGTGGAGGTGTAGGTGCTGCAGCACTTGCTCAATCATTAGCAAATGTACAAGCACAACAAACACAACGTATTGCAGCTGATATTTCAAGACAAGAAGTAGAAAACGAAAAAATGGTAGCAGCAGGTCAAGCACAAATTCAACAATTACAAGCACAAGGACAAATGGCTGTTCAATCTATGGAATTTGATAGAACAGAAACACTACTTGGTATGTCTCAGCAAAGAAAAGCAGCGGCTGATGTAGCAAGGCAACAAGCTACAGCCTCTTTAATTGGTGGTATAGGATCTATTGCTGGTGCTGCACTAAGCGGTGGAATGCTTCCTGGCGGAATAAGTTCATTATTTGGAGGAGGAAAATAAAAAATAATAATAATAATAATTAAAATATGGCAAATTTAGCTTTAATAAGAGGAGAAGCTGATGTAGCTCCTAAATTTTTAGATGTAGGTAAAGCCTTTTCAGAGCCTTTTGCAAATGTTGTTGGTAAAGCTGTTGAATTTAGAGAGCAACAAAAAGCTATAGTAAAAAGAGAAAATGAAATTAGAGCACAAGAATATGCATCTATAGATACTGTTAACGTTTCTCAAATTGGTGAAGATTTACTTGGTGCTACTACAGTTGAAGCAAATAATATAAAAAACAAGGCTTTTGAATTAATAAAAAGCAAATCCGATATGGACCCTGTTGAATATAGTATTGCTTTATCAAATCTTAAAAAAGATGTAGCTGATTTAAATGCCAATATTAAAATTAAAAAATTATTAGGTACTGACTATGCTGATGCTGATAAAATTGGTCAGGCACCATGGCTAGACGCTAATAATAAAGCAGCATTATTAGCAGCAATTGATACAAATGTTAAAAAAGATTGGGTTAAAAAAGACGGTAAATATTTTTTAACCACTGATGGTGGAAAAACATTGATTGATTTATCAAATATTAAACCGCCTGAAACTATTGATTATGGTATTGGTGTAGCTATAGAAAATAGTACACAACAAATGCTCCAAAATAAATATAAATTAGGACAAACTTTAACTGATCAAAATGTTATAGACACTGCTGATTTGCAAATAAGATCAATGAATCCTTCTCAAATTAAATCTGCAGCATTACATTTTAATGTAGCTGGTAATACAGAAGAATCACAAAGAGATTATTATAATAAATCACTTGATGAAATTACTGAAGATGTAAGAAATGCAATGGTTAGCCGTTTAAAAGGTATACAGTCTTCATTAAATACCAAATTAAGTCAAGCTAATGCCCCTAAATCCGGTACCAATGAACCATATGTTGCACAAGTTGCTAATAGAATTAAAAAAGCAATAGAAACTGAGCAAGGGACAATGAATGAATCTACTTTTATTAAAATAGCAAATGAAACATTGAGCCCATCAGCAAAAAGATCGGGTAAACTATTTACAGATAGAAATGAAGGCAAAGTACTTTATGTTCAAAACGCTTTAATGGCACAAAAAGAATTAGACTTAGAGCCGTCTGAAAAAAAATCTAAAGCAGATTTTGAAAAAGAATTTAACGAATTATACCCAGTTGGAGCAGGAAATATATTTTTAAATGGCAATTTACTTGATATAAATTTATCAGATCCAAGAGCAATTGGAGAAGAAGTTTTGGGGCAAAGTGGTGTTAGTGATTTTGAAAAATTTATATCTAAATACTTACCACCATTGAGTATACCATCAATTAAAAAAGCCGCAGTAGAAAAAGCCGCATTACCTTAAATTAAATATACATGGAAGAAATTTTTGAATACGAAGGCCAAGAATTTACATTAGCTGAAGTAGAACAAGCTGCTAGCACAAAAGGTTTAAGTGTAGATGATTATACTAAACAATATAATATTTCTCGTAAAGAGGGAAAGATAACTCCTCCACAGGAAGAACAGGGTGTAGCTGCGGAGGAAATTGTAGCACCCGAAACACAGCCAAGCGTTACGGAATTACAGCAGGAAGATATTTCTTTGGATTCACAAGAAATTAGTATTGAAGAAAAAAGAAAACTGCCATATGCCGTATCTCAATCTTTAATAAGAGATAAAAAAGAATTTACAATACAAAATGTAGATAAGGCTTTATTAGATTTTGAAAAAGCAAAAAATATTCCTATTGCTGAAAGAATTGTTGATGAAAGTGGTATACAGAAATTTAAAACAATATCTTATAATTTATTTGGAGAAGATGGAGCCGGCGGGGAATTTGGACCTTCCGTAAAAAGTAGATATCAAGCCGCGACTACTGCTGTTCTGGGAGCAATGCAAGCTTTATATACTACACCCTCAGCTGGAGTTGGGGTTGCGGGGGCGGTGCCAAGCATTGTTAGAGCTACCCAACCTGATTATGAGGCTTTAGTTGATAAACAAAAAGAAAGCTATAAAGAACTACTTAAAACGAAAGAGCTAATAAAACCTATGCCTTCTATAACTGATGGTGAAGGAAGTAGTTTATTGGATGTAGCGGGTAGCTTAGTTGGTAGTGCTGCCGAAGTTGGTATTTCTGTAGTTCCTACTGTATTAGCATCTACTGCGGCTACAGTATTAGCTGGCCCTGTTATGGGCGCAACAGTGGGGGCAACAATATCTGGTGCGGATATAATGGGACAATTCGTAACTGATTATAATATAGAAAAAGCTAAAACATTATATAAAGATTTACCTGAAGAAGAAGCAATACAAAAACTTATTAATGATGGTAAAAACGAATTTTATGCTCCCGCAATGGCATCAGTCCCGGCAATTGCTTTAGAATATGCTGGTATTAAAGGTATTACAAAATGGCTTTCAAGTAATCCAGCAACAGCAAAAGGATTGGGGAATTTATTAACTGTAAGTAATAAAGAAGCGTGGACAGAAACAGCTCAACAATTACCTGAATACTTTAATACAGCTAAAGCCAAAGGGTATTCTTTTGACGATGCTGTTAAAGAAGCCATTGAATTTTCAAAAGAAAATGCTTTTAATACATATACTAATGCATTTTTTGGTACATTAGCATTTGGTGGCCTTGGAAAAGGAGCTAAGATAGTTGCAAAAAAAGTTTGGGAACCTTTGAAAAATATGCGTGTAGCTATTGATGAAGGTAAAATGGAGGCTAAAATTGATGAAATTGCAGAACTTCAATATAAAAAAGGAGAGGCTAAAACAATTGATTTAAAAGAAGCTATTGAAGAACAAATAAAAACAAAACAACAAGAATTAGACGGCTTGATAACAAAAGCGGCTTCAATATTTAATTTTGCTGAAGATAAAGATTTTAATGAAATTAATGATATTGAAAATCTTAAAAAACAATATATATCTAAAGTAAAAGATATAAATAATAAAAGAGATGAAATGCCTATTGAAGAATATCAAGAAGCATTGGAAATTTATAAAAATAAATATTTAGAAGCTCAAAATAGAATAAAAGGTGTTGTAAGCAATATTTCAAGCAAATCAAATGAGTCTGCTCAAAAAGTACAAAAAATATATGATGAAAAAGGTATCAATGGCGCTGCAGAAATAATTGAACTTTACCGCCCAATGGCTGAAAAAATAGCTATGAAACGTAAAAATGTTCCTGGTTTTGATAAAGAATTGCTTACAGATGAAATATTAACTGGGGAAAGAGGTGTATTGGATTTAATAAGATCCTTTAAGCCAGAAAAAAATCAAGGAGTTCCGTTACCAGCTTACATTAATAAATTCATAAACAGCAGAGCTATTGAAGCATCTCAAAGAGTTTTAAAGCAAGATTTTGAATTAGATGTTACTGAAGCTAAAGGCATAGCAGAAGAAACTACAGCCGAAACACGAGTTGAAGTTCAGGAAGAAGCTCAACAAGAAATTCGCAAAGCTTTAGCTGAAGATTTAAAGCTTGATGATAAAACTCAAAATGACATTGTTGCTGCTGTAGAAAAAACATTGGGTACAAAATTACCCTCAGTAACTGACAAAAAATTTAAACAGGCTTTAACTACTGGTTTTAGAAATGAATTAACAAATACATTCAAACAAATATTTGGTAGAACTGAGTCTTATGAGCAATTCTTAAGAGATAATTTTGAAAAAATCTATCCAGCAATTCCACAATCTGCAATTAATAAAAGCTTTAAAGAATTTAATGAGCCAGTATTAGATCCTAAAACTGGTAAACAATTAAGAGAAAGAACAGCAGAAGGAAAAAAAGTATTTCAAAAAAGAAATATTACAAAAGCTGAATTTTTAAAATACTTTTTAGATGCACCAGGCAATGTTAAAGGTGCTAGAAAAACTTCTCTTGCTAGTACATTGGCAAGTGAAATTGGATTAGACAATGTATTAAATTCATTAGCTAAACCAGAAATTGTAGAAAAGTTTAAAGCTATTCAAGAAATACAAGGGCAAGAAGTACCAAGTAATTTTATTGAGATTATATCTAAAAACATTGATAGAGCTATTAATTATTTAGATAATCTACAAAAAAATAATGGAGAATTATATGTTTCATTAGGTTTTCCTGAACTTTCAATAGCAATTGCAAAAGCGTTTTTAAAAGCAATAAAAGCAGCATTTAAAGGCGGGCAATCTTTTGCCGAAGCTTTACAAAAAGGTATTGATGCAGCAAAAAAATTACTTGATAATGAACAAGACAGAAATGCTGTAGAAGAAGCCGCAAAAGAAACTTTTAAAGAAACAAAAGATTTTACTTCAAAAGAAAAAAATGAAGAATTTGTTGAAAAAATTGATGGTGTTATTGTAAAAAATAAAATATTTAATATTTTAAATGACAGCATAGTTTCTTTAAAAGAAAATATTAAAAATACAAAAAATATAGAAGAAAAAGAACAGGCTATATATGAGTTTTTAAAATATGAATTAGCTGGTCTTGTAAAAATAAATACTGGTACAAAAACAAATAAAAAATATTTATTCAAAGACGATTCAGTTGCTGTTGAACATGCTTGGGAATGGTTTAAAAAACAAAATGTTTTAGATACAGAAACGTTAAAAAGCTTTAAATTAATAAAAACCGGTAAAGGAAAAAGCCTATTTTATAAGAATATAGCAATAAATGATTTTAAAGGAAAGTATAGACCAAGCAGTGGTTCAATAGTAATAAAAAATTCTTGGCAAAGTGTTTATGATAAATTAACTAATCAAAAAGAAGCACAAGATATTATGAACGAAGCTAATGCTTCATATGTTGCTAAAAAAATTGCTAAATTAGTTATTGAAAATAAATTAGAACTAGCTGAAGATTATTTAAAAACTAGTGGATTATCTAGTGATAGTGCATTTAGGTTATCTGGTAAAATAAGATCTATACAAAAAGCGAAAAAAGGAGAAAAATTAGTATATGAACATACTCCACCAATACTTGAAATAAGAGAAAATATATTAAACGTAATAGATCCTAAAAAATCTTTTCAAGAAAATTATAAAAATGTATTGGCTGAATTAAATAAAAGCAAGATAGATTTTGTAACTGAAACAACAACAAAAAAAATAGATGAATTAGGAAGAAAAACAACTGGTGTTTTTTCTTCAAGATTTGAAGGTGTTATAGATATTGAAAAAGATTTAGCATATATTAATACAGCCACTGATTCTAAAAAAATTAGAATATTTGATTTTGATGATACATTAGCTGAATCAAAATCTAATGTATTATATACAATGCCTGATGGCAAAAAAGGCAAACTAAATGCAGAACAATTTGCAAAACAAGGTGATGATTTAGCTAAGCAAGGAGCAAACTTTGATTTTTCTGAATTTGCAAAAGTAATTGATGGAGAAAAAGGACCATTGTTTGATGTTGCTAAAAAAATAATTGATGCTAGAGGCTCTGAAAATATATACATATTAACTGCTAGACCAGAAAATGCTAAATATGCAATAAAACAATTTTTAGACGCATTAGGGTTACCATTTAATATAGACAATATTATTGGTTTAGGTAATGGGGCCCCACAAGCTAAAGCTGATTGGATTAAAAATAAAGTTAAAGAAGGGTTTAATGATGTTTATTTTGCAGATGATGCGGTTAAAAACGTTCAAGCCGTAAAAGATGCATTGAAAGATGAAGATATAAAATCAAGAGTACAGCAGGCTAAAAAACCAGCTAAATCTTTAGATAGACAATTTAATGAAGATATATTACAAAAATCAACTAAAGTAGATTGGTATAAAGAATATTCGCCTGTTAAAGCTGAATTGCTTGGGCGTAAAAAAGGTAAGGGTAAATTCTTTATTCCATATTCAGCTGATGATTTCGTAGGTTTGCTATACACAACCTTAGGTAAAAGCAAAATTGGCGATGCACAATTGCAATGGTATAATGAAAATTTATTACGACCATTTTCTCGTGGCATTCAACAATACGAGGCAGCTAAGCAAAAAGCTATGCGTGAATGGGTTAATCTTAAAAAACAAATTAAGAAAGATATTCCCGCTGGCTTAAATAAACAAAATGAAACTGGATTTAGAAACCAAGATTCAGTTCGTATATATATATGGCATACTCAAGGGGTTGATATGACATCAAAAGAAAATGGATTAGCCAAGGCAGATTTAAATGAAAATTTAAAATATGTTAGAAATAATCCTAAATTAAAATCTTTTGCAGATAGATTAATGGCATTAAATCCGGAGGGTTATCCTGATCCATCTAAAAATTGGAATGTTGGGGATATTACAACTGATCTTATTTCATATATTAATGATGTAAAAAGAAAAGAATTTTTACAAGAATGGAAAGATAATTCAGATATAATATTTTCTGATAAAAATAAAAATAAGCTTAAAGCTTTATACGGAGAAAAATATATTGAAGCATTAGATGATATGCTTTATAGAATGTGGAATGGCCGAAATAGAAGAATTGGTGTTAGTAAATTAGAAAGAGGTTTTCAAGATTGGGTAAATAATTCTGTTGGTACAATCATGTTCTTTAACTCACGTTCCGCATTATTACAAACTATTTCTGCGGTTAACTTTATTAACTTTACTGATAATAATCCAATTAATGCAGCTGTGGCTTTTGCTAATCAAAAACAATATTGGAGTGATTTTACAGAATTGTTTAATTCAGATTTTTTAAAGCAAAGACGTACTGGTTTACAAACAGATATTAATGCAGATGAAATTGCTAATGCCGCTGCTACGTCTACAAATAAAGCTAAAGCAGCATTAAGCGCAATACTTAAATTTGGGTTTACGCCAACACAAATCGCTGACTCATTTGCTATTGCCTCAGGTGGGGCATCATTTTATCGCAATAGAATAAAAAAATATTTAAAAGAAGGATTATCTCAAGAAGAAGCCAAGAAAAAATCTTTTTCAGATTTTCAAGAAGTAGCAGAAGAATCACAGCAATCTGCACGACCCGATAGAATTTCAATGCAGCAAGCGAGCTCATTAGGGCGTATTATATTAGCTTTTGGTAATACACCTATGCAATATGCTCGTTTAACTAAAAAAGCTGCCTTAGATTTGATTAATAATCGTGGTGATTGGAAAACAAATATTAGTAAAATTATGTATTATAGCGTAATACAAAATATTATATTCTCTGCATTACAACAAGGTTTATTTGCTTTACTATTTTCTGATGAAGAAGACGACGAAGAAAAATCAAGATATTTTAGAATAGCAAATAGTTCTATAGATACATTTTTAAGAGGAGCCGGTGTATACGGTGCAGGTGCTGCTACAGTTAAAAATATGATTCTTAAAGTTATAGAAGAATCAGAAAAAAGCAGACCTGATTATACTAAGGTTGCAATCGAAGCTACAGCAATATCACCACCAATTAATTCTAAACTACGTAAACTAGTTTCAGCCGGAAAAACTTTTACCTATAAGCAATCAAAAGAAAAAGTATTTACTGAAGGGTTTAGTTTAGAAAACCCGGCATTTTTAGCGGTGGGACAAGTAATATCAGCTGGAACTAATTTGCCGGCGGATAGATTAATTACGAAAGCAGATCATATTTATACTGCTATTCAACCTGAAACTGAATTATGGCAATCAATAGCATTATCGCTAGGTTGGTCTGAATGGGATTTGGGGATGATTGAAAATCAAACTAAAAAACCTAAAAAGAAAATGCCTAGTAAAATTTCTACAAAAAGAAGTAGTGTTAAAAGTAGTGGCATAAAAAGAGCCCCGGTAAGAAGAAATTAATTTAATAAAATGAAAATATCTAATCATATATCATACAAAGAATCTATAAAATCAAATACAGCTACAAGACTAGGTATTAAAAATGTACCTGGTTCATATGAATTAACAAATATGATTGCTGTTGCTAATAGTATTTTTGAACCATTAAGAGAATGGGTTGGGGGACCAATAAAAGTAAATAGTTTTTATCGTTGTAAAGAATTGAATAAAACTATTGGAGGTTCAGAAAGATCGCAACATTGCGAAGGAAGAGCAATTGATTTAGATGACACTTTTGGTCATAAAACAAATGCTGAAATGTTTAATTATATTAAAGACAACTTAAATTTTGATCAATTAATATGGGAATTTGGTTCAGACAAAAACCCGGACTGGGTGCATGTAAGTTATGTATCCGAAGAACAAAACAGAAACCGTTGTCTGCGCGCGGAAAAGATAAACGGGAGGACGCAATACCGCGAAATATAATTAAAAAAATGAGTGATATAAGAATTTTAGGGGTTAGCACAGGAGCATTATTGCTTAGTTCTATTTCAGAGATGGAACCAGCATTAAAAATAATAGTATTAGTATTATCAATTATATATACTTTAATAGGTATTTATAAACGACTAAAAAAATAGCTATGGCAAAAATTGATATTAATGGTGACGGGAAAGCAGATTTCAGTATTTCGCTAGCCCAGGTTATTATGATAGGATCTTTATTTGGTTCTATTATAGGATCTTATTATACATTAAGTGCTAAAATTGAAGCGTTGGAAATAGCGTCAAAAAAATTAAAAGAAAACGAACAACAATATACTTGGCCAGCGCAACGTAAATTAGAAACAGACTTTCAAGAAATAAAGTTAGAAATGAGAGACTTTATGAAAGATCTTGAATATTTACAAAAAGATAAAAAGAAATAAAAAAAGGGGCCGCAAAGCCCCTTAATTTTTTACCCGTCACAAGACAAACAATCTGGATCCATTGCTTTAGCAGCAATATCACCCCTTAATACGGATTCAGTTCTCATATAATATAAAGTTTTAATACCACGTTTCCATGCTTCCATATGAACTTTATTAATCCATTTAGGTTCAGCTACAGATGGAAATGCTAAATTTAAACTTACAGACTGATCTATATAGTCTTGTCTAATACCTGCTTGATTAACCAATTCTAATTGGTTTATTTCTTTAAATGTTTTAAATACATTCTTCACAGGTTCACCTTCCTCTTCATTTAATCTTCCAAGGTGGTCGTAAAACCATCCATCGAGTTTTTTAATTCCTTGAACGGATCCACCGTCTTGCAGAATTTTATCCCAAGTTTCTTTGGTATCAATGCCAATTTTTCTAAGTATTTTTTTAAGTTCATTATTCTTTCTTATAAATGTTCCTTTTGCACTTTGCTCAGTAAATACGTTAGCAGCCCAAGGCTCAATTCCAGCAGATACGTTGCCAC
>Ga0222714_10001483_pt1 | contig 26387 bp, 31 predicted proteins | sample C33_3DmetaG_FD_165048 | JGI IMG/M metagenome (GOLD analysis project Ga0222714, IMG submission 165048) | Estuarine water microbial communities from San Francisco Bay, California, United States - C33_3D | ecosystem: Environmental > Aquatic > Marine > Unclassified | place: USA: California...
AATTTCGTCGTAGAGGTTGGGGCCGCAACCAAACGAAGTGCGATCACACAAGTTCATCGATTGGTGCAAGGTAACCAACAAAGAAGTCTCCAAACTCTCCATAGAGCGCAGACCCCTTATCAAACCGCATCGTGTAGACGACATCTTTGATGATCTCGAGACTCACTCCAAAAAGCGTTACGCCCCACTCATGAGAATCGAGACCCGTTGAGGCCGTCACAAGCTGCACGATTTTGCCAGCGAACGCTCTACCGCTCTTTCCGTGCTCCATCATCATCTCGGTACGTTCATCGAACGGCGTCGCGTACCAGTTCGCATGACCTTCACGACGCTTGCTCATCGGATAGAAACAGAATGCTGGCTTACCCTCGGGCGGAAGCTGCGGGTAAAGACGGTCTCGCAATGCCTCCTCTGGTAACCCCTTTGCGTACTCGCTGACTTCCGTGATGCTGAGGTAACTATCGCGGACCTCCAAACCCGCACGTTGCATCTGGGTCTGCAGCGAATACAACACGGCGGTGTCGTTACTGATCGCCATTACTCCAACATCAGCTTTGTGACCAAGCATTGCTGCGGTAATCACTTGACACCCAGCTGATCGAGCGTCGGCAACAGCAGAATTCAGCGCCTCACGATCTGTCGCTGGCGTTGTTACACAGAACAAGTGAAGGACACACACACCAGTTTCCATTTGCATGTTGTCGAGGCTATCGACGAACAACGGAGGCGAAGGCCCTAGCTACGCGGCCTGCAGCATCTGAATCGACCTCAAGAAAGAGTGACGGCTCGATCAGTTCAACTTCGGAGATCATCGGACCGTTCATGGTTGGCAAGAGATCGATCCTCGCGTATGCAGTTGCGGGAAGAACCGAGAGCACACGATCGCAGAGTGATTGCTCAGCTTCAGTTGGTGTGTGAGCGCTGATCACCTCGACGACGTGATCGTCGCCAGACCATTGCGGTTCACCGTTCAGAATTGCTTCTTTATGAAATGCGTGGCTGAGCACCCCACCCGCTGTCACGAGTCCGACTTCACCATAAGTGTCGATATCACCCAGGTATGGCTGAGTCATCGGCGTTTTTCCACTGCTCATCAGTTGTTCGGCGTACGCAATGGCGTGCTCAGATTGATTGATGAACCGACGAACGCCGTGCGAACCGGCTCCGACGGTTGGTTTGATCACGATGTCGTCACCGACAGATAAGAGTTGCGAGTGCCATTGAGGTTCGGTGCGGTCGATGAACTGAGTTGGAACAGTTGGAAGTCCCTTAGCCGAGAGATGAGCAAGGTAGCGCTTGTCAGTGTTCCACCGGATGAGATCGGCAGAATTCCACAACTGTGTCTGTTCTGACGCCACCGTCAGCCAGTGGTCGAACTCGACTAACCGTCGGTGGTAATCCCACGTGGATCGGATGATCGCAGCGTCGTACGAGGCCCACTCGACAGAGTCGTCCCAGGCAACAATGTCGGTGTCAATGGCGAGGCCAGCAAGTTCGGACACCAGCAGTGGCAAGTCAGAATCAGGATGCGATAGGCCCAATGACGTGACAAGAGCAAGCTTCATCGCGTTACGACAAAATGCAGCGAGAAAAGGGTTGGAACAGCGAACTAATCAGCCACCGGCCACAGCCGGAATGATGCTGACGGTGACACCGTCGGCAACATCGGTCAACAGTCCGTCGAGATAACGAACGTCGTCATCGTCAACAAAAATATTGACGAACTTGCGAAGATTGCCATCTTCGTCAAGGAGACGGTCAGCGAAACCCGGGTGAGTTCCCTCGAGAGCAGCGATCACATCAGAAAGCACTCCTGCTTGAACCTCAACTTGCTTATCCCCTCCAGAGAGCGGACGGAGAGTGGTTGGGATGCGAACGGTGACGGCCATAGATAAAACACTACCGAGTTGGTCAGATTTCGGCACATCGAGCTCAGGTAGGTTGTCAGTGTGCGTGTACTCGCAGCAGTCGACAAATTCCGTGGCACCGCAACTGCCCACGAGGTTGCCGCCGCCATTGGCGATGCCTGCTGGGATCTTGGTCATGAAATTGTTGAATTACCGCTCGCCGACGGCGGCGAAGGTCTCCTTGAAGTATTTGGGGGTTCGAACCGACACCACCGAGTGACCGGACCGCTCGGCACACCAATCGAAGCTGGATGGCGGCTCAATGGCCGGACCGCCATCATTGAAATGGCGCAGGCTGCGGGCCTCGAGCGCGCCGGCGGGGCTGAAGCGAACCGACCACTCGACGCAACTACTGCGGGAGTTGGCGAACTCATCCTTCATGCAGTTTCAGCCGGAGCGAAGAAAGTCATTGTCGGCCTTGGTGGGTCAGCAACTACCGATGGCGGACTTGGTGCAGTCCAAGCGATTGGTTCATCCGGTCGACTCAACGGGGTGAATCTTCGCATCGCATGCGATGTGACGACGACATTCGTTGACGCAGCTCGCGTCTTCGGCCCTCAAAAAGGAGCGACACCAGCCCAGGTCGATCTTCTTACTGGCCGACTTCAACGGCTCATCCAGGTGTACGAGAACGACTTCGGCGTCAATGTTGCCGACATCTCGGGTTCGGGTGCCGCAGGCGGGCTTGCGGGTGGTCTGGTCGCACTCGGAGGTGTCATTGAGCCAGGCTTCGATCTTGTGGCTGACGAGGTAGGTCTTTACGATTCCATCGATCACGCCGACATCATCATCACTGGCGAGGGCCACCTCGACGCCCAAAGCTTTGAAGGCAAAGTCGTTGGTGGAATTGAACGTCTCGCTGCCGAGCGCAATCTCCCGGTGGTGGTCATCTGTGGTGTTGCCGACGACGAAGTAACAAATCGGCTTCCTACGTATTCACTCACTGACCGCTACGGAATTGAGGCGGCAACATCGCAAACGAAACGCCTGATTGGCGAGACCACCCGAGAGATACTTTCGGAGTTTGCGGATCGTTAGCGCGTCAGCCGGAGGTACCGGCTTCGACTTCAGTGACTGCCGCAGGGGCAAGTTCTTCAAGTGTGCGGCCTGCTTTATCAAGACCGAGCATGATAAGGACGCCTGCCCCATCGAGTGAACCTGTCTGCGTCGGTGCCGGAGTCTGCACCGGGGCAATCGAAGAAACTCCACCCATTGAAGCAGCGACTGACTCGGCGACCGCCTGTGCGGCTGGAATTCCTGCGTCGTAGTACACAACAGTCAATTCCAACCGCCCACCGATCGATGATGACGCATTTGTTGGCGAACCAACCGAGTATCCGGCAGCAGCAAGTTCGTCACTCAACAAGCCGGCTGAGCCACTCACGCCGTTGGCGTTCGCGATGATCACCGACGCTCCCTCGGTCACCGGGCCAGCAACGGTTGTCGTTGTCTCGAGCACAACTGTCGACGATGTCAATGAGGCATCTGGAGCAACGGTGGATTCCACCGAGGTGGTGGCAACAGGACCGCCGAGCACGGCGTCACCGCTTGAGGAGATCGAACGCAGAATCAAAAAACCGACAACAACAGCAACAACCGACAGAACGATTGCAAGCCCTCCAGCTACTTGGGCGGGTTCATTCCGAGGGACACGCCTTGGCACGCCTCCACTTGAGTCTCTTGAATCACTCATTTCGACGTTCCTCCAGATGCATCGGTGCCAGTTCCGAGTCGTTCACGACGCCGGACAACCCGTTGACGCTCAAGCCGTCGAACAAGAAGTTCATCATGCTCAAGAGCCTCTGGGAGTTCCAGCAACTCGTTCAACTCTCCATGGTACTCGTCAACCGAACACTGAAATCGCGCACGTATTTCCCGTTCACGAGTGTCGTCAAGAGTCCACCAACTTCGCTCGAACTCGAGAATGGCTCTTTGACGATCTGTGATCACCTCACAAGGATTACCGCTCAGAGGGTGCCTTTACAAGCACCCTCACGAACCTTCATCAAGGTTTCATCAATTATCCTCTACAAGCGTGTCTGACAAGCCGTTCATTATTGGAGTTGCCGGAGGCACTTCATCGGGAAAAACAACGATTGCTGAACGACTTGTCGAGGCAATGGGAGCGGACGACCTCGCTCTCGTAAAACTCGACTCGTATTACATTTCGCGGACCCAACAGCCGATGGACGAGCGAGCAGCGGCGAATTACGATCATCCATCAGCCTTTGACTGGGACCTGATGAACGAGCACCTCGGCGAGCTAGTGCAGTGGAAATCAGCACCCGTTCCGACATACGACTACACCATTCACGACCGAACTGACATCGTCGACATGGTCCAACCCGCTCGCATCATTGTCGTTGAGGGGATTCTCGTTCTCTGGAATAGCGAACTACGGGATCGTTTTGACCTCAAAATATTTGTCGACACCCCAGCAGACCTGCGCTTCATTCGACGGCTGGAGCGTGATGTTGTTGAACGTGGTCGAACCCAAGAAAGCATCATCGCTCAATACCTTGCAACCGTCCGGCCAAGTCACGAGGACTTCATTGAGCCAAGCCGCGCCCATGCTGACGTCGTCATACCTGAAGGCGGCCTTAACCGTCCAGCGCTCGACATGCTGCTGGCTCGAGTTCGCGAAATCGTCGGTTAGCCCGTTGATTTACGGGGTGCTTGTGGTTGCACCTGGCAAGAGTTGATCGGCGAAGTCATCACCGAGCGCAATCAGAACCCCAGCGTCACCAATTTCGGATGAGCTCACTGGCGGAACGGTTGGCATCTCGATCAACTGAATCACACCACCGAACACTCGAACCAACGACTCGGCGACAACGAGCGCTGCTTCATCATCGACGTAATAGATTTTCGAGGCTCCAAGGGCACCCTCGGTCGAATTGGTTGGTGCTCCCATATCGAATCCTTCAGCGGCAAGCAATTCCGACATTCGGCCGGCAGATCCATTCACGCTGCTCGCATTTGCAACGATGACGATTGCACCGTCGGTCACTATTTCTGGGACTGCCGTCGTCGTTGTCACCTCGACGGTTGTTGTGGTGGCAACTGGCGCGGCTGACGTTTCAACTGAAGGCTCAAGTGTTGTCGTAGTGGTCTCAGTGGCGTCGCCACTACCACAAGCGGCGACGAGTGTGCCGCACACAACAACTGCGGTGGCTGTACGAACACGGTGCCCGGCTTTGGCCAACTTTTCGATGCAATTGAGTGCCATGGCTCTAACAGTACAGCGTTCAACTCGCCCTCTGAATTCGGACTCAACGATGCCACACCGAGCGATGTAACGTCTGGCGCACCTATGAACGCGTCGATCCCGGTCATCAACCTTCAGTCACCTGATCAAGATGTCATCGCTGGGATCATCGATGCCTATTCACAAATTGGCTTCGCGCAGATCGTCGGGCATGGTGTTGACCAGCTCACAATCGATGGAGCGTTTGATGCATCGGCTCGATTTCATGCACTTCCAGTCGATGAGAAAATGACAATCGCGCTTGACCACAACCACCGCGGATACATCGCTGACGGGACTGCCGTCGATCGATCATCTGAGGTGGTGCCAGCGACAGCTGCAAATCGGAGTCAATCGTTCATGATGATGCGCGAAGATGCCGCCGACTCTCATGAGGTTCTACGTGGGACTCCTCTTGCGGGCGAAAATCAGTGGCCTCAGCTCGCGAATTTCCGAGAGCCGGTTACGGCGTGTCATGACGCAATGCGAGATGTTGCGCTTCGGATTCTTTCACTGATTGACCGCGGACTTCAGGCTGATGGCGCACTTATTCAGGCATTCGATGTACCAACCACTTGGTTTCGGCTACTGCATTATCCACCGGTTGATGTGAAGGCTCCGGGCGATGTGTTTGGATCAGCACCACACACCGACTTTGGTGCACTCACCCTTGTCGCCCAGGACACTGCCGGCGGGCTCCAGGTCGCTCAAGGAAACGACCAGTGGATTGATGTCGAGCCGATCGATGGCGCATTCGTCATGAATGCAGGTTCGATGCTGCATCGGTGGAGTAACGGTCGGCTTCGAGCAACTCCCCATCGAGTTCGTAACCGTGGCGCGAGTGATCGATACTCGTGCGTGCTGTTTTGTGACCCCTATATGTCAACTGAGATTGCACCGCTTCCTTCATGCATCGATGACGGAGAAGCGTCTCGGTTTGAGCCGGTCATCTTTTCTGACGTTGTTGCGCATCACCTGGGTGCGATTTACGAACAGCATCAGAACTGACGGCTTGTGGAGCCGGGTGCGAGAATCGAACTCGCGACCACATGATTACAAGTCAAGTGCTCTACCAACTGAGCTAACCCGGCAGCGTCACGGACAAGTCCGATGTGCAGACGTAAGGCTACGAGACGAGTGCGCCGACGGCTACCACTCGTACCAGCGCACCAACTTCGCGTTCACAACAATTCGGTGATCGAGGCTCGTTGGCAAAAAATTCTCTTTGCTGCAAGCAATTAATGACACGGATGTTGTCGACAGCGAACGACTAGCGGCAAGAATCTCATCACGATCAGATGAGGTAAGCAGCCGCTCAACGACCTCATATTCGAAGGTCCGCCGATCTGAGGTCACAATCTCAACGCGATCACCAGCAACAAGGCGATGCACATTTCTGAGGGGTCCACCCGCACTCGTACGATGCGCAAACAGGGCAACATTGGCTGACTGACCCATGTCTCCGGTGCCAGTCCAATGCCATGTATCGCCCTCGTCCGTAACGACAACAGAGTCGCCGTCTCGCACCCGCGATTCAAGATTGAGCGCCGGAACCTTCAACGTCCATTCAGGTCCGACCGCCTGTGGAGCAGGATTATCGGGAGCGCCAACAGCGGCAGAGCGCGGGCTACCCGTGAAATATCCGAAGTAGTCGACGATCACGTGAGATCCCCCATAGGAGTACACCGAAAAGCCCGAATTCTCAGTTATCCGCGTCACCACTTGATTGGCAAGCGTGGTACCCCGCTCGGTGTAGTTCAGATTCGAAGACACTGGATACACCGAGGGAGACCATTTATACGTCCGAGCCGGGGAAACATAAAGATATCCCCAGCCAAGCGAGTCATCCGCGGTGACGTTCAACAGCACAGAGGAGGCTCCAGTGGCTGGCTCACGTGGCACAGGTGATTCAAGCATCCAGTTGTGCCACAACCGGTGGGGACTCGGTTGACGGGTATCAACGATGCGTTCTGGTAGGGCCGGGACAAAGAGCCCTTCGGATGATTCACCGCTTTCGGGTCCAGTGAAGTACCCGAGAAGATCAACAATGATGTGTCCCCCGCCGTAAGACCACACGTTAAAGCCACGAATCGAGTTCATCTCACCAACCGGCACCACTGCAGCCGCAGCACGCGTCTGTCCCTTGCTCTCCACATTGAGGTTCGAAGAGTCGGGCACCTCACGTTCTCCGAACGGGTAGCACGTGAGAAAACCCCAGTCCTTGGCACCATCTAGCGTGAGATTGATCATCACCGCAGTTGCATCGGAGGGCACAACACGCGAAACGTCGACCGCAGATATTGAACGCGCTCCCGGAGCATCTCGATGACCAGACCGAGAGTCAAAGATGCGACGTGGAATTTCAAGACCAACGTATCGACCGGCGCGAACCGGACCAGCAGAAGGCACAAAGGTGCCGACGACGTCAACAATCAGGTCGCAGTCGCTATGGCTCTGCAATTCAACGGCACCATCATCGCCGAGTTGAACCGTGACCAAATTTGCGAATACTTGGTGTTTATGTTGCATGTTGAGATTCGACACATCTGGCATCACAACTCCGGACGGATACACCGACACAAAGTTGAACCCAGCGAGATTGATCGCAGTGACCGTTAGTGTCGCCGCTGTCGCTGTCTCTGGGATTCCGTCTCTACCCGCGACTTGAACACGAATTCGCTTCCCATTTGCTGAGCGCAGTCTGGTGTAGGAGTACGTTCCATTTTCCGGTTGACGAGTGTCGGCGAGACGAGTCTGTCGACTAAGGGCAACAAACTTGCTGGCTCCACTCGGCGCCGACACGTTCGGTTGCTGCAGCCCAAACACCCGCGGAGCATCGCCAACAGCAACGAGTCCGAGGCCAGCACCTAACCCTCCAAGAAAGTGGCGACGCCCAACGAGATGAGCGCGATCGTTATCGGTGGGCACTCTCACCACGCTAGAGGGTGCCCAAGCGCGAGCAACAATCTTTATACCCCCAACTGATAGAAGCGACGCTCAGCGGTGGCGCCGTACTTCATAGGCCGCAAGTGCCGCTGCGGCCGACACATTCAACGACTCGACTCGACCATGCATCGGAATTGCGCAGACCAAGTCACATCGTTCGCGAACGAGGCGTGACAGCCCGGCACCTTCTGCCCCAAGCACCACACAGATACCTTCAGCAGCAAGGTCGCCGAGTTCAAACAAACTGCGGTCAGCAGCGTCATCAAGACCGACAATCCAAATGCCCTGGTCTTTCATACGGGCGAGAGCAGCAGGTAACCCTGGCACAACTGCAACCGGCACATGCTCAACTGCGCCTGCAGCTGCCTTAGCAACCGTTGGAGTGATATGCACCGCCCGGTGACGGGGGACAACAATTCCGTCGACACCGGCTCCCTCGCAGCTTCGCATGATCGCGCCGAGATTTCCCGGATCAGTCACGCCATCAACAGCAACTAAAAATGGTGCAACACCCTCGCGGCGCTTGATGAGCCGAGCCAGGTCAACCTCTGGAACCTCTGCTGCGCGTGCGAGCACTCCCTGAGGAGCCTCTGAACGAGCAGCGGTTTCGAGACGCCGGCGAGCGACATATGCAACTGGAACACGATTCGCTCGGGCAAGACCGACAATGTCATCGAGAGCCTCATCGCCTTCAAGTTCAGATGAGATCCAGATCTCTTGTACTTTGCGACGCTGAGCGAGAAGTAATTGACGAACTGCTTGTCGACCTTCGATTTGCGAGCCACCAAGTGTTTTCGGTCGGGATGCACGTGGTTCATCATCTCGACGAATCGCTCCGGTGCGTCCGGCGCCACGGCTGCGAGGGTTTGGGCGAGAACCGCCTCTCCCTGCTGGTCGTGAACCGCTGCGCGAATTCTTCCTCGGCTGCCCGCTTCCTCGAGAGCCTCCACCACTATTTCTCCGACCATTCATCGTGTCACCACCACCGTTGCCCAACATGCAATTCCCTCAGCCCGACCAATCGCGCCGAGGCCTTCGGCACGCCGCCCCGTCACTGTTACCGGTGCAGAACATGCCTCTCCGAGATTCTGTTGCATCTCTTGTCGGGCAGGAGCAATTTTTGGTTGCTCACAGACAATTGCCACCGAAGCATTCCGGATTGTCCACCCGAGCGACAACACCTCAGACACGACCGCCTTCAACATCTCAATCGAGTTCGCTCCCGCCCATTGGGGGTCCGTATCAGGAAAGCGCTCTCCGAGGTCGCCGAGCTGCAACGCAGAAAGCAATGCGTCGGTGATCGCATGCGCCGGAACGTCAGCGTCAGAATGCCCAATCAGTGAACGTTCGCCGGGAAACGTCACACCGCCAAGGATGAGTGCTCGCCCGTCCTCATCGCCGAAGCGGTGGATGTCAAACCCTTGCCCAACCCGGATATCAGAAATCATGTTCAACCTCTCGCCGTGCCCACTCAAGATCTTCAGGGGTGGTGATCTTCCGGTTTCGCTGCTCGCCTGCCACGACGACAACGACTCCGCCGGCATGCTCAACCAGCATCGCATCATCTGTTGCATCAATACGGTTATCACCCTCGGCATGAGCATTCCGGAGCGCTGATGCCCTAAAGGCTTGCGGCGTTTGCACGGCAACAAGCGTTGATCGTTCTGGAGTTGACTCGACTCTGCCGCTCCCATCTGTGGCAACAACCTTGATCGTGTCGGTCACTGGAACCGCCGGAATCGCAGCGTCAGCGCCTGCTCGCACCGCTGCAATGACATATTCGAAGAGTTGAACTGATGCAAATGGACGAGCGGCATCGTGGACACAGACGATGTCAGCATCTGCTGGAACCTGGTCTAAGCCATTTCGGACGCTTTCGCTGCGCGAGGCCCCGCCAGCGACTCCGCCCTCGGTTTCCGCGTCTGCAGCAGGGACGACAACAACAACACCTTCGCTGGCAAGTCGAGCTGTCGCCACCGAACGATCTATGACCCGCTGGTTACCGACGATCTCGTATTGCTTGAGTCCACCGAAGCGCGAGCCACTGCCAGCACCCACCACAATTGACCACACCCGTGGGTGCCCGTGCTGCTCGCTAGAAGTCATTGAGCCGCAGGGTAGTACCATCAGAGCACAGTGACTCCGAATGCAACACCCCCACTTACTCCGCTCGCCGCGCTCCAAAGCGTGGCGATCTTCTCAGAGGTTCAACAAGACACGCTCATCGGCTTGTTAGACGTTGCCGAAACCAAGGAGCTCGTCCGTGGCGATGTGCTCTTCGCCGAAGGCGATCAACCAAGCTCGCTGCATATCGTTCTGTCAGGTCGCATCGCAATCGTCATGACCTCAGACGTCGACAGTCGTGAGAGCGTTGTTGCGCTCATGGACTCTGGGGATTTGTTCGGAGAACTCGGTTTGCTCGACAACGGAGCCCGCTCTGCAACCGCACGCGCCATTGAGCCGACCTCTGTGCTTGAGATTGGGTACGAGCATGTCAAGAAGATCTTTGATGCACAGCCTGACCTCGTATGGGCTGCAGCTCGAATGCTCGCTCAACGCCTGCGAACCATGGATGAAGCACTTTCAGACTCAGTGTTCCTTGATGTGACTGGCAGAACCGCTAAGCGCATCATTGAACTTTCAGAGGGAAATGACGAATTTACGATGCCGGTCACTCAAGAAGAGTTAGCGGGCATGGTCGGTGCCTCGCGCGAACGTGTCAACAAAGCGATCGCAAGTTTTGTGAAGCTCGGGTGGCTTGAACAGCACGATCGCAACTACCGAATTCTTCAGCGCACCGATCTTGAAATTCGCGCCCACTAACGGGTGCTAGACGCCCCCTAGGTTCCGCGAACCCAATCTCCAACTCTTGCAAACGCATCTGCTGCATCATCGGCTCGGTGATCCGGGCGGCTCGCATCATGGGCGAAGCCGTGTTTTGCATCGGCGTAGCGAACCACCTGTGTGCCGGTGGCCTCAAGATCTGACACTGCGTCGGGTGGGGTGTACGGGTCAAGGTCGCCAATAATTGCGAGCACCGGATCCGGTGACGCAACAACGTGCGGTAGAGGTTCGCTTTGCCCTGGGCCATTCCACGCCTCAGGAAGCCGGATCATTCCGTAGAAACTCGCAATTCGGTCGAATATTCCTTGATCGGCTGCTTTGAAGCAGTGCATGCCACCAAGGCAGAAACCGATCAAACTCACGTCATCACATCCGGTGAGATCTGCCGCTGCTGCAAGATCGCCCAGCACCCGGTCATCGGTGAGTCTGGCAACCGCCTCATAACGAGGCTCGATATCAGGTGAAAGCGATTCTGTTGGGAAGGGCTCGACCGCAATCGTGGTCATATTCCACTCGCGAGCGAAACGTTCGACGAGTTCGTCAAACAGTGGTCGAAGACCAAAAATGTCAGGAGCAACAACAAGTCCTCGGCTCGATCCAGCAACCCGGACGACTTCGAGTTCAGTTCCGTTATCTAGACGTTCACGCATGGGCGTGACCTTATTCCACTCGCTGCGGCAGAAACGGCTCAGGCATCACGGCGACGATCGACGGCGATACCGATCACCAAAATAACAAGAGCAAATGCCGCAAAGTACAAGTGTGCCCATGGCCGCCCGAGGGTACCGTTAAGTCCTGGGTTGTTGTCAACCGTTTGGATGGCTGCCTGATATGGCATCCACTTTCGCGCTGACTCGACCCCACTTAACACGAATGCAAGTGCAACCAAGTTTTCGATGATGAGTGGCCACAGCAATACGACCACGATCGCCACCGGTGAATTTTTAATCAGAACTCCAAGACCGAGGCCAAACCACGACACGATCACCGCAAGTGCAACCAGAGCAACGAACACGCCTGTCGTGTGACTTAGCCATCCGGTGACGAATATTGGTGCGCCACGCCCATCGAGTAGTGCTGCACCAACTCCAAATGTTGACCAGAACAGCACGGTCATCACAACAGAAGTGACCGCTGTACCTACGATTGCTTTGCTCACAATGACCTTCCAACGTGCGGGAACGGCCGCATATGTCACTCGAATCGTCCCGTGTGTGAACTCACTCGTCAGATTGATCACCCACAACGACGTGAGCAAGAGCAATGAAACGACGCCTGTCCCTGTGACCATCGAACCAAGTTCGCGGTACGACATGAACTGTGGCTCTGGATTGAACACACCAACCAATGCCGAGATCACTAGCGGGAATGCCATCGCGATAATGAGAAGCACCCAATGCGATCGAACTGTTCGTGCTTTTAGAAATTCACTCGCGATCACAGCCTTCATTGCGAGTCTCCTGACCGGTACTCCTGGTCGTCTTTTGTCACCGCGAGAAAAGCGTCTTCGAGGCTGTCAGTCACTTCGGAGAGTTCATGCAGCGACATATTGCGACTGTGTGCAAGTTCACCGATCTCAACCATCGATAACCCGGTCACAAGCGCTCCATCATCGGCCGTCGCTTCACCGGAGAACGAAACTTCTGCACCCTGTTCGCGCATAGCGTGAACGAGGGAATCAAGTTGAGGTGATCGCACACGAACTCGTGTTGTCGTGTGTCGCGCAATAAATGAACTGGCTGGTTCTTGCGCGATTAGTTTGCCTCGTCCGATGACCACAAGATCTTCTGCCATCAGAGCAATCTCTGACAGTTGGTGACTGCTCACGAGTACGGCGCGTCCTTGACCTGCGAGATACCGAAGCATGTCACGCATCCAGCGAATACCTTCGGGGTCAAGACCGTTCGCTGGCTCGTCAAGAATGATGACTTCAGGGTCGCCAAGCATCGTCGCAGCCAGGCCGAGTCGCTGCTTCATTCCGAGCGAAAATGTTTTTACTCGACGGTGTGCAACTTCACTGAGACCAACGAGCGACAGCGCCTCATCAACCCGCTGCCGTTCGAGATGATTCGACATGGCGAGCCATTCAAGATGACGTCGGGCCGAGCGTCCGGGATGCACATATGACGCATCAAGCAGCACCCCGATCATTCTGATTGGTTGGGCGATTTCACCGTATCGACGGCCCGAAAAGCGGACGGTTCCCATCTGTGGACGGTCAAGATCAACCATGCACCTCATCGTCGTCGACTTGCCGGAACCATTCGGACCAAGAAATCCGGTGACCCGTCCTGGCTGCACGTCAAAACTGAGATCGTCGATCGCAAGCGTTGTTCCAAATCGCTTGGTGAGCCCCTCAACGCTGATCATTGATGTGAACGTAGCCGCAGTTACGCGCTGACTGCCGTCGCCGCTGCACGATGAGCTGTATCTGAAAGATCTGCCATCACGGAATCATCGTGACCGAGTCCCACAAACAATGCCTCGTACGCACCTGGTGCCATCGCGACTCCTTCGGCCAACATCGCATGGAAGAAACGTGCGTAGAGGTCTTCGTCGGTGGTCTTCGCATCGTCGAAGTTCTTCACTGGACCGCCGTCACCCATGAATGCTCCAACCAGCGTGCCAACACGAGGGAAGTGCGCACGAAGACCAGCCGAGCGACACGCATCGTCAAGTAATGCCGACAAATTTGCAGCGCGGCGCTCTAACTCGGTGTACACATCGGGTTCCAACACGTGTAAGGCAGCGAGGCCGGCGGCGGTTGCAATTGGATTTCCAGCAAGGGTGCCAGCGTGGAACACCGGTCCAAGTGGTGAGAGGGTCTCCATGATCGCTTGGTGACCGCCGACAGCACCAATAGGCAGTCCACCACCGATGACTTTTCCGAATGTGGTGAGATCAGGAGTTACTCCGTATCGCTCTTGGGCGCCACCCAGACCCAGACGGAATCCGGAGATGACCTCGTCGAAAATGAGGACTGCGCCCACGCGGTCGCATTCGGCGCGAAGACCTTCAAGGAAACCTGGGACTGGCTCGACGACACCCATGTTGGCAGCAACAGGTTCAACAATGACCGCAGCCACAGCCTCGTCGAGCTGAGGAACGACGTTGTACGGCACCACCATTGTTTCACCCACAGCACCAGCCGGAACACCAGCGGTACCGGGAAGGCCCAGCGTTGCAACACCACTACCCCCAGCCGCGAGCAGGGCGTCAGTCGCTCCATGAAAGTTGCCGTGGAAGATCACGACTCGATCGCGCCCGGTGTAACCGCGGGCGAGGCGAACCGCGGTTGAGGTGGCCTCGGTGCCCGAGTTCATGAATCGAACACGTTCGCAACTCGGCACTCGCTCGCGAATCGCCTCTGCGAGTTTCATCTCTCGGGGTGTTGGGGCACCAAACGATGTTCCATCTGCTGCAGCCGCACTTACGGCTGCTGTTACGGCCGGGTGAGCGTGCCCAAGGATCACCGCACCGTAACTCTGTACAAGATCGATGTACCGCCGGCCTTCAACATCGGTGACATGGGCACCTTCTGCTCCAGCGACGACATATGGTCGACCACCTACCGAACGAAATGCTCGAATCGACGAGTTGACACCACCGGGGATCGCCATCGCTGATCGTTCGAAGAACTCATCATTCGATGCCAGCCCTGCTCCAACACACAACGTTGCTGTGCACCCTGCACTCTTGCAACGTTGCGAATCACATACGTTGATCACGAAAGGCCACGTGCCCCTTCAGCAAACCAGCGCGTCAGGTAGGTCAAAATGATTCCGGCACCGGCACGCTTGATGGAGGTGAGTTGTTCGAGGGCAACAACGTCACCGTCAATCCAACCGTTTGCTGCGGCTGCCATGATCATGGCGTATTCACCACTCACGTGATATGCCGCGACCGGCAGATCGGTTGCAGCACGAACCTCAGCGATCACATCTAAGTAGGTCACCGCAGGTTTCACCATGATGATGTCGGCTCCTTGAGCGACATCTGCCGCAACTTCGACGAGAGCCTCACGACCGTTGCGCCAATCTTGCTGGTAGCCCTTGCGATCGCCGCCACCAGCGATGGTGACGTCAACCGCTTCACGAAATGGGCCATATAACCCGCTGGCGTATTTGCTGGCATACGCCATGATTGGGATGTTGATGTGCCCAGCATCATCGAGAGCGGTGCGGATTGCAGCAACTTGTCCATCCATCATTCCGCTGGGGGCAACCATGTGTGCACCAGCATTTGCTTGAGCGACAGCAGCAGCGGCGTACAGTTCAAGAGTTGCGTCGTTGTCGACACTGCCGTGCTCGTCGATGATTCCGCAATGACCATGGTCGGTGTACTCGTCAACGCAGAGGTCAGCGATGAGCACCATGTCATCTCCGACATCAGCGCGTAGTTGTTCGAGCGCGACCTGCGCAATTCCGTTGCTCGCACATGATGCTGAACCGGTTGCGTCTTTATGTTCGGGGATACCAAACACCATCACCGAACGAACCCCAAGCTCAGCTAATTCGTTGACCTCCCGCCGCAACGAGTCAACGGTGTGCTGAACAACACCAGGCAGCGATGTGATCGGAATTGGGTCAGCGACAGCCTCGCGAACAAAGAGCGGAGCGACCAGATCCTGGACATCAACACGAGTTTCCGCGACCAGGTCACGCATTGCAGGTGTCGAACGAAGGCGCCGTGGACGATGGGCCGGGAACGGTGCTGGATCAAAAGCCACGCCCGCATGGTACGAGCACGTATCGCCGACGGCACATTTGTGTGTCGTTAGCGCTCGCGAAAGTGCATCAACGTTGCGGCGACGAGCCCCTGAACTGAGGAAGGTTTGGCGATTGCAACAACGTTCAGGCCGTGGTCCTCAGCGGTTGCTGCGGTCGGTGAACCGATGGCGATCACGGGTGGCGATGTGAGGTCGTATTGCCGGCATGTCGATGCCCACCCCGAAGCCGCCGAACTCGCAGCAAGTAGCACGATGTCAGCACTTGCTCCATCTGTTGCCATTGCACGAGCAACCGATTGTTCTTGAGAGCGATAGGCAACGATGTCACTGATCGTCCAACCAAGTTGTTCGATACCGGTTCTGACTCCATCGGATGCCTGCTCACCTCGGACGAGTACGACGTGACCGCCACCGTTTGGAGCGGGTGGAAAGCATTGAACAAGTCCTTCGCCAGATGCAATCTCTGGAACAAGGTCAGCTGTTCGGCCGGTGGAGTCTCGCAGTGTCTCAGCCGTTACAGGGCCGACTGCACATCGATACTTCGCGAGATCTGCCCACGGCTGGCTTCGTCTCGCTCCATTTGCAGAAGTGACGACGAGCCAGTCGATCGATTGTTCTGGCTTGGCTAGCACAGGAAGATCAACGATTTCGGTTAATGGAATATGCAGTACCGACGCGCCGTGCTCGGTGAGCATCGCTTCAAGTCCACCGGCCTCAGGCCGAGTTGTCACAACACGACAACCGCGAAGCAACTCGTTACTCATCACCTGCGGCTCAAATTCCTACAGCCGATCTCGCAGAAACAGCAAGGGCTCGCGCCGCAGCGAGGTCTCGCTCAAGGTTCCCGGTCAGTTCAACCGTTGACCGAAAATTAGTGTCAGTTCCGCCAAGAAAGGCGGTGAGTTTCGGGCCGACGACATGCGCCCCGACAGGTGCAGAGCATCCCGCGCCGAGTTCTTCGAGGTAGGCGCGTTCGATGCTGACAGCAGTAGCCGTTATCTCGTGATTGATGGTTGCTAGCGCGTCAATCACGGCAGAGTTGTCACGGCGACATTCGATTGCAACTGCGCCCTGGCCAACAGCGGGCACAAAAAATGTGGGATCAAGTTCTTCAGCAATATGGTCCGTGAGATCCAATACCTCAAGGGCTGCAATCGCCATCACAATCGCTCCACCTTCAGGAATTTTTTGCAGTCGAGTTTCGATATTTCCTCTCAACTCAGCAAAGTTGAGGTCTGAACGGGTCTCTAAGAGCTGCGCTCGACGACGCACCGAGCCAGTTGCAATGGTTGCTCCACCGTCAAGATCGCTGAGTTTCCGACCAATAAGTGCATCAGTTGCAGTTCGGCGAGCCATGATCGCACCGATGTCAAGATCGTCCGGTCGTTCAGTCGGGAGATCCTTAGCAGAGTGAACAGCTACGTCAGCTCGGCCATCGAGCACTGCCTCTTGAACTTCTTTGGTGAAGACTCCCTGCCCACCGATGTGGTGAAGAGGAACGTTTGCTGATTGAGTCCGATCACCGTGGGTGTCAACGATGACAAGTTCACTTTCGATACCCCACTGACCCAGGGCCGATCGCACGCTCTCCGATTGAGTAACGGCCTGCCGACTTCCACGCGTTGCGAGCCGAATGACAACGCTCATCTCGCTCGAGTCCTAGTCGTCGCCAGAGTTCGGGTCGTCAAGGTTGAACAAATCGACCACAGCAGATGCAAGACGCTCGCCGCGGGGAGACCCAGCCTCGAGCCGGAGTCGCACCGAAGGCTCATGTAGCAACTTGGCGAGCAACTGCGTGGTGACCACGTCGAGAGCGTTACGAGCGTCGTCGTCGAGCCGTGACGCAACTCGGTCGAGTTCGTCGCGGCGAATCCCGTCGAAGTGGTTGCGAAGTGCAGCGATCAGCGGGGCAGCTTGCATTGCGGATGACGCAACGATGTACCGTTCGAGTTCTTCATCAATGATCGATCGAACCGCTTCAATCGATGCCGAGCGAGCTTCACGGCCACGCTCTGCCCAACGCTGGACGTCTTCGAGATTAAGAACCGTGATGTCTCGATGTTCTGCAACACCTTGATGAACATCTCGTGGAATAGCGATATCGATGATGACGGTCGATCGTTCACTCGTTGTCGACGCATCCACCATGTCTGGGGTGATAATCGGTTGTGGGGCACCCGTGCAAGTGATGATCAAGTCTGACTCACGTAACGCATCTGCAAGGGATGACAGTGGTTGCACGCTGCCGTTAACGCGCTCAGCAATCTGACGACTGTGTGATTCTGTGCGATTAAGCACGGTCGTGTGTGCAACACCGTGCGCGTGAAGTGCAACTGCGATGCCTTCACCCATGACCCCGGCGCCGACAACAGCAACGTTGATGTCGTTGAGAGAGCCGAGATGCTCCTGTGCCATTTCAACAGCTGCGTGACTGATCGAGGCAGTCCCGCGTGCGATATCAGTATCGGTTCGTGCCCGCTTTCCTGTCTCGACCGCATGCCGGAACAGCAGGTTGAGCCCCGAACGGGCTGCTTCTTCTGCTCGTGCGATCTCCCAGGCGTCTCGTACCTGGCCGAGTACTTCGCCTTCACCAAGCACCATTGAATCGAGGCCAGCAGCAACCGAGAACAAGTGCCGCACGGCTGCGTCATCGTGCTCGGCATACATGTGTGATCCCAGAGTTTCTACATCGACTCCGGCAGTTGTTGCCAGAGCGTGCTGAATGTCATCGAAGCCCCGGTGAAACAGTTCAGCGATCGCGTACACCTCAGTGCGATTGCAGGTACTGAGCACGACCGCTTCACGGACACTGTCGAGAGCAACGAGTCCAGAAACTGCTTTTGCGACACCTTGAGCGTCAAGGGCGATGCGCTCGAGAAGGTCGATCGGAGCAGTGCGGTGGTTAACACCTACGACGAGGACGGACATGCGAAGAGAACCTTACGCCGTTGCGTTTCCGAGGCTGTCACCCGTGACTGCACGGAGTTGGGCTGCAGCGGTGAGTCGGCGTTGCTCATGGTACGAAAGGATCTGAAGTTCAACCGACAGGTCGACACGTCGGACGCTGATGCCAAGGGGCACATTGACCACAACAGGTGCAAAGTTCAAGATGCTGGTCACACCACTCTTCACGAGGCGATCGGCTGCATCTTGGGCCGAATCAGCTGGGGTTGCAATGACTCCAATCGAGACCGATCGTTGCGCAACGATTTGCGGCAATTCGTCAAGGTGGCGAACGCGCACTCCGCCGACGGTGACGTCAACTTTTTGGTCATCGATGTCAAAGATGCCTTCGATGGAGTAACCGCGCTCAGAGAAGCCGCCGTATCCAGTGAGTGCTTGACCTAAGTGACCTGCACCAAGGATGACGATGCTCCACTCGTGGTCGAGTCCAAGTTCACGGCGAATTTGGTACACGAGGTACTCAACGTCGTAACCGACGCCTCTGGTGCCGTAACTGCCCATGTACGAAAGGTCTTTACGAACTTTCGCAGCGTTGACTGCGGCAAGGCTCGCGAGTTCGTCTGAGGAGATATTTGCGACCTCGCGCTCGAGCTGCTCGGTCAGCAATTGGAGGTAGATCGGCAACCTGGCGACAGTCGCGTCAGGGATGCGTCGACGAGTTCGATGGGGGGACATCGCTCTTCATGATAGGACGCTTGTGCGCAACTTCACAAAGTCGCGCTCAAAGGTTTTTCGCAGGCGACATCAAATTTGTCATTGACCGTTGACCTCGTTAGAGGCGCAACAATGAAACAGATCCAGCAACCAAGATGGCGAGCAACAACAGTCCAAGAGCAAGCGTCGTAGCGGGGCGCATAGCGAGACCCTACCGACCAAATGTGACTGGTGTCGTCACGAGTTCGACTTCACCTTGAGCGATCACCACTTGATCGCCAACATCAAGCACAAGCTCACCTGCTGCAGATCGACGATCTAGACAAATCGCGAACATCCCGAGTGAATCGGTCACGAGCCCGATGCCTCCGCCGATCGCAGCAAAATTCGCCGACATCTGTGCGGACCGAACTGCAGTCGTACCTGGTTCAAGCGCGTCAGGAAGTTTCAACGACACGACAGGCCCCCAACCCGCCGGCAAATCCTCAGGGCCGATGTTGAGTTGACAGTTTCCGAAGTGATCAACCCACAGCACTTCTGCAATCACCGTGTCATTCTCCTCACGTGGAAGCGGGATCGCGGATGGCATGAGCAGCGAGGTGTCGAGCTCGTGGCCGAGTTCTTCGATGGGCAACCCGTTGCAGAGGTGGGCTGCTGCTGGGGCAAATACGTCGCGCCCATCGAACGTTCCTCCGGCACCGTTCAAGATGATCTCTGGGTTGGTGATCTGAAATGCCCGTTCAGCGCCACCGGCAATCGCAACTGCTGGGGCGATGAGCCCATTGTCAGGAGCCACGAATACCCCAGCGCCCCCGGCTACCTCGACAGCAATCGCCTTGCGGTCGGTGCCGACCCCGGGGTCTACGACCGCGAGAATGACACCCTCGGGGAGGTAAGCAACTGCTCGGGCAAGCGCGAGTGCACCTGCACGCACATCGAAGGCTGGGATCGAGTGGGTGAGGTTGACGACGCTGACATGTGGAGCGAGATCTCGAATGACGGCCGAACAGACACCTGCGAACTCATCGGCGAGTCCGTAGTCGGAAAGAAACGAGATGGTGTCGAAACGCCTGCTCACGACCCTGACGCTAACGCCAGGTCGACGGCAGCGGTCGCGTGCAGCCGAGTGGTCGGGAAATACGGCACAGGGACGTCATCGGCGCCAAGCAATAACTCGATCTCTGTGCAACCGGCGATGATCCCCTGTGCTCCTTGGGCAACCAGGGTGTTAACAATGTCGATGTAGCGCTGTCTCGAGTCATCGTTGATGACTCCCCGCACAAGTTCGTCATAGATAATTCGATGCACCTCGTTGCGTTCAGCTTCAGCAGGAGTTCGAATGTCAAGATTGTGCTGTTTGATGAGTCGGCCCGCATAGAACTCGGCTTCCATCGTGTATTTCGTGCCCAATAGTCCAACCGTGCCGAGCCCGGCGCGTTGGACATGAATTCCTGTCGCATCGGCAATGTGAAGTAGTGGAATTGTCACTGCGCTGGTGATCTCGGGAGCAAGGCGGTGCATCGTGTTTGTGCAGAGTACGAGAAGTTGGGCACCGCACTGTTCGAGGTCACGGGCTGCGCTCGCAAGTAGATCACCTGCAGTTGCCCAGTCGCCAGCCTCTTGCAATTGTTCGATTATTGCGAAATTGAATGATCGGATCACGAGATCAGCTGAGTGCGTTCCGCCAAGTCGTCGCCGAACCTCTTCATTGATGATTCGTTCGTATTCGATGGACGACTCCCACGACATACCCCCGATCAGCCCAATGCGCTTCATCTCCACAACCTAGATGTCATATGTAAGAAATCTGGTTTTGAGGCCGTGCGAGGTTCTGAGGTGAAAAATAAGCGGGGCTAGTGCCAACCCCCCGATGGCACTAGCCCCGTAAGCGCTTCCGGTTTGTCACCGGTGCGGCTCAACATCTCTCATAGTAGCCAAGATTTGGCGGTGTGAAAAGTGCCACACTGGGGAAATATTTCACAAGCACGCAGAAGTCAACTTGCGCCGAGTTCGTTGCTGCGAGATTTCGCTGCTGCCACGGCAGAACGAACCATACCTTGGAGGTCCATTTCGTTGAACACGGCGAGTCCAGCGGCAGTTGTTCCGCCGGGCGAGGTCACCGCTTCTCGAAGCGCGCCAGGGTTGCCTTCGGCTGCAAGCAAACCAGCCGAACCTGTCAGCAGTTGGGTCACCATTGGTTCGAGTACTTCGTCTGGTAGGCCGGCAGCGCCGCCGGCTGCGATGAGCGATTCAGCGAAGGCAAACACATAGGCCGGTCCTGAACCGGTGAGACCCGTCACAGCATCAAAGTGCTCTTCTCCAACCCTGATGACCATGCCGACTGCATGCAAGAGTTCGTCTGCCCAGTCGAGAACGCTCGGGTCGCTTATCGAGTCGGTGCAAATAGCGGTGACGCCCTGGCCAACCATCGCCGGCGTGTTCGGCATCGACCTGACAATGTCGATGCCCTCGCCGCAGGCAGTTCGCAGGGTTGTCGTTGTGATTCCAGCGGCAATGGACAACACCCTGGTTGCACCTGCGGTGACCGCCGCAGCGGCGACATCCGCGATCGCTGGGGGTTTCACGGCGAGCACAGCAGCTGCACATTGAGGAATCGAGTCAGTGACCAGCACCTCAGGAAATTCACCACTCACCACGGCGCGGCGATCGACAGAAAGTTCAACAACGGCGACTTGATCAGTGCTGACAGTGCCCTGTCGAAACAGACCACCCAACAGAGCGGTGCCCATATTGCCTCCGCCAATAACGACAAGGTCGAAGTTCTGCCCGGTTTCAGCCATATGCAGACGCTACCGAGACCGTCACGACAGATCGTCCTCGGTGACCAGATCGGGAATGTTCGATGAAGAAGTGCCCCGGATGGCCGGGAATCCGACCTCCCCTATCTGACCAACCCGAGACACCTCGATATGAGGGTGGCGGCAACGCATGTCTTGCAGGAACTCAACTATCTCACCGATTTCAACCGGTGGGAACTAGTCGGCAAATCGACTTGCAAATCCGAGTCGGATCAGCGCAGGGAATGCATGCTCAACCGTTTGGTACAGCGTTCCGACAACACGGTCTAATTCGTCTGAGGTCACCGCGCTGTCAGGAATGGATCCGCGCAGATACACCGCATCTTCATGACCAACTGAGAAGTGCGCCCCAATGAGGCGGTCATTACGGCGAAGTAGTTGCTCGGCAAGCTCGGCTGCGTTTTCTTCTGGGGCCGGCATCACATAGGTCTCGTAACGAAGTGTGCGCTGCCCGAGGGTCAGCCAGATGGTAACGATGTCTTTCGACTCACCTGCAAGTCGGACATACCAACGCGGTTCACCGAACGATGTTTCGTCGCTGGTTCCTCGATCGATTGCGAGGACATGGTCGCCATTTTCTGCAAAGCCGGCTAGCCACCCGTCAATAAGTTGTACAAGGTCTGCAACCTCTGCAGGAGACTGAAGTTCGCTCATCGACACTCCAGTAGGGCGGTTGAGCACAATTCGTCATACAGCGTGTTGAGTCTGGCGGCAGCAGCGGTCCATGAGTAGTCGAGCGATGCGACTGCACCTGCCATTGACATCGACGTCGCCATTGCTGGGTCATCGAGAACTGCATCAAGTGCCTCGGCGAACGCAGCAGGGGTACGCGAACGCACGAGTACGCCAGTCACGCCATCATCGACCAACGATGTCAGGCCACCGACCGCACTTGCGACAACGGGCGTTCCGCAGGCTGCCGCTTCGAGTGCGACCAGGCCAAAACTTTCGCTTCTGCTGGGAACGACCATGACATCGGCTGCTCTGTAATAGGTAGAAAGCAAGTGGTGCGGCTGAGGAGCGATGAACCGAACACGATCGGCGAGCCCGAGCTCGTCAGCAAGTAACCGCATTTCTTGCTCCTGAGCGCGGCCATCAGCTCCGCTTGCCCCACCAACAACGAGTAGTCGAGCATCTCGATTACTCAGAAGAGCGAGGGCGCGGATCGCTACATCAGGCCCTTTCAGGGCTTGAATGCGGCCGGCAAACAGAATGATCGGAGCGTCTTCTTGCTCACCGATCGCACGGCGTGCACCTCCCCGATCGCCCGGGCCAAATACCGCGTGCTCAACACCAGGCGACACGATGACGACTCGACCAGCCGGAACCCCATAGTGATCGATGAGCTCTGAGCGCTCTGCCTCACATGAAACGCTGACTGCATCGGCGCACCCGAGTTGGGCTGCTTCTGCGGCTTCTCGATAGCCCGGTTCGATATCGCCGCCTGCACCTTTGATGCGGGCAAGTGTGTGAAAAGTAATGACAAACGGCACATCGAGACGATGTTTCAACGAGTGGCCAACTTCGCCGCTCAACCAATAGTGAGCGTGCACTGCGTCAACTCCACCACGTTCGTTGATGTCTGCAACAACAGCATCGATGAAGTCGTCGACAACATCAGTGAGTGCTTCTTTTGGCAGGTGGTATGGGCCGGCCTGCACATAAACGACACGGTGACCTGGTTCAACAAGAACCTCTGAGGGGAGCCCTGCCCGGTCAGCTCGGGTGTAGACGATGCACTCGGTTCCCTGCTGAGCTAGCGCAGATGTCATCTCGCGCACATACACATTCATGCCGCCACTGTCGCCGACCCCAGGTTGTGCAAGGGGCGACGTGTGGAGAGAGATAATCGCCACTCGACGATGTGTCTCAGCCTTCACTGTTACCGAAACCTATCGACAGCATTCGATATTCCCGAACGTGTCGGGGTTCAACTGTCAACTGTCGGCGTCGAGAAACTGATCGACTTGAACTTCACCGGAACGAAAACGACGAACAAGTTCTGCACCAAGCGCATCAATTCGTTCGAACCGTTCGCGCCGGTCGGCGGAGATATTACGTTCGAATGTGGTGAGCACCTCGGTCAGCGACGCAAGCTCGGACTGAGAAAGTGATTCTCCTGATGACAGCCGTGAGAACCCGTGTTCGGCGCACAGTTGGTCGAGCTGGATTGCACGAGCGTCATTGGCAAGGTGATCGTCATCAACCCGTGGTGCGCGCGTTGCGGCTGATGGCGCAGTGAGATGCTGAGACAGCACGCGTTGCAGGTCTCCTGAGAGGTCTTCGCTTGATGAGTCGTCCGACCGGTTGAGTTCTGCTGCAACTATGTCAATGCGAGCCTGAGCGATTCGACGAACATACGAGACCGCGTCATCTTCGTGCTGAAGTCGATTTCGCTCCAAACGAAGGTCGTCAAGGGAGAGTGAACGAGGGTCAATGTCGGCGGTCATCACATCCCTCCAGAGACCGGTGGGAGTATCGCAATCTCATCTCGTGCACTGACCGCTGTTGAGTTATCTGCGGTATCACCATTCACCCAGATGCGACACGTTGAGAGAACGTCAACAAATCTCTGACCGTACCGTTCGGAGGCGACTGCGAGGACCTCTCCAACCGTCGCACCGTCAATGTCATCTGTGCCGGTGCCTGCGGCTTCACGAGCCGATGCAAACATCCTGAGCGCTGCCACATCCCCGATAGTAGATGACAGGTCTTCACTACTTGAGGAAGTTCGTTCGTCACTGCCGGACCCACCGGTACCATCAAGGGTCGTGCCGACACCTGTTCCAAGTTTGCTTGTCATACGACATGGCCAAAGTTTGTGGAACGCGCTCGCTCGTTGGCAAGGAATGGCCGATATCGATCTGAGTGATCTTGGGCGCACTCAAGCACAGGTTGCAGCAAAGCAGCTCGCTGAGGGACCACACGTGTTTCACAAAGTGTTCGCGTCGCAATTGTCTCGGGCGCATGAGACCGCGTCGATTATTGCTGCGCACCTCAACCTCGATGCGCCACAAATTGACGAGCGTTGGAACGAAGCTGATGCTGGCCCGTGGCAAGGTCTCACTCCAGACGAGATCAAGGACCAATGGCCAGGATTTCTTGAACGCAATCGCCGACCCGATGGCTTTGAGTCATACGACAATGTCGCTGAGCGTTCGCTGTCGGCTGCTACCGAGGTGCTCGCAGCCGTTGATCCTGACCAACCGTTACTCGTGGTGAGCCATTCAGGTGTGATTCGAAGCCTGAGACGCCACCTCACTGGCGCTAGTGAGCGCACACCGAACCTCGGCGGAATGTGGCTTCATCTTGTGAGTGGCCGAGTGCGTGCCGGACATACCTTTGACCCGCTCAGCGCAGCCGAGGAACGCGAGTTCTCAGAAGGACCCGGACCGGTCGAATAGACCCCCGTTCAACACCTCGGTGTTGACACGGTTTTCGACGCGATCAGCACGACTTCGACACGGCGTTGGGCGGTAGCCTTCGCATTCGTGGGTACCGAAAAGCGTGAACGCAAAAAGGCAAATAAGGCTGCTCGTCAAGAGCGCGAAATCCGTCAGCAGCGGGTGGATAACGTTCGACGCAAGGCAACAAAGTGGGGAACGCTCCTCATCGTTGGCTTAGGTCTTGTTGTCGGTATCGCAGCGCTCGGTGGAGCATTCTCAGGTGATGACACCGCAGGCGATTCCGCCGCCTCTGATGAAGTTGCCACCGATTCGTCTGACACGTCCGGCGATGCCGCGACCGCAACCACCGTGGCCTCAACTGTGGATTGCCCTCCCATCGATGGCTCTGCACCTCAGCAGCAGAATTTCGATAGCGCCCCACCCACTTGCATCGACGCAGATTCCTCGTACTCTGCTGAGATTGTGACCAATAAGGGCACGCTCGTGGTTGAACTCGATCAGGGTCGGGCGCCACTCGCCGTGAACAACTTTGTGACGCTTGCTCGCTATCACTACTTCGATAACACCGAATGTCATCGCATCATCCCTGGATTCATGGCGCAGTGTGGAGACCCCACCGCCACTGGCACCGGTGGTCCTGGGTATCGATTTGCCGACGAACTTCCTGCCGCTGGCGAGTACCAGATTGGTTCACTCGCGATGGCGAATAGTGGCCCCAACACAAATGGCAGCCAGTTTTTCATCATTTCGGGTGAGACCGGCGTGAACCTGCCCCCGAACTACACGCTCTTTGGCCAAGTAACCCAGGGACTTGATGACACACTTCCGGCCCTCGATGCTGCGGGTAACCCATCTTCAAACGGCGTACCG
>Ga0222714_10001485_pt1 | contig 26377 bp, 37 predicted proteins | sample C33_3DmetaG_FD_165048 | JGI IMG/M metagenome (GOLD analysis project Ga0222714, IMG submission 165048) | Estuarine water microbial communities from San Francisco Bay, California, United States - C33_3D | ecosystem: Environmental > Aquatic > Marine > Unclassified | place: USA: California...
TCAAACATCTCTTTGATTGCAGGGATGAGTTTGTTGGTTATGAACTCATCTAGTTTTTTGCCCTTGAGGTTGAGTGGGCATACTGGAGGATTGAGAGTATGGGTCAGGAGATTGATGGCTCTCAAGTCTCCTGCTGTCCCTATCAAGTATTTCCCGTTAACCGCTATTTTGGAAGTCTCGGGTTTGAGGGTCATGATTTGGTATGGGACGCCCGCGCTGTCTGTGGAGGTGATGCGGGTATCTGCGGCTAGTAGGCAGTATCCGTCTCCTTGTATCCCTACTACTGTTGTCATTAGAAGTTGATTGGTTTGACGATGATGGGGGTTTGTTCGCCTACCCATGCGCCGATGCAGTTGTACTGTATGTATTCGTCGGCTTCGTCGTAGGTCATGTTGTCGCGCTTCATTAAGGTTTGGATCATTAGGTCGTGGTTGTAGACGGCTAGGAGTGGTTCGTTGATGCGTTGGGAGAAGCCGATGATTGCGTGTTCGAAGCCGTCCATGAGTAAGGCTTGTTCGCCTATGTCTTCTAAGTACCATTGGATGTCATCTTTTGTGAAGTAGGGGTTTAGTGTCATGTTGAGTTCCTTGTCGTTTAGATTTATCTGACGCGCCGCTTTGTGTTAGAGGACTGCCATATCTGACCAACCTTTAGGGTCGTGTTTACCCACAAGGAAAGTGAGTGTCCCTGGTGTAGACCAGTTACCCGTCATATCCGTATACCACTTTGAACCACCATCGTTTGATGGGCATTGGAACCTGTACCAAGGTCCGAAGTCTTGTACCTGTAAATGGTGTCTGTGTGCTGTAACCCAGATATCTGGCTCTCTGCCTTCTTCGCGAAGTATCTTTATTGACTGCCCGCGAAGCCATTCCACTTCTTTACCACTGATTTTGTGACCGTGATGAAACGCCACTTTGACCCCTGATAGCACTGAGGTGATAACCATCTCATCATGTGGGATACGCCATTTAAGTTTATCTAACTCTGGTCTGTCTTCTACGATCCGTTTCACAGTGTCAGCAAGAAAGCCACCCACATTGTCCGAATCGCTAGTTACCTGTTTGCCGTTACGGCGCATCCACTCACCGTGGTTGCAATGAACAGAAATGAACTCTGCTTGGTCAGCCAATGGTGCTAACTGTCGTAAACCTTGAGACCAAAGATCTATCGCTAAAAGAAGTTGTTCCCGTTGAGTTAATTCAACTGTGAACAACTGGCTTGAATACTGCCCGTCACATCCTTCTACAGGGTCACCCATGTTCACAATGGCTATCTTCTCAATGTTGCGTCCGATCTTGCGGAGTTCTTTGACCCGTTCAATCGTTGCTGTGTAACTGTCAAGGATTCTTTCAACTGTTGCGTCTACTCCACCACCAGCAGATTTACCTAACTGTTGGTCAGCCCAACAAACAACCAATGTTGCGCCCGCCTCTTTTGAAGGGGTGGTTGTTGGTTTGTTTACAGGTTTCCATTTCTGTACATAGTTACGGATCTCATTAACTTGTTCGTCGTTTAAACCTGTGAGACTTTTGCGTCGGAACCTAGCCTTATATGAGTAAAGCCATATCACATCTCTGTCGCCGTTCTCTAAGCGTTTAGATGACTGCCATTTAGACATTTTGACGGTATCGTCCGCTATTTCAAAGATGTTCGGGTCTAAACCGAATCCTTTAAGAACAGTGTCCCAGTCTGTGCCAAGTTCTGTGAGCATTGCTCCTGTGGATAACTCTCCGCCTTCTGGTGAGACTGTCGCCCATGCTTTGTCCCCGTTGGGGTGACCGTCAGCGTCTAAGGCGATATCAGTCAATGCGTTTTTGAGTTTGCTCATTTTGATGCTCCTAGGTTGCTAGGGAAACATTGGCATTCTTTGTGCCCGCCTTCTCTGAAGCATCCTCGTTTTTGGTTGATGGTTGTGCGAGATATTGAGAACCCTTCATCTATTAGGGCTCTGTGTATCTGCGAGTTTGACGCTGGTGATTGCAATGCGTTCATTAACGCAACTTGTGTTTCGGGATCTAATTGTTTGTGTATTTTCCCTATTGGGCACGGCGCGCTAACGGTTTTAGACATCTGCGAAAGTTTGTTGAGCAGGTCTTTCTTTGACTTATCTGGACTAGTCATGTGTTCTCCTGTCTTTCTAGTATGACATACAACTACATTATTTCTCTTGTGTCAAGCACTGTTATTCACTTATAGCAAATACAAATGTAAATAAATAAAATATTTAAGGGGTTTTAGGAAAAACATCTCTGATATCACTGTGATAATCTGCGCAGATGGTTTCAAATCATGACAACAGAAGAGACCACGCAATACGCGGACCCTTAGAACGAGTAGTGAAAAACGCTCAAGCAAAGAACCTTTCCGCCAAACAACTAGTTGAGTCAATCCTTGAAGAACTAGATGAACAAAACATCATCGCCTACACCCCTAAAAGCAATGTAAACCTTTTGACCCCACCCGGCAGAGTATTGCTTTACCTCATACAAACCCCAGGTTTAACAGTGCGAGAACTATCCACAACCCTTGGCGTCACAAACACTGCCATTATCAAAGCCATATCCTTATTGAGTAAAAACAAGTTAGTAGCAAGAACAAAAGTCAAAGGACGCTACGAATATCGGATAAACCTAAACGAGGTGGTATATCATCCCGACCTTCGTAGGTTAATAAAGACACTTTTTGAAGCACTCCCTTCAACTAATGTGATATCACCATGAGTTTACTTCTAATCAAAGACGCAAACATGGGTGAAATACCCCCCACCCCCACATCCCTAGAAGAAATTCCCGAAACACCGCAAGCACAAAAAACATTAAAACAAGTCGCTTACCAACACGGCTTACCAGCATCCTACAAACAAGAACAAGACGGCAAACTAACCCAAAATATTTTCCCTATCCGAAAACGGGAAACCACACAAATTTCATCCTCATCTAAAATAGATCTACAACTACACACCGAATCAGCATTCCACCCATACTCACCAGCGTTCGTGATCCTGATGTGTCTACGAGAAGATTTAAACGCTGTAACTACCTTCGCCACCGTGGACGACATCGTCTCATCATTAGACAACGAAACACTGTTTTGCTTAAAAGAACCATTGTTCATCACAGCAATAGATGAAAGTTTCAGAACACACGGAGAACCAAACAAAAACATTATTTTACCCATACTGACAGAAACCACAAACGGGTTAAATATACAATTTGACGAATTCTATATGCGAGGGAAAACATTCCAAGCACAAGAAGCACTAGACAAACTTCTTGAATCAATCAAAACACACACCAAAGAAATAGTTTTAGAAACAGGTGACATCCTCGTCATGGACAACCGAAAAGTAGTTCACGGAAGAAAATCTTTCACAGCCAAATATGACGGAACAGACAGATGGCTACAACGAATGCTTGTCTTAGACAAGATGCCCCCTGAAACAGACTATGTGTACGAAGACCATTTGATTGTCACGACAGAAATGTAGGTTGTATGTTCCAGACAATAGACACTTTTATCAGAAAATATTTTCGTGGGTTAATACCGCACACATCAACAGAGTGGCAACAACTACACGAAAACGACGAAGATTATGTGGACGACAAACCCACAGCCATAAAGGGTGATATCTTCCGTAGTTTTGGAGACAAATGGATTAAACATATTGACTGCGATGATGGTTGGCTTGATCTAATCGCCGATTGCCACAGCGAACTTTTTGCAATAGACCCCAACTACACAGTTTTTCAAATCAAACAAAAGTTTGGAACACTGCGATACTACGCCGAACCATCTCAAGAAAAATTTGCCAAAAAATTTAGGACGGTTATCGGCAGGTACGAACAACTCTCATCGCGGACATGTGAAACCAGTGGGGCAAAAGGTGTGTTGATGAAAAAAGGTGGTTGGTATAAAACGCTAGACCCTACGCTTGGGCGTGTTTTGGGCTACGAAGAAGCGAACAAAAAATAAATATGGTTGTTATCGGTGCAAGATCCTTTAAGTGTCCATGCAAGGAACCGATACCCGAAAACCCTGAATGCGGGGACAAAGGCGTTGAAGACGACGAATAACTATTGTTGTGTAGAGATCCAAGCAGAGAACGCTTCATCTTCTGTTGGGATAATCCAAACTTGACACGCCCCTAAATCTTTGTGCCTGTCGCCAAGAAAAGCCCATGCTATAGAAATTTTCCCGCTAGGTTCCACAACCCCAACATTACATTCAAGCCCGTACAACTTTAAGAAATGCTCCACTACGCATTCGACATCATCGTGTGCGCAGGACGAATCTTCTTTACCTCTGTTGGGGCAGCCAACATCAACGATCTCAAGTTTGTCTTTATTCAACAAAAGGGAAACAACATGTCCGTCGTTATGCCATTTGATTTCTTCGTCGGTGTCAACCATAAGGAAAGACTAGTTCGTTTAAACTACAAAAACTAGTAACAGCACCCCTACGCGCAAAAAGAAGAGGCTTCCTTTCCTACTATCTATTCTACCATTCAGTCCGCTTCTATAAAAATGCACTCACCCGGACAATCCTCAGCCGCATCTATCACATCTTGAAGCCTGTCTTCGCCAAAAGAAGCGCAACCCGCCGCACCTTCGGGATTCCCTCGCGCTTTGGAAAATATCTTCCCATTCTCCTGAACGTACGCCAACCCATCCTCCAGCATGATGAACACATCGGGGGCTATCTCCGCGCAGAGACCATCTCCAGTGCATAAGTCTTGGTCAATCCAAACTTTCATTTACAACCACCTCTTCGGGTTCGTGAGGTAAACCTTTGTCTCGTCTTCCACAGAAAATGCCATCAGATTGATAGTCACACCAAACAGTGAATTCTTTATACGGTTCCTCATGTATCTGCCAGCGACAATGTTTACATAAACGGGATTTTTTTACTATTTGTTCTCCGTTACCGTATCCCATTAATCAAGTTTACTTTATTCTTGGTCGTCTGAAATACCGTTACCGTTTTTATCTTCAGCGCTTTGACCTGAAGAAATCATTAAACCAGCGAGTGTCCCCGTTATGAATGTGGCGACTGATGAGAGTACGGTGAAAAACATCTTGTCATTCTCTGCCTGAGCGCCAATTGGCTGTGAAACGAATATAAGTGCGTATAGTACTCCAATAGTAGTAGCCAGAAGCACTACCCCCAGAACGCAGCCAATAACAAACCTGAGCCGTGCATCTAGTTCTGTTGATGTCATTCTTGGACGATTACTGAATTTGTTCATAATTTACCCCGTGAATGCCTTGGTGAATCCTTGAGGACAAGTTTTCTTGCAAATCAAATCTGAAATAAATGGCGAAACTGCCCATCCGATTGCAAGCCAAACACCTGCTGGTGTTTCCCACATTTCTGGATGTTTGAAACTTTCAGCCAAACAATTTGAAATTACGTTGTCCAACAGTGAGTGGTCAATGCTGTTGCTGACTGCTGGTATCAGCAAAAATGCATCAGCAATTATTTCAGTCATTGCTTTTACTACGACTGCTTTTTCTGCTTTATCTATTGCTTGCGCCATCACAGACAGAGTCGTGGATGCTGCTAAACCTTCAGGTTGCTCTGGTCCAAACGCGGCAAGAACCAACCCATTGACCATTGCGGTTACTGCTATGTTGCAAGCGTTTGCATCAACCCATGCGACCGCATCTTTCACGCCTTCTTCTACTCTTTCCCAACCTTCTTCGAGTACTGGAAGAACATATGTATTCCACTCCATAGCCACAATGTCTTCGACTCTATGGTTTATTTCGGGATGGTCATGAATGTACTTAATTGCTTGGGGAGCAAGTCCCCATGTCTCACAGGTTGAACACGGACCATCGCCACCAAAGCCGTACCATCTCACATAATCGTCGCCACAATCTGAACGATGATAAACAATCCCGTCGCCATTTCTGTCAGCCATTTCAATCTCCTATTTCCATGGTTGCAAGGTCTTCGGCTCTATGGTTTATTTCAGGATGGTCGTGAATCCATCGTATTTGTTCAGGAGTTAGTCCCCATGTTTCGCATGTTGAACTTGGACCATCGCCGCCAAGTCCATACCACCTCACATAACCATCGCCGCAATCTGAACAGTTGTAAACAATTCCGTCGCCATTTTTGTCAGCCATAATTATTCATCTCCTTTTGTTGCTTTGGCACCGAAGTAGCCTCCGATGATTCCGATTAGACCTACAAGAGCATTTTGCACCAAACCAATAACATCAGGCTCAGTTCCAACAACTTCTCCTGTTTTGGACTGCGAATACATAACCACGACATATTCTCCAGCGATTACAAGAGCAATAAACCCTAGAACTCCTAGAGTAATGTAAAGCATCAGTTTGTCTTTCACGCCTATTTGTTTTTTGTCCTCATTTTTATCAGACATTTTATTCTCCTGTATCTTGTGTAACTTCTATAGTAGTTTCTGTTGGGTCGAACCCAAGCAAGTCCTTCGTACACTCTCCGCTTGCTAAACAAAGAGGCGGATTACATTCTTCGTTTTTCCAGTTTTCTGGAATCTGGCATTCGTATCTGTAGTTGCCTTCGTAACCACAAGAAGCAAGAGCAAGTATGGATACGAGAACGAGACTAAGCCGTTTCATTTGATTTAGATTTCGCTGGTGATTTCCGATCAACCTTATTAAACACATCGTTGATTTCCGATGTTGTAAGTTTTCCATCATCAAGAAAGGCTCTAGAGAGACCTTCAATGACTACTGCAACCCCTGCAATTCCAGCCATAAAGACAGCCTTGACTAATGGAACACCAGCGATAGTTCCTGCACCGATAACACCCAAGCCAGATGCAGCAAAAGTAGCAAGAATTCTAAGAAGGACATTTACAAACAAATCTTTCTTCATACGGTTTCAACCTCTGTGAGTCTTTTGTGTTTCATTACGCAACCTGTTCCGCAATACAAAACAGTTTTATATTCGCGAACCATACCTTTACCTCTTTGGCTTCCGCATATCGGGCAGGTATGGGGAAAGCCTTTAGAGCCTATGAAGCGAACATTAAAACCCGTGTCAACTTTCTTAACTACAACTGACGGATCGCTAGTGCGTCGTTTAGCGGGTTTCTTGCTCATTTCTTTTTACCGCCATGCCCCTTTGGGTCATTAAGGTGTGCATCAAGTTTGTGTTCAATGACAGCGATATCTCCGTCAATGTCTTTCACATCTGCTTTTAGGTCATCAAGTTTTTGTGCAACATAGCCGTGGTCACGAACATTTTCGCGGCGACCCTTTTCTATCAACAACATTAAAAGAGCAAAAGCGCCAGTTACAACAGCAGCCCATGTAGCGTCCATAACAAGATTACTCCTTCGTTGATTTCTTTTTTTTAGAAGTTTTCTTAGATGGTTTAGCAACGGCTTCAGTTATGACAGAAGAAAGAAACGCTTCGTTGCGAACTTCTTTTACTGTTGCTTCACCTTGTGCGTACTTACTCATTTCAAACCCAACAGTTTTTTAACTTTTCCGCCGATAAGGAAATCTGGATTCAAACCATTCTTTCGTTTGAATCTCTTGAGTGCCTGTTGGAATTCCCCACTAGCAATGTTTCCGTCAATCGCTCCGTTGTAAAATCCTTTATCTTTCAACGCTTGCTGAATAGCATGGTTTTCGTCTGCTAGTGCTGAAGCGGAAACTGAAACTTTTGCGGATGGTGCTGCGGTCGGCTGTGCGACGGCTGGTTGTCCACTTGTAAAAGCAACGACTGCTGGTGGTGGATTATCACCACATACATAGCGAATGTGCCATGGTTCCGATGGGACCACTTCCCACGAAAATCCAAAATCTTTAACATTTGCAATCAACCAATTGATACGCTTTGGTTCACCCGCTGAATGAACATCAACCGCCAAACCGAGATTATGCTGACTTTTACCCGGTGTGGCAAGCATCGCATATCCCTTCTTTAGATACCAAGTTTTCCCTTCAAAGGTTTTAGTGCTTGCACCTTTGATTGGTTCAAGTTGATATCTTTGCAAAAATCCTCTTTTTTGCATTTCGTATTCCCGATATAGGTCGCCCGATGATGTCGGCTTAAGTTCAAGTCCATCTGCTTTGGCTTTGGCGACCATTGCGTTCCAAGCGTTGGCGGCTAGCCAATGAAGTTTTCCACCGCTCTTGATTGGGCGCAGGAGTGAGTCAGGGAGTTTGCCAGGCTCAATACCTTTTAAATCTTTGGGCATTTTTACAGGAACAATGTAATCCCATGCAACTTTTTTTGCCATGTGAAAAAACCTTTATCTTTATGGGTACAACTTAAATATTATACACCATAAGATATATTACATTAATTGTTGTCAGGTTCCCGCATGTGCAGATACATTGCGCCGACAAACGCAAGAATGGAGGAAATACCAGCAATTCTTTGGATGGTTCCCGACAGCGTCAAGTAGACAATTAGCGATCCTGAAATAGTGAACCCCAAATTTAAGAAACCATATATAAATTTTTTCACAAAAAGACCCCAATCTAAAATTTTAACCCCATTATTATACCTGAAAATACTTAACTGCTTTATCCACTCCACACCATCCCAAGCAAGTTCCCCATTCATCTCTTCTTCTTCGGGCTTACGAGCGACATTATTGTTCTGCCCTGAGGGGCTTCCAGGGCCACCAGATGGCGCTCCACCACCAGACGAAGGACTTGCTCCGCCAAGTGCAACCGCAGCGCCTGCGAGGCTCACAGCGGCTCCTACGGCAATAACTGTACGACGGTCGCCAACATTGATTTCTGAACCCAAAGCAACATAAGTATCAAACACACCCGCAAAAACATTGATCTCTTCTTCGAACGCCTCTTTTACATCAGTAGGCGCTTCCGCAAGTGCCTCGGCAATTTCAGCACCCGCTTCTTCCGAGACCTCGGCAACAATGATCGCATCAAACACTTCCGTTGCTTGTTCTCCACTGATGCTTTCCAAGACCTTTGGGCTTGTTGCCAGTTCTGTTGCTTGTTCCGCATCAACACCACCTTCTTGTTCGATGATTAATGTGACAACTGTTGCTACCTGTGCTTCTGAAATGGATTCTGACTCAAGGACATTCACGATTACCTCAACGGAATCCTCGTTGAGTTCGTTGCCCAAGACAGCAGTGAAAGTTTTAACCAAAACTTCGTTGCTTACTTCTTCGTCAAACACGGCACCCAAGGCAGAACCAAGTGCTTCGGAGGTGAGGTCTTCTGCTAACACATCAACGATGAGGTCAATGGTTTCTTTGTCTGTGAGGTCTCCGTCAAACGCCGCCTCAAACATTGCGTCAAGTTCTTTGGCGTCAAGGTTTTTGCCAAGAAGGTCGGTCATGACATCAGACATTTGGTCAACGGTTGCGTCTTCGCTAAAGACTGCTTCCATGACTGAATCAAGTTCTTCATTACTGAGCGGACCATTAAACAAATTGGTCAACACTGCAACTGTTTCTTTCGTGTCTGATATGTCCTCAAACACCTTGTCCATGATTGTTTGCAGTTGAGTAATCGTGACAGGACCATCAAGCAGTTCTTCCAATATCTCTGTGGTTTCGTTAGCGGTCATCGGACCGTCAAAGACTTTGTCTAAGACTGCGTCAAACTGTTCGTCGGAAATATCCGCTTCGAGGAATGAGCCAATCACATCGGCTACGTCTTCGGGATTTTCTATGTTGTCAAATACGGCATCAATCGTGTTGTCAAAGTCGCTGTCTGAAATTTCCGTAAAGTCAACTTCTTCAATCACTGCACCGATTTCTTCTGGGGTGGCGTCGGCTGGAAGTTCGTCAAATTCTTCTGGTGTCCCAGTAGAATCACCCCATGGATTTTCTTCTTCGTCTTCCCGTAGAATTTCTTCTTCGTATTTCGGAACTGTTATGGTTGGCAGTTCAATTTCAGGTTCTGTTTCTGTTGGAAGCGTCGTGGTGGTGGATCCTTCTTCAGGGTCTGGGTATTGCGGGAGTGTTGTTGTTGTATCGTCTGTGGGAACAACGGCGACGGGAACGGTTGAAGTGGTGGTCGTAGTTTCTTCAACCGGCGGAATAACAACAACAGGCGGCTGGTAAACAGTGGTTGTAGTTCCACTATCAACAGGCGGTACGTAAACGGTAGTTGTAGTGGTAGTGCTACTCGTAGTTGTAGTAACTGGAGTTGGGTCAAGAACAGTTGCGTCAACAGTTGCTTCAGGACCGTAGGTGCAACTGCCGCTTCCAACACCAACACATTGACCACTCATTGCTTTGATACCAAAGCGCACAGGTCCGAATCCAGTCGTGACAGGATTGCTTCCAGAGAACATCCACTCACCTAGTGAGTAGTCGGTTCCTTGATTAGTCCAAACTCCCCAGCCACCCGATGCGGTTCCACCAATTTCGTCAAGGTCATAGAAACTAACTGAGTAACCGTAGATAGCAGTATTGCTTGACGTTGGTTCATCCCAGTCAAGGTTGACGCTTCCGTCTGAGTTTGCAACAGCCGTCAGATTTGCGACTGCATTGAAATACGCGGCAGTGATTGTGTCGTCTTCGGTTACATATCCAGTCCCTGAATAATTTGCTGTATTTATTGTGGTGGCACCGAAAGTATTGCCAGTTGATGTTGACCACGAGTTGGCACTCACGCCGTTGTATGTGGTTGAACCGTTATTGAAGTTGTTTGCAAACTGAATAGCAGTTGTGTTGCCATTAAAAGTACTTCCTGAAACAGTCTGATTTCCTGCTCCGGGCGTCCAAGTTGTTGGAATCCAAGAGGCAAAGTAAACACCAACAGAGTTGCTCGTAAACACCGAGTTGATTACTTGCTGGCGATTGAGTCCTCGCAAAATCGCGCCATAAGTGTTGTCAGTAAATTGACTGTTGTTTATTTTTACAAAACGCTCGGTATAAACACCATAAGTGTTGTTTGTGAATGTTGAGCCGTCAATGTAGATGCGGTTTGTGTAATCGCTATCTGTCTGACTCAACGCAGAAGGAGTGGAGCCATAGTCAGATTTAACACCTGAAGCAAGAGCACTGAACTCAGAGTCAATAAAAGTTGTGACGTTTGCATTGGACTGGAACCATGCACTACCAGAAGTCATGTCGGTGAACTTGACTCGTGTAAAGGTGAACGTGCCTCCGTTGTTTGTGTATCCAATTCCGCCGTTAGTGGCTTTGCCTCGCTTGAAAGTCATATCACTAACAGCAATTGTTCTCGTGCCATTATTATTGAGTGAGCGATAGAGGTTGTCACCATCAATAATCGTTGTAGCCATTCCTGTACCTGTGATTGTTACGCCTTCGGTAATCGCAGGCAGGTCAGAAGTTAGCGTTATTGTTCCATCAACACTAAAAACAATTGCATCGTAAATCCCACCAGCAGTTGCGTTGGCTTGGTTGATAGCCCAACGAAGAGTTCCGTTGGAACCATCGTCCGCAAGGCTTGTTACAACTATTCCTACTGGCGCGACGATATCTGCTGGCACAAACGAGATGGTTGAACCATATGCCGAACCTGAAGCATTAGTAACTTTTAGACGGAAGTAGTAAGTAGTTGAACCAGTCAAACCTTCAACAACTGTTGAAACCGTTGAAAGCGATGTGCCAGTAAAAGTTCCCGAAACAGGAATATCAACTACCGTGCCAGAGAAGTCTGATGTAGTGCTGTATTGGAATACTGCGGTAGAACTAAAACCGTTAGGGTTCAGAGTTCCTGAAAGAGTTACAGGACCGTCGTCAACGGAGACTGTCGGCTCCTCTGATGAAACAATTGGTGCATCCGCCGCGAGGGTATCAAATTCAAATACTGCGGACTCTGTTTCACCAGTTTCGTTAGTCGCAACGATCTTTGCGTAATAAATTTCACTCGGGTCAAGACCAGTGATCTCTGCATCAATAGCCACCTCGTCTGTGCCAGTAAATGTCCCCATTGAGACCGAACTAGAAGTACCAAAATCTGGGTCAGTTGAGTAAAATAGTTCTGCCGTAGTGGAGAAACCTTTTGGGTTGACTGTTGATGCAACGGTTGCGGAAGTTTGACCAATGCCGCTGACTACGGGTGCACCAAGAACTGGAGCATTATTGCCGTCTGCCGAAAGCACATAACTGATACGGAAAGATGTTGAAGCGCCAGCGCCAAGCGTTGGAACATTCAGAGCAACATAGATACCTGCGTCGGCATACATCTCACCGACATTGCCAAGATAGGTTCCACTGGTCGCCAATGTGTTTCCAGCATTCCAAATATCGGCAGGATCTGGTGAAGAGAATCCGCCAGTTTGTCTCGCTACCCGGGCGCGAGCATCAAACGACTGAAGAGCAATAAACGCGTTATTTCCCCAACGGGCTGTTGCTTGCGCCTCTGTCCCTTGACCAGTCACAGCATTGCAAGACTGAAACATATTCGTTCCAGCCTCTGAGCCAGCACAGGTCATTGAGCCAGAACCTGTTGCATTGTCTGGGTCAAAGCCACGACCAAAGAAGACATCACTAATTGCATCACTAGTCGTATTGGTGAGCGTCACATCCGTATGAAGCGCCTGACCTGCCGTTGGTACGCAATACCTCTGCGAGATACTGACACCGTTATACGGGCTTGCACTAATCCAAGAAACACACTGAGATGAACCAGAGTTCTGAATGTCAGAAACTGCGCCAGAAACACCTGTTTGGTAGTGGTCATTTAGACCTAGGCTTGAACCGACCTTTACCTGCCAACCTTCAAATGGTGAACCCGGACAGAAGTAATCACCATCGTCTGTGGTGCTTCCCCATCCGTCCATTTCACGGTCAACACGGAAACCAAGGCAGTTAGCAGGGTTTGCGTGGAAACCGCTAGGGACACTCGTTGAACCAAAAGCGCCGTTTGCTCTTACACCAACCTCGGCGAACTCGCCCTGAAGGAACCCTTGCCCGTTAGAAATCTGTGTATTCGTTGCAAATGTTGCCTCAGCGGCAGAGACAGGGACAAAAAGGGCGAGCAGAACTAACGAGACGATGAGCGCTGACACGCGCCGAAATGACAAATTAGATCGTTGAAGCAATGAAGAACCCCGAGGATAATTTTACAATATTCAGTTCTCATTAAAAAATACCTGTTTTGATGTATAATCTAAATAACTTTTAATAAAGAAACAGAGGTTTGAATGGCTGGCGCAGGCGTCAAACTGTTTACTGCCGGTAGTCAATTAACCGCAACCGAAGTAAACACATACTTAATGGATCAGGTTGTCGCATATTTTGCGGACAGCGCCGCCCGTGATGCTGCTTTCGGAGGCGCGGGCGAACCGTCTTTAAGCGCAGGTCGTCTTGCCTATCTTTTTTCCGACAACAAACTTTACTTGTACGACAACACAAACAATTGGGTTGAAATTGGCGCACAGATAGAAGACGGTGAAATCACTACAGCCAAAATTGCTGCACTTGCAGTCACCGCAGCCAAGATTGCTTCTGATGCAGTGACTACAGCAAAGATTTTGGACTCAAATGTCACCACAGCAAAGATTGCTGATAGTGCTATAACCTCAGCGAAAATTGCTGACGGCGCAATTGTTAACGCAGACATCAGCACCACAGCCGCTATTGACTTAGGCAAACTAGCAGACGCAACAATTGACGAAAAAAGCGCTTCATATACGCTCGTACTGACCGATAAAAACAAGTTTATTAAAATGAGCGTCACCTCAACAGCCAATACCGTCACGGTGCCGACGAACGCTTCTGTGGCTTTCCCTATAGGTTCACAAATCCATATCATTCAGTACGGCTCTGGCAAGACACAAGTAATTCCTGTTTCAGGAACTGTAATCCTTTATGCGACCCCTGGCACTTACTTGCGAGCACAATACTCGTCGGCGACACTCCTTAAGTGCGACACGAACATTTGGATGCTGATGGGTGATTTGAGTGCCTCGTGATTCCAGGCAATACATCTAGCCAAGGGAAGTACGTCGACCCACCTACATCGGTTAGTGCTTCGGCAGGCAACGCTCAAGCAACAGTTACTTTCACTCTCCCCGTTTATGACGGCAAAGGAACTGCAACCTACGTAGCCACCTCTAGTCCAAGCGGTATTACTGCATCTGGTGCGAGTTCTCCGTTGGTCGTAACTGGATTAAGCAACGGCACCTCTTACACCTTTACAGTCTCGACAATTAGTGGTTATGGAGTAAGTGCCACCTCTGCGGCTTCTGCTGCTGTGACACCAACAGCGCCAGCGCCATCGTTTCCACCGTCTTTCCCGCCGCCCTCTTTCACGCCAGTATGTACGCCAGGCAACGAGTGCTTAAACGATTCTTGTTCGGTTTGTGGCTCACCATGTTGTGTTGGTGGCGTTAAACAATGCTCATGCAATGTTTATTTAAATTCAAACTGTTCAAGAAGTTGCCCTAGTCCTTCATGCTGCTAAGATATAAAAAATAATATGACCGTTTTGAGATGTAAGGTAGCAATATGAGCAATCAATCAGAAAGTCTTCCAGATATTTACTATGCACTGGTTGTAGATGGTGAAGTCGCGTCTAATTTTAAAAATTGCGTAGCATTTGAAGCAATCAACGCAGCATTTCAATCTGACCCTACAATTGTACTAAACGATACTTTGGATGAAAATTTTCACAGTTACGATTTTATTGTTGATAACGAAGTTGCTCATATCCAAAGAATTCCAAAAAACGACGAGTTCATGAATGCGATACTCCAATCAAATCCAACTGTTATTCAACTGACCGATGAGCAATTAGAGATAGGTGTTGGTCCTGGTTGGTTTTGGAATGGCACAGAATTTACAGAGACACCACAATGAACGCTTGGCAAGAGTACAAAAAAAAGTTAGGTACCACACGCCCTTGGGACGTGCTAAACCCATCTACTGTATATTTAGCAGAAGAAGAATCACAAAATAGATGGTCTATTTGCGAAGAATGCCCTAGATTGCTCAAGACCACTAATCAATGTAAAGAGTGTGGTTGTTTTATGAAACTCAAAGTAAAACTTAAGGAAGCAGTGTGCCCACTCGGTAAATGGTGATTTGTGAAAACGGTATTAATTGGCGCCATCGCCATTTATCGTTCGGTAATTAAAAACCCCCAATCAATAGTTGAAGAGATAAAAAAATCCTACGGCGATTTATGGGAAGATTCATTGCTCTACGGATGCAATAAAAACTCAAACATTAGAACAAGTAGCGAAATAAAAAATATTCCCGAAGACATAAACAGCAACCTTGATTCAGACTTCAAACAAGCCGTTAGTGATTATGTGTGTAGGTTTAATGCCCCTATATCTTCTGGTTCAAGTGCTTATATTTTATTAAAATATGAAGTCGGTCAGGAATTTAAACTACATTATGACGACTCTTTTGCGACCCCTAGAAGAATAAGTGCAGTTGGGTTCCTGAACGACGACTACGGAGGTGGACAGTTATCTTTTGATTTAATGAATTTTACCTACGAACCAGTAGCGGGTGACATAGTTGTTTTCCCATCAAACTTTCCCTATATGCATGCTGCCAGACCAGTAATAGAGGGCACTAAATATTCGGTAGTAAATTGGTGGAATTGAATATGGACTACATAGATGTTGGTGACCCAAAATTTGGACTTCGTGTTTATAAAAATGCAATAAAAACCTCACTTCCAATAATAGAAACTATAGATAAATCAATTAACAATTCATCAAAATTACCGCTTGTTTGGTCAAAAGCATTGGTTGGTCATAATCAGAAGATGTTGGATTACAGAGATTGCTGGGATTGTAAATTAAACCCTCAAACGGTTGATTCACTCAAGGAAGAACACAATGATTTCAAAACGCTTTATTCAGAAATCGTATTATCAATAGCATCATGTGTCGAGGATTATTCAAAAAAATATGATTTAAACCTTAGGTACATGGAGGCAGTCAACTTTGTCAAGTATGGAGTTGGCCAGCATTTTGATACCCATTCAGACCATGGTTTTTCTTACGTTTGTACCGTATCTACTGTTGCTTATCTAAATGATAACTATGAAGGCGGAGGGCTTTGGTTTAAGCATCTTGACCAAACAATAAAACCAGAAGCAGGAGATATTGTAGTTTGCCCGTCAACATTTATCTATTCGCATGCATCTTTGCCAGTTAAATCAGGTGTTAAATATTCTGCAGTGACAATGTTTGACTACAACGACGCCACCCATAAAGCAGGCGGCTACTCGGGCTAATTACTTTTCAAACTCAAGCCATGAAGTAAGAATATACTTTTCGCCCTCTAGTGGTGGGTTACCTCTATGCATGTGGGTGTAGGCAGCAGGTGCCAAAACTAGACGCCCCTGAGAAGCCTCGACACGAGCAGACTGGTAAAGGAACTCTGTTTCACCACCAGACACAACATCGTTGAGATAAAGAATAATAAAAGCAAACCTTCGTCCAGTTTCAATGTTGGCATGTTCACAATGCCAAACATGATAACCACCCTGAGGAAGCGTTTTTTGTATTTTGATTGTAGACAAGACTGGTGTTGATACCGATGAAACCATTTGCGGATGCTTCATAAGATACATCGGGTAACACTTCATCCAGAATTGTTCCAAGAATTCATGGACACACTCATCACTCATTGATGGGTCTAATAAAAGTTCCCTCATTGCTGTCTCGGTGCCTATGTTTATTGAAAAATCTTGTTTATCCGATGTGCTTCTTTGAAACGCAATCTTGGAGCGGTACTCATAAAAATCAATAAACTTTTGACACAATTCGGGTGAGAAAAAATTATCCCACACACCTATATGGTCGCCCTCTGAGTATTGTTCCTCTTTTGAATTAGAACGGGATAAAACTGACATTTTTTAACTTCCCCCCAACTTGGTCGGTTACATCAAATCCAATTGTTGTGCGAAGGTCATGATAACTTTCAAGGACTTCAACTTTATGAAAAGTGTTACCTTCCCCAAAATAAATTTGACCAGGTTTGTTTTCTACCCGGTACTCTGAGCCATCTTTGTGGTCTCTAAAAACTGTGTTCGTTTTCTTGGGGTCAATACAAATATAACCGTGCCACGGCCAGGCGTGGTCATGCCAATCAAGTACTGCCCCCTCAGAGTGGGCATTCAGCCATGCCTGCATCCATAGTGGCTTATCGTATCCAAGAACACCTCTAACCCTGTGTTGCAACTCCGCGTATAGGTTGTAAAAATTTAAATCTAGAGAGAGCAGGGAAAACAAATTGTAATTTGCGTGATTGGTTGTCATCTCGTGGTCGCCAAAATTGTCGTGGTACTTGAATATTGCAAAATTAAGCGATTCGTTCATTTCCTCTATGTTGTCAACGATTAGTGACGATGTTTCAAGAAATATCACAAAAGGTTGTCCTTTATCTCTTTAAGAATAATTTTTCTGACTGGCGAGCGGTCAAATATTTGGTATCTCTTAAGCAGGCTGGGAGTAAATTTTTTATTTCTTGTGTTTATTGCATCAGCAACAATTTCTTTAAGTTTGTGGGTTGCTTCAAATCTTTGAAACCTTATTTTTTTGTCTGTTGCAAACTCAAGGTAGCCCATAGGTTCGTCTTCTAAGTATTTTAGTTTTGTCTGCCCTTGCCATAGGTTTACTTCAAAATTGACTGGTCTCAACCAACGACCAATGTCGTACATACCTGGAACAGCAGCGCCGTATTGGAGGTGAGGTGCTTCGTGAAACCATGGAGCCGTCATTCTCATCTGTAACGATTCTTCGCAAAAAAAGATATGCGAAAACTCAGTTACCACAAGTAATTCATTTTCTTTAGATGGGGCATGGGCTAGTTGCATGCCCACTTGAGACATAAGGTCTGGGATATCTTTAGCCCAGTCCTGTTCAATTTTGTCTACGGCACCATCTTCTTTGAGCAATACCTCTGCTTCACTATTAAATGGACACCTAATTACATAAACATTTTGTAAAGCGTCTCGTGTTGCAGGACATTGAAAGAAATTTTTAGTTATTTTTTGGTCACTCTTCTTGGAAAGAATATCTTTGTAGGCACTTTGTGGTTCTTGATAAACCCATTGACTAGCAAGTAATTTGTTTCTTTCGCGATATTGGTATTCGCCATCAATCCATGGTGCCCAGTAGACGGTTATTTCGTTGCTCATTTAAATTTATCCCCCTCGCACCATACGACTAATGAAAATCTCTGTCCAGACAGAACTGGACTGACTTTATGCCACATAAAAGATGGAAACAAAACAACAGAGCCTTGTTCATTTTGAATAATGTCTTCATGTGTGCCGTCTGTTTTTCTGCCAATCATGAATTCTCCTCCCGTAAAGTCCTCAGGTTTTGATAAGAAAACAGTGGCAGAAAGTTTTCTCATAAACAAGTTTGGGCATGGGTTGGACATCAGTAGGTCCATGTGCCAATCATAGAAATCGCCCTCTTGATAAAGAGTGAATTGAGGCGGAGCAAAATATTTAAGTTCGTATTCGTAAACCCTGTCGTTTACATTGTCTATGATTTCTTTTAATCTTTCAAACATCCAACCTATTCTCTCAAGATTAAGAGGTTCAATAAACCTTAAGTCAGAACTTCTGATTTCGGATTGGACTTGACCGCTGGCAATCTTGGCAGGCTCTAGAGCCTTGGAGTTTCCAGTGCTTATTATTTCTGCACATTCTTTTGGGGTAAAAACTTTAGAGACAACAATGAAGGGCGGTGTGCAATTATGCACTGGTTTGTCATACCTAATGTCGGATTGTGGTCTATTCATTGTTGTTTAAGGGCATAAAAATCATTTATATCGCTACGATTTAACCGCCTTGTCTCTCTTTCTACTTGAGGTTGGTTCATCTCTGGATTGTTCTGCTGTGTTCTGTTGTGCAGATAATTAATATACTCGGTACTTGCAAATTTGTAAAAGTTGTCCATCGCCGCCAATGCATCTAGAACCAACTTGGTATGGGGGTTTTTCTTAGTTAAAAAATTTTCTTTTGAAAATTCAACCACAGTAAGTAGATGCTCAATAATTAATTTTTCTAAATCTTGAAGGAGATTGGGGGTATCATCAACCGCACAAATCATACCTTCGGTATCAGACATACGAAGAACCAACCCTTCGTAGATTACGACTGGTCCTTGACTGCTTGGGAGTATTTGCGCTGCCATGGCGCAATACTAGCAAAATTTTTAATACTCTGGTATTTGTTTGGCTTGAATGTAGAATTCTTCCAACGAAAATTGACCATCTTCGGGAATGGCATCGCTACTGGGGAGCGAAGACAAACTGTAAATTGCCGCAAGCAATGCTCGGGCTTCATCAAAAGGCATGACGATTTCATTAGTTGTTGGATATTCCGAATCTGCCAAAATTCTATCTTTTGCTACATTTAGATAGAACAGAAGAGAGTTTACAGCCTTAACGACATCTTCGGAATTTGTGTTGAAAGTTACAGTCCTGTTATACATTTGCGCTCCATTTTCCAATTGGGCAACTAGCCGTAGCCAATTGTGTTTTTAATATCATAAAACATCCGCATTCACGACAGGTTGTTGTCAGCCTGAAATAGCGAGGACATGCCTTGCAGATGTCAAGCCTCTCTTTAGGGAAACTAAGCGCCAGGGGTGTACTCAATGGCTTCTACTTTCGGGTTCGCATAGGCAGTTGATGGGGTATAGACAACACCAAATTTTTGTGCAGGGAGTGGCAGACCAGCAATAGCATTGACTGTTGCAACAGTATTCGGTGCCGAACTATCAACTGCTGTCACCGTAACTCCAGTAGGAGTAGTTGTCGCTTGAATGTATGTTAAATACGAAGCCGAATTCGGATTGGCGACCTGTGTTGTTGAAACAGTAGATACAACTCCAGCAGTTTTCTTAATAATTTTTATATCTGAGCGATTGAAACTACTTGCAGTACCAGCATAAGTGACAGTTGTCGGCGTGTAATTGTATGGAGCGTTATAGGGGGATGGGGCTACGTAAACACAGCATGCGATATACCCCGTACCAAACTGAACCCAAGTAGAACCATTGTAATACCAGCATCCATTGCCAAACAAAGTTCCGCTACTGCATGCCCAATATTGATAATTACCACCAGGAGACACGCCAGGACCACCGCCTTGTGCACCATAGGTGTACGCACAGTTGCCCGTTGAATTGTTTGCGGAACCAGGACCAGAACAATTATATGGCGCACCAGTTGTATCCACTTTGTCAGCAACAGCCGCCCACCAGTTATTGCTATCAGTAACCCAAAATGCAACACCTGCACCCGCAGACCTAGTAGTTGGCAAAGTTGCTTTTACAGTTGCGGCTACGGTGCCTGCATCAAAAGTTACAAGTGGATAAGAAGCAGCGGCGGTAGATGTTGATGCTTGGTTTGTGTCAATACCCCAAGTGCCACTTTCCGCTAACCAATCTACTGGACCCCCCGCAATTACGCTTCCGTTGTTGCTTCGCGTAAATGAATCCAAGAAGGCAGAAAGAATTGATTTGCCTTGAGCAAACCAATACGCAAATATACCATCCGTTTTATTACCCCTACCCGAGCGAGGGGACAGCGGACCACCACTTACTGCCTGACTAACTGCGCCTCGTTTAAGAAATTCAGACATAATTTATGCCGTGATTCGGTTGACGTATCCTGACAACGAAATAACGTTTGTAGTGCCCGCAGCCGCCACGACTGTTAGAGGTGTTGCGTTACCCTTGAGAAGCAAACCTGGAACAACAAGGTACAAACCACCTTTTGTTTTTACTGTGTATTCAATGATGTCATCTGGGTCTGTTGCGCCACCAAAACCAATTCGTACAGCAACGTCTGCTGTGTGGTTGTTTTGTGCGTAAAGCCAAACTTCTTCCAAAATAGTTGTTGAAGTTTGACCAGTGTGAATCAAAGTTGGTGAAGAAGCAATCGCTGTTGCTACAACCTTTGTTGCTCGACCGTCAGTGCTTTCTGAAAGTAGTTGTTTGCTATATGTTGCCATGTTTTATCTCCTATATGAAGGTTACTAGAATACTTGCCCTGCGAGAACGAACTGGTCATTATCTACAGAACTAAAGACAAACGCCGTAGTAGCGACCTGTGTCGTACTAGTTCCTGCTGTCGCCGTTGGTGCTGCGGGCGTACCCGTAAAGGTTGGGCTGGCAAGGTCTGCCTTTAAGTTGTCTGCCGTAGTAACAAAAGCAGTGGTAGCAACAGCAGTTGTGCTATCAGCCGCGACTTGTGTTGTGGCGATAGTTCCTGTAGGGAGAGTTGGTGTGCCTGTAAATGTCGGAGAAGCCAATGGTGCTTTATCGTTTAACTGTGTTTGAATCGCAGAAGTGACACCATCCAAGTAGCCAATTTCCGTATCAGTTACGTTCGTGACTCTTGCTTGAATGACGGTCGTATCAACAGCGATAGTTGCTGTGGAACCTTCGCCTGCGGTGTGAGTGACAGTGATACCTGTTCCAGCCGACACATCAGTCATGTAGTTGCCGGTTGTGTCAGTGCCGAGAGTAATTGCTTGGTCTACCCAGTTAGTGCCGTTGTACATCAAGAAGTCTTTATCGGCAGCAGCGGTGATGACTACATCCGTCAAGTTGTCTACGGTGAGTGCTGTTGCGCTTGAGACGCTTGACGCAGTTGCAATCGCTGAATAAGTTGAACCGTCGTTCGTCAATTCCCATGCATCGTCAGTTTCATTCCAACGGAGAACAACATTCGTGGACGAGCCACGCTCAATTTCTATGCCAGCATTCTCTGTCGGCGCGCTAGTTACGTTGTTATTAAGAACAATAATATTGTCATCAACAGTTAAAGTTTCTGTGTTGATTGAAGTAGTAGTGCCCGAAACAGTCAAGTTACCTGTCACGGTCAAGTTGTCGTCAATTGTGACAGTTCCGCCTGCTGAGTCAATTGTCAAATCACCCGATGTTGTGTCAATTTCGTTAGCGCCAGTGACACCAACTTTAATTGCATCGGCTGTTACGCCAGCAAAAGTTACGTTGTCGGTTGTCGCTACAGCCTGACCGATTGACAGCGAATGCGTTGTGCCTTCGCCGGTAGTAGCGGCTGTTGAAGTAACACCCGTACCGCCAGTAATTGTGGCTACATAATCACCAGTTGTTTTAGTTCCGAGAGCAACCGTGTTGTCTGGAAGAACTACTGTTCCTGTAAAGGTGGGCGAAGCAAGGTTTGCTTTGAGGTCTAGGGCGGTTTGACCTGCTGTGGATACTGGTTTATTTGCATCCGAAGTATTGTCAACGTTTCCTAAACCAACATCACCTTTTACTAAACCAGCAGGTGTAGTAATTGTTTTATTCGTGAGTGTCTGTGTTCCTGTTGTTGTGACAAGAATAGATGTATCGGCAATTCCGTGGATATTTGTTGTATCTGCCTCGTGGTTGGTAAGCGCCGTAGCAGCATTACTTGCAGTGGTTGAGGCGGTCGAATCAACATACACTTTTGTTGAAGCATCAGTGTTGCTTACTGGTGTGGGAACTGTAACTGTTCCAGTAAAGGTTGGCGAAGCAAGTGGCGCTTTTGTGTCAATCTGAGTTTGAATAGCAGAAGTTACGCCGTTCAGATAACCAATTTCTGTATCAGAAACATCTGCAACTCTGGCTTGAATAACACTTGTATCAACAGCGACAGTTGGTGTTGCGTTTTCGCCAGAGTTGTTGGAAAGCGTTACGCCAGTACCAGCAACAAGGCTTTGAACAAAAGAGCCGATTGTGTCGGTTGAAAGGTTTACAGCGTCATTAATCCAAGCAGTACCATTCCAGCGCAAAAAGTCGCCGTCAGCGGCACTAGTGATAGTTACATCACCAAGGTCATTGAGGACAGACGCAGCAAGGTTTGTGGTGATTGAATAGGCTAAAGAAGTCCACGCCGTAGAGCCGTTACCAATCTTGAACTTGCCAGTGTTGGTCTCATAGCCAATCTCGCCCGCAGCAAGTACAGCATTACCCGACGTCCAGTTAGACGAGGTGTCTCGTCGTAGAAGAATTCTCTTAAAAGCCATCGTAATCTCCTCCGTCCACAGTGTCTTCGTCAGTAGTTATCACTATGGTGCTTAAACCACCATCAATAATAACAGACCTGTAACGTCGCCATTTAGGACTTGTAAATTGGTATTCTTTGCCAGCCAGAATTGTCCTATCGCCATTTGTTGGAGATGCGGGGAACGCTAAAGCCATGCGTTAATTATCGCATATTTTCTTTCTCTGAGACTCAAAGGTTCAATATTGTAGACTGATTTTGTGAAAATAACTGTTTTGGGCGGTGGGACTGCGGGCTGGTTGGCGGCATTCATGATTAGCAAAGTTCAACCAAGTCATCAAATAACCGTTATTGAATCTAGCGAGATAGGCATAATTGGTGCCGGGGAAGCCAGTACGGGCACTTTGACGGACATCATAAAAGGCTCACGTTTTGACTACGGATGCGACGAGACAGAGTTTTTTAAAGAAACAAACGCAACTCCAAAGATGGCGATTACTCATGTCAATTGGCGAAAACTTGGTCACGAATATATTGCCCCAATAGATGGCACAAGCGAATTGGGGTACGGAACCTTCCCATCCTTCATGCATGTCATCGCAAACGACATCCCTATGCACCTGGCTAGCAAAAATGGGTATCTGACAAGCAAATCCTTGTCCCCATTTCACTTTGATGGCGAGGTTTTGATGGCAGGAAATAATTACGGCTACAACTTTGACGGTCACTCGGTAGGACAATATTTTAAGCGACGATGCCAATCAGTCAAAGTTATTGACGGCAAGATTTCAGATGCAATCATAGATGAGTCAGGGAATGTCAAGTCTGTAATACTCACATCTGGGCAACAAGTAGAGTCTGATTTCTTTATTGACGCAACAGGTTTTGGTCGAGTACTCCCCAAAAAACTAGGCGTCAAATGGGAATCTTATGCAAAACATCTGCCAGTCAATACAGCAATGCCGTTTATTCTTCAGCACAAAGAAGAATTCAGAATTGACCCAATAATTGTCGCCTACGCACAAAAATCAGGCTGGATGTGGATGACCCCAACTCAGGACAGAATGGGTTGTGGTTACGTTTTTGATTCTCACTACACAAGTAGAGAAGAAGCCCAAAAAGAAATAGAAACACTTTTAGGACACGAAATTACGCCAATAAAATTTATTGACTGTGATGCAGGCAGACTGTCCGAAGTTTGGAAAAAAAACTGTCTATTTATCGGTCTTTCGTCAGCATTCCTAGAACCACTAGAAGCAACAAGTATTCATGGGACAATAATACAACTTCATTATTTTATTTTTAATTACCTTAAAACAGACATTGAATCAACCTGTAATTGGGCTTCGGTTGCCTCATACAATAAAATGATAGGTGAACTCTATGAGGGGTTCAAAGATTTCATCAGTATCCACTATGCCAGCGAAAGAACCGATACAGAGTTTTGGCGCGACATATCCAAGCCTGAAAGGCGCACCGAAAGAGCATTGTTAGTTCTTGAATCATCAAAACACAAGACCGTTCTTGATGATGAGTTGAATGTGATGATGGGTTTTGCCGGTAATGGAATCTACAACTGGGTTCTTGCAGGTCTTGGCTACATTTCTAAAGAAATGGCATCAAAAGAATTAAAGCAATACAACCAAGAAGAACAAGGCAAAAAAGATTATGAATACCATATAGAGCATATGGATTTGATTTCAAAAGATTTTATGGACAATACAGAATTTATTGAACTTTTAAGAGCAAGCAGGTTTTAATTTACGCCCAACTTATATTCCCACTACCTGCAGTAATTCTCTTGATTGAATACGAGCCGCTTGTCGTGGTCGCATCTGCGGTCAAGCCTGCCCCAACAGTAATTGTTCCTGCCGATGTCAGCCAACGGAGGATAACTACACCGCTTCCGCCGTTTTTACCATTTTTGGGTGAAGAGTTATTCCACCCTCCGCCACCGCCACCGCCAGTGTTTGCGCTTCCAGCAGTTTCGTTATTGCTATTCAAACCATATTCGCCGTTCCCGCCGCCATATGAAGTATTCCCTTGAGCACCACCAGGATTCCCTCCACCAGCATAACCAACCGATGAACCTGTAATTAAAACATTGACACCAAGACCAGCAGAATTTGTGCCATTAAAAGCAGTGACTCTAGAACCAGAACCACCAGCACCACCACCACCCGATGCGCCAGTATTGGTTGACCCATAGCCCTGATACGCAGTTGCGCTACCAGCAGTCCCTGCGTGTGAGTCCATTCCTACTCCGCCACCACTTCCACCACTTCCACCATTTCTGTTTGCAGCACCATAACTGCTACCACCTTGCCCCCCGTAGCCTCCACCTATTGATGTGATAGATGCAAATGAACTATTTGTGCCATTTGTCGCCACCGTATCTGAAGCATGGATTCCTCCGTTCCCACCACTACCGATGGTGATTGCATAGTTGATTCCTTTGGCGATATTTAAAGGTTGTTCAACTCGCCCGATATAAGTTCTTTCGTTTGCCAATACGCCTCCCGTCGCAGTAACCGAACTGCGCAAACCTCCTGCACCACCACCCGAAGAAGCATTACTGTTAACTGCCCCACTACCACCGCCACCAGCAACAACAAGATAATCCATTGCTATCAAATCATTTGATACAGAACTAATTGGATAACGAATAATTACAATTCCAGAGCCACCAGAATATCCACTTGTCCCATTACCGCCCGATGCTCCACCACCAGTGTTTGCCGCGGCATTACCACCAACATAATAAGTTCCGCCGCCACCTAAACCAACTTGACCTGCGGTAAATGCACCACCAGTGCCACCTCCGCCGCCTGCCCTCCATGTATCCACTCCGTTAATGTTTGAATTTGCGCCAGTACCACCATTACCAGAATTATTAGAAGTTGCTGGTGTTTTTCCTGCAGTGGTTGCACCACCTCCGCCACCGCTTGCATTACCACTGGCATTGCTTCCTGCAAATCCTTGACCAGCAGTACCAGCACCGCCGTTAGCATTTGCACCGCCACCACCACCAGAACCGCCAGCCGAACCAGCAACTCCACTTAATCCACCTTTTCCTCCGCCTATTGCTGTTACTGAACCAAAAACTGAATTACCACCATTAGAACCAGACGCCCCTCCGTTACCAACAGTTACCGTATAAGTCGTACCTGCAATTAAATTCATTCTTCCGAATAAATAACCACCAGCACCACCGCCACCACCATACGCAGTACCACCAGAACCACCACCGCCTGCGACAACAACATATTCAACTGCATCAATGTTTATGTTTGGGGTTATTGTGACAGTACCAACCGTCGTGAAAGTGTGGACTTTATACAAAGCCCTAGTAACTGAATCTTCTATAAGAGATTCACTACCACCAGATAATGCATTTTGTTTACGAGACAGCCCAGACAAGCCTGCTGTGGCAATGTATTGACTTACACGAGAACGGTCACGCATTATTTA
>Ga0222714_10001488_pt1 | contig 26353 bp, 13 predicted proteins | sample C33_3DmetaG_FD_165048 | JGI IMG/M metagenome (GOLD analysis project Ga0222714, IMG submission 165048) | Estuarine water microbial communities from San Francisco Bay, California, United States - C33_3D | ecosystem: Environmental > Aquatic > Marine > Unclassified | place: USA: California...
TTTGGTCGTATTCTGCGAGATATAAAGCATTAAAGAGTGCTTGTCCTCTTAATCCCTGAACAAGTTGTGCAATATTTCCTGCAAGAGTTCCAGTGTTTAAAGTTACCGCAGTGAATGCAGTTCCATTTACAGTCACAGTTACATTACCGTCAGCAAGAGCAGTAAATGTAAACTGGTGAATGTGTGCCTTACCACCAGTCGCACGAAGGATACCAAACTGTCCATTTGTATGAGCATACCCAATTTGGAGGGCATTTTCTTGATTGAAGAATCCTGCTCTCTGAGTAAAACCTACTGGGTTATTTGAGAATGATGCAGTAAATCTACCAACAACACCTTGTCCTGGGCGATATCTAAGGAAGTTATTACTTCTTATAACACCATAAGAGTTTGCATCTGTTCCACAACCAACCTTGAAAGTATTATTTTCGTGTGTTGCAATTCCACTATTAGAATACTTATAAGTCTCAAAATTTCTTGGGTCTAATCCATAAACTGCATCACCTGAAATTTTTGGTGTGAGTGGAATTGCTAAATTCTCTCCAAATGCAGATTTAGAACAAGCACTCTCATTTAGAATATTTCCATACTCATCAGCACGAAGATAAACCTCATGAAGGGTTCTTTCTTGATTTAGATAATCCTGTACTGACTTGTTCCAAATAGCCATAAATTAAATCCATTCTAGTTTTGATGGGTGATATCTATTTACCTTTGTGATGTTGGTGTTTTTTGGTGATGCTGGATAGATGTTGTGAACAACTGCTCCAGGATATTCTTTTTGAAGTTGCTCTGCTAAATCTTGCTTAGAAGGAATGCCACTCTCAGACACCATATCAATTCTATAAATGCTTCCTTGCCAAACAAAGTCAGCAGAAAATTCTTCCCCAACTTGCTGTTGCTGTTGTGATGCTCCAATGTTCAAGGTTCCATTAAAGTCTCCCTGAATAGTAATGCTCTCTGAAATAAACTCTTTGTAACTTTTCATATCAGCAATTCCAAGCTCTAAGGGACTTATTGATTCTTGAATCTGGATCACTAGCAGTTTTCTTACTAGTAAGTTTTGCCTTCATTCCTTGCATTCTTGCACAGAAAGATGCTCTTCTGGGATTTCCAACTTTCTTAGAAGGTGCTTTAAGGTCAGATCCAGGATTCTCCCTTTCATAAGACTTTCTTCCCTTTTCATTCAGACCACCCTCTTTATTCTTTCCTTCCTTTCTTTGCCATGCAGCAACTTCAGTCATGAACTGATTATAGGACTTGACTCCTTCAACATTTAAAGTCTTGGGGTATCCCTTCTCTCCTGGTTTCTTGGGAGGAAGACCTTTCTCTCTGCGTGCATGAATATTATCCCAGAGACCTTTCTTCTTTTCTAATACAAATTCTTCCTTATTTGTATATCCTGCAGCAGCATCCATGTTATGCTCAGTATCAGTAATTTTTGCTTGCATCCATGCTGGAATATTCTTTTCTTTTTTACCAAGTCTCTTTTGTAAAGTCTTGATATCTTTTGCAGCACTGCTCAACTGAGACTGTGCCATGGCAACTTCATGATCTTTTTCTTCACCAAGTTCTCCAAGTGCTTTTGCCTTACGAACTTTATTAGGTCTTAATCGACCACCATATCCAGTTTCTCCATCAGCAGCATTACGTCTTGCTTCTCTTTCTGGTGCTTTCTCTGGATTATGGATACCTGCTCTGCGAGTGGGAGAAGTCTTTTCTGCCTCTCTCTTTGCTTTTTGTTTTTGGCGACTTCTTTGTTGTTTGAAGACCTTCATTGTCATCCCTTCACCAATATCTAACTTACTGGTGGTATACTTGTCCCACATTTCAGGACCCCAAGCACATTCTTCTCTGGTCTCATTTTTCTTGCAGAGAAGACAATACTTGGTATCTATATCATATTGTTTTTTTACTGCAGGATCCATTGCACAAATACTACTCTTCTGTATTATTTAGAAGACCTTGTTTTATAAGTTTGGATAGTTCTGCTGTGGATCCAACAAAAAGTGAGTTGTTGACTGTTGTTGGTCCCTTCTTAGATGGTGCATCAAGATCCTTCATTTTCTTTTGAAGATCTAGTAGTTTATCACTGACATCACCAACTGATTTGATAAGTTGCCCAGCAACCTCAAATGCTCTTGGATGACCAGATTCTTGAGCAATTTCTAATATACCATCAATTGCTTCTTGACCTTTACTAATTAGATTATAAAGATTTGCTCTTGTATAATCATAATCTTTTTGTGGATCTTCTGGAACTTCAGGTTTTTTTGATGGAACAGACTCCACCTCCACCAGACTTGTTTCAATGTCTAGTGCTTGTTCAATAGGTTCGTATTTTTCTTCCATATCAAATGTCAACATCAGTTCCTTGTGAATCACTATAAGTCTTAAAGTCTACAAATTCTTCTATCATATCATTAAATCCAAAGTCATCTCCAAACTCAATTAGTTGATCGTCAGTGGAATCAATGATACCATCATTATTATAATCTTCCAATGCTTTAGGTGTAACTGTATATCTAATTTCCCTCTTAGCAGTTCTAAGAGCATCAGTTGCATAGTCAACCTGAACTTTCTTAATGAGTCCTTGATCATCCTGAGGAATCTCATTGAAGAGATAAGTTTTTGCAGTAAAATTCAGTGTATATGTAATCAATCTTCTAGTTGTATAATCTCCCTCATAATCATCTCTGAACCCAACTCTATTGAGAATAACTGGAATATCTCTCTTCTCCCCAATAGATGGAATCATGTTCACGGTTACATTGAATGATGGTTGGAAGTATGGTAAAATCTGTTCAACTATTTGCAGAACATCATCCTGAACTTTTGCCAGAATATTTAATTCAAATCCTATATTATAAGGAACTGGCATGTATACTCTTTTATATGAGGATCCATCTGATGCTTCTGCAGTTTTAAATGTTTGGATTGCAGATGCTTTTCTAGTTGGATCATAATCAATGGATACCATTTCAAATGACATTCTAGGCAAAGTTATAGCAACCTTTCTATCTCCAGATTGATTCTGTTCTAGTCTTGCTAAGAATTTTTGAACAGGACCATATGCCAAAGGAACTTTGAGTACAGACAATGGATTATCACTTTCATCAAAATGCCTAATCTGAATATTGTTGAATAATGTACCAAAAGCAATTACAGTCTTGCTTATGGATTTATGATAAAAATAATTGCCAAGCATTTTAAAAGATCCTTAATATACTATTTAATAAATTAAACTGCCACAGTGGATAGATTTCCAGAATCATCAACTATTAATCTATACTGTGTTCCATTTGGAGAAGTTAATACTACACCAGTGGATGTATCAGTACCAACATTTACATCTCCACTTGAAGTCAATCCCCCCCCCTTTATATTAGATATGATTCTTGATCTGAACAGCAAGTGATCCAGTATCAACAGCAGCATCGTTACTCTGTCTGTTTATTGCCAGATCAACGTGAGTAGTGGATCTGGCAATACCAACATAAGAAGCAAATCCTTGATCCATACCTTGAGATAAGACATAATAATCATTTGCATTTGTGTATGAACTTGCGAAACTTACACGATAATTACCACTAGACTGTTGAGATACAGTCACACCAGAGGTTCCTCTCCAGGTTGGGGATTCACCTAAGGCAATTTCACCATACTTATCGCCAGGTGGATTTACAACAGATGAAAGTGTTCCAGTAATTGGAAGTTGAGTTGTTGGTGGAGTGAAGGTTGCGTAAGTATTAATTCCAATAGAGTTATATCTTTGTCCAGCAGTTCCAACACCACAAGAAATTCTTACATCATCAAAGATAGCATCAAGAGAAACCTGATTCCAAGTGCTGCTGTTGATAACAGGAGTATTTGCTCCAAATGCCGCACCAAATCCCAATCCAGCACCATTTACATGAAGAATATCATTATCAATGAGTGCGTCGTTAATGGTATTTGCAACTTCAGTGCCATTAATATATAAGTGTATAGATCCATTATCTCCTTCTCTTACTAGTGCATAATGTGCCCATTTATCAACATAATTGTTATTAAAAGTGGTAACACTTAGTTGATGTAGTATTGTACTAGTACCATTTTCATTAGACCAAATAAATGATACAACTGAACCATTATTAGCATAACCGAAAGTCCAGTTTCCACTAGTATTGGTAGTTGAAACTTGAGAGATTATACTAGTGTAGTTACCAGTTGGAGGAGCAGAATCGTGATTTATCCAAAACTCAATTGTCCAAGAACCAGTAAAATCATACTCACTTCTGTAAGCATAAGAAACACCTATGCCTGAAACAGATCCTCCGCTACTATCATTTCTATAAGCACCAGTTCCAATAGTAGCTGCAGCCCCTACAATAGTTGAACCAGCACTTACATAAACAGGAGTTGCTCCAAACTTTGCATCAGTGAAATCATCATCAAAAGTTGCTCTGAAGACAACATTATCCCATTCCGTATCTGCTGGAACAGTAACTGGTGTTCCACTGGAAAGAACAAACTCCCTCCAAGCACTTCCATCATAGTAGAATGGAGCACCACCGATTTGTTTGATTTCTCCAGCAACTCCTGAGGTTCCTACGATTGTTGCATTATTTGTCGCTAAGGTTACTCCACCATCAATGGAGATAGTTCCACCTACTGATACATTTGATGATAAGGTAGAAACACCAGAAACACTCAACTCATTTGTAAATGTAGTTCCACTAACCGTTACACCAGCACCAATAGTTTCAAACTTTTTAGAACCACTGTAATAGATATTTACTGCACCACCAGAAGTGGCATCTAGCATGTTTACACCACCAACTGCATCAACAACAAAGTTGTTGCTTTGAATGGTTAAACTATTACCAGTATGAGTTATCTCAGCATAATTGAATGATCCAAATGTTCTATTCCTTATATAAAGATCATTATCATTACCAAGTCTTATTTCATCATCATCACCAAGGTTTAAATGAGTTTGAAGATTAACTTGTCCTTGGAATGTAGAAACACCAGATACATATAAGTTTGTTGATGAAGTGATTCCAGTAACCTTAACTCCAGTATTAGTTGTCTCAAATTTCTTAGAATTGTCATAATAAAGATCATTGGAAGAATTTCTGGCAAATTGTGCTAATACTTCAGATCCTGAAGACCCTCTTAAAGTTATTATTTCATTTTGAATGTTTAATATTCCAGTTCCTATCCCATTAATGATATTATTCCCACTTCCAGAATCATGATAAATTTCTAAGTCATTTCCATTACCAAAACGAACTTTTATATCATCAGCAAAATCTATTCCAGAGGACACATTAAATGCACCTTGAGGACCAATAACTCCTTGGAATCCTTGAGCACCTTGTGGTCCTATAACACCTTGAGGTCCTTGTGGTCCAATTCCTTGAGGACCTTGAGGACCTATAACACCCTGAGGTCCTTGAATACCTTGAGGACCTCCTGGCAAACCATCATTGCCCTGTGGACCTATTACACCAGGGGATCCTTGAACTCCTTGTGCTCCTTGGTCACCTTGAGCACCTACAACTCCAGGGGCACCCTGAATTCCCTGGGATCCTGTAGGTCCCTGTGGACCTCTCAATCCTTGAGGACCTGTTCCTTGTGGTCCCTGATAACCTTGTGCTCCTTGAGATCCTTGAGGTCCCTGGAATCCTTGGAATCCTTGAACACCTTGAGGTCCTCTAAATCCTTGTGCACCTTGAACACCTTGTGCTCCTTGGAATCCAGCATTTCCTTGAGGTCCTCTAATTCCTTGAACTCCTTGTGCTCCTTGGGGTCCAATTCCCCCCTGAGGACCAAGTGCACCCTGTTCTCCACCCGATCCTGTATTTCCCTGAAATCCCTGAGATCCTTGAGGTCCTATAGAACCTTGAGGTCCAAAAAATCCAACTTCAACTATATTAATTGTCCCCTGCATAGCAGAGTGATTTTCACAAATATAATATAAAGTAGATGGAGCATCATTGGGAACAGTGAATGTTAAAGTTCCATCTTGAACACCATTATTTTCTGTCCCTATATCATAAGAACTAGAAATTCCAGTAACTGGATCAGTTTTAATCCAGAAAGGATGTCCAATTGCATTTACCCTAAAAGAATATGTAAATCCTCTTATTAATTTTAAATCTGGATTTGTTGAAATTCCAAGAACTGAAGGATCAAATAAAAATGCACTAGATCCATCATTAGTTACATCAAAAGATATACCACCAATACTTCCTTGGGGTCCAATAAGACCCAAATCTCCCTGAACACCTTGAGGTCCAACTGAACCTTGTGGACCTAAAATTCCCTGTGCACCTTGAACACCTTGAGGTCCTATAACACCTTGTGCTCCAGTAGCTCCTTGAAATCCTGTGAGATTTACACCATCACCAAAGGTGGTGTAAATCTCAGTAAAATTTGCATTTATTTTAGAGGCACCTGCAGAAAGACTATCACCATTGCCATCATTTGGTGTAACTCCTGTAGATATTATTTGCTTTGCCATTATAAGCGCACAGTTTATTTTATTTAGTTAAACTTCCCCAAAGGGATTTATTTCAGTAAAATCTATAATTTCATCAGCCTCTTGCTCAATAATTTCATTATCATCATAAGGTTGCTGCAATTCATAATTTCTAGCAATTCTTAATGTATAAATTGCACTAGATGCTGCTCCCACTATTATATCACCATTGACAAAATCTGTACCAAGACCAGAAACTTTTAATTCTTTTGTTAATTGATCCCAATTTTTAACAATTCCATATGCACCAGATATAGATCCAAAAACTCTTTCTCCAATTATATAGTTTCCAGACTCTACTGTAGATCCTGCAGAAATACTAATAGTGGGAGCAGATAAATATCCTGATCCACCATTTATAATCCTAATTGTAGATATTCCTCCACTAGGATCCAAGAATGCTCTTGCTGTTGCAGTTGTTCCTGCAGCAACATCTGGTGCAGAGAAAGTTACAGTTGGTTCTGAGGAATATCCAGTTCCAGCATAAGTTAAAGTAACAATACCAATAGTGCCAGATGTAGATATTGCAACCTTAACTGAAGATCCATATCCATTCCCCCCATAAAAACTTACACTTGGAGATGTAGTATATCCATATCCTGCATTTTCTATATAAACTCTATCCAAACTTTTAGCTGCTGTTAATCCCTGAGATTGAGTCATCAATCCAACAAGAATTCCTCTAGATCCAGTTTCAGGAGAATCTACTACTAAATTTGGTGTTGATGAATATCTATATCCACCACTTATAATATCTACATATTGGATTGCCCCAGTAGTTATATCAGTTTCTGCAGTTGCTGTTATTCCTAATCCAGAAAGTGTCAGTATAGCACCATATCCTATATCTCTTAATTCATAATCAATTTCAGGAATTCCAGTAGTAATTTCTTCATCTTCAAACTCAAATAGTTCACATCTTAAATCATAAACATAATTTTTTTGAAGTTGAAAAAATGGTTTTCTATTTTCAACATACTTTATTTCCATCAAACTATCAGAAAGAGGAATATAAATTAAGTCCCCTTCCATTGGTCTATTGTAATTGGCAAATCCATCCACAGTATGCATCAGTGCAGCAATATAATCATCAAATCTTTCTTTTGAAACTATCAAATTCATTTCATCTTGAATTCTGACGCCAAATTTTGACATCATAAGAGAATTATTATCAAATCCCTCATAATTTACTAGATAAGCTTCAATTGGAAATGCATTATTGAATTTGGAATAAATTGCATCTTTTATTACAGTTCCTTTATTGATAATCTTTCGGGGGAGGTAATATACTTCTATCCCATACATTTTCAATTGCTCATTTATAAGGTCTTGAATAAGACCCTGCTCCCCAGAAGTTCCTTGGATGAAAAATGGATTTAACATATTAACCTATAAGATCCAATGGTGGAAGTTCATAAGTAATCATCATCTTATCTTCAATTGATTGAAGTTCTTTCATAGCATCATCATATATCTGTCTTCCATTGAGTTCAACTCCACCAGGAAGTTTGACTCCTTGGAATTTAATTAAATTTTGTCCCCACTGTTTTTTAATTAATGAGGTCAAATACATCTTTAAAAAGGAATCATTATAAACTTTTGAAAAATCATTAGGATTTAGAATTCTATAGCATTCAATAAGCAAATAATCATCAACATTAAGAGTGTCCCAACTTGTGTCAATATATAATCTGTTTTGTCTTTTATTAAATCTTATTTGTTTTTCTGGATTGACTATCCAATCAATGTCTTCCAGATATCTTTTTGTTACATAATAATTCAACATTTCAGTTGAACTAAACCAATAAACATCATTCAAAAATAATTGATAATTTACATTGAACATGTTAGATGCAATAGTTCTATTGTCCAACTTAAATACTCTTTCAATTCCAATAACAGCATCTGGAACTTGAATATAATTACTATTTTCTTCCCACTCAAAAGTTGCAATATCTGAAGTTACTGATGTGATTACTACATCTAAATCATTATTTCCTCCCTTTGACCTTCCCCTCTCAATATCATCAGCAGTAATTTTATATTTGAGAAACATTTTTTCTACACCATCAAAATGCCTCTCATTAAAAAACTGAAGAGCATCATCTACTAGATCATCTAGTTGCTCTTCAGCGACATTAATTTCTAGTACTGGTGCACCAAGTTTCCTTAAACAATAATCAATTAATTCTTGTCTTGATGCTGGTTTTGCCATTATTCTAGTTTTTTAATTATTTAGAACCAAAACTTTTGTCCATTACAATTAAAGTTTCCTGTTGTTTCATATAAAGTTTTACATAACACTTACAAAGATTTCTGAGCATGTCAAGATTTGTGCAAGTATCTAATTCTCTAGATATTTTTTCATACTCAAACATTTTCCCTATAGTTTCAAGTTTAAGATCCTCATGATTCATACAATTTCCTCAACAGGTGTTTGATTTCATTAATAGAAGATTTTATATCCTCTATTTCAGATTCCATACTAGAGATTTTTTCTTGATCTTGAAACTTTCTTTTTCTTGTTTTAAGATACTGCTCAGATGCAATACTGTCTGTATTAATTATTGCATTAGTGGAAAGATCTCTAAGTAAATTAGGATGTCCTTCCACTTTTGCATATTTTCTATTATTCATCATGCCAATGCTATTGCTCTAAGTTGAGTTAAGACTGGTGGTTTTGCTTGATTTGTTGAAGAGACCACTATCTTAATTGCAAATCCAGTAAACACTGGAAGGTTGTCAACTGTAAATGAATATTCTCTAGATCTTCCTTCAATGCTTGGGGGTACATCTAAATCAGATCTTCCATTATTATTGTCAGAATTAATAACTTCACCATTTACATCTAAATTATCATATCCCGGGAACAGTTCCCAAGTTTGATCTTCATCAGGAACATCAGGTCTATAGATTTTATAAAGCATTCTAACATCAGAAGAAATATCTCTAACACAAGAAATAAATGCTTTAATAGATGTTGCACTCTGTTCCAGATTAATCTTTTTACTTACATAAACAAAGGCATGTGGTTCTGTTGAATCTAAATTGACTCTTGAATCTGATGCATAAGAACTTAATCCAACTGGTTGATTAATTCTGGTTGATTGTAAATCAACATAAATCTGATTTATATCAATTATGGGAGAGACTTTGGAATCAGAAGTTTCTAAAATTAATTCCATTCCTAATGATTTTTGACCTTCAAATAAAGTTGAGTTTAAAAATTCAACTTCATTAACTTTAGATGCAACAGTTCTCAAACTCCCTAAAGTAGTTGTTCCAAATGGATCTATTTCTTCATATCCTTGATCAACATATCCAGTTTCAGATCCATCAATACTTCTTTGAGATACTGATCTAATTTTTGCTGTTACTTTAGTTTTTGGTGGTGAAATTATAAAATCTTCATTAAGACTAATTACATTGTAATTAGCATTTTTTCCAGCAAAAACTTCAGATCCACCACCAAATTTTTCAGTTGAGAATGTGCTTCCTGCACCAACTTGAATATAATAAGAATCTAATGTTGGTTTTGGTGAAGATAAAATTGTATGTGTTGTATTAATTTTTTGTAGAGGAACATTATTGAATTCATATTTGTAAACTTCCTCTCCCACTCCATAAGGAAGTGATACTGTTCCAAATTGAGCTCTTGAAATATTTCCAAGTTCATTAGGTAGAACTGCATTATAGCTCATTACTTCATTTCCAATAATCAGATATCCAAGATTTCCTGGACCAACTGGAGATCCATCATAAGTATCAAATCCTAATGTGCTTGCAACACTAACTGACCCAGTTTCAGTAGCTCCATATCCAACTAATAAAGTTGTTGGTATAGAATCTGGAGATGCTCCAGAAATAGAAACTTTTTCACCAGGACTGTGCATTCCATGATCTTTATGATTTACTAAAATGTGTCTTCCACTATTAAGTGGAGAATCTGCACTTGTTGAGTATGAATATAATGGGTTTTCATCTAAAATATTATCTGGAACTTGACTAAACTGAGGAGCATTAAAGAGTCTTACTGTCCCCCCATTTGTACTGAAGTCTGCTCTTCTTAATGTAAATTTAATATCATCTTCTTGGCTTGCTGTCCAAGTGCTGCCATTTTGTGCCTTAAACATCACACCTAGAGATGGTTGCTTACTAATTACAACCTTTCCAATTTCAGGATTATTTGCAGATCCAACATCAGAATCTCCCATTCTGGAATGCCAGACCATATACTCTGGGGAATCTGAGACAATGACAATTGCATATTCTTTTCCTCCTTCAAGTCTGACCATATTATCAAACCTAAATGTTGTTGGAACAGTTGCATCGTCACTAATGTTGACCTCATCAGCATTTAAAACTGCTTTCAGACCAGGAACAACTAAATCTGGAGTTCCTGGATATCCATTTACGGTTTCTCTAATTTGAACTTCTACTGGGATTGAACTATCTTTATTTTGGAAATAAAGATCTATAGAAGTTGGAACAATTCCAGACTCTTCATCAACAATAAAAGTCTGTGCAAGTGGATCATAGTAAACTATGTATCTACTTTGAATTATTTTTCCTTCAGAAGTAAAAACTGCTTGTGATGAACTTGTATTATCTTCTGGAGTTCCAACTGAAGGATTGCCAGTTGTTAATTCTACTGTAGTTGATCCAGTCTTGAATGTATCTTTTGGTATCCAAACTGATCCAGAAACATGCCCAATTTCATCAGAAATTAATCTATTAGCAGAAACTTTTGCTGTAGCTTTACTAGTTTTTCCATATAATTTATACCCAGTTCTCAAGAATCCATAATAATTCTTTTTACTTGGAGTTGATAAAGTTTCTGTATCTAAATTTAAAATAGTAGATTCTGGACCATATAGTGAAGAAATGCCAACTGTTGGATTATATGGATTTAAATTATATACTTTTGTTGGATTATTATGTGGACCAGATTTATGATTTGGAGTGCAAATTCTAAACTGTCCTTTTATCCCATTATAGTAAGCATTTACAGTTTCTCCAACAATAAAACTACCTTTAACATCAGAAATTTCAACTAATTTGGGGAAAGCCCATTGAGATTTTGTTGGAACGTTATCTCCATGTACCAACTTAGATCCAAAAAGAACATTGAATCTGGATCTTGGTTTCAATCTATTTGCTGTAAATGCAATATTTCTACTTCTAATGTATACAGCATTAATTGTTTTGGTTCCTACAAATTGTGTTCTATTGCCACCACCCTGTATTGTGGCAATAACAACACTAGTTTTACTTGTCCACTTGTCAATACTTGGAGTTAATTTTAAATTTCCAACCCAAGTAATAATATCAAATGGGTTTACACTTACTATTCTGCTTGCAAATGGTTGTTTAGTGTACTCAACCTCAGTGTAATCTAAGGTTAAACTTTCTCCAGTTCTAGCTATATTAGTTGATGTTGTAGTGTCCATATCAATTTCTGATGGAGCAATCTCAACATCTGTGCTATAAAGATCTAAATCAATTCTAGTATTTGTAACAACTGGTGAAATAGATTCAGTTGATGCATTAAGAGATACATTTACAGATGGATTTTCAAAATCTATAGAACTATCATCTGAAAAATTATCTACAAAAAATCCTGATTTAAATCTATTTAAACCATTAGCATCTTCAATATAAAGACTTTCAGTTGACATTTCTAAGAAATTCAATGATGTTACATATTCTAGATTTTCAACCCTGTCTTCAATGACCCTGAGGTCTGACATAGTATATCTTTTATTGTCAGTAACAATAATTGATATATCCTTCTCTACATCATAAACATATGGTTTAGTGAATATTGTAGCAACATCTAAAACCTCTGTAGAAATTGTTGGTAATATTGGAGTTTCACTAGGTTCACCAAAAATAATTTCAAAATTTCCTTCTTTATCTAAGGTTAATTTATCATTTCTTCCTAGATAAAAATTATAATCAAAAGTTATACTTTCATTAGATGCTAAAATTTGAGATGCATTTGATCCACTTCCAGCAAAGGATCTTGAATTAAATTCAAAGGGACTTGTTCCACTAAAAACATTATAATTTTCTACTCTAGGTCTTATATCAATAATATCTGTATTTCTAATTTCAGAATAAGATGGAATTTTGTTTCCATAAAGAGTTGGAAGGTAACTATTTACTGTTATGATATCACCAACATCTGAACTATCAAATGAGAATCTATCAAAGTAAATCTTTAATCTACCTACTGGTTCTTGTGCTGTTGGTTTTCTGATGAGTCTTCCAAAATCATAATAATTTTTTCTTTGTCCATTATCTAAAACATAATTATTGATGATGTTTTTATCTCCAGCATTAACTGTTGCTATAGTTGCTGTATAACCAGTTTCTACAAATTCTACAACTTCATCTGCAATAAAATTCTCTTCAGTTGTATATGCAAAATAGATTTGAGTTGAATTTTTTTGTTCAATATAAACTGCAACTGCTCCACTTGTTTTTCCTACAACATATTCTCCTAGAATTAATTCTGAAGTATTTGATGTTGGACTATTGAGATTACTTAATCCTAACCAAGGGATAACTGGATCTGCTGTTCCAGAAGCTTCATATACAGCATGTACCTGGACAATATCTGGATAGTTTAATGAAATTTTATCATCATCTACTCTAACTCCATAAACTCCTAAAGAAGTATCATAATTTAGTCCTGCATTTTTTGGAGTTGAATATTTTGTTTTTGATACTATCAATGAGTTACATCTAACATAAGATTTTTTCTTAGCACTTACATTAGATTTTATTTGACTGGTAATTACAACGCAAGGACCAGCAGTAGAACTTAAACTTGTAAACTCAGCATTTTTTCCTCCAGATGTAAGAGTTAAGGTTGCATTTGTTAGGTTTTCAATACTGCCATCAGCATTAATAACTAAATATCTTTCTTCATCAAATGCTGCATAAGTATAATCTGTTCCAGAAAGGCTTGGTAGTGTTAAAGTAGTTCCACTCTTCACTACTCCAGTATATTGCCTCTTAACTATTGCAGATGAATTATTTAAGTTGATATTGGAGATATTTTTATGATCTAATTCATTATACAAGAATGAATTTTGTGGATCTGAAATTTTTGGTCTAATGACATCAAAAGATTCTAAAGAGTAAGTTCCAACACCAATATTTCCTGTACATAAATTGGTGATAGTTGTTACTCCAGCAATAGTGAATTCAGATCTAGTTGTGTTGAAGGAAATGATCCTAGCATAAACAGCAGAATTAAATCCTACAGGTTGATATGAAACTATATCATCAATTTTTAGTCCAGAACTAATTGAAGATCCATTTACTCTAGATACAGTTGCAATTCCTCCAACTGCTGGATCATCATGATAGGTAACAAAATTGAAGGGACCTACAATGTTCTTTTTATCACTTAAAAGAGTATCTGCAGTAAATCCAAGACCATCTGATAATGCTTTTACATCATTAATTGTATAATCAGTTACAGTTCCAATTACAGAACTTGTGCTAGATATTCCATTAATGACTAAAGATTCATTTGCAACAAATTTTCCAGTAACTTGATATAAACTAAACTTAGTATCCCCATCATAGACTGACTTAGCATATCCAGCAGCACCACTACTTGCTCCTTGGATATATGCACCAGCACCAATTCCAGTTGATGGAGTATCTAGGTATAAATTGGTAAAAGTTTGTATATCAAATAATTTTAAATTAAATTGACTTGTTGGATTTTCATAAGATGTATTATGATGCTCAAAATCATAAATTCTAGCATATCCAATTGTAGCTCCAGATGCTACATTATTTTCTAGTCTTCTAGCATAAAGAGTGACTGAAGCATTAGTTGTAAGACCAATTTTTGGAGCAGAAGTTACATTATTGACTCTTAATAAATCTCCTCCATTGAATACTATTGATGAAGACTCTACTAATTGAGTTGTTCTTGGCTTTGGATAGTCTACTAAAGTATCATATGTTGGAACCTCATATCCTTTAATATAAGACTTTCCTGGAGTAACTTGAATTAATGCCAAATCATCAGATGGTATAGACCCATCTGATGTTTTCTCTGATGCCAAATATATTCCATCTTTATCTACTTGATTGTCAAGTGATTCTACTGGTCTTACTTTATATGGAAGAACAGTGTAATTTCCAGATTCATCAAATGTTCTTCTTGCAAGAACATCTGTTATGAAAGAACCTGTTGTATCTTGTTTAATTTTTTTAACAATACCATTTTCAACTTTAAACAACTCAATGAAATTATCATCATTAAAATCATCTAAAGTTTTTTTAGAAAGAGTTAAAATAATTGTAAATCTATCAGCACCTGGGGCAGCATAATTTGAAAATCCTTGCGCATTATCATTTAGTGATGAATCATCATTAGATCCTACAATTTTTTCAGAAATAGAAAGTCCAACTCTATAAGATGGGGTATTACTATATTGCTCTAATATTAATTCTTGAGATTCTACATCAACAAAATATCCTCTAACAAAATAAACACCCTCCTCAATTTGAGCAGCAGACCCAATAGAAAATGGAGAACTGCCCACAGGATTCTGAATCTGTAAGATTGGTTCTCCAGCAATAATAAATCCAGCCCCCAAAGCAATATCAAAATCTGCTAATAACTCTTCTCCAGCAATAAATGTTTCTGCTTCAAAATCATCAGCAGTAGACAGATATTTTACATAAATTGTTGTACTTGATTTTTCAGAATCAGAAACTCCTAGAGTTTTTACAATTTTTGCCTTTACTCCACTCTGAGAACCAGTTACAACTTTCCCTAAAATTTGATTAAAATAAGTCTCTACATTAATGCCCTTGTATACAGTCTCAATCTCAACAGCATTATAAACTGGAATATATGCAGTGTTACCTGGGATTACAACTCCACCAGAATTAAAAAATTTACTACCAAATTTTTCAATTTGATTTTGTAAAATAGATTGTAATGTTGTTAATTCCCTTGTTTGTACAGTTACTCCAGGTTTGAATAAAACCTTGTAAAAATTTTTTCCACGATCAAAATCATCATAATAAGGTGTTTTGTTGAGGTTCGTACTTTGGGGCATTTTTTTAGAACTCTAGAATAATTTTTATATCTTCCCTTTGTTGAGGTGCTCTAGTAACAGAAGCTCTGTTATCTACATATAAGATCTCACCACTCTTGTTATTTATATCTGGACTTGAGAGACCTGCAGAAAACTCTTGTCCCAGATAATAATCAACTGCTCCTATGGTTATTGTAGATCCAAAGAAAGATGTATCTATTGGATATGAATTAGATCCTATCTGAATATTTGTTGAATTATCAAATTCATTTTGATCATATGTTGTTGCAGTTTGAATTCCACTATAACTATCTGCATATTGATAATCAAATGTTATAACATTTCCAGTGGTATAAGTATCAACATAATTAATTCTAGGTTGCAAGTATTTCAATACTTGTGTTGTAGAATCAAAACTTATCAGATTTCCAACTCCATCTGATGAAGTTTGTGTCATTATTGAATCTAAAGATTCTGTAATTGAAACAGAATTCATTTTGAGTGCATAAACACCAGAACCACTGCTTTCAGTAAAATTGGAATTTGTTCCAAATGCTTTAATATCTTTTATAATTCCAATTCTTGAAAATTGATTCCCAACAATAAAGTCTGGATTTGTTGGATCATTTTCAATTCTACTGTATACTAATACTCTAGTTGCACCAAGTTCATTGTAAATATCTGCACCATGTCCGCCAGCAGGAGGAATTATGACATTAAAGATTGCTTTCTCCCCTCCTAATGGAGGCAGTACAGAATCTAAATCTAATGTAGCATATGTATATTCTAATCCACCAGCAGTAACTTCAACTGATACTGGTTTTGATTCTTCATCAAATACTATACTAGCTTCTCCACCAAATCCATCTCCCTTTATTGGAACTCCAGCAAGAGTTCCTACAAAGTTATATTGTGCTTGCTTTTCAATTAACACAGTTTGAATTTGTCCATTAAATGCATTATATCTTATTCTAGATATTTCAGCATTAGTGGTACTTTTCCAATTATTAGGAACTGAAATATAGTTAGTTGAATCAAATTTTAAAACATCTGATGGACTCAGTGTAAATAAGTATTTCCAAACATATCCATCAGACTCTTTTCTTGGAGAAACATCTGTATGCAATGGTTCCTGAGTTGAAATTACTCCTGCATTTTGATTTGCTGGAGTTGATCCATTATTCAAACATACATATACCCTATAATCCTGATTAATTACATAATATTGTGCATCATAAAGCCTAGTTGCAGAAGCTACTGATGATATATTATAGACACTGTAATCATGTCTATACATGTCATATTTTCTACCAGTTATCCATTGAATCTTTGGTATTACTCTAATAACATCTGCAGTGTTTATCCTCTTTACTCCCAAAATAGTATCTCTGTATGAATTTGTATACAGATCATTATCAATAGGACTTGGCTGACTGGTATCCCATTCAGTATCTATGGAAGTTGCATTTGGTAGTCCTACAAAAATATAGTAATCACCATCTGCAACTTCTTTAATGAAGTTATCACAATTTAATAATCTTAGTTTGTCAGTTACTATCGCTGGCATTTGACTTTGATTCTTTACTGCTATTTATTAGTTAATTCTATAAAAACTTATTGGAATTGTGTTTATTCCTGTTGGGGAAGTTGAATAATAACTAGTGCCAAGATAAAGGTTTTCAGATTCTGTAGATATTCCTAAAGATGGAGATCCAATATCAATATAACTTGCGCCAATAGAAACTACTTTTACTCCTCCAAGGGTATAAGAAGATTCTATGTAATCACCTACTTGAACTAAAGATCCTATTCCAGAATTAGTATTAATTCCAATTATATTTGTAGAAATTCCACTAAATGTTCCATCTGTGGTAGTTATTCCAATAGTTTGAACCCCAACAACAACCTCATAATCAAATGATAATAATGTAATGCTACTAACTCCAGCAGTAAGTTTTTCTCTATCTTTAAAAATAAGTTCACCATTAATAATAGAATCTGCTTTTTGAGGAGTCCAAGTAACTGATCTTCTTTGTGAGGATGAATCAGAAAGTCCTCTATCATTATAAACCTCAGTTCTAACAGTATCAGAACTTTCAATTCTTTGAATTGTTCTTCTCTTTTGTGCTATTGGAGGTCCTGAGAAAATATTTTTTTGTATGTCTAGTAAATCACCTTCCTCAACATCAGTTTGTGATTGGAAAAATTCAGAATCTCCATCAAACCCTTCATAGAAATATACTTTAATAGTGCTTCCTAAAGGAGGAGCTTCTGTAAATTCCAATAAGGATCCTCCCAAAAATGTATAAGAATCTCCAGGTCTTTGTAAAACATCATTTATAAACACTAGCATGTTATATGATAAATCAATTCCAGATGCAAGATCTGATTCTAAACTTGTTCTTCTAATAATTTCTCCAGATTCAGTTTGAACCTTTTCATATAAAGTAAATATAGTTCTTCTACCATTAACTTTATTTGTCAAATCTTCCAATTTTCTCAATTTCCCAACATTCCAAGCAGAGAATTCATCTTTTGCTACTTCATTAATAGTAATTTGAAGTTCTTCTGCGCTAGTTTGAGTTGAAAGACCCAATACTCCAGATGGTCTAAGAATTTCTCCAACTCTATAATTATACCCTCTATTGGTGAAAATTAAATCACTAATTTCTCCAAACTCATCTACCTTTAGTGTTACTGAAGCACCAATGCCAGCAGCAGATCCAGTTAATGGGATATTATCATAAGGAGAAGGGTCGTCAAATTTTAAGATATAATTGTACTCATATTTTGTTACAGTATCTCCAGTTGTATGAGCAGAACCAGTAGTTCCCAATAGTCCCCTTACAGATCCAGTTAAAGAACCAGTTCCAACATCAATTCCAGTATATTTAATAATTTCACTATTAATCAAAACATATCCTGGATGGTTTGCTTCTACTAATTGTCCTCTAAAATATTCAAATTCAGATGTTGATGCTACTGACACTAGAGTTCCATCTGGATCAAGTTCAGCAATATCTGAAGTTAAAGTTGAAGAAGTTCCATTATATACATATCCAGATCCACTGGTAACTATTCCAACTCCTGTTATTATTCCAGTAACTGCATCTGGATAAGCAATTCCTAAAGCACCACTGCCAGAAATTTCTGCATTATCTATGGTAATATAGTATGTTGTTATTCCAGTCCTATAACCAGATCCAGGATCACCCAATATTAAAGTTGAAATTGTACCATCTGATGCTGGAACAGCAATTCCATTAGCTGGTTTTTGTGGAATGTATAATGACCCACTTGTTACCCCATAACCAACAATAATGCCTCCCCTAGGAAGACCTCCAACATTAACATCATAATCTTTTGTGTCTAAAGATCCTTTAAATTCTATAAATGTTTGTCCAGTACTTCCAATACCAACTTCCCTATATTCAAAAGATTCTTCAGCTTCTGGGTATTGGAAAATACTATTGATAAGAACAATTCCATTGTCTGAAGATATGCCAATAGTACTAACTCCAGAAACATTTAATTCAAATGAACTGGTGATCCCTGTAAATTGCTCTGAGATGTCATCAAACACATAATTTCCATCATAATTAGATCTTAAAAATACTCTACCATCAAAAGAACTATTTTCTGTAGGTAAAACTAAAAATAATTGAAAAGATCCTACTGGAAACTCATTTCCACTATTAGTTGTAAATTGAATATAATTATCATTAAAGGAATTAAATAAAGTATCTGCAAATTGAAAAGTATTGTTAGCACTCCTTATCAAATAATAAATTGCACCATTAACTAATTCTACAGGAGGATTTTCTGAATAAAAAACACATTGAGATCCAGTAACAATGTTAGTTTGATCTGCTGCTGTAAAATAAGTAAAAGATGAGTCTGCAAAATCAACATCAGATGTTGGAATAGTTAAATTGATTTTTTTACCTTCTAGTGGAGCATCACTAAAATAGATCTTATCTTGGACAATATTATAAGAACCTGCTAAAACTTCACATGCAGTTTGAGTTATAATTCCAGAAAAAATTATTTGAGGAGTCCCCAAAACACCAATTCCCCTAGAAACTGATACCTCTTTGCTGGAATAATTTATGGCAGATACTTTAACTATTTCATTATTAGATCCAGAATAAACCTTTAATAAAGTTCCTAATCTTACGTTTTCTAAAGTGTCTAAAGTGAATGATGTATTAGTATAAGTTACTATACCCACAGTAGAAGCTACTGCAACTGGTGATTGGATTATATTATCAATTGCTATTAAACATTTAGAATTTTGCTTTTCTGTTGTTAATGTGTGGATTGTTCCAATGCCAGTAGTAGTTATTCCAACATAATCTCCAGATAAAGCTAAAGATGAAGCTAAAGCTACTCTAATAGTATCTTTATCAATTACAATTGGATAGACTTCACTGGGAAGATAACTAGAAAATCCAATATTTCCTGGACTAGTTGTTGTAATTCCTATTGAGGTTCCTGTTCCTGGATTGTATATTAATTTTTCTCCAGTTTTAAAAAAGTGCTCTCTTACAATTATTCTATCTGAAGATATCCCAACAATATCACTATTTGATCCATTAAAAGTTTTATGAAAAATTGGTTCCCCCTCATGTCTTAGAGGAAATGAGGTTCTCCCATATATGGAAGGAGTATAAATTGCACCAATATCTGAAACAGGCATTTTTGAAATATTTATTAGATATTTGAAGAAATAATTGACTTCTTAATTATTTTAAAATTATAATCTCCAGATACTTTGGGAGTAAAGGAAAGAATATATTCTGGTCCAGAAGGATTGTAGACATTTTCAATAGCAAACTCTTCAGGACTCATATTTCCAGCAAATCCATAGGATACTAAATTATTATAATCTTTGAAATGAACTGCAGAAATTTGGAATATAGATCTTTCTGTAGAAAGTCCTACTGTTTTTTCTGCCTGTACAATGTATTTTGTTGCTGCAAAAGTTTGTGGAACTGTAGTCACACCAACTTGAGATGATCCACTGTAATTATAATTTTCACTTGTAGTCACTGTAAGATCTGTTACAACATCATATGGAGAAGTTGGATTGTCATGAATTATTTGAAGATTGCTCATAACTGTTAATGCAATTCCAACAGCAGGAGTATATGTAAACTCTACAGATCCACCTGGAGTGGTTGAAATTCCAAATGTCCCTAGATTTTTAGTTTTAGATTCAGCAAAAACATTAAAATCAATCACATTATCTACATTTTTTACAAATGAAAATTCAAATGATTCTTCAACTCTTTTTGATGCAGATGAAACTCCAATAAAACCAATTCCAGATTCTAAATCTGCCAAAGGATAACTATAAACAACTTGAGATGATGGAGAACCTGAAGCAGCATATTCTTGGGTAGATTCAATGGTATCAACATATCCATATGAGGTTGATGTGATACCTGCAACTAATGATGCAGTTTCTTTTACTGCTGCTATAGAATAGCTATTAAAAATGTTTTTAGGAACAAATTCTATAGTAACTTCATCATCATTTGTTGGACTAATATTTGCTTTTATTTCACCTAAAGGTTTTTGTACTATTCCATTATTATAAAAATCATAATAGTATGCATATGAAGTTATATCAATTATTGGTCCAGTTCTATTAACAAATACATCCATTATTTGAGGTAACTCAAAATCACCAAAGAATGATATAGTTGATGAAATAAAGAAGAAATATTTTAATACAATTTCATCTGTAGTATCAACAGTATCAATTGTAACTGTTAAGAATGGTGAATTATCAGTATCAAACTGATTGGATATGTCATCTATAGACAATACTCTATTATTTCTGGATAAAATATAATCTGAAAGTTTTTTAGTTGTAAACTTCAGGTACTCTGAATATACACCATCACTTTCATCAATATCTTCTTCAATAACTAAATCAAAGTTTTGAATTGAGGTTACATCTTGTTCAGAAACAAGAGAAATGCTGATTAGGGATGATTGATCAGATCCTACTGTTAAAGTAGATCCTATAGAAACTGGTAATTGAGATTCTACTGAAAGATCTCCAAACTGTTTATATCCAGAGACATGAGATAGATCAGAAAGGATGGGCTGCCATTCAGTGTAAGATTTTCTACTCTTTAAACTATATGAGAAATTCTGATAATAGTCACTATCTTGTAGTTTTTGTAAAATACTAGACAAGTTTCCTCTAAAATCTTTCCATCCTATGGACTCTGAAACACTCGAGTCTAATTTTAAGGATGAATTGAATTTTTCAATTTTATAGATATCAGATGCTGCATTTGATGTTTTCCCAACAATCTCATCATCTATCTTTAATCCATCACTATTATGAACTTTGATAATATTAGTAATTGGTTCATTGTTTGGATTATTAATTATTTGCTTATCTAAAGGAGAAATAATTTCAGAGTTAAAATACTTAGATTTTTCTAGGGTTGTTTCAAATTTAGCAATATTATCATTTAATGAAACAGTTGCATTAAATGTTAATGCACTAAACACTCCAGGAAATTTATCTAGTTCATATCTAATTGTAGCTGCATTTGGAGATCCAGTATTTTGATTAACATAAGTAACAGTAAATGTGCTATATCCATAATCTGAACTATTATATCCAGATCCAGTGCTAGCAATTATATTTTCTACAAAAATTTCATCACCAACAGAAAATGGGATTGGATTTGATGTTGTAAATCCAGATATAGGTGTTTCTAATGTTAACTCTACTAAATATGGATCTGATCCAGAAGAAGATGCATTTAAAATTCTTACTCCATTGCTATTGTTTATTGCTAAAACCTTATCATCAGTTGATTTTAATTTAGATGATTTGTTAGTAACTACAACTCTTTCTACTGTATTTTTTGTTACAATAGCAGATGCTTGGAATTTATCATCAACTTCTCCTGTGGTTTGGTTATAGAGAATTAATGTTGGGGATGTTCTATAATTTTTTCCTGCATGAGAAACGCTCACTCCAGAAACAACATAACTATCTTTAATTTTCAATGCTGAAAATGTATTTGATACTGGAGATAGGGTTTTATCACTAGGATAAACAGTTTCTGTATTAAGAATTTTTATTGATTTTACATTTCCAATAGTTGTACTTACTGGAAATAAATCTAGACCCTTTCCAGATGTTGTTGTAATTTTTTTGATATCTGGAACTCTCTTATAATTATATCCACCATAAATCAACTTCAATGAATTTACTGGACCTTTTATTCCTGAATCTAAAACGGAATATGACAAATCAGAAAGAGAACTTGTATACTCAGACCTTTCAGGATAAACTGGAAGATTGTAATCAAATGTTGTAGAAGTTACTCCTATAATTTTTGAGGATCTATTGTAAAGACTAGATTCAATTTTTAGTTGATTATTATTAGTAACTGTAAAATCTGAATAAATTTCTTCTCCACTAGTAATATCAACTAAGTTGTAATATAAAATTTTGGGAGTATTCTCAGTTATATTGAGAGTTAGTTGAGTATTACTTTTAATGACTTCTATTCCAGATTCTTCATTTCCAAAATATGGATTTCTAAAGAATTCATCTGAATATAAATTAAAATCTTTTCCTGAAATTGTAGAATCTGTTAAATCAAAAACTACAATGTCATTGGAATAAACTTTTACTTGGGGATTTATCTGACTATCTATTAAAACTCTTTTGCTGGTATTTGCATAACCAACAGTAAAAGTTGTGGTTATTCCAGAAATAACTTTTAAATTAATATTGTTTCCAATATCTAATCCATGAGAGGATGCTAAAGAAACATTGACATTAACTTGAGAAATATCTCCAGTTACAATATTTGGTCTTTGAGTTTTAAATTTATGAAGATTTCCTGTACCAACTGCATTGTATCTCAATAGAGCATCCCAATTATTAATATCTTTGATATCTTGAACTAAACCAATAGAATATTCTGATATTTTAACAACAAATATATTAGGTAAATCTGAGAGTAATCCTGCATTTGTAGTTATGGAAGATCCATTATTAGAATAAACTATTCTATCCCCAGTTTTAAATTTGTGATTTGGCAGATATATTTGACCATGCTCAATATATTTTGTAATTGAAACACCAACTCCCAATGGATAGGATGTTAAGGTATTTCCAACTCCAGCAATTGTACTTATTCCAACTGATATTGAATTTACTGGATTAAAATAATATGAATCATCAGTTTGAGAGATAGACTTATTATAATTAAAATCAGATAAAGTAAAAGATGAAACTACATTTGATACTGTAGATCCAGTTGAATATCCAGGTGACCCAGAATATCTTAGAACATTTAATCTAGAGTTTATGTTATCTACTCCAACAATTCTTAAAACCTCACTGCCAATTTTAACTTCATCATCAATATTATATCCAATTACTGGTGCTTTTACCTTTATACTTGTTACTAATCCTGTTGTAGATGCATCTGGAAGTGCCTCAGATAGGACAGTGGATGATTCCTCAACATTAATCTTAAAGAATCCCTCTAAAGAAGAATGTTCTGTTGTGGAGATTCCACTTATATTAATATAAGTAGCATTTTTAAATCCATGAGCAGTTGTGGCTACTCCAACAACACTAGATCCAGACGAATAGAATACAACATCAGAAAAACTTGTTATTCCAGATGTTATTGTTGAAATGCTAACTCCAGAAATTGAGTTTACTACAGCAAATGCACCAACTCCACCAGAAAGTTCATCTTCAAATTCAATCTTATCTCCTATCTCATAATCAAATCCCCCATCTACAATATCTACAGATTTTATACTTCCCCCAGAAGTTGAATTTATTATTGCATCTGGATTTGGTGATTTTGTAACCAAATTAAAGTATTCGTAGTAATTTTCTTTATCTTCTACTCTATAAGGTCTAGTATATTTAATAATTCCTAAATCATTAAAATTCAAATCTTGATTCTGATTTACATTAAAATTAGATTCTTCTGGAATGTAATTAAATGTATTTCCAATTATGTAAGGGAATACAGGATTGTTGTTTTCATCAATAGTGCAATAATAAGCATATATTCCTTGTGGATATTCTGGTGTTACTGCAAATCTTCCATTATTTTCATCTAAAGTTCCTGTATTTGTGAAAGTATAATCTTCAATACAGTCTATAGATTGTGATGGACTGACTTTATTTCTTGTATATCCACTAACCATTCTAATGATAGATCCACTTCCATTGGTGAATTCATATGCATATGGTCCATATATTGGACATCCATCATATGCCCATCCAACAATTGGTGAGTGTTTTGCTGATTGTATTCCAAATGAATTTATTAAATTAGAATCTAAGAAAAATGTTCCAAAAGTGTTTCCAAATTTAGAATACTTTGCTCCAAATAAATATCCATTTCTTAAATTAGAAATTCCTAATTTTGAAACTTCATTCAAAGTCCAATTAACTAAGTTTGCAGAAACTTTTAAATTTTTTCCTTTATTCACTACCTTCACAACAGTATCTGTTGAAGCATATCCAACTCCAGGATTAATAATTTTAACATCTATTATTTGACCATAACTAACTTGTCCATTATAAATTTCCCCATTGCTGATAACTGGAGAAATTTCTGCTCCATAACCTTGCCCAGTAATAACCAATTCAAAATCATTAAAATATTTTTGTCCAGCATTTTTTACTACAACATCAATAATTTTTCCATCTTGTATTAATGGATAAAATTCACCATCATACCCTTCTAATACTTGAACTAAGGGTTTTTTGTGATAATTAATTATATTTTTTTCTCCAAGTAGTTGTTTTGCTGGTTTAGAAAGACCTCTTTGAACTTCTACTTTTTTAACATATCCCCTAACAACTGGAACTATAGTTGCACCATATCCAGTTACTGCAGAAGCAGTTTTTTTAATTTTTCCATCAATAGATACTTCAATTGGTGGATATTGTACAAAATAAGTAGTTGCAAAATCTAAGTCACTTATATTGACAATTTGAGTTCTTTTTTTATCTTCAGTTAGTCTAAATGAATTGTTATCGAGTTTATCAATGTAATAAATTTGCCCTTCAGTTATTCCACCTAAAGGTGTTCCTTCGGAGGTAACTATAACTTCTTCCCCATTATCATATTGATGATCATCAAAGTAAAAAATATTATCAAAAATATTAATATTATCTACGCCAAATGATAATTTTTTATATTTAAATCCAGATTGAATTCCAACAAAAGATACCTTATCTATAACTTGAATTTTTTCCAAAGATCTAAATTGTTGAACCCCACCTCCAGTTGTTCTCAAATTGATTAAATTAGTTCCATTTATAGCATCTTCTTTTGTATTGGCAATTCTTATTGAAGTAGCTGAACCAACAGTGGAAACATAATACACACCTTGATCTAACAATGTTCCATCATTGACCACTGTTCCAATTCCAATGGGGAAAGTACCAAAAGTTTCATAAACAACAGCTTCTCCATCAACAAATGGATGTATTGATGAAAATTGAAAATAGTCTCCTAAAGTTCTTACTACTGTATCTTTAGTAGTAGCATTAAATTTTTTGACCTTATCAATATATCTCATTTTAACTGTAGTGGGAACATCTTCCCTATTACCACCAGTTATTATTACTGATGGAACACCTTCATAATCATATCCAGGATTAGTAACTTTCAACTCAACTAGACTTCCCTCCATTTCTGGAATTAAAAAAGTCTCAGTGTCT
>Ga0222714_10001489_pt1 | contig 26352 bp, 21 predicted proteins | sample C33_3DmetaG_FD_165048 | JGI IMG/M metagenome (GOLD analysis project Ga0222714, IMG submission 165048) | Estuarine water microbial communities from San Francisco Bay, California, United States - C33_3D | ecosystem: Environmental > Aquatic > Marine > Unclassified | place: USA: California...
TGTAAAAAAATAATATATTAAACAGATACCTAAGGTATCGAATCGACTCCTGCCTCTTCCGCCACTTGTCACGCACCTGTTCAAACCGCGTTAATTCTCCGGCAAATAAAACTTCGTCACGGCATCATCATCGCCAATGAGCGTGCCCCTGCCGCCCTTCGGTTCGTGTTGGCTGAGCGCAAACAGGGCGTTCTCGATTGGCTTGTAATACGCCATCAGACCCGAAAATACACGTGCCTCGAAATACTCCAGATGGAAGGTGTGGCGACCGGCAGTCAGGAATCGCGTTGCGGTGAGTTGGTACTCGTCCATCTGTTTCAGACCGTCGTACCCCAGCAGGTATTCGCCGTCGATAAAGACGTTATAACCGTCATCCATGTAGAACGTGAACTGGTAGAGTGAGTCCTCCAGCACCTCGAACTCGGTGTCGGCGGTGACATAGAAGTTATCTTTGTAGCCGAGGTCGCCGAGCGTGCCGTGCAGGAAGCCCTCGGACTGGAAGAATTCAAGATTATTCACCGTGAGAGATTCGCTGCGTTCGATATCCTTTGGCTGCTCGAAATTGGCGATATCGACGCGACTCTGTTCGATCAAAACCCGAATCTTCTCGGGATAGACATTTCGCGCAACCACCTTGTAGCCCTGCACCAGTACCGTGGCAGCTATCACGCAGCCGACATAGGTCAGGATCAAGCGTCGGTATTTCCGGTAATGTCGGATACAACCCCATAACGCTACCGTGAACACGATGTAAACCGTGTAAGAGAAGTTCTGGAAATATTGGTGCGTCAAAGTGAAGAAATACAGTGAGGCACTCAGCAGGAAAAAGATCGCACTGAAGAGCATGATGTGGGCGGTAGAAATGTCTTTCTCGCGCCAGGGCACGTAGATCAGTCCGCACAATAGCAGCATCGTGAATGTGATGTAGCGGAACGGGTCGAACAGCGTACGGAATCCCCACACACTGGGCACCGCCGGTAACAGGTTATTGAAGAACAGATCTTCATATTCGAGCACGTGATCCCACCAGAGCTGCGGATTGTCGCGCAGAATCTGCCAGCCCATCTCGAAGAACGTCGCGGAATCGTAGATTGGCACGGACACACTGACGGTGCCGAACTCCGGATGCATGGTGACTGACGATGGCACGAAGATGTATATCATGCCGTCGAAGGTGCTGATGATCTTGTGCGCCTGTGTCTGCCCCAGGAAGAAATTGTAGCCGGAGTGGGCGGTAATGCCGGCCAAACGGCCGTCAGAGACGCGGTAATTCTCGGCTGTAATCCCAAGGATGACGATGAAGAAGGCGATGGAAAAAATACCGGCGCGGACGGCGCGCGGGAAGAGTAGAGTGAACCATTGCCGCCAGTTTTTGCCGCGCAGGGAAGTGCCCGCGAACACGATATACAGGGCTGCTGGCAGCCCGATCAGACCATTCGAAGGTCGCACACCCACACCGAAGGCGAGTACGAGTCCGGCGAGTGCGATGCAGCGGTAACTGTCCTTGAATTCGAGCAGCAACCAGAGCGAGAAAATGATGATGGGCACTGCGAAGGGTTCGCCCAGCAGGAACACGTTGAAGTACAGCGTCGGATAAGAAAACGCATACAGGCCTGCGCACAAAAGTCCCGCTATCGCGTGGCCGGTGATGTGGCGCCCAATGCGGTAGAGGCTGTAGGTCGCCACCGCCGACAACAGAATATTGATGGAGAGCAGAATCTCCAGGCGATAGTCATTCAACTCGAAGAAATTCACCCAGGTGAAGATGGCTGCGATGACCCGTGAATAATAAGGTGCGTTTGAGGCCCAGGTGTTGAGTGTCTTCTCATCACCGGTGAATATCTGCATGGCCCGTTCTCAATACCCCAGCATGTCGGTCGAGAGGTAGTTGCGGTAATCGGAGTAACCGAAGACGAGCAGGAAGTTAAGCAGTGTGGTGATAATGATAATCAGAGCGATCACACTTTGCGGCCGCCGCAGCAAACGCACGGTCTGCGAAGTGATTGCCGAGAGATCGAATCCGGAATCTGCGCTCATGGACCTTTGGTATTCTCGTTGCCATCAGGGGGGAAGTGCTGATCTTCCCAGTGCGGCGCGGGTTTTTCAATAAAATCCTCGAGCTCGGCAGGTGTTCCGAGGACGTGAACCTGATCGCGGGGCAGATCGACGATGGAGATATGCTGGCCTTTGCTGAGCAAATGACTGTACAGCGGCGCCACATAGCGCTCGCCATTCACCAGCGTGGCCGGGTCAGAGAAATAGTCCTCGTAGCAGGCAGCATAGGTCTCGCAATCGGCAAACCAGTACAGCCCGATGGAGGCAAAGTTTGAGATGCGTCGCTTTTCAGTTACCTCGGTCGCCCAGTCCTCGGCATTCAGTTTGACAAAACTCCAATGTTCACCGGGTGCCTGAAAACAGGGAATCCAGCCATCCGACCCTGGCTTGATTGCCTCCGGGCGCAGACAGGCCGGATTGACATAGGTATCGATGTTATAGATGAGGAGGGGTTGGCAAGGATTCCAGAGCGCGCGAACGCAGGGCGCTGGTGGCCTGTCCATCAGTCAGGGCTGCCAATTCATGCACGTGCACATTGCGATAGCCCATCTCAGCGCTACTGCGTGTTACGAATTCAACCGCGTTGTTCTCGGCCAGGCAGACAAAAATCAGATTCGTCTCGGGGCTTGTCAGGTGGCGTAAGGAGCGCAGCGACCACTCTGTACTCGCCGGATGCAGCTCGCGTCGATGAGGTCCTTGTGCAATAGGGTGAGACTGTGCAAGCAGGCCAGGCGTTAATTAAGTTGCACTCGCCGGATCTGGATTTTGCTATCGCACAGGGTGATTTCGAGCTTGCAGCACTGCGATGGCAGTTGGAAAATCAGGGTTTCAATACGGAGTTGCAGGAACGGGCGCGAATTGCGTCTGAAGAATTGGAAGTGGAAATGGCGAAGCAGCGCGCGCGTCTGACTGAGCAGGAGAAGTTCTTCATCCGCAGTCCCATCGCCGGAGAGGTGCGGGAACTCGTCGAACCATTGGCGCCAGGAGACTGGCTGCAAGGCAGCACCTTTCTGGCCGCGATTGTTGCTGACAATCCTGGTCGGGTTGAAGCCTGGATCGCCGAATCGGAATTGAGCCTGATCAGCGAAGGCGCACCGGGTATGTTCTATCCCGATGATATCGTCCTGGCTCCGTTTGCGTTCAACGTGCAGCGCATCGATGAGGCGAGTTCGCGACAGCTGACGGATCTCTATCAATCCTCCCTGCACGGTGGGCGCATTGCGACGCGGCAGGACCGTTCCGGTGACATGATCCCGGTACAACCGGTCTATCACCTGACGGCGGTATCGCCGGAATTGCCCGTTCCCCAACAAGTGTTGCGTGGCACGGTCAAGCTGTCGGCGAAGCGCAAAAGTATCCTGTCCCGACTGTGGCAAAACTTCGTTACGGTCCTGATCTCGGAAAGCAGTTTCTAGCGCGGAAACTCCTGTGACGGAACTTGCCGTGACGGAGCATGCCTCACGCCGTGGCGAGCTGCTCGGTGTAGGGCTTCTCCTGAATCGGCCAGTGTAAGAGAGCCGCTAGTACACCGAGCGCCATGCCCGTGTACCAGATGCCATCGTAGTTGCCATAGATCTCATACAGTTTGCCGCCGAGCCAGATACCACTGAAGCTGCCGAGTTGGTGGGAGAAGAAGACGATCCCGTACAGAAAGGTCATGTAGCGCGTGCCGAAAAACAGTGCCACCAGACCGGACGTGGGTGGTACGGTAGCCAGCCAGAGAAAACCCATGCTGGCACTGAACAGCAGGATGCTGGGAATACTCGGTGGCAGGATCAGGAACGTACCGATCGCGACAACCCTCCCCAGATAGATGAAGGTCAGCAATTTGCGCATCGCGTAACGATTACTCAACATGCCGGCACTATAGGCGCCTACCACATTACACAGCCCGATGAGACTGATGCTCCAGGCGCCGATACTGGCATCGAAACCCAGATCCACGACATAACCGGGCATATGCACCGTGATGAAGGCGACGTGGAAGCCGCACACGAAGAAACCGGTGATCAGCAACACATAGGAGCGCACGCGGAAAGCCCGGCTGGCAATCTGCCACAGACTCTGTTGCACCTCGTTAGCGTTAGCAGTTGCGCCAGACTGTTCATAGCGTGCCAGGGGTAGCGCGAACGCGGCCATGGCCAGCGCCGAGAGGCCGAGAAATTGCAGGGCCTGGAACCAGCCTACTGCATCCACCACAATCTGCATCAGGGGCACAATCAGAAACTGGCCGAAGCTGCCGGCGGCAGTTCCAATGCCGAGTGCCTGCGCCCGCTTTGCCTCAGGCACTGCCCGGGCAATAACCGGCAGGACGACGCCGAAGGACGTGCCCGCGACTCCCGCGCCCACCAGTAAGCCGGCGGTGGATATGATGGCGATTTCCGACGTGGAATAGGCCATCGTGAACATGCCGAGGGCATACAGCACGATAGCGCTCAGCATTACTTTTGCGCTGCCGAAGCGATCGGTGAGTCCTCCGGCGACGATGGCGAATACCCCCCAGGCCAGGTTCTGTATCGCCAGCGCCAGTGCCAACACGTCGCGCCCCCAACCACGGGCATCGGATAATGGCTGCATGAAGAGGCCGAATCCGGCACGGTAACCAAAGGAAAGGACCAGCAGCAGACAGGCGCTGATCAGAATCGGTAGATAAGTTTGCCTTGAGACACTGCTGGACATTGTGGCCGCCGCTTCAAGAACGATTGGAGTCGCAAGCATAGCCGGGTTGCGACGTCATTGTCATTGACTTTGACGGTGCGAGCCGAAGCGCGTGCGTATTGCTCTAGCCGAAGACGGCGCGGAACAGGAAGAAGATGACGATGGACAGCGCGGCGCCAATCGGCAGGGTGATAATCCAGGACAGGAAGATCTTGCCGACGACACCGAGATTGAGGGCGCCGATGCCCCGTGCCACGCCAACGCCGAGCACGGCGCCGACGAGGGTATGGGTAGTGGACACCGGAATGCCGGTGGCTGAGGCGACAACGACGGTGGACGCCGCAGCCAGTTCGGCGGCGAAGCCCCGGCTCGGTGTCAGTTCAGTAATATTACGCCCGATGGTCACGATGACCTTGTGTCCCCAGGTTGCGAGACCGACGACGATGCCAATGCCGCCGAGCAAAAGAATCCAGGTAGGCAGGGCAGAGCGCGGACTGAACACGCCTCCGCTCTGCACGATGCCGTTGACGGCAGCCAGTGGGCCGATCGCATTTGCGACGTCATTGGATCCGTGGGCGAATGCCATCGAGCAGGCGGTGAAGATCATCAATACGCCGAATACCTTTTCCACACTCGTGTAGTGAAAATTCAAATTGTCTTCCGGGAGCTCGCGGATGGAGCGCAGCATGAAGAGGCCAATCAAAGCCACCAGGATGCCGAAACCGACTGCAATGATGACACACTCGTGAAAGCTGAAATCCAGTCCAACATGGCTGAGGCCTTTGACAAGTGTCACCATGGCAATTACGAAACCGACGAGGAACATGTAGAAAGGCACGTATTTTTTCGCGTTCACAAAGGGATTATCGGTGTCCAGTACCAGGCGTTGAACGCTGCGAAACAGACAGAAAGCGATAATGCCGGAGACCATGGGTGAAACTACCCAGCTGGCAACGATGGACCAGACTTGACTCCACACCACCGAGTCCGCCGAGATGCCGACGACGGCGAAGCCGACAATCGCGCCTATGATCGAATGGGTGGTGGAAACCGGCCAGCCGAAATTGGAGGCGATCAGCAGCCACAGGCCCGCGGCGAGCAATGACGACAGCATGCCATAGACGAGTAACTCCGGTGAATCGGCGAATCCGGCTTTCTGGATATCAATGATGCCGCTGCGGATCGTGGAAGTTACCTCACCACCGGCGAGGTATGCGCCTGCAAACTCGAAAATCATGGCGATGAAAATCGCCTGCTTGATGGTGATCGCCTTGGCGCCGACCGAGGTGCCCATGGCATTGGCGACGTCGTTGGCACCGACACCCCAGGCCATGAAGAATCCGAACAGAATTGCCATGCCCAAGAAAACTGAGCCGTACTGCGAAATGATGTCAACCATACAAATTCTTGCCGCTTGTTATTATTGTTATCAGCGCGCCATCAGCAGAGAAAGACGACCACCTATCATTTGAGAAATATCCGCCACATCGCCGATGAGATCGATGACCTTGTACAGAAACATGACATTGACTGGCGGTAACTCCGGTTCCAGTTTGAACAGACTGGCGCGAATGCCTACCTGGGTCAGGTCATTCTGGTGTTCCAGTTCGTTGAGTTCTTCGATCAGGGTTTCGACGAATTCGACTTCCTTGCCCCTGAAGCCGGTTTCCAGCAATTCATCCAATTCGTTGATGGACTTCAGGGCCTGGACGGAGGCATTGAGGCTCTGCTGATAATACACCCGCATGGAATCGATCAGGGATTCCGGCACCTCCATCTTGCGACCGAGCATCAGGCCCGCGATATCTTTGGTGCGATTCGCCAGTTTGTCCTGGGTGTTGAGGAGGCTGAGGAGGTCGGCTCGGGCCACAGGCAGCAACAGCGATTTCGGGAGATGGGTGCGAACAGTGTATTTCAGTTCATCGGCCTCATTCTCGCAGGCACTGATTTGCTGCTGCAGTTGCTCTGCTTGCAACCAGTCTTTCTTGAAACCGGCTTCGAGAAAGTCGCCGAGAAGAACGACACAGTGTTGCGCCTTTGCCATATGCTCTTGAATAGGTCGTATGGGTGAGCGACCGAACAGGGCAGAAAGGGGGCTGGACATGGTTCACTTTTCCTTCATTGTGCGCACCGCATTAAAGCATCCTGCTCACCGAAGTGCCAGCAATTTTCTGCGCCGATTCTGGTCCCATCCGAGTCCGTGCCAACCCAGAAAAGAGTAACTAATTCAGCCAATTAGAAAATTTTCGGAATTCAGTGCAGCGAGGCTTCTGCTATGGCGGACAACTTGGTATTGTGGCGCCTCTGAAAGCGCAGTACAGGATTTGTAGCAATGGTTAAGATAGTCTTTATAGAACATACCGGAGAGGAACATGCGGTTACCGTTAAGACCGGGGGATCCGTCATGCAGGCGGCCGTCAGTAATGGCGTGCCGGGAATTGATGCTGATTGCGGCGGCTCCTGCTCCTGCGCAACCTGCCATGTCTACGTCGATTCGGCATGGCTGGAGCGTGTGGGTCCGGTGAACCCCGTGGAGGACGCGATGCTCAGCCTGAGTGCGGATCGCAAGGAAAACTCACGGCTGTCTTGTCAAATCACCGTTACCGAGGATCTCGACGGTCTGGTGGTAACGACGCCTGAATTTCAATATTAGGTTAAGTGTCCAGTGGCGCGAAGCGAGCGCCACGCAAATTCCGGGAGAACACCATGTCGAAGGTTTCTGCGCATTCTGCCTCTGCTCCCAGCAAGTGGAGCATGGTAGGGAAGGATCCCTACGCGATGCCGCTCGCCGACATCGATTTGTCGCATCCGGGAATCTGGCAGGCGAATGAGTATCTGCCGTTTCTCGAGCGCCTCAGGAATGAGGACCCTGTGCATTACTGCAAGCAGTCAGCCGTAGGCCCGTACTGGTCCGTGCTGAAATACAAGGACATCATGGAGGTCGATACCTCGCCACAGGTCTATTCGTCAGAACCAACCATTGGCATTGTCGACACGTTTGAAGAATTTACACTTCCTGCGTTCATCGCGATGGACCCGCCAAAACACGACGATCAGCGACGCGTAGTTCAGGGTGTGGTCGCCCCGACCAATCTTAAGAATCTCGAAAGCTTGATTCGCCACCGGGTGTGCACAATCCTGGACGGCTTGCCAGTGGGTGAAGAAATTGATTGGGTCAAGCAGGTGTCCATTGAGCTGACAACGCAGATGCTGGCAACGCTGTTCGATTTTCCTTTCGAAGACCGCTACAAGTTGACGTACTGGTCAGACGCCGCAACCGCCATCCCCGGCGGCGGCATCGTCGAAACCCAGGCGCAACGCTGGGAGGCGATTCAGGAATGTCTGGCGTATTTCACGCGGCTCTGGAATGAGCGGGTCAATCGCGAACCTGGCAATGATCTTGTCTCCATGTTGGCCCACGGCGAGGCGACGAAAAACATGCCGCCTATGGAATATCTAGGCAACGTCATCCTGCTGATCGTAGGCGGGAATGACACCACGCGCAATTCTATCTCCGGCGGAGTTGTCGCCCTCAATGAAAATCCGGCAGAGTACGACAAGCTGCGCAAGAATCCCGGATTGATTCCGAACATGGTGTCGGAAATCATTCGCTGGCAGACGCCACTGGCCTATATGCGCCGCACCGCGAAGGTCGACACGGTGTTGCGCGATAAACATATCAAGGCAGGTGACAAGGTGATCATGTGGTATGCCTCCGGTAATCGCGACGAAGAAGTGATCCCGCGCGCCAACGAATTCCTGATCGATCGCCCCCACGCTCGCCAGCATCTCTCGTTCGGATTTGGAGTACATCGTTGCATGGGCAATCGACTCGCCGAGATGCAATTGCGCATCGTCTGGGAAGAAATTCTGCAACGCTTCCATTCTATCGAGGTGGTGGGTGCGCCCGAGCTGGTGTATTCAAGTTTCGTCAAGGGCTATAGCCACCTGCCGGTGGTCATTCACCCGCGCTAGTCGCGACTACTCATCCCGCAGGCTGTACACCGGATTCTGCAGCCCGCTCGCCAACGATTGCACACTCACTGTAATAAACGCGATAACCACGGCGAGCAGCCCGGCGATGAGAAACGCCGGCAGCGGCATGTTGATGCGGTAGTAAAACAACTGCAGCCACGAGTTCATGCCGAAATACGCTACTGGTACGGCGACCAGAATCGCAATCAGGACCAGGCGCATGAAATCCTTCGACATCAGCAACACAATATCCTGCAGTGAAGCGCCGAGGGTCTTGCGGATCCCGATCTCCTTGGTACGTAACAGAATTGTGTAGGACGCCAGGCCATACAGTCCGAGACAGGCGATAAAGATTGCCAGGACCGAGAAACCGGAGAACAGCAGGCCGAGGCGTCGATCGCCGGCGTACAGGCTTTCGAAATCGGCATCGAGGAAGGTGTATTCGAAAGGCTCGTTGGCAGTCACTTGACGCCAGGTCGCCTCGATCCCGGTCAGCGATTGGGAAATGGCCTCTGGTCGTATCTTCACTGCGATAAAGCGGGTGAAGTCATCCAGACGGATGACCAGCGGGCGAATCTCCTGATGCAGGGATTCGAAATGGAAGTCCCGCATGACTCCGATGATTGGCCCGCTGTCGACACCACTCGGTCCCGGTTCCACGATGCGATGCTGTAACGGATCGGTGATGCCGAGATCGCCAGCTGCCCGTTCGTTGATGACATAGGCGTTCTCGTCATCGCCGAAGTCCCGCGAGAAGGTGCGGCCCGCAATAAGTTCGAAGCCAAGAGTCTCAAGGAAGTTATAGCCCACTGTCATCGACCAGAAGGGTTTGCTCTCGGAACTCGGTTGTCCGTCCAGATAATACACATTCTGATCGAACTGGACGCCGGGAACATGCACGCTGGAACTGACGCTGAGAACACCCGACTGATTCTCGAGCTGGGTCAGGAACGCATCGCGTGCATCGCCCAGGGCATTGGCTCGATGAATGATCACAACCTGGTCTTTCTCGAAGCCGAGAGACTTGTTGCGCATGTAGTCCAATTGGGTGAACACGATGAGCGTGGCTGAGACCAGTGCCACCGAGATGGCAAATTGAAAAACCACAAGCAGGCTGCGGAAACGGCCGCTCTTGAGCCCGCCCGAGAGTGAGCCTTTCAAGACTTCGAGGGGGTGAAAGCGGGCCAGATAGAGTGCCGGGTAACTGCCGGCAATCAGTCCATTCAGAAACGGAAAGACGCATAGCAGCGGCAGTGTCGGGAAACTCAGCAGTACCTGCAGGGTCAACTGGCGTTCAGTCACGGCGCCGAAGGCAGGCAGCAACAAGGCCACCAGCGGCAGTGCGACGGCGAGCGCAATCAGTGTCAACATCACCGACTCGGCGAGAAACTGCACAATCAATTGGCCCTGACCCGCGCCGAGTGTCTTGCGTACTCCAATCTCGCGCGCGCGGTTGGCCGAACGCGCGGTAGACAGGTTCATGAAGTTCACACACGCCAACAAGAGAATGAACAACGCCACGGCAATAAACGTGAGCACATAATTGATATTGCCGTTGGGTTCCACCTCTCCCTGCATGGCAGAGTGCAGATGGATGTCGGCGATCGGCTGGAGTCGATAGTCGTAGGCGCCGCCCTGATTGAAGAACTGATCCACATCGAAGCCCATCGCCTCCTCGATTTGAGGGCCGACGTATTTGCGGACTATCTCCCGGAGTTTCACGGTGAGCTCAGGCACAGACGTGCCGGGGCGCAGCAGGGCATAGGTCTGAATATTGTTGCTGATCCAGATCTGGCTGTCATGGTCTTCATCCGAGGTAAATGACACCAGGAAATCCGGATGCACATGGGAGTTGTCGGGGACATCATCGATCACGCCCGTCACCAGATAGTCGCGCTCGCCACTGAAAGTGAGCGTCTGGCCGACGACATCGAGACTGGCAAAGTACTTCTGGGCCATGGAACGGGTCAGAACAACCCGCCCGGGTTCATTGAGAGCCGTTCGCGGATCACCTGCCAGAAAGTCAAAGTCGAAAATGTCGAACAGGGCAGGATCGGCATGGAAGATGCGCTTTTCCTGGTAGCGGATTGCCCCGTTATCGGTTCCTACCAGCGTGTCGCGGAAGAACTGCCGGAGGCGGCCGGCTGCCTCGATCTCAGGATATTCCCGGCTCAGGGTCGCCGCGAGTGGATAGGGCGACGTCGTGGCTTCTATTTCATTGCCGGCCAGGATGGCGTGCCGGGTAACGCGGTAGAGCCGATCGGTATTGCGATGATAACGGTCAAAGCTGAATTCGTACTGGACATAGATGAGGATCAACAGGCAACAGGCGAGCCCGATGGCTAGCCCCATGATGTTGATCAACGAGAACGCCTTGTGCCGCCACATGCTGCGTAACATCGTATTCAGATAGTTCTTCCACATGGCTCGATCCTCGTGCCTGATTGGCCTGTCGCTCTCCCTTGGACGCCCGAGGGCGGGAATAGTTACAGCTCGGGGTTACAAAGAATAAGGCCCAAGTCTCGCGCGGAAGGGTCAGGATGAAGCCGGGTCGGCGGCAACGAAATAGAGCAGGCAATCCTTGCGGGCAATCTCCGGATTGGTGGTCACCATAAACAGTTTCAGGTGGCGGGCAGGGTACAATTCGCCGGCACGAATTTGGAAGAAATCCGTTACACGTTCCGCCCCTTCGCTGTCCCTGGCGGTGAGGAGCCTTGTCAGTGAACCGGATACGAATCCAAGCCGACAGGTGGGATCGACATAGCCGAAATTGTGCCGCTCGATAGAGGGCAGTAGCGTGACGCCGTTCTCGAACAGGCAGTGCTCGCCGAAGGCGATATCACTGCCTTCCTGCAGCTCCAGCCGAATCGGGTTGTGAAAGTACTCCAGCGAGACGTCCTCGTGGTGGTCGCTCAGCACATCCTTGAAGCTCAGATAACGTAACAGGCCTTCCGTGGCAACGCGATTCGATTCACTGTCGAGCGCTCCAACCCATTCGACAGTGACGGCGGGCAGAGCGTCTGAGCATACTTCCATCAAGGCACCGAGAGAGAGGTCCGTGACAATTAGCCGATGAGTGAACAGCGAGACGAGGGCACTGTGGCGACGATCAAGGCGAGTGGTCACGCCAAAAGCCGGGCTTGAGCCAGAGGTGTTATGAATGTCGATGAGGCTTTCCGGTTGCAGCCGTTCTATCCAGTCAAGTAAATCCCGCGCCAGCAGTGACTGGGAGTCGGTATCGAAAGATGGTTTGAAGCAGCGGTTGAGATCGCGCTGTTGAGGCAGCATGCGGTAAATGAAGCCGGGTGCCTGCTTGGCAGCGTCCACACTCGGAATGAAAAAGTGCATATCGACTACGGGCGTTACCTGCTGACGTAATAACTCAAAAATCGCATGCAGCCCGGAGGGCTCGTTGCCGTGCAGCAGCGTGGTAGCGATGCGGCATCGCGTGGAATCTATTCCGGTCAGGTGGATATGGGTGGGACCGCGCAACTGTTTCAGGAATTCCGTTGCGGTGGCACCGAGCTCTGCCGGTTGTGGATCGCGCCAGTCAATAAATGCCTGTGAGCCCGAGTGTCCTGTTGCAACCATGTCGCTAGCGCCACTGTGCGACGGGGAGATTGGCGGCACTGTTGGCCTGATACTGGTGCAGCATCTCCACCAGGGCGTCGCGCTTGTGCAGTTCCTTGCGCAGTTCCGACAGTTTGTTCAGTTGCCACTGGGCTCCAGTCTGGCGAGTCTCGAGCCGTTCCTGTATCACAGTCAGCAGAGGGCGGAAGTCTGCTGGGACGAAACCCATGGCGGCGAGGCTGTCGGGTAGGCGCTCCAGCAGGCTCGCCAGAATCGTGGAAACCGAGAAGTACTCCGGCTGAGTCTGTCGACGGGAAGGCCAGAATAATTCTGCCGCCATGCCTTTTTGCGCCGCCCGATAAAAATTGGCAGTGCAATAGGTGAACGGTATTGCCGGCAGCAGATCTTTGATGTCACCTTGCAGGGATTTCGCCAATCCGATGGCGAGAGCCGCATTCGCGAGCATGTCGGTGATCGAAGGGCCGGCAGGAAACGCGCGCAATTCGATTCGCAGATGCCCACCGTCTACCGGATCGAAAACCGGTCGATTCCACATCCAGATCGATCACTGATGCAGGCGTAATTCGCGCAGCTGTGGCGTGCCACCCTGCCTGACGATATCGATCGCGTCTTCTTCAGAGCGAATCGGTAACAGGGGGCGATAGAGTAACGCGGCCTCGGCGAACAGCTCGTAGGCGCTATCGCGTACCCAGTTGTTGCCGAAGTTGACCCGCGCTGGCATTGGATGCATCGAGTCCCGGGGTCGACAATCGATCGACTGTTTGAACAGGGGAATTCGGGTCTCATGCCACAGACGATGCCCGAAAAGTGTTGGCGAATTGGCTGACATCGCAACCACCAGAGGGGTTACGAGCTGCAAGGCATTGTAGAAATCCGCGTATTCGGAAGGTGGTACGCGCAGATGGACCTGGAATGAGGTATTCGCGCCCTCCAGAGTGACATCATCCATCGCCAGTTGTAACGTGTCCTCGCCTTCGATCGCGATCGTGAAAGGACCACCACGCAGCTCGGTGAGTTCCTTTGTCAGCGCCTCGAAACGCGGCAAGGGTGTCATCGCGTGATACCCGGTGTCGGATTGTTGTAGGGTAGGTAATATTCCGATTGGGACTGCCTTGGCGTCCCATTGCGCCGTGCAGCGATTGATCTTCTCCAGCGCCGCTATCGCTTCCTGTTGCGTGGCGGCAAAGCAGTTTTCCCGCACCAGCACCGGCGAAAAATTGTATTCGAGATTATAACGGTTCAGCTCCAGAGTGAGTTGAGGATCGTTGAGCGCAGCGATGACTTCCTGATTCTTGTGAACTGGTTGTCCTTCGGCGCCGACGATGTACAACTCCAGCTCGGCACCAAAAGAGAGATCGCCCTCACCGAAGCCGGGTCGCGCCAGAATCTGTTTCAGTGCCGCTAGATTCGCGCGCAGGCGTTCGCTGAATTCGGAGAAGTCCGACTCGCTAAAATCCGTGTAGTCGATTTTTTGGCCCATCGTTCGCAGCTCGTCAGACTCGAAGCAGACAGGGTAACAGCTTTATTTTCGACAGGTAAGGTGCGCAGCCTGATTGTCGGAGAGGGGCATCACAGGGAAGCGGTCTAACAGCCGAAGATATTGTTCTTGTCGGTGCGCAGAAAACGCCTGTTTTCATCGCGCCGCGTGTATCCGATGCGGTCGAAATACTCGAGGATTTCGATACACAGATTGCGCCCGATACCGGACGCATCGCGAAACTGAATGACGGTAAAACCTCCGTCATCGTCATTATCGTTGATCAGTGTCTCGACCAATTCGGCGATTTCCACGATGGTCTCAGGCAAGTAATAGCGATTCTCGGCGACCTTGATGAGCGTGCCGGCCTTGTTGATCTGACGCAGCAAACGATCCAGCGCCTTGAGTGGTATGCCGGTCATTTCCATCAACTCCCGGGTGCGTGGGGCGACGTGTCCGGCCTTGAGGAGTAGTGGGCGCACGCGCGTCAGAAACTCTTCCTCCTCCCGGCTCAACGCCGTTTCGTGACCCGGCAGATGCAGGAGCGTACCAGTGCGTTTGACGCGCCCGGTGTCGAGTAGCACTTGCAAGATGGCATGGAACAGGTGATGCGAGCCGTCGAAGCGTATTTCCCGGCTTAACAATGGTTCGCTGACTCCCTGCTGGTTTCGATTCTTCGCATGGAATTGCTGCAGGTAATCGAGGATGCGAGTGCTGTGAGACTGGAAGCGCCCCTCTTGCAAGAGCGTCGGGAGTTCGCTCTTGTCTCGCAGAAACGTTACGGCAGGCAGGCCTGCCTTGAGGAGCGAGCGAACGAGATCGTGCAGAGGTTCGGAGCGCAGATTGCGACAGAGAGCAAACTGCGCCAGATCCAGTCCCTCCGGTAGCACGTCAACCAGGACACCAATCGCCTCAGGAGTGGGAAGGACCATTGCTGCCAGCACGGCCAGGCGCTGTTCGTTCGCCCTCCCACGGCGCGGAATGAAGATGTCGAGCACGCGTCCGCCTGCGATCGTGTGTACGGCAGCGGGATCGCGTAGCACGAACCGATCGCCGTGATGAACAATGAGACGTGCATTGCTTTTGATCTGATAAAACGGGTTGCCCGCAACTCCCAATTTGCGCAGATGCACAATATGGTGAGAGGCGCCGATATGCAGGTGATACTGCGCCTGTTCCAAAATTTCATCCGCGGCGGCGAGGAATTGCAATTCGGCGTCGAAACGCGTGACCGGATGGTATATGCGTGGATCGATCAGCCAGTCTCCCCGCACGACGTCCAGATGCCCCAGAGTAATATTGGCAGCGGCACGCTGGCCGTGCTCGATCAGCTTGATGGCACTCTGGTCAAGGCGTAGCCCCCTGATCTTTGTCGTCGTGCCTGAGCCTGTATGAAGTACCGTGTCTCCAATAGAGGCAAAACCGGCTCTGGCCGTACCCGTTACAACAGTGCCGATGCCTTTGACACTGAAGCTCCTGTCTACCAGATAGCGAAAGTGATGATGCTGAAGTGAGTCCGCGTTCGATTCGACCGAGTCGCACCAATCTTGCAAGTAGTCGAGCAGGGCAGGAATGCCTTCGTCACTCACATTTGAAACCGGGAAGACAGGCGATTGGGCGAAACGGGTGTGGGTGAGCAGGCTGTTGATCTGGGCTTTGACCTGCTCCAGCTGGTTGGCATCGACTCGGTCGATTTTGGTGAGTGCGACAACGACCCGCGATACTCCAAGCAGATTGAGTATGGCGCAATGCTCCAGAGTCTGCGGCATGATGCCATCATCGGCAGCGATGACGAGCATGGCGGCATCCACCGCACCTACGCCCGCGAGCATGTTGCCAATAAAATCCGTGTGACCCGGTACATCGACGAAACCGATGATATTGCGGGAAACTATGCCACGTCGGCTCGATTCATAGTGGTAATAGGCGTAGCCAAGGTTAATGCTCAGGCCGCGACTCTTCTCTTCGGCGAGTGTGTCAGTATCGACGCCGGTGATGCGTCCAACCAGGGAGGATTTTCCATGATCGACATGACCAGCTGTAGCGACGATCAGGGAGCGCTCTTCCAACGGTTGGAGTGGCATCGGGCTGGCTGACATAAAGACTCGTGGCTAGAGTGAATCCGGCAGATTCGGTCGAGCCCCGAGTATAGAAGGGTTTGACCGGTCTGTCAGGAGGCATCCCGGCGATTATGCCGAAAGATGAAATAGATCATCGTCGCACCGCTGATCCCGGCGAGGATGAAGCCCAGATTAAAAATGCCATCGGCGCTGTTGACTATGCCATAACCGAGAGCACCAGCCGTGCCTGCGTAATAGAAGAAGGGCAGCAGAGTCTTGCGAATCACCGCGCCTTCTTTGCCGACAAGTCCGACCACGGCCGAGGCCGCGACCACATTGTGCACGCAAATAATATTGCCAGCGGCACCGCCGACAGCCTGCAAGGCTACAATCCAGGTGGGATCGACCAGAATGCGCTCACCTACGCCAAACTGAAACAGGGAGAACATCATATTGCTTACGGTGTTGCTGCCGGCGACAAATGCACCGAGTCCGCCGATGAACGTGGAGAAGAAAGGCCACGCGGAACCAGTCAGATTGGCGACACCCTCGGCAAGCGCAATGGGCATTTGTTCATAGCCGGCGGCACCGCCACTGGTATTGATAAACACCTGCACCATGGGCACGGTGAAGATCAGCGCCATCGAGGCAGGGACCAGGGTTTTCAGCGAACTGCTGAGCGCGACCTGGTATTGCTCGCGTTTGATGCCATGCAGAAAAATAGTGATGAGGGAGACGATGATGAAGATCGTTCCTGGCGACCACAGAGGCTGGAATGAGGCAGTGATATCACTGCCGAAGATGCGTGGCCAGGACCAGGTGATGAACGGATTGGAGTCGCGCAATATCGCCTCAAGGTTCAGGGCGCGCAGACGCGTCAGCACGAGCAGGCCGGCGACGACAAGGTAGGGTGACCATGCGCGCACAATGCCCATGCTGGCGCGTTCGGTTTGACCAATATCGAATTTTGGTTGCAGGGCGCCGGTCCAGTCTTCGTCCCAGTTCTCTCGAGTATCGAAATCCCACGCCTCTTCAGCTTTCGGCATGAGAAAGCCCTTGCTGGCCGCACTCACCACGATCGCCAGGCCAATCAGGCCGCCAAACATGGAGGGGAATTCCGGCCCCAGCGTATTGGCCACGATGAGATAGGGTACTGTCATCGAGAAGGCGGCAAAGAGTGCGAATTTCCACACCTTGAACCCTTCCGCGAACGACCGGTTCTTGCCGAAGAAACGCGTCATCACACCGACCACAAGCAGCGGGATAAAGGTGCCGGTAATGGCATGCAGTAATGCGACCTTGGTGGCGATGAAGGCAAGGAACTGTTCCCATTCCCCATAGCCCAGCTGTGCGGCGTAGGCTGCCATGGCGGGATCCGCCGACAAGCCGGTGTTGACGCCGACCAGTATCGGTGTGCCCATGGCGCCAAAGGAGACGGGAGTGCTCTGGATGATCATACCAGCTACTACAGCGGCCATGGCAGGGAAGCCGAGACCGACCATGAGCGGAACCGCGACCGCAGCCGGGGTTCCGAATCCAGCCGAGCCTTCGATGAAGGAGCCGAACAACCACGCGATAATTATCACCTGAATGCGGCGATCGGGCGTGATGTCAGAGAAGCCCTGGCGGATGGCGAGAATCGCGCCACTCTGCTGCAGTGTGTTCAACAACAAGATGGCACCGAAGATAATGTAAATCAGCGTTCCGGCGACAATCAGGCCGTTGACACTCGCCGCCATCACCTGGCTCGCCGGGATTTGCCAGACAAAATAGGCCAGTATCCCCGCCACGACGTAGGCGATGGGCATGGCGCGACTGGCGGGCCAACGCAGCAATACGAGGAAGATAGCGACGGAAATGATGGGGAGTAGGGACAGAAGTGCGAGAATACCGGTGCTCATAATTATTGTTCTATTGGGCTTTAACGGTACGAACCAGCTTAGCAGATATTCCAGGGATGAGGAACACCGGCATCAGAACTCCCTGTACAAGTGAGACAAGTACCGTCAGAAGTGGAATAATGGCCTTCCAAGCCCGCATTTGCAGTGGCCTGTACCGTTCTCGCCAAGAGGAGTACTGACTATGGGTATTACGACAATTATCATTCTCGTCATCATCGCCATCCTGTTCTTCTATATCGTCGGTGTTTACAACCAGCTCGTGAGTCTGAAGAATCGCTACCAGAATGCATTCGCTCAGATCGAGGTGCAGCTCAAACGACGCTATGACCTGATCCCGAATCTGGTCGAGACCGCCAAAGCCTATATCAAGCATGAGCGAGAGACGCTGGAGGCTGTCATTGCAGCGCGTAACGCAGCCGCTTCAGGCCTCGCAGCGGCAGCCAAAGATCCCGGCAATGCCGCTGCCATTCAACAACTGGCGGGGCAGGAAGGAGCGCTGGCTGGCGCACTCGATCGACTCAACGTGGTCATGGAAGCATATCCCGATTTGAAGGCGAACCAGAACATGATGCAAGTCAGCGAGGAATTGACGGCGACGGAAAACAAGGTCGCCTTCTCGCGGCAAGCGTTCAATGATCAGGTGATGGTCTATAACACCTACAAGCAGTCCTTTCCGGCGGTGCTGCTGGCCCCCACATTTGGTCATGGCAGTGATGCAAGCCTGCTGGAGTTTGCCGACAGCGCCGCAATCCAGGACGCGCCCAAGGTCGCCTTCTGAGCCAATATCCGCTCAGTAACAACGCATGAATTTCTTCGCGTCCCAGGACAAGGCGAAACGCAACACGACAAAGCTTGTCGTGTTGTTCGCACTCGCCGTGCTTTCACTTATCGGTGTCACCAATCTTCTCGTGATGCTCGCCCTTGGCTTCGCCTCGACGGGTTCGACGAGTATGGCCGGTACTGCTTCGCTGGAGTTCAGCTGGGAAGTCTTTTTCAGCGTTGGTGTCTTTGTCACCGGTGTAATTCTGCTCGGGAGTCTCTACAAGATGGCTGCACTCTCCGGTGGTGGAGCTCGCGTTGCCGAGATGATGAATGCGCGACTGATCTTGCCAGGTTCGGGTGATCTGAACGAACAACGCGTTCTGAATGTTGTGGAAGAAATGGCGATCGCTTCCGGGACACCGGTGCCGCCGGTGTATTTAATGGAAGAGGCAGGGATCAATGCCTTCGCAGCTGGTTACACTCCGAGCGACGCAGTTATCGCGGTCACCCGGGGCGCCATCAATACGCTCACCAGAGATCAACTGCAAGGTGTGATCGGCCATGAGTTCAGTCATATCCTGCACGGTGACATGCGCATCAATATCAGGCTGATCGGTGTTCTGCACGGAATCATGGTGCTGGGACTTATCGGTTATCACTTGATGCGCTCTTCGATGTACAGTCGTCGTTCGAAAAACGGTGGTGGCCTTGTGATGCTGGGTCTCGGATTGACCATAGTAGGATTCATGGGCACGTTCTTTGGAAACCTGATCAAGGCTGCGGTCAGTCGACATCGCGAGTTTTTGGCCGATGCCTCGGCGGTACAGTACACGCGTAATCCTGAAGGAATCGCCGGAGCATTAATGCAGATCGCCCGCCACAGCAAGCATTCCTATCTCGCCAACCCGTCCAGTGCCGAAATCAGTCACGCCTTGTTTGAAGAGGGTAGTCACTCTGCGCTGAGCGGCCTGTATGCCACCCACCCACCACTGGAGCAACGCATCGCTGCTATCTTGCCAGGCTGGGACGGCAGTTATGACCTGGTTGACCGTCCAAGTCGTGAGCACGTGCGACAATCGGCGGACGCCGGAGCGCGGACAACGACCCAGCGGGAGCGCGCGGAGACATTGCTGAAGACTACGACCGGTGTGCTGATGGCAAACGCGATGATCGATCAGGTCGGCAATCCGGAGATACGACACTTGCAGCATGCTGATGCATTGTTGCGCGACCTTCCGCGAGCATTGCACGAAGCGGCACAGTCCCCTGCCAGTGCCCGTGCACTGATCTATCTGCTGGTGTTAGACAGTGAAGCTACGCTGCGTCAGCGTCAGTTATTTTTCCTGCAGGATTTTGCGGACAGAGGTGTCTTTGGCGAGGTACAGCGACTGGAACCGCTGGCATTAGCGATTACGCCGGAGCAGCGGCTACCACTGATCACCATTGCCTTGTCGGGCCTGCGTCAGCTTTCTCAACCCCAGTATTTACTCTTCAAGGATAACTTCGGCAAGTTGATCGGGCTCGACAAGAAGATCAGCCTGTTCGAGTGGGCGCTTCAGAAAATTGTGTTTCAACATCTGGAGGCGATTTTTGGCAAGAAAAGTGTGCGCACATTGGGGAATCGGGATCTGAATCAGGTGGCCAAATCGGCTCGACTGCTGGTGTCTCTGCTCGCTCACTCCAATCCGCAGCGCGGCATTACTGCCGCGGCGGCTTATGAGAGAGGCGCCGAATTACTGGGCTTGCACGACAAACTCTTGCCCCTGGAAGACATTAATTTTGACAGGCTGAATGTGGCAGTTGATGAACTCGTCACACTAAAGCCGCTGCAGAAACCGGCACTGCTGAAAGCATGCGCCGCCTGTATCTTTGCCGATAGTGAAATCGCCGCCATCGAGGCCGAGCTGTTGAGGGCAATCGCTGCTGCACTGGATTGTCCGATGCCGCCGCTAGTCGTGCAAGAGTGATTCTGCTTGTTGTCTATTGAGATGAGATTGACTGTCAGTGTAACGAATTTAGGTAGTCGGACTCGATGCAAGCCTGGCGATGCAAATCGGCAGTCCGGGAGCAGTGCGCTTGGCAGCGCAGTACTCCCTTCCTGAAATGGTGCCTATTTGCCGGCGTTGCGCAGTTTCGCCTGGGCCGCCGCGAGCCGTGCGATCGGAACCCGGGGAGGGGAACAGCTCACGTAGTTCAGACCAGCGCGGTGACAGAAGTCGATGGAGGATGGATCTCCAGCATGCTCGCCACAAATACCGAGTTTCAGATCGGGTTTCGCGCGGCGCCCTTTATCAACGGCAAGATTGATCAGTTTGCCGACACCAGTCTGATCGAGACTGGCGAACGGATTCTGATTGTAGATTTCCTTGCGTTGGTACTCGTCGTAGAACAGGCCCATGTCATCGCGGCTAAGGCCCAAGGTTGTCTGCGTTAAGTCATTCGTACCGAAGCTGAAGAAGTCGGCTTCTTTGGCTATTTCATCGGCAGTGATCGCGGCGCGCGGAACTTCAATCATGGTTCCGACGATATAACTGATCTTGACCTTGCGCTTCTTCATGACCTCTTTCGCAACACGGTGCACGATGCTGAGTTGATCAGCGAGTTCCTCCCGGAAGCCGACCAGCGGAATCATGATTTCCGGATTGACCTTGACCTTCTTCTTGCCTTTCAGCACCTGGGCGGCCGCCTCAAAAATTGCCCGCGCCTGCATCTCGGTGATTTCCGGGTAGATAATGCCCAGACGACAACCGCGACAACCCAGCATCGGGTTCTCTTCGTGCAGCGCCTTGATCCGCTCGATGACGAAGTCCAGTGGGATGCCGAGTCGATCGGCCAGCTGACGGCGTACCACATCATCGTGTGGCAGGAATTCGTGCAATGGTGGATCGAGTAGACGGATCGTCACCGGTCGGCCATCCATCGCACGGAACAGTCCGATGAAGTCTTTTTTCTGGAATGGCAGGAGTTTCTTCAGCGCCGAACGTCGCTGGACTTCGTCGGCGGCGAGAATCATCTGACGCATGTAGTCGATACGCTCGCCCTCAAAGAACATGTGTTCAGTACGACACAGGCCGATGCCTTCCGCGCCATAGGCAACAGCTTGGCGCGCCATTGCTGGTGTGTCTGCGTTAGTGCGAATGTTCATGGAGCGATGTTTGTCTGCCCATCTCATCACCGTCTGAAACAGTTCGTAAGTGTAGCTCTTCCCCGCCTTGAGGCCGCCTTCCAGCACCCGTTTCACTTCTGAATCGGCGCTTTCGATCATGCCTTTGTAGATCTTGCCGGTAGTGCCGTCGATGGAGATGTAGTCACCTTCTTCCAGCACCACGCGATCCGCTGTCAGTGTGCGTTTCTCGTAATTGATCTTGATGTCGCCAGCGCCGCAGACACAGACCTTGCCCAGTTGTCGAGCCACCAATGCCGCGTGTGACGATACACCGCCGCGGGAGGTGAGAATGCCCTGGGAATGGAGCATGCCCTTGAGATCATCGGGTGACGTCTCGGTGCGGCAGAGTACCACGCGATGGCCGTTGCGCACTGCTCGTTCGGCAGCGAGCGCCGTAAAGGCGATGCGACCAGTAGCGGCACCTGGACCGGCGGGAAGCCCCTGACCGATGACGGTGGCGGCCTTGAGTGCCTTCGGGTCGAAGACCGGGACCAACAGGGAGTCGATGGATTCGGCCGGGATTTTCAGCAGTGCTGTTTCCTGGCTCATCAGGCGCTCTTTCTGCATTTCCACGGCAATTCGCACTGCGGCAAGACCGGTGCGCTTGCCGTTACGGGTCTGCAGGATAAACAGTCGATTGTTCTCGATAGTGAATTCGAAATCCTGCATGTCCTTGAAATGGCCCTCGAGCTTGGCACGGACTTTTTCCAGATCCTTGTAGCTTTTGGGCATGTCTTTCGCCAGATCGCGGATGGCATTCGGGGTCCGCACCCCAGCGACGACGTCTTCGCCCTGGGCATTAATCAGGTATTCGCCATAGAAGGCTTTCTCGCCATTCGCTGGATCCCGTGTAAAGGCCACGCCGGTGGCACTGGTGTCACCGGCATTTCCAAACACCATGGCTTGCACATTAACGGCAGTGCCCCATTCTGCAGGGATACCATATTGTTGACGATAGAGGATTGCGCGCTCATTTTTCCAGGAACCGAATACGGCGCTGATCGCTCCCCACAGCTGTTCCATGACATCCTGGGGGAAGGCTGTGCGAGTGCGCTTGCGAATCAGGTTCTTGTACTGTTTGACGACTTCCTTAAGGTCATCCGTCGTCAATTCGCTGTCAGATTTTACACCTGCCGCATGCTTGACGCGGTCCAGAATGGCGTGGAAGGGCTCGGCATCTTCTTCGGAAACAGCCTGCACACCCATGACGACGTCGCCGTACATCTGGATGAAGCGGCGGTAGCAATCCCAGGCGAAGCGAGGGTTCCCTGATACGTCGGCGAGCCCCTCGACAGTTTCGTCATTGAGGCCCAGATTGAGGATGGTATCCATCATACCGGGCATGGAATCCCGAGCGCCCGAGCGTACGGAAACCAGCAAGGGATTCTTGCGAGCGCCAAATTTCTTACCGAGCTGTCGCTCGATCTGTCGAACTTCCTCTTCCACGGCAGCTTTGAGTACCGTGGGGTACTTTTGCCCATGGGCATAATAATAGGTGCAGACCTCGGTGCTGATCGTGAAACCGGGCGGCACCGGCAGGCCAATTGAGGCCATTTCCGCCAGATTGGCGCCCTTACCCCCGAGCAGCTCCCGCATGCTGGCGTTGCCGTCGGTCTTGCGGCCAAAGGCGTAGACGTATTTTTTAATGGATTTGGAGGGTTTTGCGGCGGATGCGCGCTTGGTTGTAGCCTTTTTCATAAGCACTATAAAAACCTTTCGTCAGCCCCAGGCTGCGAAGCCGCCTGAAACACTGGAATCTACCTGTTCGTGTGCCTGTATATTGCTCATATACAAGCCAAAACTGATCAACCACCAGTTACCCGATGGAGCGAATTTCGCGCAAAAAAGAGGATGGAAACGTACCCGGCGCGGGTAGAGGAGAATAATGCACATTAGCGCTAAAATCCAGCGCTTCGTGGGTAAAAACAAGGCATCAAACCGGGCATCCCTGCCCGATAATTGATTGCCTATTTTTAGCCAGTGCTGAATCAGTAAATGAAGATCGAGAACTGATTCGTTGGCCCGTTTTAGAGAGCGATCTGTTCTATGTATTCAAGCCAAGCAAGTGAGAGAAACTAGAATCATTGTTATTGAATCTGCTCAACACTTATGCCTAATGCTCTTTCCAGATTTCTTTTGCGTTCAAAGTTTTTGGCACGCTGCTCTCTCTTCTTGAGTTCAAACCAATATTTGGGAACGTTCATGACAGCTCTCCATCGAGTAGTATATCCAACTCGAATGGTTGCATGTGACTTGTCACTTGCCATTAAGTTAGGAGATCCCTCGTAGAGAATTTCTGGATTCGCCAGGCTGTGAATGTGCTCTATGTTCTTGTTTCTGGCATCACTCATCAATAACAAATATTTCTTCTTCGACATGAAGATGTCAGTTAACAATTTCATCCAGAATTGAAATTGCATTTTTGGTGTTTTAACAGCAGGACCTATCCATACTCCATTTACTTCCATCATTTCGTACTGATCGTTACTAAAAAAACTATGCGCTGCTTTAATTGAGTCAGGAACGAAAAAAAGACTTCTGAATGAAGGTTTTGTCACTAGCATGTATCCTGCGACCAGCTTATTTTGTAGGAATCCTCCTACAATTTTGCTGGAATGCGCATAGAGAGGAGGAAGTCGAACACCGGTCTGGGATTCAATCTTCTCTATGTATTTTTCTATTTCCGTTTCACTTTCTATAACTCTGAACTTTATTGCTTCCATCTGATTATCCTGGGGAAAAACATACCTACATGTTGGCGATATTCTAGATAGGCTCTTGAATGTTCGCCCTCTATTATTTTTTCTTCTCTCGTTGCTACCTCGACGTCCCCCCGTAATTGAGTAGCACCGGCATTTGGAGTCCAATACCTTGAACGAGGAGATTGGACGTGAAGAAGCGGTTTTCAGAAGAACAGATCATTGGGTTCCTGAAGGAAGTCGATGCCGGGATTCCGGTAAAGGAGCTGTGCCGCAAGCATGGCTTTTCGGAGGCGAGCTACTACCTCTGGCGCAGCAAGTTTGGGGGCATGAGCGTCCCAGAGGCCAAACGGCTGAAGGAGCTGGAAAGCGAGAATGCCCGCCTGAAGAAGTTGCTGGCAGAGACGATGCTGGAGAGCGAGATCATCAAGGAAGCGCTCAAAAAAAAGTGGTAGCCGCACCGGCCAGACGGGAACTGGTGCGGTACATGGTCGACAAGGGCCTGAGTGAGCGACGGGCGCTGCTGGTGGTCGAGATGAGCGCAAGTGCTTTCCGCTACCAACCAGCGCCAGACCGCAACCAGGAGCTGCGAGAGCGGATCGTGGCACTGGCCCAGCGACATCGTCGCTACGGCGCAGGAATGATCTACCTGAAGCTGCGCCAGGAAGGTCTGGTGGTAAATCACAAGCGCGTCGATCGCCTGTATGCCGAGGCATCGCTTCAGGTTAAGCGCCGCAAGCGCAAGAAGGTCCCTGTTGGTGAGCCTCAGCCTCTGTTCCGGCCGGGACAGGCCGATCAGGTCTGGTCGATGGATTTTGTGTTTGATCGCAGTGCTGACGGCCGTGTGGTGAAGTGTCTGACGGTTATGGACGATGCCACGCATGAAGCGGTGGCTATTGTTGCTGAACGCGCAATTGGTGGTGAGCTACTGACGAGGATCATGGAGCGGATCTGCAAGGAGCGTGGCTACCCACAGATCATCAGGACGGACAACGGCAAGGAATTCTGCGGCCGGGCCATGCTGAGCTGGTGCCATTCACACGGTGTGAAGCTGCGACTCATAGAGCCAGGCAAGCCCAACCAGAATGCCTACATCGAATCCTTCAACGGCAGGCTGCGAGATGAATGCCTGAACGAGAACTGGTTCTTGAACCTGCACCACGCGAGGGTGCTCATCGAGGCATGGCGCAGGGAGTACAACGAGGAGAGGCCCAAGAAGGCTTTGGGCGGATTAACACCAGCAGCGTATGCAAGACAGCTGGCTATGAACGCAGTTACAGTTAACCCCGGACTCTAAAGCCAAGTGCTACTGAGGACGGGGGGACGTCGATCTGATCAAGCGTAATCCTAGCCAAATCTGGAAAAAGATAGCGCCTGATTATGCTTTCATTGCGGGTGTAGTGTGATTCAGACCAATTAATTCTATTGTGAGCGAGATAATCTCTAGCAGTTGCACCAAAGGTTCTAGCATCATCTGAGGCATGCCTCGTTCGCTTCACGCGCTTGGCTATAACTGGGTCTTGATTAGTGGCAACTAGCTGCCGCGCTTCTATTGCTTTAGCTCGTGCGATCGTCAAACTTATAGTCGGATAAGAACCTAGGCTCACTGTTCGTTCTTTACCACCAAAACGGTACCGCAATAACCATGCCCTCGATCCATTCGGACTAACCCGCAGTCTTAGACCATTGCCGTCATTGAGGTAGTAGATTTTTTGCTTCGGTCTAGCTGCCTTACATTGCGCATCTGTAAGTAGTTTTTCGCCAGCCATAATCGCCTCCAGTACCCAATCTAGTACCCAAAGATAATGGCGCACTTGGTGAAGTTCAATACAGCATAGTGAATTAAAAGTACCCAAAATACAGGGTATTTTGTAGCACAATAAAGTTTAGTGAAGTTTAGTGAAGCTGAGTGTGGCGGAAGAGGCAGGAGTCGAACCCACCAAGCCTGTCATTAACAGACTTCACCGGGTTTGAAGTCCGGGCACCCCACCGGGGATGATACTCTTCC
>Ga0222714_10001491_pt1 | contig 26316 bp, 28 predicted proteins | sample C33_3DmetaG_FD_165048 | JGI IMG/M metagenome (GOLD analysis project Ga0222714, IMG submission 165048) | Estuarine water microbial communities from San Francisco Bay, California, United States - C33_3D | ecosystem: Environmental > Aquatic > Marine > Unclassified | place: USA: California...
GTCCGCATCGGGTGAGTAACCTAGGAACAGAACTACTCCGAGCGTTCACGATCGACTCGTAAAATAAGGACCGTGGATTATGGCATTTTTGTTTGGGCCATGTAATCAAACAAGTGGTAGTCTCTCCATTACGGGACCAATTACAGTACAGCGAAAGTAGTACTAAGCATGTGATACGTTAGTATTATTGTCTCTTTCGGACACGTGGGTTCGAATCCCACTATCTCCACCAAAATCCCACTCTATATATAACGGGGTAGTTCTTTAGTGAGCTATCCCTTTTTTTGTATATTTATATCTGAGTATGAGGATCTTCTTATTTGTATTTATATGTTTATTCAGTTCAGCTATTGCACAACCAAATAAGATTGTAGTAGGAACTGTTACAAACCAGATTAAGCTTGGTCCAATGAAAGGTAGCAAAAATCTAACCCTGGGACTAAAGAATATAGCTGAAGAAGCTATTTTAGATAAATCAGATAAACTTGTTTTGGTTGACGACATTGAGCCAGGAACTTATCAGTTGAATATGGAGATTGTTTATTTTGATATTCAACAAACGTCTACTGGTATAAGTGTCTTCCATAAGACTGACAACGAGACCATTATTAGAATAAAAGGTACGTTGTTATTAGATGGAAAAAAGGTGAAAGATTATGTTGCGACTGGAACTAGTTCTGAAATATCTACCTCTACAATGATCATCGATGAAGGTGGTGGTTTTAATCAAGCGTCCGCACGTTCTGCTTTAAAGAAAACCATTATAAACCTAATCGATAAACTACTATGAAAAAACTATTATTAGCTCTATCGCTTTTAATTAGTTTCGCTTCTTATTCACAAACACCTCAAATTGGACATTTTCAAACCCTAGCTACTGTTAGAAGAGGTGATACATTAGACGTTGCCTGGTATTACAGACCAAGTGCTTCTGCAGATGTTCGTACATTCCAGGTTGACTGGCAGTACAAGAAAACACTCCTAACTCATATCTCAACTACTGTTGACGCTTCTGTTAATGGAATGACTCCTGCAGTTAGCTATAAGACTTGGGATAACTACAAATACAATAACTATTCTAATGGCACCTATAATTACACATCTAATTCAGAGTGGGCTATAGGACGTAACTATTTAGTATTATCTAGTGGATCAACTATTGGATCTAATGGCTACATTATTCATAATAAGTATAAGATTAACTCTGTAGCTCCGAACTATGCTTCAGATACAATTACTGTAAACTGGGCTCGTATGTTTAAGGTTGATGGTACTACAATTGGTGATAATGTAGCTCAACTTACAAATCAAAAACTAGCAATTAAACTATTAGGCAACTTAACATTATCAGGTAAGGTATGGTTAGGTCCAAGTATGGCCTTAAGACCTGTAGTATGGTGTTATAAAGCTAGTAACAATGCTTTCATTGATTCCGTAACTGTAAATGCTGATGGTACTTATGTGTTAGATAATGTTGATGAGAATACAAAGTATAAACTAGATGTTAGATTCCCAGCTCCACTTACTGCTATCAGAGACAATGCTGTAACAATATCAGATGCTGTTAAGACATACGACGAATATATCACTACAGATGTTAATCAGACGTTTAGCAGAACTTATTTAAGAAATGGATTAGCTTATCTAATTGCTGATGTTAATAAAACCGGTACACTAGATGGTGGTGATGTTTATTCAATTTATGCCTCAGTATCAGGATTAAAACCAATTGATACAGCTAAGTTAATTAATGTACTTACTAAAAATGTTTACGATTCATTAGCAATAGGTGCCAATCAATGGACTGATTGGGCATCTTATATCAATGGAGTAACATATGTTTTTGATAGTGTAGGTACAGTTAACCTAACAGGAGTAGACATTAAATACTTTGTATTAGGTGACGTTGATAGAACTCATTCATCCCCGGTATATGACGCTGGCGGTGGTTTAGTAGCAGCTGCTAAGTACATAGGAACACTTGATGTTAATATTCCAAATGTAACAGCTCTAACCGGTCAAGCGATGTATGCTAATTTCAATATGAATACCAATGGTATTAAGAATGATGGCTTACAGTTTGAAATGAGATACGATCCTACTAAAGTTAAGTTTGAAGAGATTATCTCAAATATTCAAGGACCGTGGTTACAATATTTAACACATGATGAGGTAAGTGGTATTATCCGTTTTGGAGGAATGAATAATCAAATTTTAGGGTCACTAACAGGTAATGTTACTCCGTTTAAGCTTAAGTTCTCTCCAATTGGAAGTAATGATGTTCAAACAAACGTTTATGTTAGACGTTTAATGGATGCTAGTGACAGAAATGGAGATCATTTTAATATTAACCTAGCATCAGATTATGTAGTGCTATCTTCAAGAGCTAACCCTGGATATGCATTGCCTTCACCTGAAAAGGAAATAACAGCTATGATTCGTCCAAACCCAACTAGTGGTTTTTTTGAATTAGTAGTAATGTTCCCTAAATCAAACATGAATTCATTAGCTAGAGTTTATGATACTCAAGGGCGTTTAATTAAAGAAATAGGTAAAGTATCTAGTACTGAATACTATACAACTGTAGTTAAGCAAGTAGATTTAACAGGTGCTATAAATGGTAACTATTTATTGGTATTAGATAATGAAAACCAGAAACGTTTAACAAAACAATTTATTAAAATTTAACAACATGTCAGAAGAATTAGAACAAAACAATGATGGTACTTGGTCTGGATTGAAAAAGACCATTATCGGTGTTGCAACAACTGCAATTATGGGATTAGGAACATGGGGTATAACTAAAGTAACAGGTGGTGGTGATGAATCTGCTCCTGCACCTGCTGCACCTGCTCCAGTAATTAACATTACAACAAATAACACCCAGCAACAACAAGCTGCTGGCGGCACTAAAGTAATTGAGCGTGTAGTTGAAAAATCAGCTACTAAACCAGCTGAACCTGCTCCTAAGAAAAAAGAATTTACAGAAGAACCAAAATGGTAATAAAATGAATCAACAACCAAGTGGATTTAAAGACCTATTAAATAAAATGATGAGCCGTAGATGGTATATCACGGCAATGGTATTAGGTGGATTTATATTAATTATTGGTGGTATTTTTACTGCAATTAGTTTACAAACACCAATGGCCGCAGCATGGAAAGAATTATTAATGTTATTATTAGGTGCCTTTATCGGTAGTTATGGTAAAATCATTGACTACTGGTTCAGTGATACTGACAAAGATAAAATGTTAGTACAAAAAATGGATGAAGAAGATGGTGTTAGTATGGGTAGTGTTAATGATATTAAAGAAAGCAACAAACCATTCACTCCATTAATCCCAGATGCATTCGTAGCAGGTGCAGCAGCAGCTAGAGATTTAGCTGTAGTTGAAAACAAACAAAATCATGAATTAGCAGCTGATCAACAAGAACATGATCAAATGATGGCTAAAGACCAACAGGAGCATGAGCAAGAAATGGAAAAGTTAGAGTTTGAGTATCAAGCACACAGACAATGTGAACACGTTTGGGTTGATAGTGATATGGATGGGGATTTAGAGTGCGAAAAGTGTGGTAAGATAAAAGATTAAACACAAATAAAAATTAAAAGTATGAAACAATTCCTAAAGCAATTATTTGATGATTCAAATACAATCAACGAAAAATCAGTTGTAGGATTTACCGCTTTTGTAATGATGGTAGTAACATTATTAGCTGATATTGTAACTGGTGTAATGGGTAAAACAATGCCTATTCATGAGTTTGTGTTTGATGGATTTATGGTTATCGTACTAGGTGCATTTGGTATTGCTTCTGTAGATAAGTTTATTAATAAAAGAAAAGGTAATGAGTAAAGAACAAATAAGAGTAGGAATAGCTACTATACTTTGGTTTGGAATAATGACTTTAATTGCGGTTAAATGCTCAGCTCAAGTAGTGGGTAAAACTGTAACTGAAGACTACAAAGCAGCATTTGAAAAAAAATCTAACATTGATAGCTTGCTTGAATACAACGGCCCTAAGATTCCTATTCAAATACTTAGCTTAGGCATTAGTGAAGACGTATACGCTATGTATCCTGAATTAAAGGACAAGCGTGTTGGATTAGGTGTAACTAATATCGTAGTTGAGTTCTTAGAAGAGACTAACCATTTTACTTTTACTGAAGATAAAACTGAGATTAAAAATAGAATGGTAAAGCAATTCCAAGCATCACAATCTGGAATTACTCAAGATAAATTAGATGGTAGAGGCAAGATACGATTAGCTCATTACTTTGCCTATATTGAATGTTATGATTTCTCAGTTTCAGAAGATGAAACAGTAAACATGAAAGATGGAGTTAAAAACACAGTTGTAACTCGCTTAGGTTTACAAGTTAAATTCGTTGATGCTGAAACTGGAGAGTATTTTACTGGTTCTGGTCTAGGTGAAGCTAAAACAGTTAGAGAATTAACATTAATGAATGATGATAACTTTTCGGAGGTTAAATTCAATCAATCAACAATAGGCACTTCAACTAAAAAAGCGCTTGAGATAGCTGCAGGTAAGATATTACTTCGCATGCACAAAAAAGGTATATTTAAATTACAGTAAGGCACCAAGTAATTAAAATAAAACTTGATGATTGAGAAAATTAAAAACATATTTAAGTGTGTTACTCATTGTTTGTCTCAGTTGGAAAGCTGAAGCACAAACACTTACTTATTCATTTGTAGATCCATGTACTAAAGCAGTAACTTTATTTTCAGTCCCTGCCACAGGCACGGTAGTATACTTCCATGGACAATCAAAGTCTTTTACATCAGTAGATATTCAGAACGGTACATTTGCTACTTGGATAAATCAAGTCTATACCGATTACCGTAAAATAGCTCCTTGTGGACAACAGCAAGGACAGGTAACTCAAAATCAAATTACATCACAAATTATAAGCAATACAGTTCAAAGTGTTGTTAGTAGTATTATGAGCCAAGCTCAATCAGCTGCCTCTAGTACTATTACTGGCGTTGCTACATCATCATCAACTTCTAATGCTTCATCAGCTGGAGGAGACGATGCTGCTAGTAAAAATAATAAAAATAGTGATTCAAAACAAAAGAAGAACGCAAATAATACTACAAGTACAAATAACCAAAATAGTACAACAAGTTCAAGCAGCTCTAATAACACTAGTGGAAGTACTCAAAACACTAATACATCAAGCTCAAATAGCTCTAATAACAATGGAGGGAACAGCAGTAGTGGGAGTACTAGCAATACTAGTACTGGACAGTCTACTAATCAAACCAATACTAAAACTGAGCAAAAGGGAGAGGAAGTAGCAGCTACAACTACAATGAATATAGATCAACAAAATCAAAACAGCTCTAAAGACGATAATAGTAGTAGTGGAGGCGGCAAAGGTGGAGGTAAGAACGGTAAGAGTGGATCAAGTAACCCTCTAATAGTATCATCCGATTTCACTACAGCTCAAAATCTAGATAAATCATTTACTCCGATCCTTAACTTAAGTATGTCCCAATCATCAATGACTGGAATGTCAAGTTGGGGTTTAACATCAATGATATGGTTTAACTTTAAACAGTTTGCCCTATCAGGTAAGTATACAAAGATTAGTTTCAGTAAAAACGGTAAATTGAAATGGGTACATAATGTTAACCTAACTGGTGTTTATTCATATGGCAACATAATTGGATTTGTAGGCTATAGTGGAATATTGAATGCCGGTAAGTGGGGTGTAACTGGATTCAATGTAAGTGGAGCTATGACATTAGTAACTGGAGAGGAAAAGAATACATTTCTATCACCTTCAATAACAGCATTCTATACTAAACCATTTAAAGGTAATAAACGTTTAACTATATCTCCTGAGCTATATTTAATATCAGCACCGTTGATATATTCAACTAGAGAAAGAGTAACAACAACAGATAGGACATTCAGTGCATTTATAGGTAGTGGATTTGATTATCAACTAACCAGGCGATTTAAATTCAATATGAACTATAAAGCAAATTTGTCTACTAATCCAGACTTTCCTATACTGTCATTCTTCCTAATAGGTAGTAAGATTAATCTATGAGGATATTACTAATCATATTATTATTCCCATTTATACTGTTTGGGCAATCAATTACTGCTCCGCCTGGTAGAACTTACCAAGTGGGTGTTAGTGGACAAGATGCTAGTGGGTTTGTGATTAGTGGGTTTGGATCAGAAACATTATTAACATCAATCGGTTTTGTTAACCCACCCGCTGGTGTAACATTTAGTGTTACTACAACTACAGGATTATCGTTTGCCACAGGATATAATTCTTGGACTAATCAAACTCGTCTTAGCTTTACAGGCACTCAAGCAAATGTAAATAATGCCTTAGCATCATTAAAAGTAAATACAGGTGCTACTACAGGTAATGTTCAAATATCAATATCAACAACAGTAAACCCGACAGGATATTATTATAATGCTGTTAATGGTCACTTTTATTTACCAGTATCAACAGGACAAACTTATACAACTGCTAAATCATTATCTACTCAACAAACATTTAAAGGACAAACAGGATATCTTGTAACTATTACTTCACAATCAGAACAAGATTTTATAGTAGCGAATGTACCTCAAAATAATATTTGGTTTGCCTTATCAGATGCAGCTCAAGAAGGATATTGGAGGATAGATGCTGGTCCTGAAAATGGTACTTTAATTAAAACACAAAATGGACAAACAGCAGGTAATATAGCAGGTCAATATAATAATTGGTGTGGTGGTGAACCAAACAATTCTGGTGGTGAGCACTACGCTGTTACTAAGTGGGGAGGAGGTGGATGTTGGAATGACTTACCTAATAATTTCAGTTGTGCTTATATTATTGAATTTGGTACCTGGTCTAACCCAGCAGACGCTACATTTACAGGATTCTATTCAGCCAACACTACTAATACTGTAGCAATTACAAACACATTAACGGGTACAGTTACAATCCCTGGAGGATTAAGTTCAAGACCATTACTTACACTCTACAGAGTAGTGAATGGAGTTGATCAACTTGTAGACTACAAAACAGTAGCTACAAATGGTACTTATACTTTTATCTTACCTAATCAAAATTCAACCTATAAACTAGTACCATCCTTAACAATACAGGGTATAACATCTGCAGATTTTGATTTAGTATGGGGTGAGATACAAAATGAAAGTACGCCACCTGTTACTGCTCAAGGTTTAGTAATGACCGGAACCAAACAATGGAAAGCAGCTGACATAAATGAAAATGGCGTACTGGACTTAGGCGATGCCTATCTAATGGCAGCTCATAACTCAGGATACAGACCAATAAATAAAGTACTATGGTTTAACCCAACTGATTATGATTCAGTGACTAAATCAAATTTCAGCACCATTAATCCAGTAACATCGTTTACTTTAAACGTAGTAACATCTGATATTACTCAAAACATTAAATACTGCATACTTGGCGATGTGAACTTGTCTCATTCATCTAATTAACTTTATAGTACTTAGACATACAGAAAAAATAAAACACTACTATAAAGATATATTGTTAATGTGAAATAACATGTCTTATATTTGTATTAATCAATCAAACAGTTATGATATACACAATTTGGATAGTTAGCATTATTTACTGTATAGCCAAGATGTACAAATCCTATAATAGAAAAGGGATAGACCCAGTCTATGCTACACCTGGCCTAGAGACTTTAGCTATACTAGTAATGGCACCAGTTCTGATGGCAGTAGATGCAACGCTAACTTGGGTCCGGAAGTATAAGGAATATAGAGAAGAAAAACAAGATAAGATCTTTTAATTAATTGTCAAGTGGTGAAAAGCGTACGCATGGCAGACACACCCACTCGTCTCGTGGGCGCGGAGTATGAAACAGATGTTTGGATATGGGTTGACCACAAAGCCGGCTTATTTTGTCCAACATTGAATCACAGCGTGGAGGTTCGAATCCTCCCTTGACAGCATAGTTACCGTTCTTTGACATATAAGGAGAAACAAAACATGGAAACATTATCATTCGTTTTAGGAATGTCCTTAGTGGTGGTTATCGCAGTTGCGGTAGTTGCTATTATTGGATTTTTTAAGGCAAGAAAAATAGAAGAAGAAACTAATAGGATTCATACCATTATGGGTAATGAATCAGAAAGAGTTACTAGAGATATAGCAGACATCTATCAATGTATTGCTGAAGAGAATAGGCAGATTCATCAGAAAGTAGATCTTTTTGAAAAGGATATTTATTCTCAATTAGATTCAAGATTAGACAAATTAGAAACTAAATTAACAAACAATAAAAAATAAATAAGTTAAAGAGCGGTAACTTAACTTCTGAACACAGTGAGTCTACGAAACTAGCCCGCAGGCCACGGGATCGAAAACTCAGGGATGCCTCTTAACAATGCACACTATCCCTCTAGATCGTTAGCTAGCGGTGTAAAGTAATCCCACTGGAGAATAGGATTGCAAATGAGGTTGATTGGAATGTATTAATCAGCAGGGAATTGATAAGCCCCATTACCAGGTAATGATAAACACAGGTCAAATCTGCTGGAATATGCTGAATTATTCGTCGGTTAGAAATGCCAATCGTAAAAGCAGATGTCCACTCACCCATCTTCTGCTTTCCTGAAACTTGTTGACACGCACGACAACTTGGAATGGTGCACGCTGAACAAGCTCTGTGAACGAACACGAAGAATACCTCACTGTGCGTAGGTAAGCATCAAGTTCTTCTGACCGTGGGGAAAGGCCCACTCTATAGTCAGGTGGCCTGAATGGTAAGGGTAAAATGCGACTTAAAAGAGGGAGAGCTTGGCCCTCACAAATGGACTAATCACCATTTGTAACCTGTAGGAGTTTCAGCGTGTGTCGCGCAGGTAAACGGAAGCGGTGTGGGTTCGAGTCCCACCCTGACTGCGAAGAGACGATAATCTTCCTATATGGCATCCAGTCCGTTAAGCTGGAGAACTTATCTGACAGCTTGGAAAGACAAGCAATATAGTCAGGTGGTGTAATGGTAGCACAACAGACTTTGACTCTGTTTGTATAGGTTCTAATCCTGTCCTGACTACGAGGCCAAAGTAACTTAAAGAGAGGGCCAAATGGAGAATCTCGTAAACTATTCTTAGTTATGACGAGTGCGACCGCCGGTAAAGATCTCAGCAAGTGACATACGGGGAGAGACCCGACCAGCCTGGATGTTGGAATGGTATACAAGAAGGTCTTAAAAACCTTTGAGCTGAAAGCTCGTGCGGGTTCGAGTCCCGCTCCAGGTACAAATCTTAGATACTTATAATAAAGGTTTCAGAGTAATTAGTCTAAGGACCTATAGCTCAGTTGGTTAGTAGCGCCGGTCTCATAAACCGTAGGTCCCTGGTTCAAGTCCAGGTGGGTCCACTAAAAATGAATATCATGGATAGCAACCCGATTGAAAAGTGTATTATCTGTGGAAAAGACACCACTTATTATTTTAATGATCATATTGACATGAGATATGGTTATATTGAAGGATCTGGACAATATTGTATATCTTGTTATAACAAAGGAAAGGAGCGCAAGCATATCATAGTTCCAGAGTATCTTGTATATAATACTCCTAATGATCAAGAATTAGGTAGTAAAGTAAGAGACATATATCGGCAATCTAAATAAATAAACATGCAACAACAAAAACAAGTCAGGGTTAATATCCCTTTAGACAAAACAACTTCTGTCTCTTGTGAAGAGTGCGGATGCACTACATTTCAAGAGGCATTAATGTTACGTAAGGTTAGTAAGTTTTTAACTGGTGATCAACAAGATGGTATTATGCCAATTGCTACATTTGTTTGTACAAAATGTGGACATGTCAATAAAGAGTTTTATCCTAAAGAATTAAGTAAGAATGAGCAAGAATAAAGAGATATACGGCACTATAACAGAATATAATGAGAAGACAACTAGAACAGTTCTTAAAGCTGATTCTATTGTAGATGGAGTAGTAGATAAGTTTATTGATAGATCTAGAGTAGGTAAAGCTAAGTACGGTGTTACTCTTGATAGAGAAGATTGGTCTTTGGAACAATGGATAGAAGCAGCCCAAGAGGAACATATGGATGCTATCCTCTATCTTGAAAAGATCAAGACTATTATTGGCGGTAAAAAGAAATAATGCCAAAACCTAAAATAAACATCAATTGGGCTACTCAGAAGGCAGTATCCTATTCTCAGTATTCTATATATAAACAATGCCCATATCAGTGGTATTTAACATATATTAAGAAGGAGTCTAGCTTTAAGCCATCAATCTATTTGGTGTACGGTACATCAATGCACGAAACCATTCAAACATATCTACAAACAATGTATGATAAGTCTGTTAAAGCTGCTGATGAAATAGATATGAATAAGCTATTAGAAGAAAGGCTAGTAGCTACATACAAAGAGAGTATATCAGAAAACAAAAATGAACACTTTAGCACTAAAGAAGAGTTAAAAGAGTTCTTAGCAGATGGACAAGCTACTCTAGATTGGTTTAAAAAGAATAGAGGCAAATACTTCTCTAAAAAGAATACTGAGTTAGTTGGTATTGAGATTCCTATTTTACAACCTGTAATAGAAGACATTCCTAATGTCCTAATGAATGGTTCTATTGACTTTATCATCTATGACAAAGTCTTAGAAAAGTATACTATCTATGACATAAAGACTAGTACGAAAGGATGGACTGATTATGAAAAGAAAGACCAAACTAAAATCAATCAGATATTGCTTTACAAAAGGTTCTATTCAAAAGTAATGAATGTTCCTGAAGATAAGGTTGACGTTATGTTCTTTATAGTAAAGAGAAAAGTATTTAGTCATCCTGATTATCCTACATATAGAATACAAGAGTTTATTCCTGCTAATGGAAAAAGAAAAGTACAAGAAGCTATGGATGATCTTTCTGCTTTCATACGAGAATGCTTTACTCCCAATGCTAAATACAATACAGAAAGAACTTACCCTAAGAACATAGATAGTTGTAAGTTCTGTCCATATACAAATAAGCCTGATCTTTGCGATAAAAAAGTCTAAAATATTTTTTTATTTACGTATTTATTTGTATATTCTAATATATTTATTAGAAAAAGAATATGCTAAGCAAATCAAAAAGAGTTATAACTTCTGTAAAGATCCCAGAGGTTTTATATGAAGATTTTAAAGTCACATCTGTGAAAACTAAAATGAGCCTACAAGATATAGTTGAAAGAACTATGTTCATGTATCTAACAGACTCTAAATTTAGACAATCTGTACACGAACAATACAATACATACTATACAGGATCCAATTTAATTGAAGCAATAAAATAAGTTGTAAATGAAAGAAGGTTATATCCCTAGAGAGGAAAGAAAGAAAATTCTATTCCTATGTGACGACATACGTATGACTTCAGGCATCTCTACAATGGCTAGAGAGATAGTAGTAGGAACATCTCATAAATACAATTGGGTTAATTTAGGAGCCGCCATTAACCATCCAGATCAAGGTAAACGTTTAGACATTTCACAAGACACAGGTCGTGTTACTGGAATTTCTGATGCTAGCGTTTACATATACCCAATTTCTGGTTATGGTACAACAGAGTTAGTTAGACAATTGATAGACATGGAGAAACCTGATGCTATCATGTTCTTTACTGACCCTAGATATTGGATATGGTTGTTTCAAATGGAGAATGAAATACGTAGGAAAATACCAATGATCTATTTGAACATCTGGGATGATATGCCTGCTCCATTGTATAACAAAGCGTACTACGAATCTTGTGATACATTGATGGCTATCTCTAAACAAACGCAGAATATTAATAGGTTAGTTCTTGGTGACAAGGCTAAGGATAAGATTATTAAGTACGTACCTCATGGTATTAATGAAAAGATATTCTTTCCTATTACTGAGTTCATGAAAACAGATAACGAGAAGTTGGATGCCAAAAAGAAACAAATCTTTGGTGATTTTAATCCAGACTTTGTTGTCTTCTATAACTCTAGAAATATTAGACGTAAATGTACTGCAGATACTATTGCAGCATATGCACTATTCTGTGATAAAATAGGTAAAGAAAAAGCATCTGAATGTGCGCTAGTACTTCATACGCAAAGGCAAGATGAAAATGGCACAGACTTAGAAGCTGTTATAGATTTGCTATGCGACCCAGAATATCAAAAGGTGTATTTCTCTGATTCAAGAGTATCTTCTGAAGAGGTTAACTTACTTTACAATATGTCAGATCTTGTTATCCTAATGTCTTCTAATGAAGGTTGGGGTCTTAGTCTAACTGAAGGTATGATGTGTGGTAAAATGATCATGGGAAATGTAACCGGAGGTATGCAAGATCAAATGAGGTTTGTAGATAATACTGGTAAGTGGATTGACTTTGATGATAAATTCTGTTCTAACCATTATGGTACGTATAAAGAATGTGGTGAATGGGCTATTCCATTATTTCCAACTAATCAAAGTATAGTTGGTTCTATTCCTACTCCTTATATATTAGATGATCGTTGTAGCTTTATAGATGCCTCAGAGAAATTAGAGCAGGTTTATAATATGCCAATAGAAGAAAGAGAGAGAAGAGGTATGAAGGCTAGAGAATGGGTTCTATCTAAAGAATCAATGATGAGTGCAGAACACATGTGCGACAATGTCATTGAATCAGTAGAAGAGACATTCGCTAAATTTAAACCTAGAAAGAAATTTGAACTGATTAAAACAGAGCAAAAGTTACCTAAAAATAAAATTGTACACCCATTAGTATATTAATATGAAACAGTTTTGTGTTATATCTTGTCCCATTGATACGTATTCTGGCTATGGTGCCAGAGCTAGAGATTTCTTTAAGGCCTTATATGAGGTTAAGAAAGATGAGTATGATTTTATGATATTGAGCCAAAGGTGGGGATCGACTCCTTGGGGATATATTACTGACAACATCGATGAATGGGGTTGGGTATCACCAATGATCAATAGCCAGTTAAATAGAAAACCAGACATCTGGATTCAAATAACAGTTCCTAATGAATTCCAACCAGTAGGCACTTATAATATCGGTGTAACTGCTGGTATAGAAACTACGTCATGCGATGCTGCATGGATAGAAGGCGTGAACAGAATGAATATCACTTTAGTATCTTCAAATCACGCAAAAACAATTTTTGAACAAACAGCATATCAAAAGAAAGATAAGAATACTAATCAAATTATTCAGGACATAAAAATAGAAAAGCCTATTGAAGTATTGTTTGAAGGTGCTGATCTTAATAAATACTTTTTCTTAGATGATAATGATCTTGAAGATACCGATCTAGTTCAAGGGTTAGATGGAATCACTGAAGAGTTTTGCTTTTTGTTTGTAGGACATTGGCTACAAGGTGAAATTGGCGAGGATAGAAAAAATGTTGGTCTAATGCTTAAAACATTCTTAGAGACATTTAAGGACAAGAAGAAAAAACCTGCTCTTATTATGAAAATATCTGGCGCTGGTTCTAGTGTTATGGATCGTAATGAAATGCTAAAAAAGATAGATAATATCAAGTCTCAGGTAAAAGGTAAACTTCCTAATGTATATTTACTACATGGTGAACTAGATGACAAAGACATTAACTACCTTTACAATCATGGCAAAGTTAAAGCAATGTTCAATCTAACTAAAGGTGAAGGTTTTGGTAGACCGCTTCTTGAGTTTTCTCTTACTAAAAAGCCTATCATCGTATCAGGTTGGTCAGGACACACTGACTTTCTTGATAGAGAGTTTACATGTCAAATAGGAGGCGAACTTAAAGATACACATCCATCTACACATGTACCAGGAATCATATTAAAAGACGCTAAATGGTTTAGTCCAAATATTGATCAAGCTAAACACTACTTAAAAGATGTGTATGATAAATACAGCAAATATCAAGAGCTTGCAAAAAAACAAGCTAAGAAGTCTAAAGACCAGTTTAGTTTTGACAATATGAAACAGTTAATTAAGGAACATTTTGACAGAATACCTAAGTCTGTAACTCCTCAATTACAATTGCCTAAATTAAAGAAAATAGAATTGCCTTCTTTAAAAAAGTAAACTAATGACATCAAGAGATTTTGTAATTTGGATGAAAGGCTTCACAGAAGCTTGTAATGATTTTACTGCAACACCAAAACAGTGGGATCGTATCAAAGAAGTACTATATGAAGTAGAAGACTTTGATGATAATCCTGGTATAGATGCAGAAATAGATGGCGGCTGGAATGATTGGTATCGCCAAAATGTTAAAGATCAACTTCCTTTATCAGGATCTGTAACTGTATCAAATATAACTGCAAATTCTATTACAGGATCTTCTTCTAATACGCATATAACTACTACCGTATGGAATGATAAAATGGGAAATTGGCACTACACTAATTATCCAGAAGGAACAGGAGGTTATTATCATGGATCAAATAATAAAAAAGAAAAACAACAACTCAATGACTGATAATTTAATAACATGCCCAAAATGTAAAGTACAAGACTCTTGTTATATTGTACCTGTAAATGAGTTTCATAATTCTTACACGTGTTTCAATTGCGGCTTTCAAACAAACGATTTGATGCGTGAAGCTGAATTTGATTTTGAAGAGTTTGAAAATGAAATGCCTGAGCTTTATAAAGACATCAAGTACACAGATGAATTAGGAAGAGTTTGGTATCCTCACATTATTAATGTAGAAGGTAAAGGTACCGTGTTTGCCAATGGTGCATCTAAAGATGAATGGGAATGGAGCGCTATCAAATCTGTACGCCTTTCAGAAGAAGAAAAAGAGAATACAAGATTCAAAGGCAAGATGCATAAGTCAGATTCAAAAACGTTAGAAAATTTTGGTCAAGACGGCTATTTTGATGCATGTGACTATATTGGATTGTTTGATATAAACAATTAATGAATATGAAAATTAGTTACGCAATACCGGTTTGTAATGAGCACAAAGAGTTAGATAGACTCTTGAATTTTCTGATTAGTAACAAAAGGTTAGAAGATGAAATTGTAGTGCAAGCAGACCTTAGTAATACTACAAAAGAAGTCTATCAAGTAATTGATCAATATAAAAATAGTATCAAGTTAGTTGAGTTTGGTCTTAAAGGTAACTTTGGTGATTTCAAAAATAATCTTAAAGCGAATTGTTCTGGTGAGTGGATCTTTCAAATAGATGCTGATGAATACTTGAAAGAAGAATTTATACAGTACTTGCCAGAAATTCTGCAAAATAATCCAACAATTGATTTATTTTTACTACCTAGGATTAACACAGTAGAAGGACTTACTCAACAACATATTGATACATGGAGATGGCGAGTAGACGAAAAAGGCTGGGTAAACTTTCCAGACTATCAAACAAGGATCTTACAGAACTCACCCAAGATTAATTGGGTCAATAAGGTTCATGAGGTTTTGACAGGTCATAATACTTATGCTATGCTTCCAGCAGAAGAATTCTATTGCTTAATACATCCTAAAACAATCGAGAGACAAGAAAAACAAAACACGTTATATTCTGTATTATGAAAGAGATCTTAGATTTAGTAGAACAGTACATTAAAGAGAAACATTCACAAAAGACATGGAAAGCAGGAGAAGATTGGGTACAATATGCAGGACCTTATTTTGATTCTAAAGAATATGTAGCAGCAGTTAAAAGCTTATTGAGTGAGTGGTTAGTATTAGGTGCAGATGCTAACAAGTTTGAAACTAAGTTCCCAAAGAAGTTTGGTAAAGAATATGGATTGTTGGCTAACTCAGGATCTAGTGCTAACTTACTTATGATGTTGGCATTAACATCTAAGAGAGGTTTAAATTTACCTAAAGGTACAAAGGTGATTACACCTATTGCAGGTTTTCCAACTACTATCAATCCAATCTTACAAGTAGGATTTACACCTATCTTTGTTGATATTGAACTTCAAACTCTTAATCTTGATCTTGATCAAGTAGAGAAGGCGTGTATCGATAATCCTGATGCAAAAATCATTACATTTGCACATGTGCTTGGCAATCCTCCTAACATGAATAGGTTGATGGAGATTGTTGAGAAATATAAACTAATCTTGTTAGAAGACTGTTGTGATGCATTAGGATCATTCTATGAAGGTAAACCATTAGGATCATTTGGTGAATTAGCAAGTTGCTCATTCTATCCAGCTCATCATATGACTATGGCGGAAGGTGGATTTGTTGCATGCAAAGACCAGAATACAGAAAGGATCATACGTAGTTTTAGAGAGTGGGGTCGTGGATGCTACTGTATTGGTAAACAAAACCTATTAGAGAAAGGATCTTGTGGCTGTCGCTTCAATACATGGCTACCATCGCTACCAAACGATCTGTTTGACCATAAATATGTCTATGAAGAGATAGGCTATAATTTGAAACCTATTGAGCTACAGGCATCAATGGGATTGGTACAAATGGAGAAGTTAGAAGAGATTGGACAAAAGAGAAGAGAGAACTATAAGAATCTGTTTAGTGCATTTAAAAAGTATGAAAAGTATTTCCACTTACATGAAGCACAACCAGGATCCGATGTAGATTGGTTTGCCTTTCCAGTAACACTAAGAGATGATGCGCCATTTAAAAGGTCTGACATATGCCAATTCTTTGAAGCAAACAAAGTACAAACAAGACCATACTTTGCAGGTAACATTATGCTACAACCAGCATATGAAGGATTAATGGATCCAAAAGAAGTTATTGAAAAGTTTCCTATTGCAAGGAAAGTTACTACAGACACATTCTTTTTAGGAACATCACCTGTAATTAATAAGGAGAAGACAGACTATATCGAAACTATTCTTGATAAATTTATTAATCAATTATGAAAGTAGCTTTTCTTACTGAGATGGGATTTGAAGGTAAAGTGCCTTCTAACCATTCTAATATGAGAACTGAGTTTGCTTGGATGAATGCGCTGAATGCTGATCATAGGCATTTATATCATTACAGAGAGGTTAAAGATTATGACCATGTTTTTATTATCTTTCCTAAAGGAGAAGTCTATTTAAATGCAGTAGGAGCTAAATTAGTAGAAAGAGAAAATCCTATATCTAATTTATTGAGGATAGATTTTATAAGTATATTAAAACAACTAAACAAAAAAGTTCATTTTGTTCAAGAAGGTCCTCATTGGTTATGGAATGATTATGAAGTTGAAGATCAAATAAATTACTTGAACATGATATGTAGTTGTGACTCAATATTTTGTCATAATTCATACGATGTTAATTACTATCTTGGTTTATTTCCTGGTAAGAAGGTTAATATAATTCCAACACTATTAATACAAACATTGTTGGAAAATATATCAGCAGATCCTAAAGATAAAACTATAATCGGAGGCAACTTTGCAAGATGGTATGGAGGATTTGAATCATATACAGTAGCTTCAGTTTTTAATAATCCAATATGGGCTCAAGATTCTCATGCAAAAAGGAATCAAGAACCTATGATGGAAAACTTAACTCACTTTCCTAGGCTTGTATGGTTAGATTGGATGAAAGAACTTTCTACTTTTAAATACGCAGTTCATTTAATGCCAACTGTTGCAGCCGGAACTTTTTCTCTTAACTGTGCGTATTTTGGAATTCCTTGTATAGGAAATGCAGAAGTAGACACTCAAAATATCTGTCATCCAGATCTATCAATCGATATCTCAGATATTAGATATGCTAGAAAATTAGCAGAGTCTTTAAGAGACAATAAAACATTTTACGATCACTGTAGTAAAATTGCTAAAGACAATTATCATGAGCGTTACTCTTTAGATACGTGGAAAAATAACATTTTTAATATATTAAATAGTCTATGATTGTACAAATAACAATGGCAAGAAATGAGCTAACTCTTATTAGAGAGTTGCTTCCCATTTGGAGCCAGTATACTGATGGTTTTGTTTTCATGTTAGATTCTTGTACTGATGGTACTGAAGATTATCTTAATGAAGTTAAGGATCAGTATAATATATTAGAGATATTAACTGTAGAACAGAATATAGATAAAACTCTTTGGATAGAAACAGATGTCAGAGGAAGACTGTTTAATACGGCTAGAAAATACTCTAACCATATTATTTGTTTAGATGCTGATGAATATCTTGATGGTCCTATGACCAAGAATCAATTAGAACAGATACTTGATCAAAACCCAGACACTGTATTCCATTTAAACTGGATACAATACACATCATCTAATACTGTTAGAGTAGATGGACCTTGGAGAAACAATGTTAAAGATAGGATAGGATCATATACAAAAGATGCAGAGTTCAAGAAAGCTCAAACACATTCAACCCATCTACCTCTAACCGATAAGCAAACGATAATAAACCCAGACCAATTATTTGTAGCTCATTTACAGTGGTTAAATAAGAATCATGTTGCTATTAAGCAATACTTCTGGAAAGTTACTGATTATATCAATAACAAATTACATGGAGTTGAAGTAGCTGGATCTAAGGCATATGATGATTCTGTAAATGACTTTAATTGGGAAGAAGAGTACTTTGATTATGAATTGAAAATAAGAGAAGACGTATTTGAACTAATTCCTAATAGTCAAAACTATAGAATCGAGTGGATCAAAGAGAACACAAAGAAGTTTAATGTACCTAATTTAGGTGATTGGGGATATAATGTTCATGATAGTATACCAATGTACTTTTGTACAGCGGCAGATGATAAGCATTATCCTATTCTACTTAATATGATAGGTAGCATTCATAAGCATAACTTCTATGATGTAGAAAAAATATTTGTCTATGATTTAGGACTCAATGACATCCATAAAGAAGAGCTTAAAAACATAAAGAAAGTAGAACTGCTTGAAATAGAAAAGACCAATCCAGATATATTAACAGACATTGAAACTGGTGTTAATAGAAAGGTTAAAGGTTTATTCTCTTGGAAGCCTGTTATAATTAAAGATGCATTAGATCGCTGTCCTTATGTTTTATATCTAGATGCTGGAACAACTATTCTTAAACCTCTAAACAATTTGTTTAAGCATATTAAGCAAAACGGATATCTGCTATTTGATTGTGGACATTCTATAAAATGGATGACTACTAAATATCTAATAGACAAATTAGATCTTAATTCAGAAGATAACAAGTGGTTGTTAGATGATGACACATTTGGAATAGATGCAGGCTTTCAAGGAGTGTCTAGAGACTTGTATGATTCATATGTCATGCCAATGTATGAGTTTACAAAAGACATAAAGAACTTTACAGATGATGGAACTTGTCCTGATGGTTATGGAACTGGTAGGCATGATCAAACTTTATACAGTATCCTTGCAAAGCAATTGAATTTAGATATTAACTATCATGATAATCCTAATAAAGATTGCTATTTAACAATAGACAATAAAAAAACGCCTTTTCATATAACTCATACAAAAGACAGAGTAACAGATAAAACAACTATATTTAGATCAAGATGGAATATAGAATATCCTACTTGTAAAGAATACACAAGTAGTCTGAAGAGAAAATATATTCTCTCAGTAGTAACTGGAGTAGGTCCATTAGATAAGTACGAGAATTTTATAGACTCATATTTCAATAATATACAACAGCAATTTAATTTTAACAGAATAGAGTTCATTATCGTTTATAGTGAATGGTCTAGTTTGTTTAACAAGTACACAGAATTAAGTAACGTTAGGTTTATTAAAGAACAAGATAGGCTAGGAGCTTACAATGCCTGGAATATGGGTATTGTTAATGCGACAACAGAATATGTTACTAATTGGAATATAGACGATCTTAGGTATCCTATAAACAATAAGATCAAATATGATTTACTATCTAAAAATATAGGAATCGACTTAGTTTATAATTGGTATGTAGCAGCAACTCCAAAAGAATTAGAAGAAGGAGCAGACCTATCTACTAAACCCATTCAACAGTATCCAGACGACTATCACTTACATGCGCATATAGCTTGTATGGCAGGACCAGATCCTTTATGGAGAAAGTCTTTCCATTTGTTTGGTGGGTTATTTGACTATCAAAACTTTAGTATCATAGGAGACTGGGAAATGTGGAGACGCATGTCTAGAATGGGATTAGTATTTAAACTAATACCTCATGTTCTATGTATCTATGTTGATCACGAAGATACGGTTAGTAGAAGTAATTTTGAAAAGCTAGAAAATCAGAAAACAAAATTATCACAACAATATAGTAAGTAATGAAATTAGATAAAGATATATTGAGTAAAGACTTTACCAAGTTTTCATCAGAGTGGGTAGATACAGTTGAGTATAATTCTTTTATATACGACTATTGTGAAAGTCAAACTGATCTGTATGATCGTCTAAATAAACATGCTCAAATTATTGAAGAGTATAAATTAGGATACGGAGAAAAACCGTTCATGTATCTTTGGGCTATGGTATTTTCTCAAATGCCAATAAATGGTAAGTTCTTAGAGATAGGAGTATTTAAAGGATCTATTTTAGCAATATCCCAACTCATGTCAAAAGAATTAGATCTTAATGTATCTACATTTGGATTAACTCCTTTAAATAATACAGGAGACCAATACTCTAATTATGATATAGATAATTATGAATACGCAATCAGTTTGTTTTATCATTTGTCAGAATTAAGTATGGATACAACTTCAATTATCCAAGGATTATCTACAGATTCTGTTACTAAACAAGCGGCAAGAGATAATGGTCCTTACGACATTTTGTATATAGATGGAGGTCACGACTACAATACGGTAGTAAATGATATAAATTTATGTACAGAAGTTTTAAAACCAGGAGGATTAATGATTATGGATGACGCATCTAGCCTATTGAATCTTGGGCCTAATCATAAAGGTTTTCCTGGACACAGTGATGTAGGTCTTGCAATCAGAGATCATATTGATAATAAAAATACGTACAAGCATTTATTTGCATGTGGACATAATAGAGTTTGGAAAAAATTATTTTAGTATATGAATAGTAAAGTAGCTGTTTGTATAAGTGGAGAAATGAGGTTCTTTAAAGATCCTCTAGTCGTAGAAAGCTATAACAAGTTTATAGATGTTCTAAACCCTGATGTGTTTATTTCAGCATGGGATCATATTGGAGTGTCAATGAATCATGGGTATGTAAATCCAGAAGAAATTAAAACTATAGAAAATAATATAGAAGATCATATACGATCAGTTTACTCTAATATAAAATCTCTAAAAATAGAGAACTATAATAACTGGTTTAATTCTATAGATAATCAAATAAAGCAAAAAGTTTATGGTAGTTCATATAATAGACTGACTGTAAATAGTTACGCACAAATTTATAAGATCTGTGATTCTATAAATTTAAAATCAGATCATGAGACTAATAATAATTTTAAGTATGATATTGTCATAAGGATACGACCTGATTCTTTATTTATTAATCCGTTTAATTTGGATATCAGACCTAAAACTGTGTATAACATTAATTTCGGCGGAGCTTATTATCCTAATAGAATTTATGATATTCTTTTTTATGGTGATAGTCTGTCTATGGATAAAGTATCTAATTCTTTTTCAAACTATACTGCATTATTAGATAATCCTTTTACTAACGGATTATGTCCGAGAGACTCGTGTAGAATATTGTACTTACAATCTATTTTATCTGAATTAGAAGTTGAGTCTGTAAATTCTAGACTGTGTGATATATACAGAGGACAGGGATTTCAAAACTATTGTGATCTAATTAAAAGTTGGGGAGAGCATAAAATATGATTCCTGTAATTCCAATGATGGGTCTAGGTGAAAGGTTCTCAAAGTCTGGGTATTCAGAATACAAACCTTTTGTTAGAATAAATTCTAAGCATCTAATTAAAAAAGTTATAGATCCTGTATTAAAAAAGTTTAGTGTAGTATATGTCATATGCAATAGAGACATCGAAAGTCAATTAAGGGTTCTTTATAATCAAGATACCGTTAAAATAATAGTATTAAATAATCCTACTAAAGGTGCGGCTGAAACTATTTATCAAGCATGTGATAGTCTTCCTAAAAATGAAAAAATAGCATGTCTAGATTGTGATACTATATTGCATGATTCAGCTATAAATAAAATATCAACAGATTTTGATAATGCTATACTTACTTTTATAGATGAAGACAAGACGGGCATTTACAGTTATGTTAATGTAGATTCTAATGATAACATAATTGAGATAAAAGAAAAGGAACCTATAAGTAATATTGCAAATGCCGGAGTTTATATATTCAAAAACTCTTTGCTATTAAAAGAATCGTGCCAAAATGTACTATCAAAATCAGGAGAGCTATATTTAAGTAAAGCAGTTGCTGATGCTATAAATACAGGGAGCATTTTTAAGTCTATAGACATATCTAATCAATTTGATTGCTGTGGTACTCCATCACAACTAAAAACATATTCTAGATCTATTTTAGATACAGATAAAAAAATAATCTGTTTTGATATAGATGGAACTTTGGTTTACGATCTGTATAAAAATCCAAACCCGATAGAAAAAAATGTAAAGTTTTGTAACGAAGCTTATAGAAACGGGCACAAGATCGTACTTCATACAGCCAGAGGTATGTTATCAAATAAAGAAGATAGAGACAAAATAGAAGCCTTACGACCGTATATAGTTGAAGTACTAGAAAAAATAGGTTTATTATATCATAGACTGATTTTAATGAAACCATATGCCGATCTATATATAGATGATAAATCAATACCAGCACATAAAGATTTAGAAAAGGAAACAGGTCTATATTTGTATGAAGAACATTCCTCCAGGTACCATAATAAGATTATATCAAATGGTAATACTATAATTAAAGAGGGTAGTTTAGAGGGAGAAAATTATTATTACAGTAATGTACCTGAAGAAATAAAAGATCTCTTTCCTACAATCTATTCTTCTAGTAAGAATCGTATAGAGTTACAGAAAATAAATAAACCTACGTATTCTACATTGTTAATGTCTCAGAAATTAACTAAACTAGATATAGATAATTTGATTAATTCTATAAATAGAATACATGAATCAAAGTGCGATAATAAAGATATTGACTTGAGTTGGGCATACAAACAAAAAGTTTTAGAAAGATTAGATCACTATAAAGATTTATATAAAAAATTAAAAATAAATGTAGATGTTTGTAAAAGACTAACAGACGTAGATTTTACACACTCTTATGGTAGAATACATGGAGATCCTGTTTTTACTAATGTATTTATAGACTCTCCGTACTGTAAGTTTATTGATTGTAGAGGAGCATGGGATAATGAAATAACAAATTCAGGAGATCTAGATTATGACTATGCAAAAATTTTACAGAGTTTGTATGGATATGATTATGCTTTACACAATGAACCAATACAAGATGACTATTTAACATCTATGAGATTATACTACTTAGATCAAATTAAACATCTTGTAAATTTAGATCAATTAAAAATAAAAACAAAACTGCTTTTCATTTCTATGATACCATTTCATAAGGAAGATATCCAGAGGTGCGAGAGATTTGAAAAAATTATTTCAACTATATGAAAAAAAGATTAGTCATATCTAACATGTATAGAGCAAAGAATAAATCATCGTTCTTTGCTATTCACCAAGCTATAACAAAGTTTAGTGAATTTGATATAGAATTTCATATATTATGGGATGATTTAGATTATAGAGATGAATGGTCAGACAAGATAGATAATCTAGATTGTAAGATAGTACCATACACTAAAGAACAACTAAACTACTATTGTTTAGAATACGGAGTTCCTCAAGAGTTTATAGACAAGTTTGTTAACTTTAAAGCAATCTATTTTATTCTTCATGGTCACTATATGAAGAAAAATAATATAGCTAATTATTATTTGATCTATGATGATGATATAGTATTTGCTGAGGATATTACTGAATTTAAAGAATGTTTGCTAGAAGAAATACCATGTTTAATACACGAACCTTTAAATGCAAACTGTGATAAAGTATTAATAAACACTTTAGTATCTCTGTATGAAGGAGCCGATAGGTACTACATGATACACAATCCCAATCTTTATGGATTTAATGCAGGTATACAAGGAATAAGTCTTGATATGTATGAAGACTTCTTAGAACCTGATTATTTTATGTTCATGTTAAACTTATTTAACTACAGCGGAATATACGATGAAAACGGTAAAGAGATTACCGGATTTCAAAGGACTATGATAGATACGCAACAACAATCCTTCTTTGGTGTTATGAATATAATTAGGTCTAAAAAACCCCCTCATATTTTAAATCCCTCAGAATACTTTATATGTCCTAATTGGGGACACCATCCCACATATGGTTATATAGATCATGAGAATGAATTTCAAGGTTGGGATATTAATATGAAAAGTAAGGTAATACATTTTATAGGACATACTGTACTAGAAGGAGTTTATTATGGTAAGCCAAAAATGTATCATAAATTAGTAGATGAATATTTAAAAAAACATAATGTAATATGATAAAAGTAGTATATGTAACTGGATGTTTAGGTCTTATAGGAAATCACATAACTAGAGCATGTCTAGCTAAAGGCTGGTATGTTAAAGGAGTAGATTCAATAACTTACGCGGCTAACGATGAATTATTATGGGAATTTAACGAGTACGAAAATTTCTCATTTGTTAATACTGATATTAACGATTTAAAATTCTTATACGAGTGTGACTATATCATTAACACAGCAGCAGAAACCCACGTAGGTAATTCAATCGCCAATTCAGATAAGTTTGTTTCTTCTAATATTAATGGAGTGCATAACTTACTTGAGCTATTAAGAAACTATAGGCAAGAGACAACTAATGTTCCTGTCTTACTTCACTTCTCAACTGATGAAGTATATGGTGATATTGAAGCAGGCGCACATATAGAGACAGACCTTTTAAAACCATCTAATCCGTATTCAGCAACTAAAGCAGCAGCTGATCAATTGGTGTTAGCATGGGGCAGAACATACAAACTTCCATACGTTATTGTAAGACCTACTAATAACTATGGAGTAGGTCAGTACGTAGAGAAGCTTATTCCTAAAGCCTGTAAGTATATGTCATTAGGAAGAAAGATACCTCTTCATAATGGTGGAACGCCAATACGTAATTGGCTACATGCAGCAGATACAGCACAAGCAATAGTTACTATCATTGAGTCAGGAGTACAGAACGAGATATTCAATATAGCTGGTGGATATGAACAAAGTAATTTAGATACTGTAAAGAAAGTTATATCTAATTACACAGAATTAAATACATTTGATGTAAATGAATATATTGATACACAATACTCTAGACCTGGTCAGGATGTTAGATACGCTTTAAATGATGATAAACTAAGAAGTCTTGGTTGGGAACCAAAGAAACAATTTGACTTAGAAATAAAAGAGATTGTACAGTATTACAAATCAAAGTTTATATGGTAAAAGTAAGTGATGTCATTGCAAACTATCTAAAAGAGAAAGGCATAGAAGTAGTATTCGGTATTATTGGATCTGCTAATTCTCACATATTTGATTCTATTAATAAGCTAGGCTACACTAAAATCATTAATACACATCATGAGCAAGCTGCAGTACTTGCAATGGGTGCACACTATAGGGCATCAGGTAAATTATCTGCTGCTATAGTTACTGCTGGAGGCGGTGCTACAAATGCAGTAACAGGCGTAGTAAGTAACTGGGCAGATTCAATACCAGGCATTATTATATCAGGACAGGAGAATTATAACTATGTGAGTACTCAAGAAGCATTGAGAATGTACGGTACTCAAGGATTGAATATAACTAAGATGGTATCAGAGGTAACTAAGAAAGCAATTGCCTTTGATGATCAAATGAATATTCAAGATGTATTAGAAGAGTTAGATGAAGAAACAATATCAGGTAGACCAGGTCCTGTATGGTTAGATGTTCCTATGAACTTACAAGCTAAGATGGTTGATAAGAGAGATTGGAAATTAATTGAACCTATTACAGTAGATACTAATGTAGAATTAATTGTAGATGAGATTAATAAGTCTAAAAGACCTGTTATAGTAGGAGGCAATGGTATTAGATTATCAGGAGCTAAAAAACAGTTTAATGATCTAGTAAACTATCTTAAAATACCAACTTTACTTACGTGGTCAGGCATTGATTTATTAGAAGATAACAATCTAAACTTCTTTGGTAGGTTTGGTTTGTATGGTCAAAGAGCCGCAAACTTTATTGTACAAAA
>Ga0222714_10001493_pt1:0-12500 | contig 26277 bp, 16 predicted proteins | sample C33_3DmetaG_FD_165048 | JGI IMG/M metagenome (GOLD analysis project Ga0222714, IMG submission 165048) | Estuarine water microbial communities from San Francisco Bay, California, United States - C33_3D | ecosystem: Environmental > Aquatic > Marine > Unclassified | place: USA: California...
ATGACGCCCTGGTGGTGCGCAGCGCCACCAAGGTGACGGCAGCGCTCATCGCGGCCGCCCCGCGCCTGAGGGTGGTGGGGCGGGCCGGCACCGGCGTCGACAACGTGGACGTCCCGGCCGCCACCGAGCGCGGCATCATCGTGGTGAACGCCGCGGGGTCGAACGCCGTGTCGGCCGCCGAGCATGCCATCGCCCTCATGCTCGCCCAGGCCCGCAACATCCCTCAGGCGCACTCCGCCCTGGTGGACGGCCGCTGGGAACGCTCGAAGTTCGGCGGCATCGAGGTGACCGGCAAGACGCTGGGCGTCATCGGCTTCGGCAACATCGGGCAGCTCGTGGCCGAGCGTGCCATGGGCCTCGGCATGCACGTCATCGCCTACGACCCCTTCGTGGCCGACGCCCGCTACCGCGAGATGGGCGTCGAGAAGATGGGCTCCCTCGACGACCTCTATCCCGAGTGCGACTTCATCACCCTCCACGTGGCCTCCACGCCGGAGACCCGCGGGTTCATCAACGCAGACGCCATCGGGCAGATGCGCGACGGCGTTCGCATCATCAACGATGCCCGCGGCGACCTCATCGTGGAGGCCGATCTCGTGGCTGCCGTCGAGGCGGGCAAGGTCGCGGGCGCCGCGATTGACGTGTTCCCCGAGGAGCCCGCCACCGAGAGCCCCTACTTCGGCGTGGACGGCATCATCGTCACTCCGCACCTGGGCGCATCCACCGGCGAGGCCCAGGAGCGCGCCGGCGTGGCATGCGCCGAGCAGGTTGCCGCGGCCCTTACCGGCGGCGTGGTCACCAGCGCCGTGAACATCCCGGTGGTCTCCGCCGAGACCATGGCCACGGTGGGTCCGTTCCTGCCCCTGGCCGGCCACCTCGGCCGCCTGGCCGCGGGCATCGCCGGTGGCATCACCGACTCCATCGAGGTCATCTGCGAGGGCGAGATCGCCGAGCACGACACCCGCCTGCTGGTCACGGCCGTCCTGGCCGGTGCCCTCACCGGCCATACGGTGGAGAGCGTGAACATGGTCAACGCCGCTGACCGCGCCCGCGAGCGCGGCATCGAGTGGAGCGACTCCGCCACAACCGTGGCCCGCGACTACACGAGCCGCCTCAAGGTGATGATCGGCGATGTCTCGGTGGCCGGCACGACGGTGGGCAGCACGTCGCGCCCGCGCCTCGTCGAGGTGCTCGGCCAGTCGATCGAGATGGAGCTCGCCGAGCACGTGGGAATCCTCCGCTATGCCGACAAGCCCGGCAAGATCGGCACCGTCGGCACGGTGATCGCCGGACAGGGCATCAACATCGCGTCCATGGCGGTGGGCCGTTCGCTCGAGGGCCAGGCCACCATGGGCGTCACCGTCGACACCCCGGTGCCGCCCGAGACCCAGGCCGCCATCGCCGAGGGCGCCGACGCCGAGGTGTGGTTCGTGGAGCTCGACGTCTAGCGGAGCACCCGGGGCGGCAGTAGTACCTCCGCCGAATACCACAGCAGTGCGGCAGGCCCACCACATCGGGGTGGCGGCCACTCGCCGAAACGGGATCGGCATTTGCGGGGACCGCAAATGCATCATCCCCGGCTGCGATCGCCGCCACCCCGATGTGATGGGCCTCCCGCCTCTCGCGCTTTTTCGGCGGGGGTACTACTGCCGCGCCGGGCACTGGGTATTGCCGAGAGCGGGGATTGCGCTACTCTGCGCGGCGATGAGCGCCACCGCGAACACCAACCTCCTGGCCGGTCGCGGCACGCTGGGCGCCCTTCTGCTCCTTCCCCGCTAGGGGAAGCGCTTCGACACCCACGCCCGGATGCGCCGGGCACAGGAACAGTCCACACGAGCCAGGAGGAAGCCCCCGTGCCGGCCGACGACGCCAGCCGAGACGACGCCAAGCGCGTCAAGTTCTTCGATACGACCCTTCGCGACGGGGAGCAGTCGCCGCGCATCCATCTCAACCTTCGCGAGAAGGTGGAGATCGCGCAGCAGCTCGCGCGGCTTGGCGTGGACGTCATCGAGGCCGGCTTTCCGATCTCGTCGCCCGGCGACCTCGAGGGAGTGCAGGCCGTGGCCCGCGAGGTGGAGGGTCCCACGATCGCCGGCCTGGCCCGCGCGAACGAGAAGGACATCGCCGTGGCGTGGGAGGGCGTGCGCGACGCCAAGAAGCCTCGCATCCACACGTTCATCGCCACGTCGGATATCCACATGGCGCACAAGCTGCGCATGGATCGCACCCAGGTCCTCGCCACCGCCATCGACGCGGTGAAGCAGGCCGTGAGCCTGAGCCCCGACGTGGAGTTCTCGTGCGAGGACGCCACGCGGTCCGACCCGGCGTTCGTGGCCGAGGTGATCGGCGCGGCCATCGCCGAGGGCGCGGGCACGATCAACATCCCCGACACCGTGGGCTACACGATGCCGACGGAGTTCCAGCGGTTCCTCATGGAGCTCTACGAGCGCGTTCCGTCGCTGGAGGGCGTCACCCTGTCAGTGCACTGCCATAACGACCTGGGCCTGGCCGTGGCCAACTCGCTGGCCGGCCTCGAGGTGGGCGCCCGGCAGGTCGAGGTGTGCGTGAACGGCATCGGCGAGCGCGCGGGGAACGCCAGCCTCGAGGAGATGGCGATGATCCTGCGCACGCGGGCCGAGGACCTCGGCGGCCTGTGGTCGGGCGTCAACACCACCGAGATCACCAAGGCGAGCCGCATGGTGAGCCGCCTCACCGGGTATGAGATCCAGCCCAACAAGGCGATCGTGGGGCGAAACGCGTTCGCCCACGAGGCGGGAATCCACCAGCACGGCGTGCTGGCCAACCCGCTCACCTACGAGATCATGGACGCCCAGAGCGTGGGTCTCATGCAGAGCGAGCTGGTGCTGGGCAAGCACTCCGGCCGCCACGCGCTGCGCCAGGCGCTCACCGATCTGGGCTACGAGCTCGACAAGGACGCCCTCAACGAGGCCTTCCGCCGGTTCAAGGAGGTGGCCGACCGCAAGGGTGAGCTCACCGCCATGGACCTCGAGGCGCTCATGGAGGACGAGATGCGCGTGGACCACGAGCACCAGCTCGACCTGCGCGAGATCGCCTTCTCGGGGGCATCGGGAGACCGGGCGCGCGCGAGCGTGACCGTGCGATCGACCGACGGCACCGAGTACACCGGCGAGGCCGAGGGCGATGGCCCCGTGGCCGCGCTGATCGGCGCCATCGATGCCGCGGTGGGGTCGGCCGGCACGCTGCTCGAATATTCGGTGTCGGCCGTCACCGATGGGCCCGACGCCCTGGGCGAGGCACGCGTGCTCTGCGAGCTCAACGGCCGCCAGTTCACCGGCCAGGGCGTGTCGCCCGACGTGCTCGAGGCGAGCGCCATCGCATACCTTCGCGCGGTGACCGCCAGCAGGAACGCCGACAAGACCGAGAGGATGGCCGAGAGCGGCGTCTAGCCGCGCGGCCGGGAAACCACGGAGGAGTAGCGCAGTGGGGAAGACCCTGTTCCGGAAGGTGTGGGACCTCCATGAGGTGGTGCCCGAGGGCCCCGAGGGCCCGGCGATCCTCTACATCGACCTGCACCTCGTGCACGAGGTCACGTCGCCGCAGGCATTCGACGGCCTGCGCATGGCCGGCCGAGCGGTGCGCCGTCCCGACCGCACCCTCGCGACGGTGGACCACAACGTGCCCACCGTCGGCCGCGAGCGCGGCATCGAGGACGAGCTCTCACGCCTGCAGGTGGAGGCCCTCGAGCGCAACGCGAAGGAGTTCGGCATCCCGCTGTTCTCGCTCACCAGCCCGCGCCAGGGCATCGTGCACGTGATCGGCCCCGAGTTGGGCTTCACCCAGCCCGGCATGACCATCGTGTGCGGTGACAGCCACACCTCCACGCACGGCGCGTTCGGCGCGCTGGCCTTCGGCATCGGCACCAGCGAGGTGGAGCACGTGCTGGCCACGCAGACGCTGCCGCAGGGCATGCCGCGCACCATGCGCATCAACTTCGAGGGCGAGCTGCCCCGCGGCGTGGTGGCCAAGGACCTCATCCTGGGCGCCATCGGCCAGATGGGCGTCTCGGGCGCGCAGGGCCACGTGGTGGAGTACGCCGGGTCGGCGATCCGCGGCCTCACCATGGAGGGCCGCATGACCGTCTGCAACATGTCGATCGAGGGTGGCGCGCGGGCCGGAATGGTGGCGCCCGACGACACCACGTTCGCCTACGTGGAGGGCCGCATGGCCGCCCCGGACGACTTCGCCGCATCGGTGGAGCGCTGGCGCGAGCTGCCCAGCGACCCCGACGCCGAGTTCGACCGCGAGATGGATGTCGACGTGCCGTCGCTGGCGCCGCAGGTGACCTGGGGCACCACGCCGGGCATGGTGGCGCCCATCACGGGTCGCGTGCCCACGCCCGAGCAGTACGACGACCCCACCGACCAGGAGGCCGTGCGCCGCTCGCTGGAGTACATGGGCCTGAACGGGGGAGAGGCGATGGAGGACATCGCCATCGACACCGTGTTCCTGGGCTCGTGCACCAACGGCCGCATCGAGGACCTCCGCGCAGCCGCCGAGGTCGTGCAGGGCCACACGGTGAAGGACGGCATGCGCGCCATGGTGGTGCCCGGGTCGATGGCCGTGAAGGCTCAGGCCGAGGGCGAGGGCCTCGACGAGGTGTTCCGCACCGCGGGGTTCGAGTGGCGCGACGCCGGTTGCTCGATGTGCCTGGGCATGAACCCCGACATCCTCGAGCCGGGCGAGCGCTGCGCCAGCACGAGCAACCGCAACTTCGAGGGCCGCCAGGGCAAGGGCGGCCGCACCCACCTGGTGAGCCCCGCCATGGCCGCTGCCGCGGCCATCACCGGCCACCTGGTGGATGTCCGCACGTTCGACGCCGCCCTCGCGGGCGCCTAGGGGGAGTCATGGATCCGATCACCATCGTGAAGTCGAAGGTGGCCCCGCTCGACCGGGCCGACGTCGACACCGACCAGATCATCCCCAAGCAGTTCCTCAAGCGCGTGGAGCGCACCGGGTTCGGGGAGTTCCTCTTCTTCGACTGGAAGAACGAGGACTTCTACATCCTCGATCGCCCGGAGTACGAGGGCGCGCGCATCCTCGTGGCGGGCCGCAACTTCGGATGTGGGTCGTCGCGCGAGCACGCGCCGTGGGCAATCCAGGACTACGGCTTCGACGTCGTCATCGCGCCGTCGTTTGCCGACATCTTCCGCACCAACTGCACGAAGATCGGCATGCTACCCGTCATCCTCCCCGAGGAGGACGTCCGCACGATCATGCAGGAGGCGCTCGACCAGCCGGGCACCGAGATGACGGTCGACCTCGAGGAGTGCGTCGTGGCGTTCCCGGACGGCCGAACCGTGGAGTTCCACATCGAGGACAGCGTGCGCGACCGCCTGTTGAACGGCTGGGACGACATCGGCCTCACCATGCTGAAGGACGCCGACATCGCCGCCTATGAGGCCAGCCGCGAGCGGCAGGGCCCCGTCACCACCGTCCTGCTCTAGGCCGCCCAACCACCACCAGCGAGGAAATGCCAATGCGCGAGGTCAAGGTCGTACTGCTGCCGGGTGACGGCATCGGGCCCGAGGTGGTGGGCGAGGCACGGCGCCTTGTCGACCACGTTTCCGCCATGGACGGCATGCAGGTCGACTGGGACTCGCACGCCGTCGGCGGTTGCGCCATTGACGCCTGTGGCAAGCCCCTTCCCGACGGGGTGATGGAGGAGTGCAAGGCGGCCGACGCGGTGCTGCTGGGCGCCGTGGGCGGTCCCAAGTGGGACACCACCAACCCCGACGACCCGCGCCCCGAGCAGGCGCTCCTCGCCCTGCGGGCGGGCATGGGCCTGTTCGCAAATCTGCGGCCGGTCAAGCCGATCCCGTCGCTCTATGAGAGCAGCCCGCTGCGCACCGAGCGCATTGAGGGCACCGACCTGCTGGTGGTGCGCGAGCTCACCGGCGGCATCTACTTCGGAAAGAGCGGCCGCGAGGGCGATAGCGCTTACGACACCTGTACCTACAGCCGCGCCGAGATCCGCCGCGTGGCCGAGGTGGCGTTCGAGTCGGCGCTGGCCCGCCGGGGCAAGGTGACGTCGGTGGACAAGGCCAACGTGCTCGAGAGCTCGCGGCTGTGGCGCGACGAGGTGATGCGCGTGGCCGCGGAGCACCCCGACGTGGAGCTCGAGCACATGCTGGTGGACAACGCGGCCATGCAGCTGGTGAGTCGCCCCGCTGACTTCGATGTGATCGTCACCGAGAACATGTTCGGCGACATCCTCTCCGATGAGGCCGCGATGATCAGCGGCTCCATCGGACTGCTGCCATCGGCAAGCCTCGGCGGTCATGGCCCGGGCCTGTATGAGCCCGTGCATGGATCGGCCCCGGACATCGCCGATCAGGGCATCGCGAACCCCATCGCCACCTGCCTCTCGGCAGCGATGATGCTGCGCTACTCGCTGGACGCCCCGAAGGGCGCGGACGCCATCGAGCGTGCCGTCGACCAGGTGCTCTCGCTTGGCCACAGCACGCGCGATCTCGGGGGTACCTGCTCCACCCATGAGATGGGCGAGCTGCTCATCTCGGCCGCGGGCTAGACTTCTCCGACTACCCGGGTCCGGGAGACCCGGTCCAACCCCACATGGAAGGGCCGCCGCAGGATGGAAGCCGACAAGATCTGGATGAACGGGTCGCTCGTGGACTGGGCCGATGCCACCGTCCACGTGCTCACGCACGCCCTTCATTACGGCACGTCGGTGTTCGAGGGAATCCGTGCGTACGAGACCGATGACGGCCCGGCCGTGTTCCGGCTCGACCAGCACCTGCTCCGCCTCGAGCGCTCCGCGGCGCAGTACTACATGCCGCTGCCGTTCTCGCATGAGGATCTCCGCGCCGCCGTTCATCAGGTCATCTCGGCGAACGGCCTGCATGAGGCCTACATCCGTCCCATCGCCCTGCGCGGATACGGCGTGATGGGCCTCAACCCCGTTGAGGCGCCGGTCGACGTGGCCATCGCCGCCTGGGTGTGGGGTGCCTACCTGGGCGAGGACGGCCTGAAGCACGGCATCAAGGCCAAGATCTCCAGCTGGCGGCGCATCGGCAACAACACCATCCCGGCCACTGCCAAGGCCGGCGGGCAGTACCTGAACTCGATCCTCGCGAAGATGGAAACCCAGCACGCGGGCTACCAGGAGGCCATCCTGCTCAATGAGCTCGGCATGGTCACCGACGGCTCCGGCGAGAACATCTTCGTGGTGAAGGACGGCGTCCTCAGCACACCGCCGATCTCGGCGTCGATCCTCGAGGGCATCACCCGCAACTCGATCATGGAGATCGCGCGCACCGAGGGCTACGAGGTGCTGGAGCGCGACCTCGCGCGGGCCGAGCTGTACCACGCGGACGAGGTGTTCGTCACCGGCACCGCGGCCGAGGTGTGCCCGGTCCGTTCGGTGGACGATCACCTCATCGGTGAGCCCGGCCCCGTCACCCAGCGGCTGCAGCACGTGTTCCACGAGGTGGTGCACGGCCGGGATCCCCGGTGGGCGCACTGGCTCGACCCCGTCAGCGCGAAGGCACCGGCGGGCTGATGGAGCGCATCCTCCTCTACGACACCACGCTGCGTGACGGCATGCAGCGTGAGGGCATGAGCCTCTCGGTGGGGGAGCAGCTGCAGGTGGCCCTGCGGCTGGCCGACGTCGGCATCGACGTCGTGGAGGCGGGCTTCCCGTCGTCGAACCCGAAGGACTCCCAGCTGTTCGACCTGCTCGAGCGCGAGGACCTGGGCGACACCCGCATCGCGGCATTCGGCATGACCCGGCGTCGTGACACCGCGCCCGACCAGGATCCGGGCCTGCGCATCATGGTCGAGTGCTTCGCGCCCGTGGCCACCATCGTCGGCAAGACGTGGGACCTTCACCTGCAGAAGGTCACCAAGGTCTCCCGCGAGGAGAACCTCGCGATGATCGGCGAGTCGGTGGCCTTCCTGCTGTCCGAGGGCAAGGACGTCTTCTACGACGCCGAGCACTTCTTCGACGCCTACCGTGAGCACCCCGAATACGCCATCGAGTGCCTGAGGGCCGCGCACGCCAGTGGGGCGTCGTGGCTGGTTCTCTGCGACACCAACGGCGCGACCCTGCCCATGGATGTCGAGCGCATCGCGGGCGAGGTGGTGGACGCGCTGCCCGACGCGGCGATCGGGATCCACACCCACAATGACGCCGAGTGCGCCGTGGCCAACTCGCTGGTGGCCGTGCAGCGGGGCGCCCGTCAGGTGCAGGGCACGATCAACGGCTGGGGCGAGCGCTGCGGCAATGCCAACCTCATCTCGATCGCTCCGTCCCTTGCGCTGAAGATGGGCTTCGAGGTGCTGCGTCCCGGGGGGCTTGAGGAACTCACCCGCCTCTCGCACTGGGCCGCCGAGACAGCCAACCTGCCGCCCGACGCCTGGGCGCCCTACGTGGGGGCCAACGCCTTCGCACACAAGGGCGGCATGCACGTGGCGGGGATGGTGTCCGACCCGCGCACCTTCGAGCACATCGACCCGGGCCTCGTGGGCAACGAGCGCGGCATGAAGGTGAGCGAGCTCTCCGGGCGGCACGTGGTGCTCGAGCGCGCGCGCGAGGCCGGCATCGATGTCGAAGCCGACCCCGAGCTGGCGCCGCGCATCCTCGCGCGCATCAAGGAACTCGAGCACGAGGGCTACCACTTCGAGGTGGCCGACGCGTCGTTCACCATCCTCCTCGAGCGGGAGGCCGGCGTGCACGAGCCGGTGTTCGTGCTCGAGTCGTTCCGGGTCATCACCGAGCGCGACGAAACCGGCCAGGTGGTCACAGAGGCCACCGTGCGCCTGCACCACGACGGCGAGCGGCTGGTGGCCACCGCCGAGGGCAACGGCCCCGTGAACGCGCTCGACACGGCGCTCCGGCAGGCGCTCGCAGGGCGCATCCCCGGCCTCGACCAGATCTCGCTCGTCAACTTCAAGGTGCGCATCCTCGACGAGGGGCACGGCACCGACGCCACGACGCGCGTACTCATCGACTCCACCGACGGCACGTCCACCTGGTCGACGATGGGCGTCAACCAGAACGTCATCGCCGCTTCGTGGGACGCCCTGGTGGACAGCCTGGACTACGGCGTGCGACGCGCCGCCGTGCCGAGCACCGCCGGGGCGCGGGAGGCGTGAGCGCCGAGGAGATGATCCCCCTCGCGCGGCCCGTCATCGGTGATCGCGAGCGCGAGTTGGTGGACGAGGTGCTGCGGTCGCGCCAGCTGTCGCTGGGGCCCACCGTCACGCGCTTCGAGCGCATGTGGGCCGAGCGCATCGGGACGAAGCACGCCGTGGCCTGCTCGTCGGGCACTGCAGGACTGCACTGCTGCCTGCATGCGCTCGGCCTGGGCCCCGGGGACGAGGTCATCACCTCGTCGTTCTCGTTCGTCGCCTCGGCCAACGTCATCCTGTACACCGGCGCCACGCCGATGTTCGCCGAGGTCGACCCGCTCACATTCAACATGGACCCCGCCGCGGTTGAGGCTGCGATCACGCCGCGCACCAAGGCGATCCTCATCGTGGACATCTTCGGCTACCCGGCTGACGTGCCCGCGCTCGTGGACATCGCGAAGCGGCACGGCCTGGGCATCGTTGAGGACGCCTGCCAGAGCATCGACGGCGACCTGAACGGCCGCAAGCTCGGCACGTTCGGTCATCCGGCGGTGTTCGGCTTCTACGCGAACAAGCAGCTCACCACCGCCGAGGGCGGCGTGGTGCTCACCGATGATGACGACCTCTACACGCTGCTCAAGAGCCTCACCAACCAGGGCCGCTCCGATGACGGCGCGTGGCTGGTGCACTCGCGCCTGGGCTTCAACTACCGGCTGTCCGACGTGCACGCGGCCATCGGCGTGGCGCAGCTCGAGCGCCTCGACTGGATGCAGGACGCCCGCGCGCGGATCGCGGACATGTACCAGCAGCGCATGGAGCACGTCGAGGGGGTCACGCCCATGTACGAGGGGCCGCAGCGGCGCTCGTGGTTCGTGTACGCCCCGCGCCTGGACGCCGACCTCGACCGCGACGCCATCATCGGCAGGCTCGAGGCCGAGGGCGTGTCGGCCAAGCCGTATCTCCCGTGCATCCACCTGCAGCCCTACTACCGCGAGGCCCATGGCCATGGGCCGGGCGAGCTGCCCATCACCGAGGCCATCAGCGCGTCCACCATCGCGCTGCCGTTCTTCTGCGAGATGACCGAGGAGCAGGTGGACCGGGTGTGCAGCGCCCTCGAGATGGCCATCCGGGCCGAGCGGGCCGGTGCACCCGGCGCCGTGGGGGCGGGGGCGGCGTGAGCGACGACGCGTCGCGGCTCTGGGGTGGCCGATTCGCGGGCTCGTCCGCCGAGGCCTTCGACGCGCTCAACGACTCCCTGCCGGTTGACCGGCGGTTGTGGCACGAGGACATCCGGGGCTCGCGCGCACATGCGCGAATGCTCGGCGCCCGCGGAATCATCCCGGCCGACGATGCGGCGGCCATCGACGCGGGCCTGGCGCAGGTGGAGGCCGAGATGGCGTCGGGGGATTTCGCCTTCCAGCCCGGGGATGAGGACATCCACACGGCGGTGGAGCGGCGCCTCACCGAGATCGCGGGTGATGCCGGCCGGCGCCTGCACACCGGCCGCAGCCGCAACGACCAGGTGATCACCGACACCCTGCTGTGGCTGCGCGGGCGCTGCGAGGCACAGGACGGGGCGCTCAAGGCCCTGGCGCAGGCGCTCATCGCCCAGGCCCGGGCGGGCCTCGACGTGCTCATGCCCGGCTACACCCACCTGCAGCGGGCGCAGCCCGTGCGGCTGGCGCACCACCTGCTGGCCTACGCCTGGATGCTCGACCGCGACCACCGGCGCCTGGCCTTCGCCATCGAGTCGGCGGGGCAGAGCCCGCTGGGCAGCGGTGCCCTCGCGGGCACTGGCTTCGCGGTGGATCGCGACATGACGGCCACCGAACTCGGCTTCGCGGGCATCACCCCCAACAGCATGGACGCCGTGGGCAGCCGCGACGCCCTCGTGGACTACCTGGCCTTTGCCGCCCAGTTGGGCGTGCACCTCTCGCGGCTCGGCGCGGAGTTCGTGTGGTGGTCGTCAGAGGAGACCGGCTTCGTGGTGCTGGACGACGCCTACGCGTCGGGCTCATCGATGCTGCCGCAGAAGAAGAACCCCGACGCCGCTGAGCTCGCCCGCGCGAAGTCGTCACGCCTCACCGCCGACCTCAGCGGCCTGCTCGGCACGCTCGCCGGCCTGCCCCTGGCCTACAACAAGGACCTCCAGGACGACAAGCACTATCTCTTCGATGCCGCCGACACCATCGACCTGCTGCTGCCCGCGATGACCGGCATGGTCGCCACGGCCAGGTTCAACGCCGACGCCATGGCCGCCGCGGCCGAGGAGGGCTTCCTCGCGGCCACCGACCTGGCCGACGCCCTGGTGCGCCAGGCCTGGCCCTTCCGCAGGGCCCATGAGGCCGTGGGTGCGCTCGTGAAGGCTTGCGCCGACCGCGGTGTTGGCCTGTCGGGGGCCACGGACGAAGACCTCGCGGCGGCGGGCCTTGAAGGGGTGGAGATGCCCGATCTCACGGCGCAGGCGTCGGTGGAGGCCAAGGACGTTCCCGGCGGCACCGCGCGCGGGCGCGTGCTGGCCCAGCTCGATGAGATCGAGCAGCGGGTGGAGGCCTGGTGACCCGCCGCGCCCGCGCCGTCGGCCGGGCGTTCTTCGACCGCCCGCCGGAGGTGGTGGCCGAGGAGATCATTGGATGCCAGCTGTCCTACGGCGAGGCGGGCGGGGTGATCGTTGAGGCCGAGGCCTATGGCCAGCGCGACCCGGCGTCGCACTCCTTCAAGGGAGAGACCCGCCGCTGCCGGTCGATGTTCGGCCCGCCCGGCACGGTGTACGTCTACCTGATCCACGGACTCCACTGGTGCCTCAACCTGGTCACCGAGGAGCGGGGGACCGGTGCGGCCGTGCTCATCCGCGCCATCGAGCCCACGCACGGCCTCGACGCCATGCGCGAGCGCCGGGGCATGGACGACGAGCGGTTGCTGTGCGCGGGGCCGGGCAGGCTCACGCAGGCCCTGGGCATCACCGGCGACATCGACGGGCTCGCGCTGCCCGCAGCCGGCCTGCACGTGGGGCGCAGGCGCGACGTGCCCGAGGTGGCGTTTGTCCCGCGGATCGGGATCTCGCAGGCAACCGACCTGCCGTGGCGTATGGTGGCGCGCGACTCGCGTTTCCTCTCCCGACCCATCCCCAGGAGCATCGCCGCATGAGCACACACGACCTCCTCGCGCGCGCAGTGGACGTGCAGCCCCCGGGGGAGCTCGAGAAGCGGCTGCAGGATGGCGCCCCGCTGCGGGTGAAGCTGGGGGTCGACCCGACCGCGCCCGACATCCACCTGGGACACGCCGTGGTGCTGGGCAAGCTGAGGGAGTTCCAGGATGCCGGCCATACGGCCGTGCTCATCATCGGCGACTGGACCGCGCGTGTGGGG
>Ga0222714_10001493_pt1:17500-26277 | contig 26277 bp, 16 predicted proteins | sample C33_3DmetaG_FD_165048 | JGI IMG/M metagenome (GOLD analysis project Ga0222714, IMG submission 165048) | Estuarine water microbial communities from San Francisco Bay, California, United States - C33_3D | ecosystem: Environmental > Aquatic > Marine > Unclassified | place: USA...
GTCAGCTGGCTTCGGCCGGCCAGTCGCTGATTCCATGCCTCCAAGAAAATCCTCTAGGGAGTTGGAACGTGCCCGTACCAAAACCGACACAGGTGGGCAGGTAGAGCATACCGAGGAGATCGAGAGAACCCTCGTTAAGGAACTCGGCAAAATGGCCCCGTAACTTCGGGAGAAGGGGCGCCACGGTAGGGTGACGGGATTTACTCCCCGAGCTCGAAGTGGCCGCAGAGAATTGGCCCAACCGACTGTTTACCAAAAACACAGGTCTCTGCTAAGTCGAAAGACGACGTATAGGGGCTGACGCCTGCCCGGTGCCGGAAGGTCAAGAGGAGAGGTTAGCTTCGGCGAAGCTTCGAATCCAAGCCCCGGTAAACGGCGGCCGTAACTATAACGGTCCTAAGGTAGCGAAATTCCTTGTCGGGTAAGTTCCGACCTGCACGAATGGCGTAACGAGTTGGGCGCTGTCTCAACGAGGGACTCGGTGAAATTGTAGTGTCGGTGAAGATGCCGACTACCCGCCGCAAGACGGAAAGACCCCGTGAACCTTTACTGCAGCTTGATATTGGGATTTGGGATGTCCTGTCCAGGATAGGTGGGAGGCTGGGAAGCCGGGACGTCAGTCTCGGTGGAGCCACCCTTGGGATACCACCCTGGATGTTCTGAATTTCTAACGCGACACCGTGATCCGGGTTGCGGACAGTGTCAGGTGGGCAGTTTGACTGGGGCGGTCGCCTCCTAAAGTGTAACGGAGGCGCACAAAGGTTCCCTCAGCACGGTTGGAAATCGTGCGCAGAGTGTAATGGCATAAGGGAGCTTGACTGCGAGACCTACAAGTCGAGCAGGAGCGAAAGCTGGTCATAGTGATCCGGCGATCAAGAGTGGAATTGTCGTCGCTCAACGGATAAAAGGTACTCCGGGGATAACAGGCTTATCCTCCCCAAGAGTCCACATCGACGGGAGGGTTTGGCACCTCGATGTCGGCTCGTCGCATCCTGGGGCTGGAGTTGGTCCCAAGGGTTGGGCTGTTCGCCCATTAAAGCGGTACGCGAGCTGGGTTCAGAACGTCGTGAGACAGTTCGGTCCCTATCTGCGGTGGGCGCTGGAAATTTGAGAGGAGTCGTCCCTAGTACGAGAGGACCGGGATGAACAGACCTCTGGTGTATCAGTTGTCGTGCCAACGGCATAGCTGGTTAGCTACGTCTGGACGGGATAACCGCTGAAAGCATCTAAGCGGGAAGCCCACCTCGAGATGAGATTTCCCATCCCCTTGAGGGAGTAAGGGTCCAGGTAGACCACCTGGTTGATAGGCGGTATGTGGAAGCGCAGCAATGCGTGGAGCAGAGCCGTACTAATACCCCGAGGGCTTGAATTTATACCTACGTCGCTGTGCAGTCTTGAGGGTTCACCCTCATAAGTTCCCGGTGGTCAGGGCGAGCGGGAAACACCTCTTCCCATTCCGAACAGAGCAGTTAAGCCGCTCAGCGCCGATGGTACTCCGGACTCACGTCCGCGGGAGAGTAGGTCGCTGCCGGGATTCATCACGCGAAGGGCCGCCATGAGGCGGCCCTTTTGCGTTGGCGATCGCCGCGCGGGACGGCATCGCTAGCATCGCCGCATGTCCGATCCGCATCGCGAAGTGCAGGTGGTCATCGTTGGCGGCGGGCTCGGAGGCCTGAGCACGGCCCTTCGCCTCTGCGAAGCCGGCACGCCGGCGCTGGTGCTGGAGGCCGAGCCGCACGTGGGTGGTCGTGCACGCACCCTCCAGGTGGGCGGGGAGCCCGTGGATCGCGGGTTCCAATCGCTGTTCACCGCCTATCCCGCCACCAAGCGCATGCTCCGTGACATCGGAATCGGCGCGCGCGACCTCGTGCCGTTCGATCGCGGGGCGGTGGTCCACGACGGCACGCGATGGTCGCGCATGGGCACCTCGCCCCGGGGAACCCTCGGGTTCGAGTGGTTCGGCCCCGGTGATGTCACCCGGCTGGCCCGGCTTGGCGCGGAGGTCGCCGGGGCGCCGGCCAACGCACTCCTCAATGGTGCGGAGCGCGATCTTGAGACCGGCGAATACCTCGCGGGCATGGGATTCTCGGATGGGGCCGTCGAAGGGTTCTTCCGGCCGCTGTTCGGCGTGATCACCGCGGATCGTGAGCTCCGGAGCGATGCCGGGTACTTCCGCTTCCTCATGAAGATGCTCCTCAGGGGTCGCGCGGTGGTCCCTGTGGCAGGCCACGGGATGATCGCGGCGTGGGCTGCCGCGCGGGTGGAGCAGCTCGGCGGCGAGGTGCGCTGTGGTGCCAGGGTGGCCGAGATCGTCCCCGATCCAGACGACCGCGGCCGCGCCGTGGGCGTGCGGACCGCAGACGGGGTGGTGATCCGCGCCGACTGCGTGGTGGTGGCCACCGAGGCTCCCGCGACCCGGGCGCTGCTCGCCGATCTCGATCGGCTCACGGCGCGGGCCCTCGACCTCCAGCCCCGGGGCGTGACCACGCTCGTCTACTCCCTCACGAGTTCCTTCCATTCCGGCAGGACCATCATTCTGAACGCGGCCCCCCTAACGTCGGCGACGCCGCGGATCGACCTTGTGTGCCAGGAGTCGAACCTTCTGAGGCCGGGGATGGGGGAGGGGGCCCGCCTGCTGGCCACCTGCGTCCACGGGGATGGCGCGGCGCCGGACCCCGATGCCGTTGCCGCCGAGATGGTGCGGCTGGTCGACACATGGAATCCGGGTTTCCCGTGGGCCCGGGTTGCCACTCTCGAGGACGTCGTGGTGCACCCGTGGGCGCAGTTCGCTGTGCCGCCCGGTGTGCGCGACGACCTGCCGGACACGGCGACAGGCCTTGAGAACGTTTTCCTGGCCGGGGATGTCACGCTGCATCCCTCGGTGGAGGGCGCGGTTGCGAGCGGTGAGCGCGCCGCGACGGTGGCGGGCCAGCACCTCGCGCGACATGCGTCAGTGGGGCGCTGACAGCGTGTCAGGGCAGTCGGGGAGGTGGGATTCTGGCCGCGGGGCCGTGCGCGCGCGGCTGCCAGCCCTCGAGAACGAGGCCTACCTGAACACGGGCGGAGCCGGGCCGATGCCAGACTTGGCGGCCGACGCCATGCGCGCGATGGTGGACATGCAACTGGGCCGGGGACGCATGAGCGAGGCGGCGGTGGCGGCCGGGCGTGATCGTCAGGCCGCGTTGCGCACGGCGGTGGGGCGCGTGGTGGGCCGGCCCGCGCAGGAGATGGCCATCGCACAGAGCTCGACCCACGCGATGAATGTCGTCATCTGGGGCGCGGGGCTTAGGCGCGGCGACAACGTCGTGACCACCGGGACGGAGCACCCCGGACTGGCGGTGCCTCTCGCGGTGGCGGCTGCGCGCGTGGGGGCGAGGGTGCGGGTGGTCGACGTCGGGGATGGCAGCGGGCCCCTCGACGAGGTCATCGGGCGGGCCGTGACCGCGCGTACGCGGCTTGTGGCGCTCTCGCATGTGTCGTGGATGACGGGCGCGGTGCTCGACGTCGCCGGAGCGGCGAGCGCCGCGCAGTCTGTGGGGGCCCTGACCCTGGTCGACGGCGCCCAGGGCGCGGGAGCGGTGCCGGTGCAGCCGATGGACTGGGGCATCGACGCGTATGCGATGCCCGCCCAGAAGTGGCTGCTCGGCCCGGAGGGCCTGGGTGCGCTATGGCTTCGCGGCGACCTGCTGGATCGCATCGCCGTGACCACCGCCGGCTACGAGACCGGGGAGGAACACGGCTGGGACGGGTCCATCACGATGCACCCGGATGCCCGCCGCTACGAGGCGTCCACCTTCCCCGAGATCCTTCTGGCGGGGTGGACCGCTTCGCTCGAATGGCTCGATTCGCTCGGCTGGAGCAGGGTGCAGGAGGGGACGCGCGTCGCCGCCCGCGCCTGTCGCGAGGCGCTGGCGGGGGTGCCGGGCGTGCGCCTCGACCCCCCGGTCGACGGGCAGTCCGGACTCGTGGCGTTCTCCGTGCCCGGCCGGGCGCCGGAGGACGTTGCCGCCGCCCTCGCGGTGCGGGGCGTGATCGTGCGCCCGCTGCCGGACCCCGGGGGCCTTCGCGCGTCATGCGGGTTCTTCACCAACGCAGGGGATATCGAGCGACTCACGGAGGTCTTGGGCGAACTCGTGGCGTGTTAGCGTGCCCGCCCGTGAGCCAGCAGTTCGTGATCCAGGGCGGGCACGCGCTGGCCGGCACGGTTACCCCCACGGGTAACAAGAACGCCGCCCTGCCGATCCTCGCCGCCACCCTCCTCACCGACGAGGAGGTCATCCTCGAGAACGTCCCTGACATCCTGGACGTTCACGCCATGCTGGCGATCCTCGATGACATCGGGGTCTCGGTGCGCGAGGAGGCCGACGGGGCCCTGGCGTTCCGGGCCGATGACATCAGGAGCACGGACCTCGACCCGGATCTCTGCCGACGCATCCGCGCGTCCGTGCTGCTCGCGGGCCCGCTTCTCGCGCGCGCCGGCTCCCTTACCCTGCCCATGCCGGGCGGCGACTTCATCGGCCGCCGCCGCATCGACACGCATCTGATGGCCTTCCGGGCGCTGGGCGCCGAGGTGGGGCAGGTGGATCGCGGCTATGAGATGCGGCAGGACGGCCTCACCGGGGCCGAGATCTTCCTCGACGAGGCGTCGGTCACGGCGACCGAGAATGTGCTCATGGCCGCCGTGCTGGCCGAGGGGCGCACGACGATCCTCAACGCAGCCTGCGAGCCCCACGTGCAGGACCTCGCGGAGTTCCTCGTGACGCTCGGGGCCCGCATCGACGGCATCGGCACCAACCGGCTCATCATCGACGGCGTCGAGCGCCTCGGCGGCGGGCGCTTCCGCATCGGACCCGACTACATCGAGATCGCTTCGTTCATCGGCCTCGCGGCGATCACCGGTTCCGACCTCGTCATCTCCGAGGCGCGTCCTGCCGACCTGAGGATGATCCTCCTCGGCTTCGAGCGGCTGGGCATCCGCGTCGAGTGGCTGGATGGTGGCTCCCTGCGCGTGCCCCCGGACCAGTCGCTCGTGGTCATGCAGGACGAGGGCGGCGCGATCCCGAAGATTGATGACGGGCCGTGGCCGGCGTTCCCCGCCGACCTCACGTCGATCGCCACGGCGGTGGCCACCCAGGCCACGGGCGAGGTGATGATCTTCGAGAAGATGTTCGAGAACCGCCTGTTCTTCGTCGACAAGCTCGTGGCCATGGGGGCGCGAATCATCCTGTGCGACCCACACCGCGCGGTGGTGAGCGGCCCGGCGCAGCTGTACGGCGAGCGGGTGGAGAGCCCGGACATCCGTGCGGGCATGGCGATCCTGATCGCGGGCTTGGCCGCGAAGGGCACGACCACCATCGGCAATATCGGCCAGATTGACCGCGGCTACGAGCGGATCGACGAGCGGCTTCGCGCCCTGGGCGCGCGGATCGAGAGGGTGGACGACTAGGCCATGACCGATCCCGTGCCACTTCCGGCCGGGGTCCGTGACGTGCTGCCTGTCGAGGCGGCGGAGCTCCGGGCCTTGGGGGATGCGCTCGCCGGTGCCTTCGCGTCGTTCGGCTTCCGCGAGGTGATGACCCCGGTCATCGAGCTCGCGGACGTGCTGGACCGCGCCGAGGAGGACGGCGTGGGCCGTGCTTATCGCCTCTTCGACGACGAGGGGCGCGTGCTCGTGCTGCGTCCCGATCTCACGATTCCCATCGCGCGGCTGGTGGCCACGCGCATGGCCGACCAGCCAGACCCCGTGCGGGTGGCGTACAACGCCCGGGCGGTGCGGCCGCCGGCACCCGGCAAGATCGAGGGCGCCGAGCAGCGGCAGGCCGGCATCGAGCTTGTCGGCCTCGCCGGGCCCGAGGCCGACGCCGAGGTCATCGCCGCCCTGGCGATCGCACTCGCAGCCGCGGGGGTGCCCGACGCACGCATCGCGATCGGGTCCGTGGCGCTGGTGTCCGCGGTGATCGAGGGCGTCGGGGCCGATCCCGCCGCGCAGGGCGCGATGTGGTCGGCGCTCCGCGGCCGCAGCCTCGTCGACTGGCGCGCCGCTGCGACGAGCTCCGGCGCCCCCGGCGAGGCCGGTGGCGTGCTGGCCGACCTGCCATCCCTTCGTGGAGGCGGGGAGGTGCTCGATCGCGTGGCGGCGGCGGTGCCGCGTGCGGCGGGTGAGTGCGCCCGTCTTCAGGAGGTGCTGCGGCTCGTGGCGCTGCACGGCGTGGAGCCGCCGATGGTCGACCTGGGCGTGGTGCGGGACTGGGCGTACTACTCGGGCGTGGTGATCGAGGCCTATGCCGCCGGCGCGATGGCGCCGGTTGCCGTGGGAGGGCGCTACGACGGACTCGCCGCGCGGTTCGGCCGGGCCCGCCCCGCTGTCGGCGTGGCCGTGGCCCTTGACCTGCTGCACCACGCCGTGGGCCGCGCGGCCGAGCAGCCGGATGCGGGCATCGTGCTCGTCGGCGGCTGCGACGAGCTGATCGGCGCCGCCGCCGCGCTGCGGGCTAGCGGGGTCGACGTGGTGGCCCTGCCCGCGGACTCCGCTGATGCCGAGGCGGTTGCGCTGGCCGACGGGAGACGGTTCGTGGTGCGCCGGAATGGCGACGAATGGATTGCGCGTGACGTGATCGGCGGCGCGGACATCGCCGTGCCCGACCTCCGGGAGGGGCCATGGACCTGAGGATCTGCGTGCCCCTCGGCGCGCTGTTCGAAGATGCCCTTGAGGCGATGTCCCGCGTCGGCCTGCCGGTGGACCCGCTGCGCGATGCCGGGCGCCGGCTCATCGTGCAGGTTCCCGATGGCCCCACGTACATCACGACGCGTCCGAGCGACGTGCCGACCTATGTCGAGAGCGGAGCCGCCGATCTCGGCATCGTGGGGCGCGACGTGCTGCTCGAGCGCCAGCCGGACGTCTACGAGCTGGCCGACCTCGGGTTCGGCGGATGCCGGATGTCCTGGTGCACCCCGGACGGGGATGACCCCACCGCCGAGGCGATCGAGCGCTTCGGCGTGGTGCGGGTGGCCACCAAGTACATCAACTGCGCTGAGCGGTTTTTCGAGGAGACCGGGCGCAAGGCCGACATCGTCAAGGTGAACGGCTCGGTGGAGCTTGCTCCCCTGGTCGGGCTGAGCGACGGCATCGTGGACCTCGTGGCGACCGGCCGTACGCTGCGCGAGAACGGGCTCGTTGAACGCGAGGAGATCTTCGCCTCGACGGCCCGTCTCATCGCCAACCGCGTGAGCCACAAGATGCAGGCGCCGCTGATGGATGACCTCGTGCGGCACTTCGAGGAGCTGCGGCCGTGAGCGTGCGGCGCATCCCGATGGACGGGGGCGGGGCTGCGGCCCTGGCCCCGACGTTCCGCGCCGCCGCGGCCGATGGCCCCGCGGGGGCCGTGGCCGAGGCCCTTGCCGACGTCCGCGCGCGCGGTGATGCCGCCGTGGTGGATGCCATCCGCCGATTCGATGCGCCCGGCTTCGTGGGCGCATCGCCCGTGGTCGATCCGGAAGAGTTGCGCGCCGCGGCAGATGCCATCGACCCCGCGCTGCGCGATGCCATCGCCTTCGCGGCGGAGCAGGTGCGGCTGGTGGCCGAGGTGAGCCGACCTGGCGACAGCGAAGCCGTGCTGCCATCGGGCCAGACCGTGCGGGTGCGGGCGGTGCCCGTGGCGGCCGCGGGCGTGTATGCGCCGGGCGGTCGCGCCGCCTATCCCTCGAGCCTGATCATGGGAGTGGTGCCGGCGCAGGTGGCGGGCGTGGAGCGCATCGTGGTGGCCAGCCCGCCCGGGGAGGACGGCCTGCCGAACCGCGTGGTGCTGGCGGCGGCGGAGATGCTCGGCGTTCGCCAGGTGATCGCTGCCGGCGGCGCCGCAGCGATCGGCGCGATGGCCTTCGGCACCGAGACGGTCGACCCGGTGGACGTGATCACCGGCCCGGGCAATCCGTGGGTGCAGGAGGCCAAGCGACAGGTGTTCGGCCTGGTGGGCATCGATTCGGTGGCCGGCCCGAGCGAACTCGTGGTGCTTGCCGACGACTCGGCCGACCCCGCCGCCATCGCGGCCGACCTGCTTGCGCAGGCTGAGCACGGACCGGACTCGCCGTCGATCCTCGCCGCATGGGACACCGCGGTTGCCGACGCCGTGCAGGACGCCCTCGCGGCGGCGGATCCGCCCGTCGGCACGATCACGATCGTCGACTGCGCGTCGCGCGACGATGCAATCGCGCTTGCGGAGGCGTTTGCCCCCGAGCACCTCCAGATCGCCCTCGCCGACGCGGAGGACGTGGCCCGCGGAATACGCCGGGCCGGCTGCGTGTTCCTCGGGCCATTGGGCGCCACGGCCTTCGGCGACTACGTTGCCGGGTCCAATCACATCCTTCCCACCGGCGGGGCGGCGAGGCACGCGTCGGCCGTGGGGCCCGCCACGTACATGCGGCGCATGTCCGTCGTGGACATTCCCCAGGAGGCCGTCGACGCCCTCACGCCGCACCTCGCGGCCCTGGCAGACGCCGAGGGGTTCCCCGAGCACCGTCGATCAGCAGAGATCAGGTCACGCAGATGAGCAGAACAGCAACCATCCGCCGGACGACCGGCGAGACCGATATCGAGGTCCGCGTCGATCTCGACGGCACCGGCGTGGCCGAGGCCGTCACGGGCATCGGGTTCTTCGATCACATGATCGTGCTGCTCGCGCGCCACTCGCTCATCGACATCTCGGTGAGCGCCACGGGCGATCTCGAGACCGGCAGCCACCACACCGTGGAGGACACCGGCATCACGCTCGGCATGGCAA
>Ga0222714_10001494_pt1 | contig 26260 bp, 31 predicted proteins | sample C33_3DmetaG_FD_165048 | JGI IMG/M metagenome (GOLD analysis project Ga0222714, IMG submission 165048) | Estuarine water microbial communities from San Francisco Bay, California, United States - C33_3D | ecosystem: Environmental > Aquatic > Marine > Unclassified | place: USA: California...
AGCATTGGCGCTTGACGCAGTAGAAAAAGGCATGAGCATAGCCAAGGCCGCAGAAAAGTTTGGCATCGTGCGTCAGAGCATCTATCGGCTTAGAAGTTATCGCGGGGCAAAGCGTCAATGCCCTACTTGCGGTTCTTTGGTCAATGAAAACAAGTTGATGAAATGAAATGCCCAGAGTGCAACAAATGGACACAGGTTCTGGAAACAAGGGAAAAAATGGATGGGACGGTAAGGAGGCGCTACCAATGCGCGAATCTGCACAGGTTTACTACCGAGGAAAAGCCGATTTTGGTAGCTGGATACGTGAGAACCTTGTCCGATTTGCCGAGGAAGCGTCTGCCGAAATCGGAAGATTAGAGGGTGACATCAAGATGCTTCTTGATCGAGTTAGACAACTAACGATTGAGGGTCACAAATGATTGAAGTACAACCACATTGCGAATACTACTTGTGCAACTTTCCGACAGGAGAGTGCCAAGGGATGTGTTTATCTGAACGCGAAAAAAGAAACGAATACATCCTTGACGAATATCGGTCTGGATTAGACAGTCCTCCATCTGATGAGGAAGAAACCGCATGAAAAAACCATTACCGTACCACACAGGCAAAGTCCAAATAGGACTCAACTATGTGCCGCCTAAACGCAACTACATGACACACGAAGAAGAATTTTGGCAAAGCGTTATCCTCGGTGAGCGCCAGATTGAGCGATATTTGCTCAATATCTGCTACCTCATGGGCGCTGTGGCGGGACTAATCATGTTGGTCTTATGGGTGGCACTCAAATAAAAGGAAATTGTATGAGTACACATCAAGAATACTGGGACGCTTGTTTGATAAAAACATGGCGCAATGATGGAGTTTTAATGGATGCCTATAAAATGTTTACTTCCATTACAGGAATAAAAGCAGAAGGCTCCAAGCTATATCGTGTTCCAACTTTTTTTATGCCATACACAATTCGTGTCAGAATTTTTGTTGCACGACATTTACCAAAAATAAACGATTGGTTATGGGATAAGCCAAAAGAAAGAGATGTTGATTTGTTAAAAAAATTATCAACATCAAAGTACGATGCACATAAAAAAGCGTATCTTGCAAATTCAGATAAAGAATTGAAAATGGTACAGGACAATACTCACAAAAATAGAAAATTGAAAGAGCTTACTACACATCTTGTTGCAGAAAGAAATCACAATACAGATTGGGGAGTAACAAAGGGATCATCAAGGGTAAAAAGAGCAAAATGATTAACATACTCAAGCAACTTACAGAACAGGTCGCAGGCTGGCTGCGGGATGATCCGGTTAGGCCAGAAGTTCCGTTTACTTGCCGCATCAACGACAATGCAGAAATCTTTACGCTTCCGGGCGAGGATAGACCATTTGCCATCACTTGCGTGGCGTACATGGACTTTGTGCCAGCCTCGGAGTCAAGGCTGTTTGTGCCTACCGATGCTCCGACAATAGCGGTGTTTTACACGATCTGGTCATACCGCAAGGGCGCAGGGCGTGAGTTGATTCTTGAGGCGGTACAGTACATCAAGAACAACAGACCAGAAATCACTCGGTTTGTGACCCTATCCCCCAAAACTACTATGGCTGAACAGTTCCACTTGAAGAATGGTGCAGTCGTATTCCGCGAAAACGAAAACACAGTTAATTATGAGTACGAAACAACAGTTCTGGGATGATGGAACCCCTAAGTCCACCAACAATTCATTCAATTGGAAAAATCAGGATCGCAGCGATCTTGAACGCTGGATGACGCATCTTCAGTACGTCAAGCGTGGTATGGAAAACGCCAGCAAGAAATTTAACAAGAATACTGGCTTGGTTAAGGCTGAAAGCATCTTGTTCAAAATGAACATCATTGCATTCAGTCGGGCAAAGGAGAAGAACACATGACACCTTTAATTTGTGAGGCAGTCAAACTTGCTCCAGAGCCTGAATCCGCTTTATGGTTCGATGTTGGCATGATGGAGCCAGTATTTGACAAACACATTTCAGCAGAAACAGTAATGAACCTACCATTTAAGCGTACAGGTATCGCTGGATTGGATAGCAAAAACAGGAAGTTCAGTCTGTGGCTTACGGCTGGCGAAAATAGCGTAACTGTTGCTGGTTGCACTATCGCGCCAACAAAGTATTTTGCGCCTTTTGCCTACATTTTGACAGATGATGGGATGCGGTATTACAACAACAATAAAGAGGTAACACAAGATGAAATCTTGCCAGTCTTACGCATGGTTTATGCGGTACTGATTAAGTTGGCTGGAAAAGAACAAGCATATAAACCAACTCCGCAGCGCACATTTATTAACCAAAAACGCCAAGCAAAAGGCAAGTCTGCTTTGACATTTGATTGGCACACGGTTGATATTGAACCCGCAAAAGCCAAGAATGATCCGCAAGGTGGTACACACGCAAGTCCTCGCAGGCATCAAGCCAGAGGACATTGGCGCACTTACAAATCAGGCAAGCGTGGTTGGGTCAAAGAATGTTGGAAAGGTGATGCCAGCAAAGGCACAGTTTTCAAAGATTATCAATTGAAGGAGAACACATGAAAACCCTATCCAAGCTACACCAAGAGGCAATCATCAAAGCCAAGACCGATGCCGACAAGAACAAAGCGGCGGCAATGGCAATGATTGAGACGCCCATCGAGATGATTAAAGCCATCATGCTGAAGCATGAGATGGCGGTTATTGAGGTGATGCGTGAATTGCATGAGTCTCGTGAAGCCGCAGTCAGGGCAGAGAACGAAGCGTGTGCCAAGGTGCTTGATGAGATGGCGAAGGAAGCTGAAGAAGAGATGGAGCCGTCTGGCTACATAGACTATTGCCGCAAGAAGGCGGCAGAAATCAGAGCAAGGAGAAACAAATGAGCAAAGACACTTCATGGGAACGAAGCATCGAGACATTTTCAGACGAGCAGTTGCTGTTTGAGTTGGTTAGGCGCAATGGCTTCCAGCGAGCCGCCAATCGCACTGAATATGTTGGCAACGATTGGATGACGACCATCATTGGCATTGGCAAGGACACCAGCGTATCTGTGACCATGAGCGACGAAGACTTCAAAGAATTATCGTTGTTGGCAGTTGTGGGGTTCAAACCATGAAGTCACTGAGCAAACTACACCAAGAGGCAATCACCAAAGCCAAGACCGAGGATGCCAAGGTCAAGGCGGCGGCGAAAGCCATGATTGAAACACCTATGGAGATGATCGAAGCCATCCTGATGAAGCATGAGCAAGCCGTCATTGAGGTGATGCGGGAACTGCAAGAAGCCAAAGATGCCGCAGTCATGGCAGAGCGCCGGCGCATCGTCAACCTGCTGATGATTCAGCATGAGGCGGCAAATGGAGCGCACAACTACTGGCACGTTGCGGCGCAGTTAATCCAAGCAGATGTAGCGAGTGACACATGAGCATTGAAGCAATGAAGATGGCGCTGGAGGCGTTGGAGTTTATTCCTGAAAGTGGGTCGATGCTTGGGGCGCAGGCAGAAGCGAAACGTGTCCACGCCATCACAGCCCTATGCCAAGCCATTGAGCAAGCAGAGCAGGCGCAGCCTGTGGCATGGTCTGGCGTTGACTTTGATATAAAAACCGCCCCACCACCACGCCAGCCTTGGATTGGTCTGACGGATGAGGAGCAACAAGAGTTGTATGACGCTTGGATAAAAATAGGCGATGGATGGGGAAGTTTTTATGCCCTGATCGAAGTCAAATTAAAGGAGAAGAACACATGACCTGCCCAGACTGCGGAACACATAAACTGAGCGCTGCTATGTGGCGTAACAAAGCGCACGAATTAAGCGGCACACCGCTACCGTGGAACCCAGAAGAACTTCTACGGAAGGAATACGAGCGCGGATATGCTGATGCGATGGGGTGGAAACTGCATAACCATTTAGAACATTTACCAGAGAACAAGCCACCGATCAGGTCATGGGTAGGGCTGGATAACGATAACTTGGTTTGGATTTACAGCAACTCAGACACGATTGGTCAGGCAATTCAAAACACCGAAGCCAAATTAAAGGAGAAGAACACATGACTTGGGTGTTCCTGACAGACACCGAGAGAAACAAGATTTCCCGTAAGTCGGGGCCATACATCGTGGATGGTTACGAACCACACGAAGCCATAGTGCGACAACACAATCCAAGAGACAACTGGCAGGGACTGACAAAAGAAGAGCGCGAAACCATTAAAGACGCGATGCCAAGGCCCTTCTACATACAAACCCTGTTTGCTGCCATCGAAGCCAAACTCAAGGAGAAAAATACATGAAGAAATCTTTACCGTATCACACAGGCAAGGTAGCCATTGGGCTGCACTATGAGCCCCCAAAGAAAAATTACATGTCTCACGAGGAGGAGTTCTGGCAGTCCATCATCCTCGGTGAGCGCCAGATAGAGCAATACCTCCTGCGTATCTGCTACCTCATGGGAGCAGTGGCTGGGGTGATTATGTTGATTCTATGGATGACACTCAAATGAGTTGTCCAGACTGCGAGCGCTATAAACTAAGCGCATCTATGTGGCGCAATAAAGCCTATGAGTTAGCTGGCACACCCCTGCCGTGGGAGCCTGAAGAACTACTACGCAAAGAGTACGAGCGTGGATACATGGATGCGATGGAAAAGATGTTGGGGAACAAACATGATCAGCATACTTAAACAACTGACAGAGCAGGTGCTTGCGTGGTTGAAGGATGACCCTGTACGCCCCGAGGTGCCATTTACTAGCCGCATCAGCGACAACGCGGAAATCTTTATTCTGCCCGGAGAAGACAGACCATCCGCTATCACCTGCGTGGCATACATGGATGTTGTGCCAGCTTCAGAATCAAAGCTGTTTGCACCTGCTGAATCACCAACCATAGCTGTCTTTTACACCATCTGGTCGTACCGCAAGGGCGCAGGACGAGAACTGATTCTTGAGGCGGTACAGTCCATAAAGAACAGCAGACCTGAGATCACACGGTTCGTTACCCTATCCCCAAAAACTTCTATGGCTGAACAGTTCCATCTAAAGAACGGCGCAGTTGTTTTTAGGGAGAACGAGAATACTGTGAACTACGAGTACATGATGGAGAAAAAAGATGATAAACAATAGGTACGAAGCCTTGCGCATATCACTTGAAGCTTTGGAGGGGTATGATACCGACCCCACTCACGCTATGAAGATTCTGCGCCCACGAGCAATCAAAGCGATTAAGGCAGCATTGGATAAGCCCAGTGCCGAATATGAGCGCGGTTTTGTCGATGGTCTGCAAGCTAGGAAAGATAAAAGTAGTTTCCATAACATGGGAAAAGCCATATCTGGAGTTAAAAAACATGAGTAATTATTGGCCCGGTTCAAACATTATTAAGTCAACCAACAACGCCTTTAACTGGCGGCAGGTTCGGTTCGGCGTGTCCGAGGAAATGGTTCGGCATATGGGCAGGGTTGTCCAAGGGATTGAGAACGCCAAGAAAGGCAAGCAGTTCAAGAAAGGAGAAATAGTTTTAAATACGCCGCACAACGCCCCAATCCAGCTATACATGAAAGCAAGGGGTAAGAAGAAATGACGGAGAAAGAACAATGCCTAAAATTGATCGACAATCTGATAAAGAAGCACGAGTACGATCTACGAGTACGAGACGTACTGAAAGCTCTGCGAAAGCGTATCCGATTGATTGGAACACATGGTGGCCCTTTGAACGAGCCACTGGCAACGCACTTAAACAACTCAACAAGCGCCAACCAACAGTGTGCTTAGACGATTTTGATGACGCACTTTTTTAGGAGAGACACAAATGGACATTATTTATCACACACTACTACCAAATTATGTACAAGATGGGCTTAGACAAGCACAACAAGATGGTGGGTTAGCAGCAATAGACAAATACACACAAACCATACAACAAGCCTTACCAAACAAGTTCCATTCGTTGGATACCCTTATGACGCGGGTTTTTTGGGATGAGCCGAACACCCCTGCTAAAGGATGCCCACGGGCTGGGTTTATCAGGTCACTTGAAGATAGGAGAAAAGAATGGATGAAATAATTGATTATGCGTATCCAATGATGATGGCAGAAAAACAGCTAAGGCTAGCGCACGATAAGCTACTACTACAGCAGTTTGACTCGGCGCTGGAAGAGTTGCTAAAAGCGTCCGTAGAAATTAAAATGGCTATCAATTCTGTCAACTACATGAAGGAGCAGTCAGATGCCGTACGTAAACAAACCACGCCCGTACAAGCACGAGTATGAGATGTACGATGGGACTCCGGCGGTGAAGAAAAAACGCGCCTTACGCAATAAAGCTAGGCGCGAATTAGAACGAGAAGGACTAGTTCATAAAGGTGACGGAAAAGATGTTGATCACAAACGACCCCTCAGCAAGGGCGGGAGTACCGCCCGTAGTAACCTCCGCGTCCAGTCCGCGTCAAACAACAGGTCTTACAAAAGGAACAGCGACCACACCCCTAAGTAGCATGGACAACTATAAGTGGCCGCGCCCTCTGGGGTTTGAACCGTTTAGCCACCAGAAAGACACTGCTAAATTCTTGGCTTTGCGCCAACGGGCTTTTTGCTTTAACGAGCAAGGCACTGGTAAGACAGCGTCTGTTATATGGGCGGCGGATTACCTGATGTCTTTGGGGTTGGTGAAAAGAGTGCTTGTCATATGCCCGCTATCTATCATGCAATCTGCATGGCAGACTGACTTGTTTAAGTTTGCGGTGCACCGCACGGTAGACGTAGCTTACGGCGATGCTGCTAAGCGGGCTAAGATCATCAGTGGCCCAGCGGAGTTTGTCATCATTAACTACGATGGGGTCAACACCGTAGCTAGCAACATACTGGAGTACGGTAAGTTTGATTTGATTGTCATTGATGAAGCCAACGCGTACAAAAACGTACAGACAAAACGCTGGAAAATCATGAACAAGCTTGTGTCTCCTAGCACCCGTCTGTGGATGCTTACCGGAACGCCCGCCGCTCAATCCCCGGTGGATGCGTACGGTTTAGGCCGACTATGCGTACCCCAGCGAGCCCCTCGCTTCTTTGGTGACTACCGCGAGTCTGTCATGCAAAAGCTAGACATGTATCGCTGGATTCCGCGTCCACACGCAAACCAGATTGTGTTTGACATGTTGCAGCCTGCCATTCGGTACGAAAAAGCTCAATGCCTAGACTTGCCTGACGTTACATACACGAGTCGTATGGCTCCATTGACCCCATCGCAGGCTAAGTATTACAAAGAGCTAAAAAAGGAAATGCTTCTTGAGCTAGCGGGCGAGGAAGTCAGTACTGTCAATGCTGCTGCAAAAATGAACAAGCTGCTTCAAATAGCTTGTGGGGCTGTGTATTCAGATAGCGGTGCAACGATTGAATTTGATGTGTCATCTAGGATGAATGTTGTGCAGGAGGTGATAGACGAGGCAAACCATAAAGTTCTTATATTTGCTCCGTTCCGCCATGCCATTGAACTACTCAAGGAGCACCTAACAAAAAACGGCGTAACGTGCGAAGTTATCAATGGCGAAGTTCCAGCACACAAACGAGCAGCTATCTTCAAAGACTTTCAAGAGAAGCCAACGATTAAAGCGCTTGTTATCCAGCCACAAGCTGCTTCCCACGGAGTAACCTTAACCGCTGCGGATACCATAATATGGTACGCCCCAGTCACGTCCACCGAAACTTATTTGCAGGCTAACGCCCGCATAAACAGGCCGGGGCAACGGCACCCCATGACTGTCGTGCACATTCAGGGTAGCCCGATTGAGCGTAGGCTGTACACAATGCTTCAGAGCAACATAAGCAACCATGAAAAAATCGTGGATTTATACAAAAAAGAGCTACTAGACGCTTGACAAAGTCTAGTACAGCCCGTATAATTTGTTCAACAAGGAGAGACTATGGAAGAAAAAGCAATGGACACATTGTCCACAGAATACTTAGAGCTACGCGCTCTACGAGACAAGCTGCGGCACACCTACGAAGCAGAAGACAAGCTCTTAGAAGACAAGATGCTATCTATAGAGTCAACTATGCTGGATGTACTGAACGCGGCTAACGCAAATAGCATTTCAACTGACGTCGCTGTTGTCATGCGTCGTGTAAGTCGTAGATACAACCCAACAAATTGGGATGACATATACAAGCTGGTTGCCAAGTACGAAGCGTACGGTTTGTTGCACAAACGGATTCATGACACTAACATGAAAGATTTTTTAGATCAGCATCCAGAAGAGTACCCAGCTAGTCTGAATGTGGATAGTAGGTATGCGGTGACTGTTCGCCGCCAATCATCAACTTGAAGGAGAGAATTAACATGAGTAACATTACAACTTTTCGTGAATCACTTCCCGCACATCTTCAGAGTGTGGAACTCGACGACTTTACCAAGTCCTTTACCAAATCGGGTGGCAGCGTCAAACGCATTACTCTGCGTGGGCGCGTGTTTAGGATGGTGGATGGCGGTAAGGAGATCGCCAAGAATACAGACCCCCACATGGATGTGGTGATTGTCAATGGCACCAAGACCGTGCAGAAGGCTTTTTACTCTGGCGAGTACAACCCCGATGAGACTTCTGTACCGGATTGCTGGTCTAGCAACGGGGAGCGTCCAGATGCTGACGTAGAACAACCACAGGGCTCTAACTGTAAGGAGTGCCCCAAGGCTATCAAAGGTTCGGGCGGGGCGGGCAGGGCGGCATGTCGGTTCAGTATGCGCTTGGCTGTCGTACTGAGCAACAACCCCCGTGGGGACGTGTTCCAACTTATCCTCCCCCAGAAATCTATTTTTGGTCAAGGTAGCGTTGACAGTATGCCGTTCCTTCAGTACGCCAAGTATGTTGGGCAGTCAGGCTATAACCTGAACATGCTTACTACCCGGCTGTCTTTCGATACCGATAGCGATTTCCCTAAGTTAGTGTTTGCTAACGCAGGATTTTTGGACAGAGAGACCTACGATGTCTGCCTAGAGCAGGGTAAATCCCTAACTGCGGTTAACGCCAGTAAGTTAAACTTCACCAAGAAATCTGATCCGCAGCTGCCTAAGCTGGTAGCACCGGCAGGTTCCGCAGCAGCATCTATTAAGGAAGAAGAGAAATTGGTAGAGCCCGTAGTCCGTAAGAAAGCCCAAGCCGCAGCACCGAAGCCAAATCAAAACTTGGCTTCTATGGTGGATGAGTGGGGAGACGACGCGTGATTGGGTACAGTGTAAGAATACGTGAGCTAAATCGCAAGGCTAACAAGAAAAGCCTTGGCGTTCAGCTTGGTAAGCACTGCATAGAGAAAAACATCCCAGTCTCCCATATCGTAGATGTGATGGGTGTAAGTAAGCAGACTGTGTACAACTGGTTCACCGGTGTACACGAGCCTCACCAAAGCTACGCGCCTCAAATGCAGGCCATATTGTTGACGTAAAGGTTTGGGGGTAACTAGCTCGACGGAGCGAACGGGGTGTCCGTCAGCCCCCGTTACCCCCCATTTATTTGACGTGCTAGGAATATCATGGCGGATATCGAATTGCTACGGCGGGTAGTAGCTTCTAATGAAGGTTGGTACTGTGTATTTTCGCTGTTGGACGGCAAGAGGCCGAAGCAATGGCACTACAAAACACTAGAAGAAGTAGAAGCTAAAGCAGACAGCTTGGTTGCAGAGGGCCGTTGTGCCTACTTCAGCTTAGGTAAATTCCTGACAGACAAGAGTAGAGAAGCGGACAACTGCGGTTGGATGCAGGCTTTTTTCCTCGACATAGACTGCGGGGAAGACAAAGCCAAGCCAGATAAAAACGGGCGCATAAAAGGCTACATAGACCAAGCCACTGGGATGCAGGCTCTGAAAGACTTGTGTAAAGACACAGGTTTGCCACAGCCAACTATAGTTAATTCTGGGCGGGGTTGGCATGTGTACTGGCCGCTAACTGAGGCGGTGGAAAAAGACAAGTGGGTACCCGTTGCCGAAGCGTTTAAGAATCTGTGCGTTAAGCATAAGTTCATCGGGGATCCCGCCGTGCCGTCTGATGCCGCCCGTGTTCTGCGGATACCCGGCACCAAAAACTTTAAGGATGGTGGGAGCCTAGATGTTGTGCAAATGAATACGTCTGAGCCCATGGCTTTTGACGACTTTGCAAAACTCATGGGGCCAATCGCCCCGCCCAAACCAGCGCGTAAGCCAGTGGAGCTTGATGAGCTAACCAAAGCGCTGATGGGGAACAAGCAATCTAGGTTTAAGACCATTGTAGAAAAGACTGTCGCTGGTTTTGGTTGTGAACAATTACGCAACATCATAGAGAATCAGACAGATATAGAAGAACCGCTATGGCGGGCGGGGCTATCCATCGCTAGACACTGTGTCGATGGGGACAAAGCGATCCACTTTATATCTAATAAGCACCCAAAGTATGACCCACAGGCTACAGAAACCAAGGCAAACAACACAAAAGGCCCTTATACATGTGATAAGTTTAATGCAGCAGCGCCCAATATTTGCAATACGTGTATTCATAAAGGCAAAATAAAGTCACCAATCGTACTTGGGAACGAGATTGCCAAGTCTGAAGAGGGTACCGTAGTGGAATTTACCGCGCCAGTAGCGGAAGACAAAGCTCCCGTCCCTGCGTTCACGGTTCCAAAGATGCCAAGCAGGTATTTCCGTGGAAAGAACGGCGGTATCTATAAGTACTTAAAGGAAGATGAAGACGGCGACATGCAGACTGCGCTTGTGTATGAGTACGATCTGTTTGTTACAAAACGCATGTGGGATCCAAGCTCCGGAGAGACCATGCTAATCCGGATGACGCTACCTCGTGACGGTGTCAAAGAATTCCCCTTATCAGTAATGGATGCCCTGAGCAAGGAAAAGCTGCGGGAAGTTCTTGCATTTAATGGGGTGATTGCCTTACCACCACAGATGGCCTTGATTCTGGACTATCTGGTGCAATGTGCTAAGGAGTTACAAATATCACAGGAGGTTGAAACTATGCGTATTCAGTTTGGTTGGGCAGACAATGATCAGAAGTTTATTCTTGGAGACCGCGAGATAGGCGCCAATTACATTCGATACAGCCCCCCTTCAAAAAGCACCAGAGAGCTATCTCCTGCTATGAAGCCGATGGGCTCGTTTGAAGAATGGAAAGATATCATTAACGTCTATAACATGCCGGGTTTTGAGCCGCATGCGTTTGCAGTTTTTACAGCATTTGGCGCACCGCTGGTTAAGTTTTTGGGGATCAAGGGCGGCATTATTAATTTGCTGAACAATAAATCTGGTACTGGTAAATCCACTATCCTTCAGGTTATGAACAGCGTATGGGGACACCCCGATGAGCTAATGCTTCAGTGGAAAGACACCATGAATGTTAAGCTGCATCGTATGGCAGTTATGTGTAATTTGCCGCTAGGGGTTGATGAAGTTACCAAGATGAACGCGGATGACTTTTCTGACTTGGCATACAGTGTTACTCAGGGCGCACCTCGTCGTAGGATGAAGGCTAACAGTAACGAAGAACGTGCGTCACAGGGGTTCTGGGCAACTATGATGGTGTCCACCTCTAACGCAGATATGATCGACAAGCTTGAATCGCTAAAATCAGTTACTGAGGGTGAGTTGATGCGGCTTATGCAGTTCCGTATTGACCCTACCAACAACCTTGACAAGGCTACAGCCAAACAAATCTTTGGCAGATTACAAAGTAATTACGGGCATGCGGGTGGCCCGTACGCCCAGTTTCTTGTCCAAAATCTGGAGGAGTGCATAGAAACAGCCTTAAAACTACAGGTAAAGCTAGACAAGGCGGTGAACATTGAAACTCGTGAGCGGTTTTGGTCTGCTATGGGGGCGGGAAATATAGCTGGGGGTATGTTTGCACACAAGCTGGGTCTCCACGATATTAACTACAAGCATGTTTTTGACTGGCTTGTGGAAGAAATCAAGCGTATGCAGACAGCCGTACGCCCAACCTTTAACGACTATGCCACTGTAGTAGGTGAGTTTTTATTGAAGCACAACACCAATACCTTGGTTGTAAATAAATACAGTACTTCCAAGGCGGGCATAGCGGCGGCGCCACTGGTCGTACCTCGCGGCCCCCTGATCGTACGGTACGAGCCAGATACTAAAAAGCTTTACATTGTCCGTCAAGAACTACGTAACTTCTGTGTGTCTCGGCAGATCACGTTTTCCGACCTGTTGTCTGGTCTGAACAATACGGGCGCTTTTGTGGCAGAGGTACGTACTAGGCTAGATATTGGCACTGAGTTGCAGACACCGCCCGTCGTGGCCTTAGAGTTTGACGCCGATTTACTTGGCGTTGACCTTAGTGCACCAGCGGAAGATGCGGATTGAGGGGCTAACTTATGAATTGGACTGGCAACATTTCACGGTTGGCAGTTCATTTTTTGTACCCTGCTTAAACGCCGATAAAGCAAAAAAGCGTATAGAAGCCAAAATGGACCGCTTAGGGTTTGTGGTAATCATTAAGCTAGTAACAGAAGATGGGATACGTGGGTTGCGTATCTGGAGGGTTAGACGTACAATATAGACGCAACTATGCAGTTGCTCTCTCTCCCTTGAAGGAACTTAGCCCCGCCTAAACAGCGGGGCTTTTTTTCACTTCAGAGATTGGATGTAGTCGTGTTCACTCAGTATATGCCGCAGCTTCGGGTCAATGTACAGACCATATTCTGTTTCTGCTGACCGTTGCATTTTATTTTCGAGGGATTTTAGTAGGCTGTCCACTTCTATAAAAAGTGTCGGATGTTTATCACCGTACTTCATAATTTCGTCTAAAGTTTTGTCCAATAGTTCATCGTCGTTGGTCATAAAGGCCAAGCCAAACGTGTTCATAAGAGCTTCTTTTTTCTTCAGAATACCTTGCTCTTTTGATTTAATCGCCATGTTACGGAACTGTATTTCCGCCAACTTAGACGTACGTATACCCATAGACTGCATGGCTAGCTGGAAGGGGGTAAAGTCTTCGACGATTGGATCACCGGCTCTAGTGGTAGCGCCTTCCTTGCTATATCTGTATGCAATCAGTGGTTGCCTAACGAATGCTGGCGATATCTGTTCAATCGCTCTAGCTGTATGGCCTTGTTTATAAGCATCCATAGCCCGTGCTGTCTGAACCGCTATCCCCGGAATTGGGCCCAATGACATGACAATACGCTCATATAGCGCGGCTTCTGCATCCAAATTGTCTCGAACATCTTGGAACCACATACCATCCAACTTCAACCGGCTATGCAAATCCACGCCTACTGCGGAGCCAACACCTCGACCAAGCACCATACCCATGTTTTCCCCAAAGGTGCCTACTAGCCAGTTCATAAACTCTAGCTCAAAGTCCATCCGTTCTTCATCATCTGGATCTTTATCCCAGTTAAACACGGCCTCTACGATGGCGGCAACCGTAGAAAACCCCCATAATCCAGTTACACCAGAGAACATAGCCGCCAAGCCCATGGTTCCAACAAACCTAGCCCGCGCTTCACGTTGCTCAGCTTTTGTCAGATTGCCACGGACGATGCTGTTATAAGCATTGCGGGCAAGGAAGAACGTCATCTGCTGTGGAAACTGTTTAAATTGCAGTATCACACGAGCCACCGGATGCTGCATGTACCGTGGTTTATTGGCAGCTGAGTAATCAAACATGGAGCGATTGGTAGCATCTTTAGCCTCGGCAATCGACTCAGCAAAAGCTTGGCTTTTATTTGTATACCCAGCGCGTTTTTCCATGGCAGCGCGGAAAGACGACATGGCAACAACTTCCCGGTTAAAGCGCTCAGCGTGGTGAAATAGAAACGCTACTACCTGCATGGCTTTATTTGGGATGCTAGAGTATTTTTCTGTTGGCTTAGACGCCAAGCCCGACATGTCATAGGCGGCAGTAATATCAATTAGCCCGTCAGCCACAAACTTTTTGTACGCGGCTTGTTCCATCCTTGACAGATTTTTAGACCGCTCAAAAGACGGAGTTAAGAGCCGGAAATCTCGGATACGCTTGCCTGTTTCGACATTAAATCCGGTACGGAATATGTCGGAAACAGTCTTAGCCACTTGATTCATCACATTAGCCACGGCTTTTGTATACCCCATGCCGGGGTTGGCACGAACTTGCTGACCGACTAGCGTAGGTACGCCTATCATTGCGCCGCCCAGCACGTTGGTTATCGCTGAGGCTACAGATGTTAGGTAGTAGATAAAGCCAACATTAGAGAACTGCGATACCCAAGGGCCATCATCGGCTGGGCTAAGCATGGCGCTACGCCGCAATTCAACCTCTTTAACTAAATCCCGTAGTTCATCGTTCTCGGCGGTAAGTTTTTCGCTGTATGGTGCGCCCGGTGTGGTGCGACGTTTTATTTGTTCTCTGGCTGCATCCAACTGGGAGAACAATTCAGGAGAATACTTTAGCCGCGATAGCTGGTTGGCTAGATTACTAGACATGCTTGCAAAGTTACGCAAGGCATCCTGCGAAAAGCCCTCCACATTATTACGGTGGATGAACTGGTTACGGAAGCTACGATCTGGCTGATTATGCAAGTACGCTTGGTAAAAATTATCTTTTAGTTCTTGCTTACGCGCATCAGCTGCCGATGGTGTCAAACCCGCAAAATTAGCATTGTCAACAGCTTCAAATATGTTTTTTACAAACCCAGCTTTGCTAGCTTGCGCATCCATCTGTCCCGCGTAGTCATTGCCGGGGCCTTTTAATGTACCCGCTAGATGTGGGTCTTTTGCTAATCGTTCCTCTATATGAGCATCGCGGGCTTCGGCAGACTCAAACATGTAGTACTCTCGGCTAGTACCACGTCCAACTTGGTACCAGAACCGGCCATGCCGCATAAGTGGGAAATACGGCCCCTTCATCAACCCCTGTTCAAACTCATTCCGTATCTGAAGAATAGTTTTATTGGATACGCCGTACTGATTTAGCATCATAATGCGCTGCACCATCGTACGCTTATACTCAGCATAGCGCCGCTCAAAAAAGTCACGCGCTTCGCGGTACACTTTTTTGGCTTCTGGGCTTAGCCTATTCCAATCCCGCATCAGTTTTGGATTAGCCGCTCTTTGGGCAGCGGTGGGTTTGTCTGGGTCAACTTCAAGAATGGTAGCTGCATGCATGACTTTACCCATGTTTATTGACATGGTTAAATCAGCGGATTGCATCCGCTCCCACTTGGTTTGTATCTGACCTGCTTCATTAATAATTTTATTTTTATTGGCTAAAAGCCGATCTACAACCTTGATAAAATTACCAACTTGTGGGATGCGGCCCCCCACCAGATCGTCAAGCTGGCGAAGCGTAAGTGTCCCAAGCAACGATGGCCTAGCTGAAGCCTTCATGCTGCGGTACATGCGTAACAGTTGCGAACCTTTACCGGGCCAAGTCGGGGCTTTCATAAACCTGTTAAGGGCAGAAGGCTGATTTGGCATCCCGGTAGGGACAAAATTACGCGGCTTAGCTCTTTTTGGGGCGGGCAAAGCAGCCGTTGCCATGGCTTTCGGGCCTGATGTTACATTCAGACCTTCCAGATTCATGGTGCCAGCCATCATTGCATCTGCGGCAAAAATAGCTTCATTAAGCACATTGCTTTCACGCCCCGGCTTGATCTTGAACAGCCTACGTATAGCGTCAGTAAATCTGTTGTACAGCGAATAACTTGCTTCTTTGTAGCGAAGCCCGCGTAGTTGTACTTGGAACTGCGGATTGGTCAGGGCTTCTGAAACAAACTCGTGTAGGTCTTGGAGGCCGTAGATTTTGGGAGTGCCGTCCCCGGACAGCTGAGCTTTGGAATACTCATATAGTTCTTTTAGGCGGTTATATCCTTCTTTTTGTATGCCGCTAAGTTTGTCCGAATTATCAATCAAGTACGACGCTGCGGCATGAAGCGACTCATGCAGTAGCAAATGATTGGTTAGCCGCCCGGCGCCTTGACGCAATACAACGGAATTTGTACGCGGATCGTACATCCCAGCCCAAGAGTACTGTGTATTTATAAGCTCTTTTAGGCTTTCGATTGCTTGCTTCTCAGACTCAATCGCGCTTGTGTTACCGATAGTTGCATCTATCTCATACAAGGCAGATATAACATCGGGTAGTTTATTTGAATTTAGGCTAGCCTGAATTACTTTAGCTACATCGGCTGGATATGAAGCTTGAACAATATTGTTTACGGTGGCTAGCCTAGCCTTGAGAGATTCTTCAACTTTAGGATCATCTGACAAAGACTCCATCTTGTTGGCGTCTACCATCCGAACCTTAGCGTTAATCCCAGTGTCTAAGATACGTTGCGCCAGAGCAGCGTAATAAGGGTTTGTTTTGGTTTGCTGCGCTATTATTTCTAGCGCACCATTTAGATCACCAGCATTTAACTTACGGACGATATCAGGATGCACCTCAGTGAGCATCTGTACAGTTGGTAAGTTTTTGGTGGAGACTTCTACATCTGGTGTTTCTGCTTTTTCTGTAGCTTCAGTTTCGTCAACTGCTTCAGATATGTTCTTTATCTTAGGCGTTGATTTAGAAATTGACTTTTGTTTTTTCCTATCTTTTGCAAGTTGAGCGTTATATCTATCTAAAGCCTCATAGTATTGAGTAATGGCTTTTCTGTACTGCTCATTAGCGGCAGCAGTCTGTTTGTGCTCTTCGACCATCTCGTTAAGCACTTCTAGTGTATTGGGGGACAGATTGTCTTTTATCCAAGCACGGAATTGTTCGGCGTATCTACCACCCTCACCGAAATATGTTGAATTAGCGTTGTAATATTTTGGGTCAATTTCAAAGTACGCCAAGTCAAATGCTAAGGCAGATAGCGCTTCGCCAAATGATTTGCGGTTTATGTTGTTTAAATAATTGATAGCCGCTTGTTGGTTTGGCGTAAGTTTTTCACCCCGATCAAACGCTTGCCTAAGAACGCGTATCGCATCACGAATTTTGCTATCCGCGACTACATGTTCGTTCTCTCGCGTACCTTGACTTGGGAGACGGGGCTTGCCTTCCGGACTTCTACCGTGAATCGTTGTAACAGTTGTGCCTGTTTTTACGCGCTCTGCGTAAACTGGAGACGTGGGTGTTTCGACCCCAGTTTCTTTACCAGATAGTTGGCTTACATGTTCTCTTATTTCGTCACTAAACTGTTCTATTCCTTTCCTTGAAGTTAAGTCCGGTAGATCAGCTTCTTTAAACAACCTTGATTGCTCATCGGGGGAAGCTAGCTTTAGGGCATTAGTTAAATTGCGTAACGCATCTTTTCCTCCCACCCTAGCCGCTAAGTACTTGAGCATAGATTTAATGCCCACGCCACCTGCTTCCCCCGGCGCTGCAATATCGTATTCCAGTAGAGTTTTAGCCGCTACATTTTTTGAATTTCCATGACGTTCTTGTTCAGTGGGTGTTTTTCCAGCAGACTGAACAGCATCAAAGAAGTCTTTGATTTGGGCGCCTTCTTCTGTTTTGCTAACGTGCTCAACAGACACAATAGGAGCCAGAATTGGCTGACCTTTTTGATCTCGCGCAGGAGCCTCTGGCTTGGCTGCTTCTTGAGATGTGCCTACGTCAGTGTCCTCACCAAAGAAATCTAAATCTGCGGCTGGGGCAGCAGTTGATTCTTGTTTTTGCTTAGTTGAAACTGCGGATAAAAGTTTATCTGCTTCCGTCTCTTCCTCTTGTTCAAACATACTAGTTTGAACGGGTGCGCCTGTTGTAGCTTCCGGACGTTTACGCGGCGGCTTAGGCTTAGCGGGGGGTTGACCAGCTTCCCAACCAGCACCCGTTGTGGTTTCCCCGGCTGCTATACGCTGCTTAACATCGTTTAACTGTTGTGTGGCGCCCGATAGTTCACGTTGCAGATAGGCTACTTCTGCTCTTGCACTATCAAGTTGGGGCGCTGTTATAGATACTTTAGCTTTTGGGTTCTTCTGAAAATTAGCTGTTTGTTCGGCTTGAGCTTTAGTCAAATCATCTAACTGTTGCTGAGCCGATTGTAGTTTTGTGCTTAGCGTATTTACTTTGTTCTGTAGCACTCCCTCTAACTGCTCATTGGATGTACCGCCAACATCTTTAGCGAAAGGGTCTCGTTGCCGCCGTTCACCAGCAAACATGTCTTCCTGCATACCACGGCGGCGAAGGGGCGCACGCTCTAGAAAGTCAAGAGCTTGATCTGCTTGATGGGTCATGCGGGTAACGTGTTGCTCCGCTAATGTGCCCCGGTCTTTAATTGCCTGACCCGCTGGGATTCCTAGCTTGTTAGATTCACTAATCGCCCAGTTATCGTCGTATTTACCAGCAGCAAGATTGTTTTGGTATCTTTCTTTAGATTTTTTAATAAGCTCCGCAGCAGCTACGGGATCACCGCCCGCCATAGCTAACGCGTTTCTTGCCATTATGTAGGCTAGTTTGGAATCACCAAACATGTCGCCTTGCATTGCGCGACGCTGCGCGGTTTCTCCTGCAAGCGCGGATATTTCCCTTGTCCCATCAAACATGGGATTTTTTAGCTGCTTAATTAGCTCGGGATCGCCAATTATTTCTGCGTTGGCATCCACTATTTCAGCCATATCGCGCTGAATGAGGCGCATCTGCCTCATGTCTACTTCTGTTGGGCGCGGGTTGCTAGCTAAGGCTTGATACTCATTTCGTAAATCCTCGCGTTGCCGTGCAAGTTCAGCTAGTGAACTGGCCCGCTCTCCTTCTCCTCCAGCAGACTTGTCAGCATCTGGTCCAGCAAATACCACTCCAGTTGACTCAGCGTCAGCAAGTTCTTCGGTGGGGATTCTTGCACCGGGCTCGCTAACCACTCTAGTGCCATCTCCACCTGTTTTATCGAAAGTTTTTCCAGCATTTAGAAACTCCTTACTAAGCTCGTCTAGTACTGAGCCCTTATTTATCTCTGTTGAAAATTTACCTTCTGTAAATGCAGGGGGCCTATTCCCCCCAGCTAATGCGCCTGTTACACCGCCTACACCAGCGGCTCCGATTGTTGCCATCGCAGCAGTTTGCCCAACACCGGATAAGAGATCGGTGTCCAATCCGGCAGAGCGGGCAGCGATATTCTTGGCAATCTGACCGCCAACTTCCTCTACGTTTTCACTTGGGATTTCTTTGGCGCCAGTAGTGAGCCCAGCAAGGATTCGCCCTTTACCAAGTTTTTCTCCGGCAAGCAAGCGCTCCATAGCTTGCCCGCCCGGTAGATATCTATTAGCTATTACTGATAAAGCAGCGGCAGATAAGCCAGCTGCGCGAGCCCTGTTGATTGCTCCAGCAGCGGCTTCTTCTTGAGACAAGCCCTTTTCCAGAAGCGCTTTATAAATAGTGTCGTATGTGTCAGCGCCGACATCCGCGCCTTGCATAACAGCGCCAGTACCAATAGCGCCAGCCGTGCCCGCTCCGATAGCGGCTTTAGTACCAGCGCCAAGAGCTTTTGCACCTAACGCCGCACCCCGCGCAGCTAATCCCCCCGGTATCACCGTCGGGATTTGTTCGGCAATGAATGAAGTTAGCAGTGCCGGATCAGTTACCGACTCTGCGAAGGCGGTTTTAAACGCTTGCCACTGCCCCTTCTTTTCCGCTTCCCCAACCGCTTTGTCTCTGGCAGCTTCACGCGCTTTTAGCCCCTTAGACTTTACATTTTCGTCAAGGTATTTTTCTGCGCGTTTAGCAGCGCCATAAAGTCCAGTCTCAGAAAAATCACCTGTGATTTGCCCGTAGATTTGGCCGGGCGCTTGTAAAACTTTTGCACCGCCGCTTAATATAGATGCTGGCACATCAGTTAGCGCTTCGCCCCATGTGCGTTCTTTAGAGCCTAGCTCTGGTCGCCACGCTAGAATTTTGGCCTTAGCTTGTTCCGGAGTTACTCCGTCCGGAATGTCTTCAACCAAAGTACCGTCAGGTAACTCAATGGAATAGGCCATAACAAGAAGCCCTATTTAATTTCATTAAACTTAATTGTTTTCTTTGCTCCAGCGGTGTCTTCAGTATTTGACCCACCAACAGCGCCTCTGCCGCCTATGATTCTTTCCTGAATCTCAAGTTTTCTAATGTTGTAGCTATCAATTTCCTTCGCAAGTTTTTCCATAGCTTCTGGAGTTTTTGCACGGGCTAACCGCATTTGTGCCAACGCCGACATGCCTGATAGCTTCTTATACTCTTCATCTTTACTAAGTATTTGAGCCCATTTAGCTTCCATTTCTTGCATCTGTTTTTGCCTCGCAAGAAACATCCTTTCGTCAAATTGGCGATTTTTAGATTCTCTATCTGCTTTTTTCTGTTCCGCCGCTAATCTAGCGGCATCCCGTCTAGCATCCGCACCAATTTGGGCTTGTTGTAATCTACCGGCAAGAGCGTCAGCAGCTTGCTGCTTCCGTGCATTAGCTTGTTCGCGAGTGTTAATTAAAGAAGCACCGGATTGAGCCGCGTGTTGTTGCTCAGAAAGGATTTGTTTAATAGCGGCTTCGCCAACAGCAGCGTCTTTATATCGACCTTCAATCTTGGCTTTTATAACAGCGGCTTCAAGTGTCTGGATTTTCTCAGCGTTGGCCACGTCTTCCGCATCATACCCGGCACGTGCTTTTTCGTAGCCTTCACCAGCTTTACCAAGCGCATAACCAAGCCCCATTCGAGGATTTGCGGCGGAAAACGATTCCGCCCATTTACGCCAACCAGCGGGTCTATTTGCAGCTTGTTCCTTATGCAGCGTTTCTAAATCAGAAATACGCTTTTGTTGTGGCGCAAGCAGTTGGTCTAGGCCGACCAATTCTTGTTGTCGTTTTATCGCGGCTTGACCTTCGGCTAGCGGGTCTTTAGCAAGCGCTGCTTTGACATATTTCTGTACGTCTGCTTCAAGCGGATGTGGTTTTTCATCCGGCAACGAAACAGGAGCAACGCGGGCGGGCGCAGATGGCATACCGGCGGCGGTGGCTTCTAAATCCGCATCGGGGTTACGAGTATACTTAACATTATCAAGCCCTTGGCTTTGCATGTCTTTGAACATGATACCAAGATCTTGACCAGAAATAGGAGCATTACTTGTAATAGTTCTATAAGCTCCAAGTGGCGGCGCTTTTTCAGCGGTTAACAAACTTGGTTTTTCTGGAGCTTCGCGTAACTTAGGCTTATAAGTTTGTAGATTCTGTATTTTTCGTGTATAGAAATCAACGGCTTTTTGATCACCACTTTTTTCGGCAGCATTAAGTTGTTGTGCTGCTTTTGCTATTACTTCATCTAAATCAGTACTAGGGGCATACTCGTCCGGCGGCGTACCGCCTTCTTGGAACGCCACAATTCCACCGCCGCCAAACTTAAAGTTAGCGGGTAGATGATCAATACCACGGCGGATATGCCCGCCTTGCGCAGCTTGTACAGTCTCAGTCTCATCAGGGGCAATACCCGGTAAGCCTTGGAGCCGTGGCTGAGCCTGTTGATTTCGCATACCAGCCATCTGTGCGGCTTTTTGTTGGATTTGCTCAAAAATAGTCGGTGGCTTACCAGTAGGGCTTTGTGCTTGGAGTTGCGCTAGCTGCTGAAGCGCCATAGCTTTTTCAGCGTCATTTTTTCGACTAGTGACCGTTCCTAAAGCTAAAAGTTTTGCAAAGTCCGGCATGATGGCCGCTTTTTGCTGCTGCTCTTTTTCAATGTTATCTTGCAGCGCACCGGGGTTGCCCATATATGTTTGGGCAATTTGATTGGGTCCAGCTGGAATCGACATAATTATTCCTTAAGTAGCTGCGGTAGTAGGAGTTGTAGTAGTCGTGGCTGTCTTGTTAGCAGTGGTTAATCCCGGTACGGTATAACCAAATGCTTGTAACAAACCAGCTATACCACTGGCGCCACCCAAAATGCTTTGCAGCGCATTAGGCTGCGCCACATTGTAGTTCTGAGCCGCAAGCGGGAGACCGTTAAGCAGCGACTGCTGAAACTGCACCATCTTGTATGGATTTTCTCGCTGGACATTGAACTCGTTTTGGAGAGCAGTAAGCCCTTCTTGCTCAATGGCACGCTGCTGGGAACCGAGCCCAGCCATAGCGTTGAGGTTAGCCAACTGCGCCTGCTGCTGCGCCTGTCCAGATTGCAACCCAAAGGTAGAACCGAACTGTGCCTCTTGCATCTTACGGGCTTGGTCTGCATTGAACTGTTGCTGCGCGTTGTTAAAGGCGGTGTTATACCCTTGGCCCAGTGTGTTAGCCATTTGGGACATCATGTTGCGCTGATTTTCAGCGTTGTAAACGGCCTGACGACCTCCGCCAAACCCGCCTGCTTGGGTCAATTTGGCGTTAACGCCCATGTTGGCAATTTGGTTCTGCCGTTGCAGTTCCGCCAACTGGGGTGCAAGTGACATTTGCAGGTACGGGTTCATGTACTGCGAGGCGGCTTGCGAACTGAAATCAGAAGTAACAGGTGTGTAAGAGCCCGTCATACCTGCCGGTACTTGTAGATTAGCTGCCTGATTAAACGCCTGCTGCTGCAAGGGCGCGGTGCCAGCGGTCAGTTGTCCTGTGTAGGCTTGGTACGGAGCATTAGCCAGCGCTGCGCCTTGACCCAGCATATTAGTAACGTAGGGGCCTGCCCAATTAGACAGATTGGACTCTGTACCAGTTAAACCCGAATTAATAGCTGCGGCTGTTCCGGAAGAAATTCCCCCACCTTCTGCGTATTTCTGTACAGCGCCACCGGGCATGAACTTATTGGGGTTGATCTGCTTGCCTTGTTTCTTTGTACCGGTTCGAGCCTGTCTTACCCTATCCATCATCTGATACAGTTTCTTTGCACCGGCATCTGAGTTGCCATTACCCAGATGTGACACCACATCAGCAGGCACCACAAACTCACCGTGGCTTAGAGCCGCAGGTTGTTTACCGTCGATAGATGTACGGAGTTGATCTGCCATCCCATCGGATGCGCCTTGTAAGTAACGCCCTCTTGCCGCATGCATAAGACCTCCATGGGCAGCTTGAACTGGCTGCTGTTGCTGCGCTGCGATTTGTTGAGCCTGCTGATCCGCCGCCGTTTGTGCCGCCGCTAAACCACTAGGGGCTACAAACTGAGTGTCAGTAAAGAATCTACGCCCCATAGCAGGGGCGCCGTATTCGCGTGGGGCTGTAGGTTGAGGAACTTGCGCCCTCGCCACAGCAAGCTGAGGAATACCACCTTGGTAGCCACTAGGATTGCGGTTGGGTGTATTCGCGCCAAGATATCCCGCTAGACCCCCCAGACCAAGACCTGCAAGTGCTACATCTTTATCCGTTATTGGCTTGCCGGTATACCCCATTTTACGCAGGGCAGTGTCAATTGCTGCTGTTGTATCAGTTACAGTACTTCCAAACCAGTCACCTGCTGCGGTATTTCTATCTTGATCAGTAACAGTAACATCTCCAGCCTTTTCAGCTATTTGATCCCATGTGTAGTAAGTACCATCTATTACAGTACCATACGCATCCGTGCCGCCAACACCAGCTTGGTCTTGATCCGCATATAGAGTTCCAAAATCATACTCTGAACCACCAGCAGATGGAGTGCTAGTAATAGCATCAGTCCAGCTAGAGTCGTTAATATCATCCATAGTTAGCCTCGCAGTATGCGTAGTAAATCGTTAATAGACCCACCTTGAGCGGCGTTCACGTTTAAGGTAGAGCCAAAAAGATCACCCATAGGTGATTGTATATGGGCGTAGGGGTCCTGTACAGGCTCCTGCTGTACCTGCTGTGGTTGGTCTAACAAAGCCAAAAGTGCTGCTAAATTTTGGGGGGATGGAGTATTAGCAGTAGGCGCCGGGGTAGCAGCGGGCTTCGGAGCCGGAGCCGGGGCCGGGGCTGGGGCAGGTTTGGGGGTTGTAGAAACGGGGATTCTGGGTATTTTTGGTATGAATATGCCATCAACCCAACTACCCTCTTCGCCCTCAACGTCTTCTACCCCGCCTTCATCCCCTACATTCATCCAATCTATCTCTTCCTCAACTGGTGCATCTTCCTCTGTAAACTCTACAGTTTGAGGCTCGTCCTCTGCGCCATCATCTGCGGGGACATAGACAGCTTGGGGCTGCGCAGGCTCCATTTGCACAAACGTCCCGCCTGTTTCTTCTGTGGCGGGTATATCCGGCGTGCCCTGAATATTAACGGGTGCAAACTCAAAGTCAGAAGTGTTAGTAAATATCTTTTCGCCGTTTTGATAAAAATCTTGCCCGTTATAGGTTAAACCATTACCAAAATCATATATGCCAGAATCTTGGTCATAGTTAAGCGGAGCCAAATTACCTGTATTAATTTGGTCAATTAAAAATTGTTTTGTAGCAGCTTCTGATACTGCTGTATCGTATTCTTTTTGCGCTTCGTTAGCTAAATTTACAAGTTCTGTTGGGTCTTTATCTTGTAGTGCCGCGTACTTTTGTTCTGCTCTTTGAGACAGCGCTTCTCCAACGTTTCTTTGTGCAACTGCATTTGGGTCTTGCTGCGCGATTTGCATAACCTGCTCTAGCTGAGCAGAATATTTTTGGTAGTTTTCAGCGCTAGCGTTGGCTAATTTAGCATATTCATTTTGTTTTGCATAATCTCCAGCAGCTTCGGCAGCATCAGCTTGTTCTTTATAAGACTGAAAATTAGCCGCTTCAACCTCCATATTACTTAAAAGCGATTGCCCGGTAGTACCATCAACGTTAACGTTTAGTAATGTTGTTTTTGCCAGTACGTCTTGCGCTTTAGCTTTGTCAAGCGCAGTGTTAAATTCGTTTTGAGCTATGTTGTAATTTTTAATTGCTTCATTAGCATCGTTTACTGCGGTTTTTAGAAACTCCGTAGTTTTTCCTTTAGCGGCTTGATATGCAGCGTTAGCTGCGTAAGCACTAATCGCCTTGCCAATATCCTGCCCAGATACACCAGCAATAAGCGCAGTATTAACACCACCTTTAATAAGTTCTAGCTGTTTTCCGCTAAACCCCCACATTCCATCTTGAGCGTCTTTAAAGTAACTTAATGCCTCGGTAGTAAGCGAATTAGCACCAGAAGTTAGCGCTCCAGCCCCAAACCCAGAAGTAATAGCATCACGAATATCAGCCGCTGATTTACCTTGCGCTAAAGCCAGCACGCCGTTAAACGCGGCATTGTTTAATCCAGAAGTTACCGCAGATTGAATTGCGTCATATCCGCCTATTGATTCTGCTATAGAGGACGTAATATCATTTAATGATGTATCACCGCCCCATGTATAACCGGAAAAGTTTTTTACTCCAGTTGAAATAAGCGCTTGTGTGGCTATCTGACCTATGTTCTGACCACGGGAAAGACCGATAAGAGAACTAGATAAAACAGGCGGTACTCCTGCAAACGCTAAGGCGGTAGGCAGCAAAGTACCAATCGGGTCTCTTTTGATAGCTTCAATAGTTACTTCTGCTATTTTATAGACTTTCTGCCCCAAATCTTCAATGGGATCAGTAACAACATTAATACCTTTGTCTAAAATAGCTTCTATTGCGCCGCTCATTTTGTGAACTCCGCTACTACTTTTCTATCATCCATAGTAACTTTTACGCCAAGCTTTTTAGCTCCTTCTTTATATATTTTACGTATTTGGTCGTTGCCGTGTTCTTTTCGAGCTAGTGGCCCCCAGACTTTGCGATAACCCATTTTGTACGCGGCTTTAAGAATACTAGTTAAGTTATTTTCTAGTCTAAATAGCTTATCCGCGTTATACATTAACAGCATAGCCGACGTTTCTGTCTGCGGAACCAAAAGCGCTATAGTATTGCCTTCTCGCACGCGGATAAAGCTAGGCTGTTGTAGCATACTCATAAAAACAGCGTACAACACTCGTTCCGGTGACACTCCCTCTGGACTACCAGCTTTTTTATATGCATCTTGTGCCGCATATTTTAAGTCGTGCGCAGTCACCATCAATATGTCCTGCACACTGAGCATGGTTTGCTTACTATCAACGTGGTGCAGTTTCATGGCAACCTAGATACAAACGTAAGTGTAGCCACCACAGAGGGGATGGATGGCATAGGGAATGGGGAAACTTGGGCAGCGTAGGCTTCCATGTAAAGATCAGCATCAGTAACTGCGGCAAATAAAGACACGTAATCTCCGGCATTTAAACTAACATAAAAGTTGGCCGCTGCAATCATGTGCCCGTCCGCCCCTCCATGTGATGAAATAACGTCAAACCTACTGGATGTTCCCGGCACATCTACCCCGTTAACCCTAAGCCAGATATACCCCGTATGAATCTGGGTATCTGTATTAGCCCACTGGACACTATATTGG
>Ga0222714_10001495_pt1 | contig 26259 bp, 26 predicted proteins | sample C33_3DmetaG_FD_165048 | JGI IMG/M metagenome (GOLD analysis project Ga0222714, IMG submission 165048) | Estuarine water microbial communities from San Francisco Bay, California, United States - C33_3D | ecosystem: Environmental > Aquatic > Marine > Unclassified | place: USA: California...
GATTCAATTTACAATGAGTCTATCTAGCCTTTAAACGGTCTAATTTTTTTAGCTAATTTATTATGCATGCATAATAAATATGTATCTTTAGAGGGTTATGCCTTCAAAGAAAAAACTTATAGACCACTCACTTAGAGCTACTTGGCAAAGTGTTTCGCGCATGTATACTGAGGTGGCGAAGCAGTACGGTATCACTATGGCTTTAGGGTTGACGCTGCTGAATATCGATCCAAAAACAGGTACTGCTTCTACTGCGCTTGGTCCTATAATGGGTATGGAGCCCACCTCGCTTTCTAGACTACTAAATTCATTAGAAGATCTTAAACTGATTGAACGCAAACCTAATCCGCACGACGGACGCGGAGTTATTATACACCTTACCCAAGACGGCCTAGACAAAAGAGACTTCATTAAAAAACACGTCTACGCCTTCAATCTAGCCGTTGAAAAGCAACTAAGCGCGAGAGATATAGAAGGGTTTCACGCAACTATTGAAGCCATCAACGAACAAACGCAACTGAGCGATCTGAACTTATCTAGTATAAAATCATGAAAAGAAGAATCAACAAGGCAGCCGTAATCGGCTCTGGTATTATGGGAAGCGGCATCGCAGCGCACTTGGCCGGAATCGGTCTCGAAGTGCTTCTTCTAGATATAGCCCCCAAAGAATTGTTGCCCGAAGAGGCCGGTTTATCCTTAACTGATTCAAGGGTTAAGAATCGAATCGTAAATACTGCGCTTAAAAAGTCGTTAAGTTCAAAGCCCTCTCCTATTTACCACACAGATTTTGCAAGGCGCATACAAACCGGAAATTTAGAAGATGATCTGGCGAAAATCGCTGATGTAGACTGGATCATTGAAGTGGTCGTAGAGCGACTAGACATAAAAAAACAGGTGTTTGAGTCTATAGAAAAGTATCGAAAACCGGGCACCTTAGTAAGTTCAAACACTTCCGGAATTCCCATTCACCTCATGTCAGAGGGGCGAAGTGAAGATTTTGAGCAGCACTTCTGCGGAATACACTTCTTTAACCCTGCGCGATACCTTAAACTTTTGGAAATTATTCCAGGTCCGAAAACCAAAAATGAGGTTATCGACTTTTTTAGTGATTACGGAAGTCGGTTTTTAGGTAAACGTGTGGTTGTCGCTAGGGATACTCCTGCCTTTATCGGAAACCGAATAGGCATCTTTAGCATTCAAAGTCTTTTTCATCGCGTAAAGGCGCTGAAAATGACTGTAGAAGAGGTAGACAAGCTGACCGGCCCGGTTATTGGGCGCCCCAAGTCAGCAACGTTCAGAACAGTCGATGTAGTCGGGCTAGATACCTTAGTTCAAGTAGCCAACGGCATAAAAGAGCACTGCCCCGACGACGAGCGGCATGAAGTGTTTCAACTTCCGTCTTTCATAGAAGACATGATGAACCAAAACCGATTGGGATCCAAAACCGGAGAAGGCTTTTATAAAAAAGTAAAAAAGGAAGACGGATCTTCTGAAATTCTCACTCTTGATCTCGAGACATTAACCTACCGATCAGCCAAAAAAGCTCAGTTCGAAACCCTTGAAAAAACAAAGGGTATCAGTGATGTCGTTGATCGATTCAAGGTATTGTGCGAAGGCTCCGACAAGGCGGGTCAATTCTACCGCGCCGTATTTGGCGACCTTTTTGCCTATGTCGCCCAGCGCATAGGTGAGATTACCGATACCGTTTACAAAATAGATGACGCTATGAAAGCCGGATTCGGCTGGCAGCACGGGCCCTTTGAAATATGGAGCGCCCTCGGATTAGAATACGGAATCTCCATGGCCGAGGCTGAAGATCGCAAACTTCCCCAATGGGTTTACGATCTTAAAGAAAGTGGTGCCTCTTCGTTTTATGGCTTAGATCAAGGACACACAACCTTCTATGATCTTGACGCCAAGCAATTTGAGCGCATTCCGGGAAGAGATGCCTTTATCATTCTAGACAATACGCGCAAAACCCATTCGGTTTACAAAAACCCTGATTTTGAACTACTCGATTTGGGAGATGGCATCCTCTGTGCTGAGTTCCGTTCGAAGATGAACACCATAGGGGCTGATGTACTCACAGGACTCAACAAAGCCATTGACATTGCCGAGGCCGAATTTGAAGGTATAGTAGTCGGAAACCAAGGAGCAAATTTTTCTGTTGGCGCCAACCTAGGAATGATCTTTATGCTAGCGGTAGAGCAAGAGTACGAAGAGCTTCATATGGCGATCAAGTACTTTCAAGACACCATGATGCGCATGCGCTACAGCAGTATACCGGTAATCGCAGCTCCTCATGGAATGACTTTAGGCGGTGGATGTGAACTCAGTTTACACGCCGACCGCGTTGTGGCTTCGGCAGAAACCTACATCGGTTTAGTCGAATTTGGAGTAGGCGTTATACCCGGTGGAGGAGGCTCTAAAGAGATGGCCCTCAGAGCTGCAGACACCTTTAGAAAAGGAGATGTTGAGCTCAATGCACTGCGTGAATATTTCTTAACCATCGCCATGGCCAAGGTATCTACCTCTGCCTATGAGGCCTATAATCTGGGCATTCTGCAAAAAGGAAAAGATATCGTAATTGCCAATCCCGATCAGCAGTTGGCTGTGGCCAAGGCTACAGCGCGAATCATGGCAGATCAAGGCTATACCAAACCCATTGAACGCACCGACATAAAGGTTCTCGGAAGGCAGGCTTTGGGCACCTTCATGGTGGGCACAGATAGTATGGTTGCCGGAAACTACATTTCAGCGTACGACCGAAAAATGGCCGACAAGTTGGCTTATGTAATGTCAGGCGGAGACCTGTCGGCTCACACCGAGGTAACTGAGCGCTATTTATTAGACATTGAACGCGAGGCATTCTTGTCACTCTGTGGCGAGCGCAAAACACTCGAACGAATTCAACATATGCTTAAAACGGGTAAACCGCTAAGAAACTAAAGACTATGAAGACTGCATATATCGTAAAGGCTTACAGAACTGCCGTAGGCAAGGCTCCAAAGGGATTATTCCGGTTTAAAAGGCCCGATGAGTTAGCCGCTGAGACCTTGAGTTTCATGTTAGATCAAGTGCCTCAATTAGACAAAAACCGCATAGATGATCTGATTCTAGGCAACGCCATGCCCGAAGCTGAACAAGGTTTGAACATGGCTCGCTTAGTTTCACTAATGGGGCTCAAGACAGACAGCGTTGCCGGTGTGACGGTCAATCGATACTGTGCTTCCGGACTAGAAACGATAGCCATCGCCACTGCCAAAATTCAGTCAGGCATGGCCGAGTGTATAGTAGCCGGAGGGGTTGAAAGCATGAGCTATATTCCGATGGGCGGGTACAAGCCTACTCCCGATTACGGGATCGCTGCCGCGGGTCACGCCGATTACTATTGGAATATGGGTCTGACAGCTGAAGAGGTGGCAAAAGAGTACCAGGTTAACCGTGAAGACCAAGATCAATTTGCCTTAGAATCGCATCAAAAGGCATTAGCAGCCTTGGCAAGTGACCGATTTAAAGCTCAAATAGCCCCTATTACGGTTAACGAAGTCTACCTCGATAAAAACGGCAAAAGAGCCAAACGAAGCTATGTGGTAGACCGTGACGAAGGTCCTAGAGCCGACACTAGTTTAGAAAAGCTCGCCAAACTTAGACCTGTCTTTGCTGCTTCCGGATCTGTAACTGCCGGAAACGCCTCTCAAATGAGCGATGGGGCGGCATTTACGCTGATCATGAGCGAAGAAATGGTAAAAGAGCTTCAATTAGAACCCATAGCGCGACTGGTAAGTTATGCCGCAACCGGTGTGGCGCCGCGCATTATGGGAATTGGTCCGGTAGAGGCCGTTCCGAAAGCCTTGAAAATGGCCAAATTATCGACAGCTGATTTGGAGCTGATTGAACTAAACGAGGCATTCGCCTCTCAATCGTTAGCCGTCATTCGCACCCTTAAGTTAGACCCGAAGACCGTAAACGTCAATGGAGGCGCCATTGCTCTTGGTCATCCGCTGGGCTGCACCGGAACCAAGCTATCAGTGCAACTTTTTGATGAAATGCGTCAACGTCAGTTAAAGGGCAAACACGGACTCGTTACTATGTGCGTGGGAACCGGACAAGGAGCTGCTGGAATTTTTGAATTTATCGCTTAACAAAACATTTGCTATGGAACAACAAACAACACCTACTGCAACGCGTATAAGAGGAGGGCAATTTATCGTCAAAACCCCTACCCTAGATGCATTCTTCACCCTTGAAGACCTGTCTGAAGATCAGAAAATGATGCGTGAAAGCACTAAAGAATTTGCCGAGCGTGAGCTCTGGGCGCATTGGGAACGCTTTGAACAAAAAGACTACGACTACACTAAGCAGTGCATGCAAAAGGCAGGAGAACTCGGCTTATTGAGTATTGCAGTGCCTGAAGCCTATGGTGGTATGGGTATGGGTTTTGTTTCAACCATGCTAGTCTGTGACTACATTTCTGGAGTAACGGGCTCATTTAGCACCGCCTTTGGAGCGCATACAGGTATTGGCACTATGCCGATTACGCTTTATGGAACCGAGGAACAAAAGCAAAAATACGTTCCAAGACTAGCAAGCGGAGAATGGTTTGGCTCGTACTGTCTGACTGAGCCCGGGGCAGGGTCTGATGCCAATTCAGGAAAAACCAAAGCAGTTCTTTCTGAAGACGGATCTCATTACTTGATTACCGGACAAAAAATGTGGATTTCCAACGCAGGATTCGCCGATTTGCTCATCGTATTTGCGCGTATTGAGGACGACAAATACATCACTGGTTTTATCGTAGAAAACGATCCCAATAATGGCATCACCTTTGGTGAAGAGGAGAAAAAATTAGGTATTCACTCTTCTTCAACGAGACAGGTCTTCTTCAACGACACCAAGGTGCCTATTGAAAACATGCTGTCAGAGCGCGGAAATGGATTCAAAATTGCCATGAACGCGCTGAACGTCGGTCGTATTAAGCTTGCAGCAGCCTGTTTAGATGCTGAACGCAGAGTGATAAGAGAAGCTACCAAATACGCCAAAGAGCGCGTTCAGTTTAAGACTCCAATTGCCAACTTTGGAGCTATTAAAGAGAAACTAGCCCTAATGGCTTCGAATTGCTATGCCGATGAGTCAGCGTGTTACAGAGCAGCAAGCGACATCGAGCACAGTATTTTAAGTCGATTAGAAAAAGGGGAATCTCACCAAGATGCCGAACTTAAAGGGGTAGAAGAATTTGCTATTGAGTGCTCCATTTTAAAGGTCATTGTATCTGAGCATATTCAAAGTTGCAGCGACGAAGGACTGCAGATCTATGGCGGAATGGGCTTTAGCGCAGACGCTCCCATGGAATCAGCCTGGAGAGATGCACGTATTTCAAGAATCTACGAAGGAACCAACGAGATCAATCGCATGCTTTCTGTCGGAATGCTCATTAAAAAAGCACTAAAAGGACATGTAGATCTATTGGGTCCGGCCTATGCAGTGAAAGAAGAGCTTATGGGTATTCCCAGTTTTGAAGTTCCCGATTTCAGCGAAGCCCTGAGCCAAGAGGCTGACCTTGTAAAGCGTCTTAAGAAGGTGTTTTTAATGGTCGCAGGTGCAGCTGTTGAGAAATACGGAACCGAGCTCGAGTCGCATCAAATGCTTCTTATGGCTGCCGCCGACATCTTAATCGAGATTTACATGGCAGAATCAGCTGTGTACCGAACCCTGAAGAACATAAACCGCTTTGGTATTGACGCTCAGACGGTTCAAATTGCTATGACTGAACTCTATGTATTTAATGCCGTTGAACACATCAGTAAGCGAGCAAAAGAAGGCATAGCGTCGATTGCCGAAGGCGACGAACAAAAAGCCATGCTCATGGGGCTCAAGCGATTTACTAAATACCACAAGCTTCCGAATATCACCGCGCTCAAAGAAATGATTGCTGAAGCAATAAAAGAGAAAGACGGTTACATCTACGACGCCATTGCCTAACAATGACCGTACAAGTTGTTAAAAAGGCCGCATTACTGCGGCCTTTTTTATTCCCATTCGCCCCGAACATCTATATTTATAAAAATCTTAACTAGGTATGAAACACGCTTTGACCTTTTTTATCGGATGCTTTCTGTTGTCTCTTCAATTGCTGAGTGCCCAGACCGATCAACGAATCTATGAGATTATCGAGTCGGTTGATGCTGACCACATCAAAAAAGACGTTCAAGCGCTCGTTGATTTCGGCACCAGGCATACCCTTAGTGATACCGTTTCGGCTACAAGGGGTATAGGTGCGGCCCGACGGTACATTAAGAAAGAATTTGACCAGATAGCTGCTGATTGCGGCAACTGCCTAGAGGTATTTTACCAACATAATTTCTTTCCTAAAGGTACTAACGAGCGCATAGTTAAAGACGTAGATATAGTCAATGTGGTGGCCATAAAGCGCGGTAAAAAGAACCCGAACCACTTTGTGATTATGAGCGGAGATATCGACTCCCGAGTGAGTGATCCGGCCGATTATACCTCTGAGAGCCCGGGTGCAAACGACAACGCCAGTGGCATGGCAGGAACCATAGAAGCGGCTCGCGTATTATCTAAATACGACTTTGACAACAGCATCATCTTTGTGGGTTTGGCCGGAGAGGAACAAGGCCTCTTTGGAGGTAAGGGATTAGCTGAATACGCTCAAAAAAATAACTGGAATATCATTGGTATTCTGAACAACGACATGATCGGCAACATTAAAGGGGTCGACGGATACATCAGCAATAAAGACTTCCGCATTTTTTCAGAGCCTGTTCCGGTTACCGAGTCAGAACAGTCGCGTCGCGCCCGACGCTTTTACGGAGGAGAAGTCGACGGACATTCGCGTCAATTGGCTCGCTACGTACATCGCCTGACCAAGACCTATATGACTGACATAAACCCCATGATGATTTACCGCCTCGATCGTTTCGGAAGAGGCGGCCATCACCGCCCCTTTAATGATGCGGGATTTGCGGGTATACGTATCATGGAGGCCCATGAAAATTACACCCAACAGCACCAAGACATTCGTGTTGAAAACGGCATCGCTTACGGAGACACCTTTGAGCATGTTGACTTTGACTATGCAGCCAAGCTTACCGCGGTTAATGCCATTACACTGGCTTCGCTAGCCTGGGCTCCATTAGCTCCTGAAACGGTGGCTATAGGTGGAATAGTTCAAGCCAGCGCAAGATTAAAGTGGTCAGCCGTAGAAGGTGCCAATGGTTATAAGGTGCATTGGCGAGAAACCACCCTACCGCAGTGGAGCCATTCACGTCAGCTAGAAGGGGTCACCGAACACGAGCTAGATGGAGTCGTAATTGATAATTTCTTCTTCGGGGTTTCGGCCGTCAGTAAAGACGGACACGAGAGCCTCATTGTTTTTCCAAATCAAATTTTGCGTTAATTTTCTTATTCCCTTTAATTCATCTCTTGTATGAAACAGTTTTTATTTAGTGCCTTTTTCGCCCTAAGCGGACTCGTAGCAGCCCAAGAATTTAGCATGGAAATCGCTCAAGATCTTAAGCCGCGCAACATAGGGCCCGCCGGTATGAGTGGAAGAGTCACAGCTATAGATGCGGTTCGCACGAACCCAGACATCATCTATGCCGGAACAGCCTCAGGCGGACTTTGGAAATCAACCTCTGGTGGAACCACCTGGCATCCTATTTTCGATAACGAACTAACAGCCTCCATTGGTGCGGTGGCCATAGACCCCAACAATGCCGATGTAATCTGGGTTGGAACTGGAGAGGGAAATCCCAGAAATAGCCTAAATGGAGGTTACGGTGTTTACCGCTCGCTTGATGGCGGAAAAAGCTGGAAGGCAATGGGACTCGAGAAAACCCGTCACATTCATCGAATTCTCATTGATCCATCCGACTCAAATACGGTTTACGTCGGTGCCATAGGATCGCCTTGGGGTGCCCACAAAGAAAGAGGGGTATACAAAACAACCGATGGTGGTAAAACCTGGAAGCAGGTACTTTTTAGTAACGATTTAAGCGGTGTAGCCGACATGGTCATGGACCCGCAAAACCCTAACAAATTAGTGGTCGCTTTATGGGAGCACAAGCGCGACCCTTGGTTTTTCAAGTCAGGTGGTGCTGGAAGCGGGCTTTACCTCACTTACGACGGAGGTGAAAGCTGGAAAAAGCTCACCGAAAAAGAAGGACTTCCTGAGGGTGAATTAGGCCGTATCGGATTAGCCATTGCCCCGAGTGACACCCATGTGATCTACGCGTTAGTAGAGGCTAAGAAAAACGCCCTGTATCGATCAGCCGACGGAGGGGAAAAATGGGTGATGGTCAATGATAAGGAAGAAATCGGCAACCGCCCCTTTTACTATTCAGACTTGGCCGTTGATCCATCAAACGAGAATCGACTGTACTCGGTGTTTACCTATGTGAATGTATCAGAAGATGGCGGAAAAAGCTTCAAAGAGCTAATGCCCGCTTATGGCGTATCTAATGGAGTTCACCCCGATCACCACGCATGGTATATTCACCCCACTGATCCCGACTTTATGATCAACGGAAATGACGGTGGGCTCAACATAACCCGTGACCGCGGAAAAACCTGGCGATTTGCCGAGAACATTCCCGTAGCCCAGTTTTACCACATCGCTGTAGACAACGAGTTTCCGTATAATGTATATGGGGGCATGCAAGACAACGGATCATGGCGAGGCCCAGCGTACGTCTGGAAAGACCAAGGCATTCGCAACAGTTATTGGCAAGAGATTTCATTTGGTGACGGATTCGATGTGGTTCCAGACCCCGATGATTCGCGTTACGGTTATTCGATGAGCCAACAGGGAAGTGTAGTGCGCTACGATTACCTGACTGGAAACAATTATGGGGTGAGACCTACTCCACCCGATCAGCAAACAGAACTTCGATTTAACTGGAATTCGGGAATCGGACAAGACCCCTTTGATTCTTCGACCGTTTATTTCGGAAGTCAGTTCGTGCACAAAAGCACAGACAAGGGGCTTACTTGGACCGTGATTTCGCCAGACCTAACCACCAACGACCCCGCCAAGCAAAAACAAAGCGAAAGCGGGGGGCTCACTATGGACGCAACAGGGGCCGAAAATCACTGCACCATTTTAGTAATAGAGCCTTCGAAGGCAGAAAAAAATATGCTTTGGGTCGGAACCGATGACGGACGCGTGCATATAACTCGTGATGGTGGTGTTAACTGGACCGATGTGAGCACCAACCTCAAAGGGCTGCCTAAAGGTTCATGGATTGCTCAGATTAGAGCCTCAGAAAAGAACCCCGGAGAAGCCTATCTCATCGCTAACGATTACCGCCGATTTAATTACACTCCATATGCCTACCACACCACCAACTACGGCAAGTCTTGGGAGCGCATTGTCGATGAGACCGACGTGGAGAGCTACACGCTATCTATTCTGCCAGACCCAGAATTTCCGAACCTACTCTTTTTGGGTACAGATGACGGATTATACCTTTCACTAAACAAAGGAAAAAAGTGGATGAAATACACTAACGGCTTCCCCACGGTTTCGACCAAGGATCTGATTATACATCCACGAGAAAAAGATCTGGTTATTGGAACTTTTGGAAGAGCCGCTTGGGTTTTAGATGACATTCGTCCATTACAGCAGCTTTCAGAGTCACCCGATGTGCTGCAACGCGAACTCGCCCTGTTTGACGCCCCCACCGCATACCACGCTGCCTACCAACAACCTACCGGATCGCGTTTTGGAGCCGATGCCATGTACCACGGCGAGAATCGCCCCTCAGGAGCGCGCATAACGTATTATGTGAAACAAGGATCCGACGGTATGAAAGAAAAAGACAGCTTACACCTCTTTGTTCTGAAAGGTGCTGATACCATTAGACACCTAACCACCAAAAGACCTGAAAAACCTGGATTTCACCGTATCGGATGGAACCTAGACGAAAAAGGAGTCGAATCGCCTTCGCGCACCATAAGAAAATCTAAGAGAGAACCTTCAGGAGCTGATGTGCTTCCAGGTACTTACACTCTTATTGCGCAGCTTGGAGATCAAACGGCAACAGCCTCCATTGAAGTGGCCCTTGACCCCAGACTCAATCAGTCTGTGGCTCATGCAGAAGAGGTATACAAGGCAACTAAAGAAGTGCAATCGCTTATGGCTTCGGTCAGTGAATCTACCAAAAAACTAGCTCAAGCCTTAGGGCATATTAAGGCCTTTGAGGCCCAACTAAAAGCCAGCGAGACTAGCCTAGACGATAAAGAAAAAGAACGCCTCAAATCGCTAAAAGCAGCCTTGACAGGGCTTCAAGATCAGGTATTCGGAAAAGAAGATAAACGCCAAGGTATCACACGAAACGCTGAAATGACTGTGCTTACCCGTATTAGAAATGCATCGCGTTACGTGCAAACACGAAAGTCGGGTATAACATCCACCGAGCAACAGCTTATTGAATTTGCAGCCGAGTCTACCCAATCATTTACGCGGGCCGTTACTACATTCTTTGAAACTGAATGGGTCGAGTTTGTAGATCAAATGGCGCCTCACCAGAAACCCGTGTTAAGTAAAACGCTCTCGTCGGAAGTAGACTAAGATTCTATGAATCCATCTGCCCACGGTTGGACCCTTAAGCTTAGCCATGAGCTAGATAAAGCCAGAGACACCTGGTCAGATGCAGCGCACTTAACGAATTTTCAATCGCAAACTGGGTTCCTATATGGAGCCCATTTGCGTTCATGGGAAAAACTTCAGCTACCTGCCTTGACCACAACCGATGAAATTGCCAAGGTAAATCTCTTTATTTCTTTGTACGGAGTGGCGTCTCAGCATTCGGTAGCCGAATTTCAATCAGAATTAGGCACCTTCTATTCTGATCTTGGACTGGACGCTTCTAGAAAGAACATTGAAAAGCTCATTGATTCTCGCATTTATTTGGGTGGAGGGCTATTTAAAAAGTCAATGGGCACGAGCATGACCAACGTGCTACTCTACCTTGACGTACTTCTCTTTGAACAGTTCGTGAAAGGTCAGCCTATTGCTCACTATGCACCCTTTTATGAGCATATCGTGCTAGACACCATTCATGAAGCGGCCTCCCTGCACAAAACGGTAGATCAACAGCACTTTAAAATCGCCAAACTTTTAGAAGATAGTCGGGCATTTAGGTCTTCTTCCGGGCGTGCAAAGTCCCATGGTACAATTTCAGACTGGCCCGCAAACCTAAGCCAGTATGCCCTTAGAATGGCTGCAGTAACCCTTTGGGAAAGCGAGGGTTATTCTGAACGGGCTTTAGATTTACTCTACACCAAGGGAGCAAGTTTTAAGCTATCTGAGGAAATTATTCATCAACTGCTCAATGAGGTAGACCTGTTTTATACCAGTCATTACACTGAGATACCCTACCTCAAACATTACAACCTGGTATACAACTACTACGAAGGCCTAACGAAAACTGCTGGGCGGTTAATTTACCGCAATCGCGACCGCATCAAGCGCGAGTTACGTCAAAACAAAGAATTGATAAGACTGATTAGTAAATCGACTCAAACTGAATTGACTGCTAATGAAAAAGAACAAATGAAAGCGTATCTATTAGACAGTTTTAAAAGCATTCCATCTATCGCCTTATTTTTGCTTCCAGGGGGCTCAGTATTGTTGCCAGTAATCGCCAGTTTACTTCCAAAACTATTGCCGTCTTCATTTGACGATAACCGCATTGACTAAATTATGTATATCAAAGCACAACATCGCAATCCCGAGTTCACAGAAGCCCTTGAATTTATTAGAAATCAGGCTTTTGGGATACTAATCGCGCAGCTAAACAAGCGCAGCTGGGGAACGCATCTTCCGTTCATAGTCAATAAAGACCTCAGTATTAGTAGTCATATGGCCAAAGCGAATCCACTAGCGCATCAGTGGCTCAATGAAGGATTACCCGAGGAGGTACTCTGCATATTTAAGGGGGCTGGAGCCTACATTTCAGGTTCCTGGTATACGCACGAAGAGGTGTCTACCTATAACTATACCGCCCTACACGTCTATTGTACAGTCAACTTGTGCAGTCCAGAACAGACCCTGTCTGATTTAGAAACCCTAATGCACACGCACGAGTCTAGGCAAAAAAATCCCAAATTTATGAGTGAATATTCCTCAGAAACGCTCAAGCAAGCGAGAGGCGTTTTAGGTTTCAACCTTGAGGTTCGCGAATTTCATTTTGCCCAAAAACTCTCACAAGAGCGAACAAATGATCGCGATCAAGTCATAGCGCATCTGAAGGAGGGCAATTTCAATGAGCAGGCGGTCGCAGCGGCGATGCAAGACCAAAATAACAAACCCGTATGACCATCACTCAACTCCACTATTTAATCGCTGTCGCAGAGCATCAGAATTTTACGGTTGCCGCCGAAAAGTCTTTTGTCACTCAACCCACGCTAAGCATGCAGGTGGCTAAGCTTGAAGAAGAGCTCAATATTAAGTTGTTCGATCGCAGCTCTAAACCAATTAAGCTGACCGCGGTTGGAGAGAAAATTGTAGAACAAGCAAGAAGAGTGGTAATTGAAGCAGAGCGCATAAAAGACATTGTTTCGGTCGAAAAGGGGTATGTCGGTGGGCCCTACAACCTAGGAATCATTCCTACGGTTATGCCAACCCTACTTCCGATGTTTTTAGCTATTTTTATTAAGAAGTATCCTAAGGTAAAGCTGATCATAAAAGAGATGACTACCGAAGAGATAGTGGTTCAGCTCAGAGAGGGCAAACTAGACGGAGCGATAGCCGCAACACCCTTAGGGCAGGAAGACATCATTGAACGCCCTCTGTTCTACGAGCCATTTGTGGCTTACATTCCAGACAATCATCGACTTAGCCATCAAAAACAGCTACACAGTGAAGATCTAAGACTCGACGAGGTGTTACTGCTAGAAGATGGACACTGCTTTAGAGACGGGGTGGTCAATCTCTGTGGAGTACCTAAGCAATTGGATCCCAGTGTCTTCAGAATCGAAAGTGGGAGTTTCGAGACCTTGATCAAACTATCTGACGAAAACATGGGGATGACACTGCTTCCTTATCTGCACACCCTTCATTTAAGTGAACAGCAGAAAAAACACCTGAAATATTTTGAAAAACCTGAGCCTGCAAGGGAAATTAGCTTAATCTATCACAAAAGTGAGCTCAAGCTTCAGATAACCAAGGTATTGAAAGAAGTAATTAGCGCCGTAATTCGCGGAGCCATCAGCTTTCACGATGTGAAGATCATTTCACCTAAACAGCAATCAACGAAGGTCTAGCGTACAACTCATACTTGAGCAGCGGTTTATCGTTTACAAATTCTCGTAACCACTCTACCAAAGCCATCCATTCTTGACCTTGTAAAATAACCTTTGCTTTTTGTACTTCTTTTAAAAATAGATCACGATCAAAACTGACCTTTTCTAAAATAGATTGGGTGTAATTCAGCATTTTATTTCTCATGATTTATTCTTTATGACTTCATGAAATTAAAATGAGAATACAAAAAACTATCCCAAGGATTCGTTAAAATTCTAGTCGTGCTTCAGTCTTATAGACCATTCAAAATCAAAAGTAGAAACGGTATCGTTAGCCGCATCAACGCCCGTACTTTGCAGCCAAAAGGTAACACCCTCTCCTGTTGCGACGGTTTGCTCTACGGCTTTTCTAACTCGGTCTTCAGCCTCACAGCTAAACCGAATTTTACCTTTGGCCTTTTTTGAAAAAATGGCCTTATTTTGAACCACTAGCATACTGATCTTACGGCCTGAACGTTGAATCTCATTCATAACCAGAACACCTGAGCTTAATTCAGCTGCCATTCCTTGTACGGCCCAAAAAATAGAAGCAAAGGGGTTTGAATTGAACCAACTGTGCCGAACGGTAACTTCGGCATAATTCGCGCTAAGCTCGGCCACACGTACCCCACTCCAATAAGCAGAGGGCAGTTTAAAAAATAAAAAACGGTTAATTTTTGACAAATTCGTTGAACGTTTAGGATTCATTCGCTGCCAAGTAACGCTCGGCATCTAAGGCCGCCATGCACCCCGTTCCGGCTGCAGTGATCGCCTGTCTGTATTCTTTATCTTGGGCATCACCGCAGGCAAATACCCCAGGTTTATTCGTTTTGGTAGTCTTCCCTTGGGTTTGAATGTAGCCCACTTCGTCCATAACTAATTGACCTTTGAATATGTCGGTATTCGGTGTGTGTCCGATGGCGATAAACAAACCCGTAATGGCGATTTCTTCTTTCTCTCCCGTTAAGCGATTTACCATTCTAAGCCCCTCAACGACCTGATCTCCGAGTACCTCGTCGACCTCGGTGTTATAGCGAACATCGATATTTGGTATACTCTCAACACGGTGCTGCATGGCTTTAGAAGCACGCATTTGGTCTTTTCGAACAAGCATGGTCACCTTAGAACAAATTTTAGACAGGTAAGAGGCTTCCTCCGCTGCCGTATCTCCTCCGCCGACTATGGCCACCTCTTGACCCTTGTAAAAAAAGCCGTCACAAACTGCGCAAGCCGAAACACCACCGCCCCTTAGACGTTGCTCACTAGGAATACCCAGGTACTTGGCTGAAGCACCGGTAGAAATGATCACTGTATCTGCCACTAATTCTTTCGATCCATCGGCCACCACTTTATGGGGTTGACCAGGTATTTCGTTAAACTCAACGGATGTGATTTGACCTATGCGCACTTCAGTTCCAAAGCGCTCAGCCTGTTGTTGTAACTGAACCATCATGCTTGGGCCGTCTACCCCCTCAGGATAGCCTGGAAAATTATCTACCTCTGTGGTTGTGGTCAACTGCCCACCTGGTTCCATGCCCGTATAAACCACCGGTCTCATATCGGCTCTTGCGGCATAAATTGCTGCAGTATAACCAGCTGGTCCTGAACCAATTATAAGTGTTTTGATGTGCTCTGGCTGTGTGCTCATGATGATTAGATTTAAAGAGGAAAGCGAATTTAATGAATCTTAAATGCTAAACTATGTAACTTAGAGCACATTCCAAACCCAATCAATTCGCTTAATTCGTATCGTTAATAAACAATACACAAAATGATCAAATTATTCGCCCTAATTAGCTGTTCGCTCTTTGGCATTTGGTGCCAACAAGCACGTGCACAAGATTCAGCCATTTCGCGTTTAGACTCGCTTACATTTTTGGAGCAATCCGCTCAAAAAAACGCACTACTGATCGATGTCAGAACGAAAACTGAGTTTAAACAGGGTCATCTAAAGGGGGCCAAGCAAGTCGATTTTTTAAAGCCCGAAGCGTTCGAGGCTTACTTCAAAAAAATAGACACCCTGAAGCCCGTTTATTTGTATTGCCGATCCGGAAATAGAAGCCTTAAAGCGGCTAAATATCTTGAATCGGTTGGCTTTAAAGAAATCTATGATCTTCGAGGAGGCTATTTAGCCGTTCCTAAGAAATAGGCGTATCATGTTTCGGCAATTACTCACGCTGAGTGCCGTAATGCTTGCATTCGGTGCGCTTAGCGCTCAAGAGGCTATTAGCCATCATTCGTTATTCGCCGTTGGAGAGCTTACTGCTAAATGGACTTACCGGGCAGAAACGCATTTTGTACTCGGAGACTTTATGAAGCAGTCTCGGCAACTCATACTTCGCCCGGCCTTCATTTACAAGCTCTCAAAATCTATTCACCTAAGCGGAGGAATAAGTTACCTCTACAATGCCAGCTATGAAGGAGGGCCTTTCAACACCAACGAAGAAATTAACTTCTGGGAGCAGATCGATTTTTCGCATCAATTGGGCCCAATTCGATTATCACACTGGCTGCGTCACGAGCAGCGGCATCGCGAAAATGGATATGTCGAACGACTCCGCATTCGCAGTCGTGCAGACGCCTTTCTTTTTGAGGTCAATAATACTCCAGTTGATTTGGTCACGTTTAACGAACACTTTGTAGTTACTCAGGGATTAAATTGGCAAAAAATGGACCAAAACTGGTCATTCGTTGGCGTGCAATTTCCTGTAAACAAGCACTTTATAGCTCGTACGGGGTACCGCTATGTCGCACTCAACAGAGCGGTCAGCGGTCAACACCTGCACACCATTCACAGCTGGTTAATTTATCGCTTTCTTTAACATTTTAGCTATTCTAAAAAAGAATCTTGGCATAGGTATTGCAACAGTGGATCCTAATTAAGGTGCTTTGGTGTTTTAGCTGCGATTTAGGGCTAAAACCGTTCCAACTTTTTAGTCATTTTTTAAGTACCTTAACTCAAAATATAATACATGAAGTCACTTGTATACCTAGCGGTATTTCTGGGTTTTAGCATTCAGTTGACAGCTCAAAGTTTCACCAATTTAGACCGCAGTCCGCTAGATATTAGCTACGCAAGACCAGAGCGTATGGCTGATCCGGATATACGCATCATCTACTCACGTCCTCAACTAAAAGGAAGGGGCGTAGGGGATTTAGTTCCCAATGGAAAGATATGGCGCACCGGCGCCAATGAGACCACTGAAATTACCTTTTTCAAGACGGTAATGATTGAAGGGCGACGCATTGAAGCGGGCACCTACACCCTGTATTCTATTCCTGGTAACCGCAGCTGGACCATAATTTTGAATAGCAAGCGAAATACCTGGGGAGCTTATGCCTATGATGAGCAATTAGACATTGGACGATTTGAGGCAAAGGTTGAAGTGAATGAAAACCCCGTGGAGGCCTTTTCTATAGCTTTCGACCGCAACGATACCGGATACACCTTGTTTCTTGGGTGGGGCGAAACGCTCGTGTCTCTGCCAATAAAATCCTAATTGGGGCGGTAATACACCAAGGGTTGAGGAATATGGGTTGTTCCGTCATCTGCGCATTCAGAAGTCGTGTAATAGCCGAATCCTTCGAGATCAAACGCCATAGCCTCTCCCTGCTGCTCTAAGTTGTAAGGTAGTTGAGTGGGTGTCTCACTAACCAATAGTTCTTTGAGAAGTTTCTTTTCGGGATTTGCGTAAAGCCAGGCTCTGAAATAATTCTTAATGAGTACGCTTCCTTTTTCGTGCTGGTCTGCAGCCGTTATGTAGTGAAAATAACGCCTCATAGGCGGCAGGTCTTGAGGCAATGGATCGATTTTAAGCACCCCGATAAATTCAAGCGTGTTTGGCCCGCCATCTCGAGCTGTCTTCAAATCGATTGCATAAACACGGGCCTTTTCATCGCGTTTCGTTACGATAAGTAGTTCTTCACTGCGCTCATCAAATAATAAAGCTTCAGCGTCTCTAGGGCCATCTGGATAAATCAATTCTATAGCGGTAGGCAAGAGTTCGTCTAACTCAGCTGAATGATCAATCCGGGGCTCCTCTACCCTATAAATCACAATCGAAGCTCTACGTGCAGCATTATCTCCAATATCTCCAATAAACAGATAGGGCTTGCCTTGGTATGTTCCGCCGGCCATATCTTCCCAATCTATATGCTGAGCTCCTTTCAGTAAAAATTCACGCTCAACTCTCATCGAAGAAGAAAGCGCGTAAATTTTAGGGGCATCTCCACTATCGTTATGTACCCAAAAACGGTTTGCGTTTAGCTTCGAGCTTCGCAGACCACTAATTTCTTTCAAACGAACATCGGTACTGTAACCTAGGGTATCTACTCGAAACGATGGCCATTGCTGACCTTGAGCCATAAGTGGAAAGAAACATAGCAGTGCAATAAACCGTGCATAGTTGTTGATATTGATCTTCATTTAATGTAAAATTTCAAAGCAATATAAAGTGGTTTAGAGCCATAAAAGCGTATTTTTCTCATTATTTAAAGGTTACGCTTTTGCCCAATTTCATTCGAAACACACTGTTTGTAGCTTTAGCCGTTTGCAAATTAGCGGTTCACGCCCAGCAACACCAATTGGACAAAATAGACTCGGTTATAGACTCGGCTATTGCCAAAAAGGCCTTTCCCGGAGCTCAATTGTTGATTTCGAAGGGTGGCGCACTCAAGGTGCATAAGGCCTACGGATTCCACACCTACGATTCGATTCAGAAGGTAGAACTCGACCACCTGTATGACCTAGCTTCAATGACCAAAGTTTTGGCCGCTACGCTGACCTTTATGAAGGCCTACGAAGAACTCGAAATCGATTTAGACAGCAAGGTGAACCGGTGGTTTAAATCACTGAAATGGCGTCGGAAAGGACGCAGTAGTTTTAGAGAAATTTTGAGCCATCAGGCCGGATGGATCCCTTATATCGCCCATCAGTATAAAGTGGTGAAAAAGAATGGCGATTACCGTGCGCGAACACTTCAAAGTCAGGCGTCTGACGACTACCCGATTGCGCTGCACGACTCGCTTTACATTCATAAAAATTACGCGAAAAAAATACGCAATCGTATTTACAGAACTCCTGTTAAGGGTAAAGGAAACTATCGTTATTCTGGTCTATGGTTCTTCTTGGTTCCGGATTTCATTCAGAAAAATTACGGTGAGCCCTTCGATGCGTTTCTGACCAATCAGTTCTATGAACCGCTAGGGGCAGATCGCCTAACCTTTAATCCGTACAAAAAATTTAAGCGATCAGAAATTGTTCCTACTGAGGTCGACACACTGATGCGGCGCGGATTGGTTCGTGCCTACGTGCACGATGAGGCCGCTGCCTTGATGGGTGGGATATCAGGTAATGCCGGACTATTCGGAAATGCAGAATCTGTGTTTAAAGTTGCTGAAATGTTGAGGCTAAACGGAACGGTTGATGAACGCAAGTATCTTGATGCGTCGACTGTGGATGAATTTAGGGCCCAAGCCTACCCCAATACCGATAATAGAAGAGGACTGTGCTTTGACAAACCCGATCTAGCTCTAGACCCTCCCTATCCTTCTTCATTGATCAGCCCATCAGCCTTTGGACACACGGGCTTTACCGGAACTATGGTATGGGTTGACCCCGAAGCTGACTTGGTAATTGTGTTACTCACCAACCGGGTTTACCCGTCTCGTGAGCAGCGCGGTCTTTACGATTTCCGCGTACGCGAACAATTGATTGATCTTGCTTTAGGATTAAACTAGGCACTGGATTCTTTTACCTAGCGGTAAAAGATCCATGGGGGGAGTTAGACAACAACCACCACGCTTTCTGCACCTGAAGGTGCTGATCACCAGAAAAAAGACCGCTTTAGAGCAAGCTCTAGCGGTCTTTATTTCTAGTGCTAAAATCTGCGATTTTAGAAAGCGTTGTGGTTGTTGTCGGGATGACTGGATTCGAACCAGCGACCACACGCACCCCATGCGTGTACGCTACCAGACTGCGCCACATCCCGTGAAATGAGGGGCAAAAATAGCATATATTCGTATATATTTAAAGCTAAACTTCTGAAGTATGTGTATCCGTAATTTTTCGTTTCCCAGTTTATTCGCAGCACTTTTTCTCGTTACTGCTTGTAATGATTCAGGTCAAAGCCAAAAGGCAGAGACTTTAGAAAGCCCGACTGAGGCAATAACCTTGAGTGAAGTAATTGATGTCGACTACGGCTATGAACTCGATTTGGTGGCTGGTGATTTAGAAATTCCATGGGGAATGGCCTTTGTAAATGAAGGTATTTTGGTCAGTGAAAAAAACGGAAACCTTTGGATGTATACCGGGCCTAATGAGCGAACCGCAATTCAAGGCGGGCCAGCGGTTTGGAATAAGGGACAAGGTGGGCTTTTAGATATTGAATTAGATCCAAATTATGCTGAAGAGCCGTGGGTTTACTTTTCGTATGCCAAGCAAGACCCTAGTGACAATGATAAGGGACATACCGCTATAGTACGAGCAAAGCTTGAGGGAAATACCTTAATTGACTGGCAAGAATTGTATTACGGAACTGAAACCTCAGACAAAGGGCACCACTTTGGTTCTCGTCTTGAGTTTGACGATCAAGGCCTACTCTATTTCACTATTGGTGATCGCGGTGATCGCGACAATAATCCGCAAGACATTAGCAGAGACGCCGGAAAGGTGTATCGCATTCATAAAGACGGAAGCATCCCAAGCGACAATCCGTTCGCTGATCAAGAAGGCGTTAAAAAGGCGATTTACAGTTATGGTCACCGCAACGCGCAGGGAATGATTTTTCATCCGACCTTCAAAGAAATATGGGTTCACGAACACGGTCCTCAAGGAGGCGATGAAATCAATGCTTCTCAGCCAGGCAAGAATTTCGGATGGCCCGTAATAAGCTACGGTATTAATTACGACGGAAGTTCATTCACCGAAAAAACAGCAATGGAGGGTATGGAACAACCGCTGTATTACTGGGTTCCGTCTATCGCTCCTTCAGGGATGCAATGGGTGACTTCATCGAACTACCCTGAATTGCAAGACGCCTTAGTGGTAGGTTCATTGAAATTTCAATACCTAGAGGCACTTCATTTCGAGGGCAAAAATGTGGTTAAACGAGAACGCCTCTTTAAAGATGTAGGCAGGCTGCGCAATGTGCGTCAAGGTCCAGATGGCTATCTCTACCTAGCGGTTGAGGGCAAGGGGATCTACCGGGTGCTTAACCCTTAGTATAGGCTTTTAGGGCAGCCCTTACCGAACGGTGTTCTACTAGCAATGCCTTCGCGTCGGCGATAGAAATTTGGAGTGCTTCGACAAGGTAGGTTATCCCGCGCTCCCATAGTTTCTCGTTTGAAAGCTGCATGTCGACCATTCGGTTTCCCGCCACATGGCCCAAGCGAATCATTAGCGTAGTGGAGATCATGTTCAAAATGAGTTTTTGAGCGGTGCCGCTTTTCATGCGCGTAGACCCCGTTACGTACTCGGGGCCTACTTCTGCCTCAATCGGATACGCAACAGCCGACGCGAGTGGGCTGTTTTTGTTATTGGTAATGCAGGCGGTGAGTAGTCCGTTTTCTTTAGCCTTTTGAACCCCTCCTACCACGTAAGGAGTGGTTCCCGAAGCCGCAATGCCCACCACGGTGTCTAATGTACTCGCTTCATAGGACTCAAGGGTTTTCCATGCCTGATTCCAGTCGTCTTCTGCAAATTCTACCGCTTTTCTAATGGCCTTATCTCCGCCCGCTATAAGCCCGATAACCTGACCGTGATCCAAACCAAAGGTTGGCGGAATTTCTGAGGCATCTACAACACCTAAACGACCCGAGGTGCCTGCTCCAATGTAAAATAGGCGTCCGCCCAAAGAAAAGCGAGCAACCAACTCCTCGACAAAGGGCTCGATTTGATCAATGCAAGCGCGCACCACCGAGGCCACCTTTTGATCTTCTTGATTAATTCCTTGAAGCAAATCACGCGTACTTTTTTCGTGAAGATTGTGATGCAACGAATCAGATTCGGTTGTTTTCTTAAAACTCATAAAACAAATCTACATCGAAAAAGAGCGAATATCTACTACTTTTAGGGCATGACTGTACTCGGACTCATGTCAGGAACTTCGTTTGATGGGCTAGACCTCTGCTGCGTTTCGTTCAGAAAAGAAGGGGCCAGCTACACCTACTCGATCACTGCATCTCATACCACCAAATACCCGGCCCGCTTCATAGAGCAACTAAGACAAGCCCATACTATGAAGGAGTCTGATTTAAAGAAGCTTGAAGACACCTACGATCTAATCGTACTACAAGCCATTAGTGAATTCAGCAAGCAAGTGAGCCAACCCATCGACTTGATATCTAGCCACGGGCATACCGTTTTTCATCAACCCGAAAGAGGGATAACCCGGCAAATTGGTAACGGGCTAAATTATTTCAATCAATTAAACATACCTGTTGTTTACGATTTCAGAGCCTACGACGTGGCATTGGGAGGCCAGGGAGCGCCCTTAGTACCTATCGGTGATGCACTCTTGTTTGATGACTACGACGCCTGCCTTAATCTAGGCGGCATATCTAACATTTCATATACTGAGAAGGGCCAGCGCAAGGCTTTTGACATTGGCATGTTTAACACCCCGTTAAACGATCTGGTCAAGCCGATGAGTTTGGCTTATGATGAAGGCGGCAAAATCGCCGCCACCGGAACCCTGCTACCTGATTTATATGAACAACTCAATGCCTTACCTTATTTTAGGCGCGATGCGCCTAAATCTTTAGGTAAAGAATGGTACCATGACGCCTTCTTTCCGCTCATCAGTGCCGTCGAAGGTTTGATTGCCGATTTAGCCTGCACCGTCATCGAACACAATGTGAGTCAAATTCGACAGGTTTTAGCGCAATTAGTAACGCATAAAAAAGGAAAGCAGCTACGCGTATTGGTTACAGGCGGAGGCGCTCACAACACCTTTGCAATCAACAAATTACGCAACACAGTATCTGAACAGATTTCTATAGAACTACCGGAAAAACAATTAGTTGACTATAAAGAAGCCTTGATTTTTGCATTTATGGGGTACCTTCGAGTTCGAAATGAGATTAATGTGTTAAGTAGTGTAACGGGGGCCTCAAAAGACTCTTGCGCGGGCACTTTAGTCACGAACTCTATTGAATAAAAACCTAATCCTAATAAATTCAGCGTGTTTATAATTGGTATAACTGGCGGATCGGGAAGCGGCAAAAGTACACTGGTAAGTACGCTTAAAAAATCAAGCACAGAAGACTTGCAGGTGCTCTCTCAAGATCGCTACTACCACGCTCAGGATCAGCTTACCCCCGAACAAAGGAGGCAAACGAATTACGACCACCCAGATGCTTTCGATTACGAACTGCTCATTTCGCATTTGAAAGCCCTAAAAGGGGGGTACACGGTAGAGGTTCCGGTGTACGATTTTGTGCGCGAAACGCGTGACTCAAAAACAGAGCAGATCCATCCGTCTAAAGCCCTATTGCTAGAGGGTATTTTACTGATGAACAACAGCACCCTTTTTAATCTAGTCGATCTCTGGATCTACGTAGATACTGACCAAGATCATCGATTGCTCAGACGCATACGAAGAGATACCACAGAGCGGGGGCACGATCTTGAAACGGCCTTTTCACGGTACACCAAACAAGTGAAGCCCATGCATGATACCTACGTGGCTAAAGCGCGCAAAATGGCTCACATAGTAATCAACAACAACGACGACTATTCTGTTGCCGCACGCTTTTTGTCGTTAGCTATTAAACAGTTGTGCACATGAAGCCGTTTAAAAGGATTAGATCTTCAAAATGGTTGACTAACCTCTACGTGCTAATTGGGGTATTTTTTTTGGTCTGGATGCTATTTTTTGATGCGAATTCAGTACTGATTCAGTGGCAATTAAGACAAGAAATAAAGGCGTTGGAACAAGAAAAACACTACCTCGAAAAGGAGATTCAGTCTGACTCTGTATTACTTAGAAAATTCAAAGACTCCTTAGAAAAAGAGCGTTACGCACGAGAACATTATCTCTTTAAGCGAGATAACGAAGACCTCTTTATTATAGAGTATAGCGACAGCGTTAATCCGTCTGAATTCTAAGCATTTGTTAACAATTTTGCCTTAGGCTTATTGGGCACTGTAGACAGTTATTGTATTTTAGAACACTCTATATTTCACTATGGGTAAGATTATTGCGATTGCAAACCAAAAAGGCGGAGTTGGCAAAACGACCACTTCAGTAAACTTGAGTGCGGCTTTGGGCGCACTCGAACAAAAGGTGCTTCTCATTGATGCTGACCCACAGGCTAATGCAAGTTCAGGCTTGGGTATTGACGTAGAGAGTGTGTCAGTCGGAACCTACCAGCTCTTAGAGCATACAGCGACTCCAGAACAGGTGATTGTGCCCGCAAATTCTCCCAATGTTTCACTGGTGCCTGCACATATTGATCTGGTGGCTATTGAAATCGAGTTGGTAGAAAAGAAAAATCGGGAATTCATGTTGGCTGAGGTCATCAGACCACTTAAAGATCAATACGATTACATCATTATCGATTGCGCCCCTTCACTTGGATTATTGACCTTGAATGCCTTAACCGCAGCCGATTCGGTCATCATTCCGATTCAATGTGAATACTACGCGCTTGAAGGCCTGGGAAAACTTTTAAACACGGTTAAAAGTGTTCAAAAGCTTTACAATAAAGATCTAGATATAGAAGGAATGCTACTGACTATGTTTGACTCTCGTCTTAGACTCTCTAATCAAGTTGTAGAAGAGGTTAGAAAGCACTTCGCTGACATGGTATTTGAAACCATCATTCAGCGCAATGTGAAACTCAGTGAAGCTCCTAGTTTCGGAGAGAGTATCATTAGTTATGATGCAAGTAGCAAAGGAGCCTCTAACTATCTCGGGCTTGCTCATGAAGTATTGAAGCGCAAAGCGCAAGAGCCCACAAAAAAGAAGAAGACCAACTAGCTCATGGCTAAACAGAAAAAACAAGTTTTAGGACGAGGAATTTCGGCTCTGCTAAAAGACCCCGAAAGCGGCATTAAAATGACCGAAGGTGGCTCTCTAATGGCCCTAATTGCCCCTGCGCTCATAGAAGTAAACCCTTTTCAGCCTCGAACTTCATTTGACGAAGGAGCCCTCGAAGAGTTGGCACAATCAATCAAGCAACTGGGCATCATTCAACCGATCACGGTTAGAAGACTCGAGAACGGCGTGTTTCAACTGGTATCAGGAGAACGGCGTTTGCGGGCAGCCCTAAGAGCTGAGCTCAAAGAGGTTCCGGCCTACATTCGCGAGGCCAACGATCAAGAATCATTGGAGATGGCACTCGTGGAGAATATTCAGCGCCAAGAACTGGATCCTATCGAAATTGCTTTATCGTACCAGCGACTGATAGATGAAATTCAGCTTACTCAAGAAAATCTGAGTAAGCGCGTAGGTAAAGAGCGTTCTACCATCACTAACTATTTACGGCTGTTAAAGCTTCACCCCCAGGTTCAAGACGCCTTAAAGAATAAATCGATCAGCATGGGCCATGGAAGAACCATAATGTCTTTAGAGCGCGCTTCTGATCAATTGAGCCTACTTGGAGAGGTGCTCAGCAAAGGATTGTCAGTAAGAGCCACCGAAAACAGAGCCCGCGTATTGCTCGGGGCTTCGGCCAGGCCTTCTTCTGCACAAAACTCATCAAAGGGCATGAGTAAGAAAGCAGAAGCGGCTTTAGCTCAGTTAAAAGAACTTAGCGGAAAAGAGGTGAGCGCCGAACTGCGCTCAGACGGATCGGGAATATTGAAATTTCCTTTTGATTCGGAAAAAGATTTACTGAAACTAAAAAAAGCACTCATTGGTGAATAGGATTTTAGTGCTGCTGTTAGCTCTTCTTTTCGTTCACAGTGCTTTTGCGCAACAACTACCCGAGTCCGAGACCAGAGAAGATAAGCGCATTCAGCGGGTACAGCAGCGCCTAGAGCGTGCAAGAGATCCGTTGGCCGCCTCTAAGGCCACCTTTTATTCTGCCGCCTTTCCGGGCCTTGGTCAATTTTACAACAGGCGTTATTGGAAGGTTCCGCTGGCCTGGGCCGCTGTAGGTACCGGTATCTTTGTGTATCAATTCAATCAAACCCAATACTTGAGGTATAGAGACGCATTTAAATTGCGCAACGCCGGTTTCACTACCGATGAGTTCTACGACATCAACGGTGACGGCATTGGCCCCGATGTTTCGAACAGCGCTCTAGAACAGGCCCAAAAAGGCTCGCAAAGCCAGCGCGACTCATCTGTACTTATAGCCATTGGTCTTTACCTCTTAAATGTTATAGACGCGAGCGTTGATGCGCACTTAAAGCCATTCAACGTCACTGAAGATCTGAGTATAAAAATGAATCCGGTTATCCAACCCCTCTCTATTGGGCCCGGAACTGAAACGGGAATAAAACTGACTATTACACTATGAGTTCAATAGCTATTTTGGGATACGGAAAAATGGGTAAGCGCATTGAAGAACTTGCACTCCAGCGCAAGCATAATGTAGTGCTGTGCACCAATGACACGCCCAAAGACATTCCATCAACTGTTGAGGTAATTATCAACTTCAGCACTCCAGACTCGGCATTCGATCTCATAAACTTGGGGTTATCAAAAGGGGTACCTGTAGTGTGCGGCACAACAGGCTGGCTTGATCGCTTATCAGAGGTCGAAGAACTGGCCCAAGAGCATCAAACGGCTTTCTTGTACTCGAGCAACTTCAGTCTAGGGGTTAATCTTTTTTTTGAGTTGAACCACAAACTTGCTGAACTGATGGCCAAACATGATCAGTATGCCGTTTCTATAGAAGAAACGCACCACATCCAAAAACTAGATGCACCTAGCGGAACAGCTATAACACTGGCTGAAGCGCATATATCTTCTCGAAATTTTAAGGGCTATTCAGATGAGC